>Ga0335085_10004269_pt1 | contig 23832 bp, 20 predicted proteins | sample Lox_Sample_45_FD_206712 | JGI IMG/M metagenome (GOLD analysis project Ga0335085, IMG submission 206712) | Soil microbial communities from Loxahatchee National Wildlife Refuge, Florida, United States - Lox_Sample_4.5 | ecosystem: Environmental > Terrestrial > Soil > Wetlands | place: USA...
TGTGCACAACCGGGGCAACGATGTGCGAGGGCGGCTCGTGCGCAAGCTGCAGAATGTATTCACCGAGATCGGTTTCCACCACTTCAATGCCTGCTTTTTCCAGCACGTCGTCGAGCGCGCACTCTTCGCTTACCATGGATTTGGATTTGACCGCTTTGCGCACAGCGTGCCTTTCCGCTATATCGCAGAGTATGCGATTTACGTCCTGCGCAGTTTCTGCCCAGTGCACCACCGCGCCACGCGCGGTCGCCGCCTGTTCGAACTGCTCAAGGTAAAGGTCCAGGTCACGGATAACACGGTCCCTTATGGCGGCAGCGGCATCGCGGTACCCCTCGAAATTTTCCAACTGGCGAATGGCATCGGCGCGAGCGTGGACAAACTTCCCCTGCGCCTTGGACAGTGACTGCTGCAGTTGCGCATCGTCCAGTTTTTCGCGCGCCCGCGCCTTGAAATACATAGACGTGATTTGCACTAATCCCCCCCGTCCCCCGCCAATACCTCGGCGACATGCAGCACCTGAGTTTTATAATCCCCAGTACGGCGCAATCGGCCCTCGATATTCAGCATGCAACCGAGATCCCCCAGCACCACGGCGTCCGCGCGGCTGCCTTGAATAGCCTTGCATTTGTTGTCCGCCATGCGTGTGGAAATATCGCCAAACTTGACCGAAAATGTTCCCCCGAAGCCGCAACAGGTTTCGCAGTCCGGCATTTCCGTCAGATGCACACCGGGCATTTTGGCGAGTAACAGGCGCGGCTGTTTCTTCACTCCCAACTCGCGCAAGCCCGAACAGGAATCGTGGTAGGTGATGGTGCCATGGAAGCTGTTCGGAATCGCTTCCAGCTTCACCACATTGACCAGGAAATCGGTAAGCTCGAACGTGCGGCGCGAGAGCTCGCTGACTTTTTCAAGCTGTTGTGGCTCATCCTTGAACAAGCGGGGATAGTGTTCGCGTATCATTCCGGCGCAGGAACCGGATGGCGCCACCACGTACTCGCAGTCCGCGAATTCACGCACCATTTTGAGGGCCAAAGCTTTGGCCGGACGGGGATCGCCTGAATTATAACCAGGCTGCCCACAGCAGGTTTGCGCATGCGGTACAACCACTTGACAACCTGCCGTCTCCAAGAGGCGTAGCGCCGCGAAACCGACGCGCGGGCGCATCAAATCCACTAGGCAAGTAACGAATAGGCCTGCACGCATCCCACGCACCGTTAATGACAAACCGATCGTCAATAATCATAGCATAAGGCGTGCGGTGGTCTCTCCATCTCCCGCGCAAAATCAACCGCCTGCGCAAAGATAGTGTACGGAGAACAAATGCTCCTCATCGGTCCATGCGCGCAGCGGATCGAATCCCGCCTGACGGGCTAGTTGCTGAAACTCGCGCAATGAGTATTTATAGGAATTCTCGGTATGAATTGTTTCCCCGGCACGGAAATCAAAGCATCTGCCCCCGATCATAACTTGCTGCGCGGTCAGGCTTTCCAGGTGCATTTCAATCCGGCCTTCCTCTGCATTGTAAAAAGCCCGGTGACAAAACTTTTCCAGTCTGAAATTGCCATTAAGCTCGCGATTGATACGCGCCAGCAAGTTTAAATTGAATTCGGCTGTGACCCCCTTGCCATCGTTGTAGGCGGCTTCCAGTCGTGCCTGCGGTTTTTTCAAATCGACCCCAACCAGCATCGCGCCTTGCGCACTGACGACCTGTGCCGCATGTTTCAGCAAAATCACGGTTTCCGCCTTGGTGAAATTGCCTATGGTGGAACCTGAAAAATATATCGCCTTGCGCTTGAGTTCGGGCGCACTGCTGTCAGGTAGTTGCACAGCCTCGGAAAAATCAGCGCACACCGCGATAATTTGCATCCCTGGAAATTCCCGCGCCAGCATGCGCGAGGAAGCGCGCAGTTCCTCGCAAGCGACGTCGATCGGCAAATAGGCTGGCGGACGCAGGTGCTCAAGCAATATGCGCGTTTTGCGGCTCGCGCCGCTGCCGTACTCGATCAATTGACAACCGCTGCCCAGAAGCTGCGCCATTTGCGCAGCAAACAGATGCATCATTGCGGTTTCAGTGCGCGTCAGGTAGTACTCGGGAAGCTCGCAAATGGCGGCAAACAGCTCGCAACCGCGGCGATCGTAAAAATACTTGGCAGGTATTTGTTTCTGCGGCTTGCTCAGTCCAGCCAGAACATCAGCGAGGAAATTTTGTCGCGCGGAAGGAAAATCATAAAACCGGACCGGCGGATGTCCGTCTGAACTCATTACCCCTGTTAGCTTGAGTGCGGCTTATAGGCAAGGCTGGTTTCGATCCACCTTTTGATGCGGTTGGCGTCCGCGATGCGTGTGTATTTGCCCCATGAATCAAGTAACACGATGATGACCGCCTGCTCTGCGATTTTTGCCTGCATCACCAGACAGCGTCCGGAATCGCGGATGTAGCCGGTTTTTGACAGCCCGATGTCCCACCTTTTGCTTCTAACCAGCAGGTTGGAATTGTGGAACGGCAGGTTGCGCCGCTTGCGCAGTTCCACTGCATATGAGGGCGTAGTGGTAAATTCGCGTATTAACTCGTAATCGTAACTGGCCTTCACCATCTTAACCAAATCCTGCGCAGTGGCAACGTTGCCGCTATTGAGGCCGGTGGGATCAACGAACCGACTGTCCATCATGTCTAAAGCTTCCGCCTTGCGGTTCATGGCCGCAATAAAAGCCGGAACTCCGCCGGGATACGTGCGCGCCAATGCAGCCGCAGCACGATTTTCGGAAGCCATCAAGGCGAGTTGCAGTAACTCACGGCGGGTCAAATTCAGGCCGACCTTGAGCTTGGAACGGGTGCCACGCAAGGTATCCACATCTTCTTTTGATATGGTGATTTCCTCATCCAGCGGTAATTGCGCATCGAGCACGACCATGGCCGTCATTAGTTTGGTAATCGATGCTATCGGCATGGGCACGTCGGTATTCTTGGCATAAAGCGGGCGCTCCTGCTGTTGCTCGACTACCAGCGCCGCCGCGGAACGCATGCCGCGCAGTTTCGAGGGGTCGAGAGGCGGCAATTCCGGCTCTGCTTCGGTAGCAGCCTTCGTAGGTTCTTGGGGCTGGGGGGATTCCTGGGGGGCTTCCTGCGCGGCTCCGGCCGGACCCGTCACTGCGTCTGATTCGACGGGCGCTTGAACATCAACCTGCGCCGCTTGCGGCGTAACTTCGTCGTCGGCGGTGACTGCTCCCGCTGTCAAAAAAAATACGCCGAGAATTAGGAATTTTCTTGTCATTCGTGTTTTTACTTAATTTGATGAAACGCAACAGCTTTTCGCAGTGCCTCCCTAAAAGCCAGACGCCATGATCGCAGCTAAACTAAAAAAAATCAAGGTATAAGTTCACATTTTTGACCCATGATTTCAAGGCTAAATCCGACCCCTTTGAATTTAACGGTTAAGGGTACGGAGGGGCCAAGGCGGGGCGTGGGTGACTTCAGGACTCGAGAAGTCGTGGTTCACGCGCGTATTTTTTCTACTTGGGGCACACTTTGTGGTTTCTTGTCACGCTCAGCTTCTTCCTGCTGCTGCAACGCCCACATGCGGGCATATGCGCCCTGCTGGCCTAGGAGCTCGCGATGCGTGCCGCGCTCGATGATGCGACCATGGTCCATCACCAAAATTTGGTCGGCGTCGACTACTGTGGATAGTCGATGGGCAATAGTAAGCGTGGTGCGGTTGGCGGCAATGCGCCTGAGTTCTGCCTGAATCGCTTTTTCCGATTTCGAATCGAGCGCCGAAGTCGCCTCGTCGAAAATCAGTATGCGCGGATTTTTCAGAATTGCTCGTGCAATCGCCACACGCTGCTTCTCGCCGCCTGATAATTTCAAACCGCGCTCGCCCACCATGGTATCGTAGCCGTCCGGCAGGGTCATGATAAAGTCGTGGATGTGGGCCGATTTCGCCGCCTCGATGACATCTTCGCGAGACGCTCGCGGCCGCCCGTAGTTGATATTGTAAAAAATAGTGTCGTTAAACAGTACGGTGTCTTGGGGAACGATGCCGATCATAGCGCGTAAAGATTTTTGCGCCACGTCGCGGATGTCTTGAGCGTCCACGGTAATGCGCCCGCTCCAGACATCGTAGAAGCGGAACAGTAACCGCGCGAGCGTAGACTTGCCAGATCCGCTCTCACCCACAACCGCGACCGTTCTTCCCGAAGCAATCTCAAAACTCACGTCGAACAGGATCTGGCGCTTCGTTTCATAACCGAAATTCACTCTATCGAAGCACACGGCTGCCTTGCTTACCATGAGATCGCGCGCGCCGGGGCAGTCCTGGATTTCCAGATTTTCATCCAGCAGGGTAAACATCCTTTCCATATCGGCCAGCGAATGACGGATCTCCCGGTATACGAAACCCAGGAAGTTGAGCGGCAGATAAAGCTGCAGCATAAACGCGTTAACCAGCACCAAATCGCCCAGCGTCATGCTGCCCTTGACCACACCGCGCGCCGCGAGAACCATTAACAGCGTCATGCCCACCGCGATAATTGCCGATTGACCGGCATTCAACCCGGCGAGCGAAGTTTGGTTGCGCACCGCCGCTTTTTCCCACACCTGCAAGCCCTCGTCGTAGCGCCGTGCTTCCCACTGCTCATTGCCAAAATATTTCACTGTTTCATAATTGAGCAAACTGTCTACGGCGCGCGTGTTGGCCTTGGAGTCGGAGTCGTTCATGGTGCGGCGATACACCATGCGCCACTCGGTCACCAACAAAGTGAAGGCGACGTAAATGGCCAGTGTGACGAAGGTTACCACCGCAAACCACACGTCATACTTAGCCAGCAGAATGGCGGCTACCATCGCGATTTCCACAAATGTAGGCAAAATGTTGAACAGCATGAACTGCAGCAGGAAAGAAATGCCACGGGTTCCGCGCTCGATGTCGCGCGATACTCCGCCGGTTTGCCGATCCAGATGGAAACGCAGGGAAAGCGAATGCAAATGGCTGAAAACTTTGAGCGCCACGCGGCGGATCGCGCGTTGCGTCACCTTCGCGAACACCGCATCACGCAGCTCGCCAAATAGCGTAGCTGAAAAACGCAGCAAGCCGTAAGCCGCGAGCAAGGCCAGCGGCACCGCAACGAGTACCTGCTTCGCGCTTAACGAATCTACAATGCTCTTGAGCGCGAGTGGCACTGCAACGTTGGCGAGCTTGGCAAAGATCAGCAAGCTGAGCGCCAATGCCACCCGGCCCTTGAACTCCCATAAATAAGGAAGCAGAGTTCCGACGGTTTTCCAGTCGTTCTGGCGTTTCGGCGGTTTGCCGAAATGAGTCATTCGCATGGCATCAAAGCGTATCACCCCGCAGCTTGCTTGGCGAGCAGGATAGATTGGTTCCGGATCGCCTCGGGCTGAAAATCAATACACGAAATAACCCAAAGCAATAAAAACTTTCGGCTCACACGACGAACGGGGTGTCAGGGCCTTGAAGCGGCAATAGCAGCGGAATCAATCAGGGTTTTTCTAACGGGGTCGCTTGAATTCATGCTCGCGCCCGTAGCCGAACACACCGGTGAAGAAACGCGCCGCGCCATAGCTGATCCATATCAGAACGCGTTGCGGGAGCGGCAGGTTCTTCCAGCGTTCGCGCATGACTTGGTGCGCACCTTGTGCGATCGCCTGCATAAGGCTGTGCCTGAGCTGATGCGCGAAGCCGTTGTCTTCCACCACTACGTTTGCTTCCAGCCCCAACAACATGCTGAAGGGGTCGATATTAGAGGAACCGACCGTAGCCCAATAGCCATCCATCACCGCCACCTTGGCGTGCATAAAGCTCTTGTGGTATTCGTAAATTTGCACGCCGGCGTCCAAAAAATATCCATACAGCGCGCGCGACGCGTAGTGCAGCAGTAGGTATTCCACCCGGCCTTGCAGCAGGAGTATGACGCGCACGCCGCGCGCTGCAGCGTTGATCAGTGCGCGGCGAAAATTGCGGCCGGGAAGAAAATAGGCGTTGGCGATGATGATCTCCTGTTTCGCTGCGGCAATCGCACCGAGATAGGCCTGCTCGATGTCGCGGCGGTGGCGCACGTTGTCACGGGTGACCAGCGCCGCGCGCTGCTCCCCGTAGGGCGAAAGCGTCGCCGACAAACCCCGAGTGTGACGCCATTCGCGCCGCAGGTGCGTCCAGGTGACTCGCGCCCACAGGTCTCTCGCGGCAACATGTACCACCCGCACCAGCGGCCCCTCGATTTTTACCGCGTAATCGAAGCGCGGCGGAACCTGCTTGGGGGTATGCATGTCGTCGATAATATTGATGCCACCGACGAACGCGATCCTGCTGTCGATTTCCGCAAGTTTGCGGTGCATGCGCCGCAGCCGCTGGCGCCTGATTTTAAAGCTCAAGACCTCGGGCCGGAACAGCAGCACCTGGACACCCGCCTGTGTCATGGCGGCGATCAATTCCGAGGGCAGAGATTTTGAGCCGAAACCGTCCAGCAGCAGATGTACCGAGACGCCGCGCCCTGCCGCGCGTTTCAGAGCTTGTGCGATGCGCCTTCCGGTATCATCGTTTTCAAAGATATACGCTGCCAGAAAAATCTCCAGCGACGCTTTGTCAATTGCGGCCTCCAGCTCAGGGAAATATTCGACTCCGTTGTGCAGCAGCGTGAGCCTGTTGCCGGCAATGAAACGCATCATCGCACCAAAAAGTTGAGCTTGGAGAGTTGTCGCAGAGTGCCTGTGGAAGCGTTCTAGACTCGCATCATGGTTGCAGAGAGCGCGGCGTGATCGGAGATTTTCGACCAGGGCCGGCCGCGATGCACGTGCACGCGCTCGACGCGGAATCCGCGTATGTATATGCGGTCCAGCCGGAACACCGGCATCGCAGCGGGGAAACTGCGCGCGGGCCTGCCGCGGACGAGCTCGAATACTTCGTGCAAGTACAACGAATCGGCCAAAATTCGGCCGGCCCGGCTGCGCCAGTCGTTGAAATCGCCGGCGATAATGAGCGGTGCGCGGGCCGGAACCAGTTTCTCGATGTGGTCCCGCAATTGGAGCAACTGCTTTTCACGCCAGCGCGAAAAAAGGCCCAAATGCACGTTGATGCAATGCAGGTGCTCAGTCCATCCCGGCACGTTCATCTCACAATGCAGCATGCCGCGGCTTTCAAGTGCATGCGCGGAAACATCAAGATTGTCCCAGCGCACAATCGGGAAGCGGCTCAGAATGGCATTGCCGTGGTGGCCTTCGTCGTACACCGAATTCTTGCCGTAGCTAAAATCGCTCCATACCGTGTCGGCGAGAAATTCGTATTGGGGTATTTGCGGCCAGTTTGTGTAGTGCGCGGCATGGTGACCGTGGTAGCCCTGCACTTCTTGCAGAAACACCACGTCTGCGCGCATCGCGTGCAGACGCTCGCGCAGTTCGTGCACCATCATGCGCCGGTTGAAATGCGAAAAACCCTTGTGAATGTTGTAGGTCGCGACGTGCAACGTTTTGCTCATGATTGTGCGTGTGTTTGATTTAAGTTGAACGCGGCGCCTCTGCCACAGACCGCTCCGCGGAACGGGTGGCACATTTCATTCAACGAAGATACAACTTGAGGTGCAAGGCGTCTAGGAAACTTGAAGCATGCGATCCAGCGCGAGCCGCGCCAGTTCGGAGTCCCGTTGCGGCACGCGGATTTGATTTACCACCTTCCCGGCAACCAAGTTTTCCAGCGCCCAAGCGAGGTGCTGCGGGTCGATGCGCGCCATGGTCGAACACATGCACACCGTGGGCGCCATGAATTTCACGATTTTGCCCTCGGGCTTCACTTCTTCGGCAAGGCGATTTACCAGGTTGAGCTCTGTGCCCACGAGCCACTGTGTGTTGGATTTGGCTGCTTTTACGGTTTTTAGAATGGTTTCGGTTGAGCCCACGTAATCCGAAAGCTTGCACACCTCGAATTTGCATTCAGGGTGTGAAATCACCAGGCCATCGGGGTATTGATTGCGGAATTTCAGCACCTGCTGCGGCTGGAACATCTGGTGCACCGAGCAATGGCCTTTCCACAGGAGGAGCTTGGCATTTCCAATTTGTTCGGGAGTCAGCCCCCCCATCGGTTCGTCGGGATCCCATACCGGCATGTCCGCAAGCGGTATTCCGAGGTTGTACCCGCTCCAGCGTCCCAGATGTTGATCGGGAAAGAACAACGCCTTGTCGCGCTGTTTGAACGACCATTGCAGAATTTTTCCTGCGTTACTTGAGGTGCAGACAATACCGCCATGCTCGCCGCAGAATGCTTTCAAATCGGCTGCGGAATTGATATAGGTAACCGGCGTGACCGACCGCTCGGGATCAAGCACCTGCGAAAGCTCACGCCAGGCGCGCTCCACCTTCGCAAGGTTCGCCATGTCCGCCATCGAGCAGCCCGCATTCAAGTCAGGCAAAATCACCGCGCGCTTGCCAAAGGTGAGAATGTCAGCGACTTCGGCCATGAAATGCACGCCACAAAACACGATGTATTCGGCGGAAGTTTCCGACGCAAGACGCGAGAGCTTCAGCGAATCACCGGTCAAATCTGCATGCTTATAGACATCGGCGCGTTGATAATGATGGCCGAGAATAATCGCGCGGCGGCCAAGAGCAGCCCGGGCGGCGAGGATACGTTCCTCGCAGTTCTCGTCCTTCATTACGCCGAAGCGGTCAAAAGCTATCGCGCCTGTTTGCATGAAAAATACCCAATAAAATTGTGCGCCCCCGCGCCGCCAATCACCAATACATTATAAGACAAAATATCCAGCCTAATGTCACGGTTCAGTGCAGGATAAATCTCGGAAGAGCCAAAATTGCGTCTCGATTGCTCCAGGAAAAACACTTTTGTGCCGCTTCAGTGTACGGCAACCAGGCAAAACCCAGATGTTCACGCGGCGCAACCTGCACATGGAACGGCTCCGGCACCAGTAAACCAAACACATGTTCGGTATTTTTCGTCACCCCTGGTGCATAGCGATGCCGCCATTCAGGAAAAATTTTAAACTGGTTCTGCATGTTCCAATCGGTAAGCGTAAATTTGCGCGCGTCAAGCTTGGTTTCCTCCCTCACTTCGCGGATCGCGGTCTGTTCCGGCGTTTCGCCTTGGTTCAGGCTTCCGGTCACCGATTGCCAATAATGCGGGTGATCGGCCCGCTCTAATAGCAGTACCTGCAGATCCGGGGTGTGGATGATGACCAGAACCGAGATCGGTATTTTGTAAGGCATAAACCATTCTTTTAAGTTTTGACCGCCATCCAATCACCGGAAATTGGCGAGGCCTATGTTAACAGCGCCCGTCACGTGAAGTACCGAGCGCAAATGGCATCGATTTACCAAGCGGGATTGCATGAAGTTGGCTACAGGATAATCCGAAATTCGCTCAGCGGCTGGATTTTTTCAGCCCGCACCCGGTTTGACATCACGCAGCCGGATATGCAGCTCTCGCAGCTGCTTTTCATCCACTGGGCTGGGCGCTTGCGTTAGCAGACACTGCGCGCGCTGGGTTTTGGGAAAAGCAATTACGTCGCGAATGGATTCCGCACCGGCCAGCAGAGTCACGATCCGGTCGAGGCCAAACGCAATTCCGCCGTGCGGCGGTGCGCCGTATTGCAGCGCGTCGAGCAGAAAACCGAATTTCTGGCGTGCCTCTTTTTCGCCGATGTTGAGCGCGCGAAAAACTTTTGTTTGTACCTCCTCGCTGTGAATACGCACCGAGCCGCCGCCGATTTCCCAGCCGTTCAGCACCATGTCGTAGGCTTTGGCTTGTGCCTTGGACGGATCGCTGTCCAGGAAAGCCGCATGGCCATCCTTCGGGGAGGTAAACGGATGGTGCAGCGCGTCCCAGCGTTTTTCTTCCTCGTTCCACTCGAACATTGGAAAATCGGTGACCCACAGCGCTTTCCAACCGGACTCGGCCAAACCTTTATCGTGCCCGATCTTTTCACGCAGCGCGCTTAAAGAGTCGTTGACGATTTTCGCTTTGTCCGCGCCAAAGAAAATAAGATCTCCGTTTCGGGCTGATGTGCGCTCCAAAATAGCGGTAATCACGTCTTCAGGGAGGAACTTGAGGATGGGCGATTGCAACCCTTGCGCGCCTTTCGCATTATCGTTCACTTTGATGTAGGCAAGCCCTTTTGCCCCGTAGATTGTGACAAAAGCAGTGTAATCGTCGATTTCTTTGCGCGTGAGCGCAACGCCATCGGGCACGCGCAGGGCTGCAACGCGACCGTCGGAAAGCTCCGCGGCAGAACGGAAGACCTTGAACTCAACGGTTTTCATCAAATCCGTTAGCTCGGCGAGCTCGAGCGTTACGCGCAAGTCCGGTTTGTCCGACCCGTAGCGCCGCATCGCGTCCTGGTATGTGAGGCGCGGAAAAGGCTGGGGCAAATTAACTTGCATAACCTCTTTGAAGAGGTTGCGGACCAGTTCTTCCATGAGCCCGGTGATTTCATCTTCAGTCAAAAACGAGGTCTCGATATCTATTTGCGTGAATTCCGGCTGGCGGTCCGCGCGCAGATCTTCGTCGCGAAAACATTTGGTGATTTGATAATATCGATCAAAGCCGGCGATCATAAGCAGCTGTTTGAACAACTGCGGCGACTGCGGCAGGGCGAAGAATTGTCCGGGGTGGAGGCGCGAGGGCACCAGATAATCGCGCGCGCCTTCCGGCGTGGACTTGGTAAGCGTCGGCGTTTCGATGTCTAAAAAGCCGTGCGCATCGAGAAATTTTCGCGCCGCCATCGCGACCTTGTAGCGCAGCCTGAGATTCGACTGCATTCGCGGGCGCCGCAAGTCGATCACCCGGTAAGTAAGCCGGGTCGTCTCAGAGAGGTTTTCATCGTCCAGCTGGAAAGGTGGCGTGAGCGAGGAATTGAGGATTTCGATTTCGTGGGCGAGTACTTCTATTTCGCCACTGATCAAATCCGGGTTCACCGTGCCTTCCGGACGCTTACGCACCTTACCGGAAACCTTTAACACGAACTCGTTGCGGATCTTTTCAGCAATCTTGAACATGTTCGGGCGGTCGGGATCGCATACGACCTGCACCAAGCCTTCACGGTCGCGCAAATCAATGAAAATCACTCCCCCATGGTCGCGGCGCCGGTGCACCCAGCCGTACAGGGTCACACTCTGCTGCAGATGCTTTTGCGTGACGAGACCGCAATACTCAGTGCGCATCATGATTTGTGCTCGGAACTTCCGACATCGAAATCGGCCAAGAGCTGCGCCTTTTAGCCGGCTTTTCTATGGGCAAGCGGCGCGGCGACTCCCATGGAGATGATGTACTTCAGCGCGTCATCTACGCTCATGTCGAGCTCGATGACCTCGGCTTTCGGCATCATTAGAAAGAAACCTGATGTTGGGTTGGGCGTAGTCGGCACGTAAACACTCACGTACTCGCCTTTGAGATGGTTTACGACATCACCACCCGGATGTCCGGTCTGAAAAGCGATTGTCCACGATCCGGCGCGCGGATATTGCACCAGCAGCGCCTTGCGAAACGCTTGGCCCTGGCCGGAAATCAGCGTGTCGCTCACCTGTTTGACACTGCTGTAAATTGTTTTTACCACCGGAATGCGCGCAAGCAACCATTCCCAAAATTGCAGCAGGCGCTGGCCAAGTATATTCGCGGTGAATAATCCGGTAACAAACACCACAAACAGAGTAACGATCGCACCCAGGCCGGGAATGTGGTAGCCGAACAGCACTTCGGGACGCCACGCGGGCGGAAGCAGGCGCAGGCTTTGATCCATGGCGCTGAACAAAACATCCAGCACCCAGAGCGTAACGACCAGCGGCACCCAAATCAGAAGCCCGGTAATGAAATAGCGTTTCATCAATTATTCGCAGGACGGGCAGGCGCTTTTTGCGCGGCTGGCAGCCGGTTTTTTCTCTTCGCCAGATTTGGATTCTTCCTTCTTCGGCTTGCGTTCTTCCTTTTTAGGCTTGTCGCTTTTCTTGAAATCGGTGGCATACCAGCCGGTGCCTTTGAGTTGGAATCCGGCGGCGGAAACCAGTTTTTGCATACTGGGCTTCCCGCATTCGGGACAAACGGTAAGCGGGGCGTCGCTGATTTTCTGCAGCACTTCCTTCTGAAAGCCGCAGGCTGCACAGCGGTATTCGTAAATGGGCATAAATGTCCCCCGGTTAAAAAGACTGCATATTATAACGTAAGGGATTGTGACTACGCTGTTAAATAAATGGGGACGGAATGCAGCGAACTCAAGGGCTTATTCGCCGATGTGCAGCAACAGCCCGCGCTTTCTCGCGGCGTGAAAAGCGGCGAGGAAAACCAATACTCCCACAACAAGATAAATACAATTCAGCACCAGCGCGTTGATGAGCTGATCAACGCGGAACTGATGCTCAAGCACCACCGCTCGCATGCCTTCGAACACATGGCTGGACGGGAGCGCCAATGCCAGCGGCCGCAGCCAGCCGGGTAGCACGCTAATCGGGTAATACACCCCGCTCACCGGGGCGGCTGCGAAGATCAGCGCCCATGCCAGGTTTTCTGCGCCCAGCCCCCAGCGCAGCACCAGAGCCGAGACCATTAGGCCGATTGCCCAACCCATCATCATCAAATTGGCGAAGAACGCGATCAGCGGCAGCCCCATGCTGAAAATCGAATAATGGTAAAACGGGATTGCCAGGAGCGCTGCGCCGCCCACGCCAATTAAAGTGCGCAACAGACTGATGATCAGTTTCGAGGACACCAGCTCATAAGGCCGCAATGGGCTAACAAACAAATGCCCCAGGTTGCGCGAATACATTTCTTCAAAAAAAGTAAGCGAGACACCCAATTGACTTCTAAACAGGATGTCCCAAAGCAGAACCGAGGCGATTAAGAGCCCGGGGGCCTGCGCCAACCACGACCCGCGGGTGGCGAGGAACTTTGCGATGAATCCCCACAGGATCATTTGCATGGAGGGATAATAGGCGAGCTCCAGAATACGCGGCCAAGACTTTCGCATTAGGTAAACGTGACGCAGCGCCATTGCCGCGATGCGCCTCAGAGACGAAGCCACCGCACTCATGGCACGCTCCTCGCGGCCGGTATGAATGTGCGATGCCGCGCTACATCCAGGAATACTTCTTCCAGGTTTTTGCGACCGTAACGTGCCAGCAGAACTTGTGGCGTGCCATGGTCAATGATTTTCCCATCGCGCATCATGATCACGTCATCACACATGCGTTCGACTTCCAGCATGTTGTGCGAAGCGAGCAACAGCGTGGCGCGGCTACACTTCTGGTAATTCATCAGCAGCGCACGCATGCGGTCGCCCATGTCGGGATCGAGCGAAGCGGTGGGCTCGTCGAGCAGGAGTACTTCCGGCTTATTGAGCAGCGACTTGGCAAGCGCAGCCCGCGTCCTTTGACCCGCGGACAGCGTGCCGTATGGACGGCGCATAAGGGTGCCGATCTGCATTTCTTCCGCAAGCTCCGCAAGACGCAGCCTGACGTTTGTTAACCCGTACAAGCGCGCGTATACGGTAAGATTTTCCGCGACAGTGAGCCGTTTGGGCAGATCCACATAGGGGGAAGTAAAATTCATGCGCGGCAGCACGCGGTAACGGTGCTGCAAAATGTCCTCCCCTAAAACGGTCACGCGGCCTGAACTGGGGAGAAGTAAACCGAGCAATATTGCAAGAGTGGTGGTTTTTCCCGCGCCATTGCCGCCCAGGAGCGCGCATATGGCGCCACGGCGCACGCTGAAGCTTACTTCATCCACGGCTAGCACCTTGCCGAATCGCTTGCTTAAGGACTCTACAGATATCGCGAATTCGCCCAGTTTTGCTTGGCTAATGCCGTTTTCCCCTAGCATGGCGCCTGCCCGCTGTACCCAATCAACCCGCGCTCCATCAAAAATCGAGAATAAAGCGGACCCGGTCATCCGCTTAAACTTGAACATTTCTTAATGTCAAAGGGGGCCGCCAAATGTAACGGAGCGGCCAAAAAACATTGTAACTTAACCGATATCGAACAATTGCCGTGAGCGTGGCTGGCGGGCTCGCGGCAAGCGTCTCCGCGCCGAACACTTGCAGCCACGCGAGCGCCAAAGCTAATTAACGCTAACACCGCCATTTAAAGTGCTGAGACGCGGTCCCGAGGCAACTAACCCGTAGATGTCTTGTCTCACCGCTTCTGTTATCCTTTTATCATGTCATCTGCCGCTAAAACTCGTAAACCCGATTATTTAGGTTTTGGCCTAGGGTTGAGAATTCCACATTACGAAGAGATACTTGCGACCCGTCCCAACGTGGATTGGTTTGAGGTCTTGTCCGAGAACTATTTGGTCCCGGGCGGTAAGCCTCTGTATTATCTCGACCGCATCCGCGCGCATTATCCGGTGGTGATGCACGGGGTATCACTCTCAATTGGCAGCACAGATCCCCTCAATGCGAAATATCTGAAACAACTTAGAGTCCTGGCTGAACGAATCCAACCCAAATGGATCTCCGATCACTTATGCTGGACTGGAGTCGGCGGATTAAATTTGCATGATTTGATGCCACTTCCGTATACCGAAGAAGCGGTGAAGCATGTGGCCTCGAGAGTAAAGCACGTGCAGGATTTCCTGGAACGCAAAATCCTCCTGGAAAACGTCTCAAGCTATGTCGCTTATAAACAATCGCAGTTGACCGAGTGGGAGTTCCTGGCCCGGATCGCAGAGCAAGCCGACTGCTTAATCCTACTCGACATCAACAATATTTTCGTCAGCAGCTTTAATCATGGATTCGACCCGCTGGACTATCTCAAGGGCATTCCCATCGACAGAGTGCAGCAGTTTCACTTGGCCGGGCATCAGAACTGCGGCAATTACATCATCGACACCCACGATCACCCGATAATCGATCCGGTATGGGCTCTCTACGAGCAAGCATTAATTCGCTTTGGCGCTGTTTCCACAATGATAGAGCGGGACGACAACATCCCTTCTCTTAATGAGCTGGTCGCCGAACTCGACAATGCCCGGAGCATTGCGGGGCCGATTTTGGCACGGGCTAAAGCGGCATGAAGGCGCTGTCGAACCTGCAGAAGGAATTCCAGAACTACGTGTTCAGGCGCGACCGCAGCATGGAGCGCGAAGTCGTGGGCACCCGGCGCGCCAGTGCCAGAACCCGGCTTGGCATTTATTCCAGTGCCTACCGTCTGCGGCTCATGGAAGCACTTGACACCGATTATCCCGCTTTGCGCAAGCTCGCTGGCAATGATGAGTTCGAGAGGCTGGCATATGCCTACATAGAACGTCACCCCTCGCCTTATTTCAACATGCGCTGGTATGGCGATGAGCTGTCGGAATTCTTGAAAACTACTGCGCCTTACAACCAACGCCCGGAGTTGAGCGAAATGGCCGCATTCGAATGGATTATGGCGCTAGCGTTTGACGCTGCCGATGATGCGGCGCTAAGCGTGGAGGATATGGCGAAGATTCCCCCCGATCGCTGGCCTGCGATGGTATTTACGCCCCGCACCTCATTGCAGCGTATGAACCTTGAATGGAACGTCCCGGCGCTCTGGAAGGCGGCGAATAAGAATGAGCAGCCTGAGGCGCCACGGAAAAACGATGTTGCGTTGGGATGGGTTCTTTGGCGCCGCGAACTTAACATCTACTTCCGCTCGATGAGCGTCGAGGAAGCGTGGGCGTTGGATGCGATAAGAAGTGGCAATAGTTTTGCGAAGATCTGCGGCGGCCTTTGCGAATGGTTCGACGAAACGCAGGTTGCGCAGCATGCCGCGGGTATGCTCAAAAACTGGATAGCAGAAGGGATGATTAGCAAAGTTTCCTTCACCGGCTAGGTATGAGTGAAGCGAGTGGCACTGTTTTCACTCGTTCCTGCGGTCGATGCAAAATGTCACGAGAAAAGCGAAATACGTTACGCGAGGAGCAAAAACTCGAGTCAGTACTTTGTAATGCGGCAAGGCTTCGGGCGATGAGCAACAAGACTCCGCGTTCGCGATCTTTTACTGCATTCCGCTAAAACGGAATATCGTCCTCCAAATCCTCGATTCCTCCGCCTTTGCCCTCAGATTTAAAAGCCGCATGCTCTTTTGCCGGCGCTTCCTGGCTCATGGCCTCGGAGCCACCGGCCCGGCTGCCGAGCATCTGCATGCGGTCTGCGACAATTTCAGTCGTGTAGCGCTCTTTCCCCTCCTTATCCTGCCACTTGCGGGTACGCAGCGAACCTTCGACATAGACCTGGCTGCCTTTTTTGAGATACTCTCCGGCGATTTCAGCGAGCTTGCCGAAAAATGCCACGCGGTGCCATTCGGTGCGTTCCTGTTTCTCTCCGCTTTTGTCTTTCCAGCTCTCGGTGGTGGCGACACTGATGTTGGCCACGGCGCCGCCGTCGGGCATGTAGCGCACGTCTGGGTCGCGTCCGAGGTTGCCGATAATAATCACCTTGTTTACGGATGCCATATGGAACCTCTGATTAAGTCCTACCTGAACCGCGTTGCGGGCGAAAAGGCCGCAGATGCAAGGCGCGCGACGATGTCCATAGTAAAGACTATGGACGAGGAACGCAACGCCGTAGCTGCGGTCTTAATCGCCGCAACCTTTTGGGGACGGGGCTTATCCGCGCGCACGGCTTTGTCGCTCGGCTTGCGAATATGTGGTAACTATTCGGCGCGCCTCGCTTCGCGCCCTACAACGCGGAAAGCCGCCGTCGCGACCACGCGGGACCTAATCAGAGGTTCCTAAACCTCCCCTGCAATTAATTTGATTACGTTTTGTTCGTCAAAGATTTTACTGTCCACTTTGAGATAGGCTACACCCTCGGCGGCGATGACCAGTGCTTCCTGCACCCCCGGCACCGAGGCCAGCTGCTGGGACAATCCGCTGGCGCGACGGCTGTCCATTTCGGGAATCGGATAGATCTTGGTTGCCACTGCGACCGGCACTTTCATGGTCAAGGCCGGCAGCAGCCAAACGGCAATCAGCACAACCCCGAAAGTAAATACCGCCCTGGCGCCATAATGCTGCGACAGATATCCGCTCACGGCCGCACCTACAAACGCGCCAAGAAACTGAACGCTGCTGTACACGCCGATCGCCGTGCCCTTGGCACCCGGCGGCGCCAATTTTGATATCAGCGACGGCAGTGACGCTTCGAGTATGTTGAAAGCGGTAAAGAACGCGAGCAACGCGATGAAGATTTCCCACAGGGTGCCCAGCAGCCAGGGCAGCAGTACCTGGGTTGCGAGCATCAGCACTACCGCTGCGCAAAATACCTGCTTGAGCTTGGCCTTCTTTTCCGCAAACACGATTGCCGGCAGCAGCAATATGAAAGAACACACCATTACCGGCAAATACATGAGCCAGTGGTGCTCGACCTTAAGCCCTGCGTTGCGCAAGGCGAAAGGCACCACGATAAACAAGGCCATCAGCACCGCGTGCAGCGAGAATATTCCGAAATTCAAACGCAGCAGCTGGCTGTCGCGTATGACCGCGAGCAGCTTGCCGCTCTGAGCGTCACCCGAGGTAGCATAACTGTGCTGTGGATTGGGTATCACCGCGTACACTACGATGATCGCCGACAAGGCCAATACGCCCGTCATGGCAAAAATGCCCGGCACGCCGATGAGATGAAACAGCAGGGGTCCGGCAACTAATGACAGCGCAAAGCTGAGCCCGATGGTCGAGCCGATCAGCGCCATCGCCTTGGTACGGTGTTCCTCGCGGGTCAAGTCGGCCGTCATGGCAATCACCGCGGCGGAAATCGCGCCCGACCCTTGCAGCACGCGCCCGCCAATAATGACGTAGATGTCGTGCGCGGATGCCGCGACGAAGCTGCCGATGGCAAACAGCACCAGACCCGCGTATATAGTCGGCTTGCGCCCGATACGGTCGGACAGCCAGCCGAGCGGTATTTGCAGGATCGCCTGGGTAAGTCCGTATGCGCCCAGTGCAATTCCCACCAAGGTGTGATTCGCGCCGCCCGGCAAACTTTCGGCATAAAGCGCAAATACGGGAAGAATCACAAACATTCCCAACATGCGCAGGCCAAAAATGCCGGCGAGCCCCATACTGGCGCGCAATTCCAGCGGGGTCATTCTGTCCGAGGAAGTCATAGGGGGATTGGGAAAAATCCGGGAACTCGGGTATATTAGCAGGTTAGTCATCGCCAGGATAGTTCAGGTTCATGGACTTCATCAAAATCCGCGGCGCGCGCACTCACAATCTGAAAAACATCAGTCTAGATTTGCCGCGCAACCGGTTGATCGTGATTACCGGTTTATCCGGCTCGGGCAAGTCCTCGCTGGCTTTCGACACGTTGTACGCTGAAGGCCAACGCCGTTATGTGGAATCGCTGTCTGCGTACGCGCGCCAGTTTCTGCAGCTTATGGAAAAGCCCGACGTGGACTTGATCGAGGGTCTGTCGCCCGCCATCTCCATAGAGCAAAAAGCGGCCTCGCATAACCCGCGATCCACAGTCGGCACTGTCACTGAAATTCACGATTACCTGCGGCTCCTGTTTGCGCGGGTCGGCGACCCTTATTGCCCGGATCACGAAATCCTGCTGCAGGCGCAAAGCGTATCGCAAATGGTCGATCACGTGATGCAGCTGCCTACAGACACCAAATTAATGATCCTCTCTCCGCTCATTGTCGGGAGAAAAGGCGAGCAGATGGATCTATTCGACGAATTGCGTGCACAGGGCTTTGTGCGGCTCAGGATTAACGGCAAGGTGTACGAAATAGACAAGCTTCCGAAGCTGCAAAAGACCCGGAAACACACCGTTGAAGTCGTCGTGGACCGCCTCAAAGTGCGGCCCGATGTCAAACAGCGGCTGGCCGAATCATTTGAAACCGCGCTCAGGCACGCCGACGGTCGCGCGCTCGCGGTGGAAATAGAAAGCGGACGCGAACATCTATTTTCCGCCCGCTTCGCCTGCCCGGTTTGCAGCTATGCGCTGCCGGAACTCGAGCCGCGGTTGTTTTCCTTCAACAACCCGATGGGCGCGTGCCCGCGCTGCGACGGGTTGGGACAAATCAGCTTTTTTGACGCCCGGCGCGTGGTCGCATTCCCGCATCTGAGCCTTGCTTCCGGCGCGATCAAAGGCTGGGACCGGCGTAATCAATTTTACTTCCAGATGCTCGCAAGCCTGGCCTCCCACTATCATTTCGACCTGGAGGCCCCTTTTGAAAAATTGCCGAAAGCTATCCAGGACATAATATTAAACGGCAGCGGCAAGGAAAAAATAAGGTTCACTTACCTCGGCGATCGCGGCACAAATTACCAGCGCGAGCACGCGTTCGAAGGCATCATTCCCAATCTCGAACGACGTTATCGCGAAACCGACTCGCTGGTGGTGCGGGAGGAGCTGTCGAAATACCTGAACAGCCAACCCTGCCCGCAATGCAATGGCACGCGCTTACGGCGCGAAGCGCGGCATGTGCGTGTAATAAACCGGACCATTTATGAAATAAGCGCGCTGCCTCTGCAGCAAGCAGTGCAATTTTTCCTGAGCATGAAATTAAGCGGCGCCAAGCAGGCCATCGCTGAAAAGATTATCAAGGAAATCATAAGCCGCCTAGAATTCCTCAATAACGTGGGTCTCGACTATCTTTCGCTGGAGCGTTCCGCAGACACGCTTTCGGGCGGCGAGGCCCAGCGTATTCGTCTGGCAAGCCAGATCGGTTCGGGATTGACCGGTGTCATGTACGTGCTGGACGAGCCTTCCATCGGCCTGCACCAGCGCGACAACGGGCGATTGCTGGACACTTTGAAACACCTGCGCGATCTCGGCAACAGCGTCATCGTAGTCGAGCACGATTACGAAGCCATCATGAGCGCGGACCACGTCGTCGACATGGGGCTCGGGGCGGGAGAGCACGGAGGCCGGGTAGTCGCGGAGGGCTCGCCACAGCAAATACGCAATCACTCGGAGTCACTCACCGGCCAGTATCTCGCGGGCAAGCGCAGCATTAAACTGCCAGGGCTGCGCCACAAGCCAGACCGCAAGCGCATGCTGCGCATCACGGGCGCCAGTGGCAACAACCTAAAACAGATCAATTTCAATTTGCCTCTCGGATTGATGGTGTGTGTAACCGGCGTCTCCGGCTCGGGCAAATCCACCCTGATCAATGATACTTTATACAACGCCGTGGCTCGGCATCTCTACGGCAGCCCGATAGAACCCGCGCCGCATGCAGCACTCGAGGGTATGGAATTTTTCGACAAAGCCATCAGCGTGGATCAAAGTCCCATAGGCCGAACTCCACGCTCCAATCCGGCGACCTATACAGGCCTTTTCACTCCGATTCGCGAACTGTTTGCGGGCGTGCCGCAGGCGCGCGAACGCGGATACGGCCCGGGGCGTTTCTCTTTCAATGTCAAAGGCGGGCGCTGCGAAGCCTGCCAGGGTGATGGGGTATTGAAAGTCGAAATGCATTTTTTGCCCGATATTTACGTGCCGTGTGATGTATGCCACGGCAAGCGTTATAACCGGGAGACGCTGGAAATCCAGTACAAGGGGAAAAACGTCCACGAAATACTGCAAATGACGGTCGAGCAGGCCCACGAGTTTTTCTCACCGGTGCCGGTGGTCGAAAAAAAACTTCGTACCTTGCTGGACGTGGGATTGGGTTATATCAAGCTCGGGCAGTCAGCAACTACTCTTTCCGGCGGTGAAGCGCAGCGCGTCAAACTCTCGCTCGAACTCTCCAAGCGCGACACCGGCCGCACCTTATACATTCTGGATGAACCCACCACCGGGTTGCATTTCCACGATATCGACCTACTGCTCAAGGTGCTGCACAGCCTGCGCGACCACGGCAATACCGTAGTAGTAATCGAGCACAATCTGGACGTGATTAAGACCGCAGACTGGATTATCGATCTGGGTCCCGAGGGCGGGGACGGCGGCGGGCGTATCATCGCCGAAGGCACGCCCGAGGAAATCGCAAAAAACCGCCAAAGTTACACCGGCATGTATCTAAAAAGCGTGCTGCAAGCCGCTGCTTAGCGGCTCGATGCAAAACTACTGCGTGGTTAAACTGCGGCGTTTTTCGCTCGCCGGCGCCCAGCAACTTGACCTGCTCGTAACGCTCTACAATAAGCGTTAGGACAACTCTGATTTGGTCCCATCTGCGCAGGATTAATCAGAGGTTCCCTAGTGCCCCATGAGTTTGCCTTTCACCAGCTCGTAGACGCTATTGGTAAAACTGTCGGCATGCGCGAGTACTTCATCGAGCTCAGCACGCTTTTGCAGGTTGAATGTTTCATCCTTAATTGCGGCCGTGTTCACGTAGACGTTGAGCGCTGCGCTCCTGAGCCCGGCGCAAGCCGCAAGCACTGCAACCCCCGCGTCGCTCACGACGTTGACATTGCCCTGGTCCGCGGCTCGTTTGGATAACTGCATGACCTCGAAGCAGGTCTTGGCGCAATGCAAAGGCACCTGGGTCGCGCGCTTTAGCGCATCCTGAATCGCCGCAGTGCGCCGGGTTTTTTCTTCATCAGTGTTTTTCGGCAGGCCGTAAGCGGCCATCACCTGGTCAAATGCGTGCACGTCGTCATTGATCATTCGGATCAACCTGGCGCGCAGATTCTCGGACTGTCCGAGCAGGTCACGCATTTCCGCCTCTACGTGGCCGTAATTTTTTTTGCCGATGGTGAGATTGCACACCATGCTCACCAGCGCCGCACCCATTGCTCCCATGACCGCCGCGGCACTGCCGCCCCCGGGCGTGGAGTTTGAGCTTGCAAGCTCGTCGAGAAATTTCTGTATGGAATCGTCCTTGATCACAGCATGTCCTTTCCCTTATCGTGAGCCTTCGATTGAATAACACACGCTTGCGACAATGGCTTTCCGGCAAAGCGCCGGCGCAGTGGAGCCCCGCCAGCGCATCGCGAGTCCGGGCTTCATCGTCCCGACCATCGGTCGCCTGTTGCGTCCATCCACATTTTACTTGTAACGCGGTGGGCAAAGTTTTACTCAGAGGTCCCCTGTTAAAAAAGAAATGGTAGACTATCCGCTTCAATCTGACGGTCCAACAATGAAAAAACTACTGTTCCAGTTTGATACCGACCCCTACCCCAGCGCGTTTGACACCGTAGTCGCATACGACGGCGGCGCCGATCATGTTACCGGATACGGCAATGTTACACCGCAGAATGTGGGCGTTCTCGTGGACGGCACGATTTTTACGCGTGCCCCCAAGGAGAAGAAATATACCGCAATTTTTATCGGCGGCGGCAACATGGGGGCGGGACAGGAACTGCTTAAGGCGGTCAAGAAAAAGTTCTTCGCCAATTTTCGCGTCTCGGTCATGCTCGACAGCAACGGCTCAAATACCACTGCTGCTGCCGGCGTAGCCATGCTCACCCGTTCCGGCTCGGTTGCCGGAAAGAATGCGGTTGTGCTGGCGGGCACCGGCCCAGTCGGAATGCGCGCCGCGGCGCTGTTGGCTAAGGAGGGTGCGCGGGTATCGCTCACTTCAAGAAAACGCGAACGGGCGGAAAATGCCTGCAAGCAGATCCAGGAGCGCTTCGGCGTCAGCGTCAGCCCGATTGAAGCTATTGATAATGCCGCGCGAGCCGCGGCACTCAAAGACGCTCACGTGGTGTTTGGCGCTGGTGCGGCCGGTGCGCAATTGCTGGAACAAAGCCAATGGCAGAGCATTCCCGCCATTGAATTGATGGCGGACGCCAATGCTACGCCTCCCCTGGGAATCGCGGGTGTGGACATGATGGACAAGGCAGCGAATCGCTATGGCAAAACGGTGTACGGCGCAATCGGTTTCGGCGGATTGAAACTGCAGGTGCACCGCGCTTGTATCGGCAGGCTGTTCGAAAGCGACAACCAAATCTTCGACGCCGAGGAAATCTACGCCATCGCCAAGAGCATGGCGCGGTAAATATGCCTTCAATCGCGCCGCGCAAGCTTTTGCTGGGCAGCTTCCAAGCAGCGCTCGCCGCTGCTGATCCTCTGCAAATCGTCCCGCGCCATCTGCCCAAGCCGCCTAACGGCCGCACGCTGGTTGTAGGAGCAGGCAAAGCCGCCGCATCCATGGCGTCCGCCGTGGAAAAAGATTGGCCTGAAAACGAGCCGCTTTCCGGCTTGGTCATCACCCGTTATGGTCACGGCCTTCCTACCCGGTATATCAAAATCATCGAAGCAGGCCATCCGATTCCGGATGCCAGCGGCGAAGCGGCCGCAAGAGAAATTTTTGAGGAAGTCAAAAAACTGGGACCTGACGATCTGCTGCTTGCTCTCATCAGCGGCGGCGGCTCGAGTCTCCTCTCCCTGCCGGTTCCGGGCGTCAGCATGGCGGACCTGAAGGCCGTAACCCGGCAATTACTGCTCTGCGGCGCGACGATTCAGGAAATCAATACCGTGCGCAAGCACTTGTCAGCCATTCAGGGTGGAAGACTCGCTGCTGCCAGCAGGGCGCCGGTGGTCGCGCTGATCATTTCCGACGTTACCGGCGATAATCCGACTCACATTGCCTCGGGTCCATGTGCGCCTGATCCCACGACATACAGTGACGCATTGGGAATCATTTCCCGCTATCAAGTCAAAGCGCCGGATGCGGCTGTGGAAATACTGCGTAGAGGCCAGGAAGGTAAACTCGAGGAAACACCAAAGTCAGGCAACGCGGCGTTTCGCAAGGTTGAGAACCGTGTGATTGCGACCGCGCATAATTCATTGCTCGCGGCGGCAAAATATTTCCGCAAGCAAGGCATCAAGACATGTGTTTTGGGCGACACCATAACCGGCGAAGCGCGCGAGGTCGCCAAAGTGTTCGGGGGATTGGCGCGTCAAATTGTTAAATACGGCGAACCCTGGAAACCTGCCGTGGCGCTGATTTCGGGCGGGGAAACAACG
>Ga0335085_10004270_pt1 | contig 23830 bp, 19 predicted proteins | sample Lox_Sample_45_FD_206712 | JGI IMG/M metagenome (GOLD analysis project Ga0335085, IMG submission 206712) | Soil microbial communities from Loxahatchee National Wildlife Refuge, Florida, United States - Lox_Sample_4.5 | ecosystem: Environmental > Terrestrial > Soil > Wetlands | place: USA...
CTTGTGAAGGCAAAAAAATACTACTGCGGTGTGGGTCCGGATGCCGATGCCTATGATGCGAAGCGGCGGAAATTCAGGGAAGAGATCCTGGAGGAACTCAACAAGGAGGAGTTGAAGCGGGCGGACACCGGATTCAGGGTCGCTGCGCGGTCGTCGTGACCACATGCCTCATTTCCACCATTCGTGAAAAATAACGCGGGTCTCGATGAGGGACCCGCGTTTTCTTTTCCGGAACTGTAGGGGGCGTAACAGTGATTTTTTGACGGAAAGATTTGGCGATAAGGAAGGGGTTTCTAGGAAGATTCCGCATGCTGTCCGATGTGATCGTCAGCGTGCACGTAAAAAACGATCTGAGTGGTTCGGTACAGGTGGATATCATCACTGTCATCCCGATCATTGCGTGAAAACGGTATAGGGAAACTTTCTGGGCACGAAATAGGGTCATTGCTGATATTCAATAGAAAAGCCCTGCTTCGAAAGATGCAGGGCTTTTCTATCTGCCGATGTCATCGAGTAGGACGATGGTCAGTCCTGACGCTACCGTTCGGGTAGCTTCGAGCTGGGGCGTCATGGCTACACTGCGGGAAGATGTCCAGTGCTACGGACGTTCCGGGGTGTTCCATGCGCCAGTGCTGCGGTTCCATCCAATGAGGTACAGCATGCTTTCGGTGGTGCCGGGAGACAGCGTCGTCAACGTTCCATCCGTGTATGCCCGGGCACCCTTCCCGTACAGTGCAGGATTGGTGGCAATTGCCGTTACGCTAGCCGAGAGGTTTATCTTGCCATCGTCAAGGTAGTCGATGGTGTCGTAGAGGAGTCTTCGGGCGAAGGTTCGTCCATGGGCAAAAGCTGCAGGATCGCGTTTCAGTAAGTTTATATTGAAGCATGATCCCATTATCCTGAGACCGACTGTCTGGTTACCGGTGCCGCGTGTCCAGTCTGTTACCGCGGTCTTTCCTGTGGGGTCGGCGGCCAAATCATAGAAGTACGGGTATTGCTCCTGATTGTACATGATCTTGTATTTAGTCTGCAGCAGCGTGATGGCAAGAGAAAGTGCATTTTCAAAAACTTCGGATTGCGGCTCGAGAAAAACGCTCCTGAAGTTTGCTCCTGTTAGCGCTACTCCTCCTTCGGAAGTGTGACAGTTCTTGCATACCTGGTTGAAGGCATCGGCACTGATTGCCAGTGAATGGCTGGTGGGTCGGGAAGTGCCGGCATTGGTGAAGCCGTTCATGTGGCAGGTGACGCATGGCCCATTGGTATCGAGGTTGCCGGGGAGAAAGAATGCCGTGTTGTGGCTGTCTCCATTGATGGCAGTGGTGCCAAGCTTCCGGTGAGTACTGGTTACACCGCCAGCTACACCTCCCGGGGTGCTGACGTTATCCGGCAGTAGGGTCTTTGCGTAGTTTGCAACGTTGCCATTGGAAGTAGTCAGGGTGCCGCTGCAGGTAGTAAAGTTGACAAAGCCCGTACTCATGTACATCAGGCCGGCAGCAGCGAAGTAATGTGGATTCTTGAAGCTGGCGTTGGTGAAATTGGTAACTGCCAGGACAGTGTCCCCGCTTTCCCGACCGGCATGGCACGGAATGCACAGGTTGGAGTAACCGACGTCGGGAAATGCCTTGGGACTTTTCCCGCCGTTATAGGGGGCGGTGTACGGCGGAACGTTTCTGATACTGGCTTTAAAGGCGTAACTGGCATGGCAGGCATTGCAGCCAAGCACGCCGTAGGAGTTGCTTGCCGCCAGTGGTGTTGTAGGAACGGTAAATGCTGGTGAGCTCGTAACGTATCCGACATATCCGGTTGCCGTATGGCAACGGATACAACCTGCGCTATTCTTGAAGTCCTCAGTGGACCATGCCACGCCGGTCACGTCGCCATGCGCCGAATTTGCCCATTGTTTGGCTTCCTGCAGAACAGTGTTATTGTGCGGATTGTGGCAATTTCGGCACCTGCCGATGTTTTGCAGGTCAACGTACTGCGCAGGATGGCTGATTCCGGTGAAATTGCCGAAGTGGGGGGTGCCCAGTTTCGCGGTTCCATGGCAGGTCAGGCATTTCCCTGCAGCATCGGGATTCCCGACTTGGCTTGCAGTAGGGATAGATGTGCCGTGGCATACCCCGCAGGTGCCCGGGGTATGGTGGGGGAGACCGTGGCAATCGACACATCCGGCGGCATTCCCGGAGTAGTGAGTTGATTGTTGCCATTCATCGACGATGCACGCTCCTGTGACCGGAGAGACACTCTGGGCAGTCGTGCCTCCATGGCAGCTGGTGCTGATGCACTGCTGGGAATTTTCGACAGCGGCTCCAGTGACGTTCTGGCCTTCGTCTTTGCCACAGCCTGCAAATAGTGCACAGTACAAGGCAACCAGTCCAACTGCCAAGGGAAACTGAAATTTCATGTCCTGCCACCTCCTTCGGATTGTCGGTCTTATATCATCTCTACGACGTAATTTACAGCAAAAAATTAAAATCATGTAAAAAAAGCTTGTTGTTTTGTTATTTGACAAATAAGCAAAGACAATACCACCTTGATGACCGATAGGGAATTTTATACGAAAAGGCTGTACAAGCGCCACGCGCGCGAGATGTGCGGCACTGTTACAGTTATGCGGGCGTGATAGTCGTATGGTGAAATGGCGGAAACAGAGCCATCTTTTCCGGTAGCTACTAGGTTGTAAAGTGTTAAGTTGACTTCATGTTGCGATTGATGTATTACTAGGGCATTTCTGGCTCAGAGTGATGGGGCGAACCGGACATGCGGTCCTTGATCTCATGAAGAGAACCCCAATTCCAGTGCGTCGGCAAACGGTTACCCTCCTGGAAGTCCCGGCATGGTACGAGTTATTGAACGAAAGAGATACCATAGGATTGATAATGTTGATCATGTAAGCAAGGAGGGTATTTTTATGCATCACCGAGCAACTGTCTTGGTGCTCCTGGTTCTGGCGTTTGTCCTGCCCCTTGTATATGCTGAGACTGCGCATGCAATCCCCGCTTTCAGCCGCCAGTACAAGACCGAGTGCAGCACCTGTCATACCATCTATCCAGAATTGAATGAATACGGACAGGCATTTCAGAAAAACGGATATGTCTACACCATCAAGCCGAAAGCCGAGGCGAAGACCACCCCTGCAAAGGGAGAAGCCGGACAGGTCCAGGCAGCATCGAGCGAGAAAAATGAGGGACTCCTGCTGGCGGGGATTCCCGAGCTGCTGCCGGTTTCATTTACGGCAACCCAGAGCATTGCGTATAATGAGCACGGCCCCGGGGGGGATAACTGGAATTTTGACACTCGATCTCTCATGCTTCAGGCAGGAGGGTCTTTTCGTGAACTCGCCGGTTTTTACCTGACCTATAATCTCTTTTCCCACGCCGAAAATTCCACCCAGGACGAGAGCGGCAAGATTGACGAACTGTTTGTGATGTGGCGTCGTCTCTTTACCTCTCCCATTAATCTCAAGTTCGGAAAATTCGAGCCGAAACTCAGTCTGTGGAAGAAAAACGACAATATTCTGCCAACCCCTCTGGCGACGTCGGCGTTCACGGTAGGAGATTTCAGCCTTCAGACTCCCCAGGATGCCCTCGAAGCCAATGCCGTCCTCGCCGACAGGATTTTCGTCGCTGCGGGCATCGTGGACGTGAAGGGACAAAACGACAAGAATGGGTACGGGCATGTTTCGGTGAAGTTCGGCGGAGCCGATATGCTCGGAAATGAGCCGGAAATAGACCTTGAAAAGGAAAGCCTGTGGGATTACCTGACCCTGTCGCTGGCCTTGTACGGTTATGTGGGACGCAACGCCCAACCGGCCGGGAGTACCTTCCGGAACGATTTCTACCGTGTCGGCGGCGACATGGACCTCCTGTACAAAAGGGTGCGGCTGCGTTTCAGCGGTGTGACCGGGCGGGATACCAACCCCCAGTATACGGAGCCGGGCACGGTGCAGCACCCATTGCTTCTTGCTGCAGAGGCCCAGTACCTCTTCGGTTCCCCGATCAATGTCATCGGCCTGTTCCGCTACGAGCATGTTGACAGCGGCACGGGTACCGTCAATCGGTACATCCCCGCCGTTGCCTACATCCCTTTACAGAATGTCAAGCTTGTGCTGGAATACATTCATGAAGACGGCCCGGAAGCAGACGCGAGCTCGATTACGGGCTTCAATAATACGGTACTGCTTGATGTGTCGTACAGTTTCTGACGACAGAACCTCGAATAATCCAGAATTCAGGAGGATAGGTCCATGAAAAAGGTTGTAATTGTTGCAGGTATGCTTTTTCTCAGCTGTTCCATAGCCCATGCAGGCATCAAAGTGCTCGGAAAAGGTGACAGCATGCGCTTTGACCCATCGGATTTTCCCCCTGCCATGAAGGCGAATTACGACATCATGAAGACCAAGTGCGTCAAGTGCCATACCCTGGAAAGAACGGTTATTGCCATTACTACCGGCATCGCCCCCATTTCCGGACAGCCGTTCGATCGAAACGCAACCAAGGCTTACGGCATCAAGATGTTGCGCAAACCGGATTCGAACATGAACAAGCAGGAGGTCAAGGCCACGGTGGACCTGATGAACTGGATGCTTGACGAGGTGAACAAGTAGTCGGTAACGCTTTACATGTCCCTTGGAGAGCTGAGGGTATGCGGCCGGCAACGTACGGGAACAAAGAGGATTTATGCCACGACATTTGAATATCAGGACCAAGCTGGTTTCCCTTTTCATGATTATGGCCCTCCTGGTGGCTGTGACCGGAGTTTTCGGCATTTGGAGTCTCAGCACGGTCAGCACCAGGATTGTGGGGATCCTGTCGACCACGGCGCTCCAGTTGAAACAGGTCGCCCTCATGAAGGTGGCCCTGCAGGAGTGCCGCGCAAATCTCCTGGAAGCCGCAATGGTGCGCAACGATATGGATGAATTTGAAATATCCAAGGGGGGCTATGAAGAGAGAAGGGACTTCTTCAAGAGATACGGGGACATCATCCTGAAGGGGGACAAAAAGCTCGGCATTCCCGCTGCCGCCAAGGGAAGCCGTCTGGAGAAGCAGGTGCTTGCCGTGGGAGAGAGCATGGCAGCCTTCGAAACGGTCGCCGATGAGTTACTGGCCCACAAGGCCGGACTTCTGAAGGGGCTCAAAGCAGGAGTGGTTGACCAGAACTCCATGAAAGCCATGTCTGACGACAAGCTGAACAAGCTTTCCCGAGCCACCCTGCTGGAGGCTACCGACAAGACACAGGCAGCAGTTGACGAACTTCTCCTAACGGTGGGGACAATGATGACGCAGGCGAAGGAAGAGGCGACCAGTCTGCAGAGCAAGGCGACCGGCGCCTTCATTGCCGTCATCTGTATCGCAATCGTGCTCGCGATCCTCATGGGAGTGGTGACGACGCGGAGTATGACCGGCCGCATCCTCGCCATTGCCCGCGCCCTTGACAAGGGTGCGGAAGGTGATTTGACCGCCAGGGTCGAAGTGGGATCGGGAGATGAACTGGGACGACTCAGCAGCGACTTCAATACCATGGCCGAAAAACTTGCCGGGTCCATCAGCAATGTCAACCAGGCAAAAGAGGAGTTGAACGGTATTTCGGAGGAGATTTCCGAAACCGCGAAGCGGGTTGTGGACGGCGTGCAGCTCCAGGCTGACGGTGTCAATTCGACATCATCGGCCGTTACCGAAATCAATGCCTCTGTCAGGGCGGTGTCTGAGGGGGTTGACAGCCTTTCTCTCTCTGCTGCCGAAAGCTCTTCCTCAATCCTTGAGATGGCGGCAAGTGTCGAGGAGGTTGCCCTGAACGTGGAAACGCTCGCCCAATCGGTGGAAGAAGTCAGCTCTTCCATCGGGCAGATGACCGTATCCATCAAGCATGTAGGCAACAGTGTGGTAAGCCTCATGGAGGCGGCGGGTACCACTGCTTCGTCCGTGTTGGAAATGGATGGCACCATAAAGCAGGTGGAACGCAACGCCCAGGATACCGCCGCAATTTCGGAGGGCGTACGCCAGGATGCGGAAACCGGCAAGAAGACGGTTGAGGCCACCATCGCCGGTATCAATGAAATCAAGCGATCGTCGCAGATTACATCGGAAGTCATCGAGACACTTTCCGTCCGGGCAGCCGACATCGGCGCCATCTTGTCGGTAATCGATGACGTGGCCGAGCAGACAAACCTGTTGGCGTTAAATGCCGCTATTATCGCGGCACAGGCGGGGGAGCACGGCAAGGGATTTGCCGTGGTCGCGGACGAAATCAAGGAACTGGCGGAAAGGACCAGCAGTTCCACCCGGGAGATTGCCCAGGTCATCAAGGGGGTCCAGGACGAAACCCGCCGAGCGGTGGAGGCCATCAATCAGGCGGAGAAGAGCATTGCAGAGGGCGAGATTCTCTCCCAGAAGTCAGGAGAGGCACTGAATAAGATCGTGGCCGGCGTTCAGAAAGCGACGGACCAGGTGGACAGTATTGCCCGTGCCACCATGGAACAGGCGCGGGGGAGCAAGATGATCCGCGAAGCCATGGAACAGGTTTCGGAAATGGTGAGCCAGATTGCCAAAGCCACCAAGGAACAGGGACAGGGGAGCGAACTGATCATGTCCGCGGTGGAAAAGATGAAGGGCCTTACGTCACAGGTACGCACTTCGACTCGCGAACAGAGCAAGGTCGGGAGTTTCATCGCCAAGTCCACCGAAAACATCACCGGCATGATCCAGCAGATCAAACGGGCATGCGACGAACAGAGCAAGGGAAGCGAGCAGATCGTTCATTCCGTTGAGGATATCCAGTTGTCCGCAAATGTCAACCTTGAGGCTTCCCGCATCCTGGGGGACGTGGTTGCAAGCCTGTCGCGGCAGATCGAGGTGCTGCAGAAAGAAATGGGGACCTTCAATGTCTGAAGCAGGGAGTCGTTTGACGTCAGGAAGAAGGATGCAGTGTCCCCTCTGAGTCAGAAAGATTGTTCCGAGCATCAGCGATGTGCCATTGAATAAGCCGGTCTGTGCTTGACAAAAGCGCCGAGTACGCAAGGACGGGAAGGTTTTCGCCGGTGATCACTTTGCGTCTTGGCGCTTATGCGTCAAAAAGGCGCGGGTGCTGCTTGTGTCGTTCCGTCGGATGGTGGGAAAATATTCACAGGAGCAGGAATATGGGCAGGATTTCACAGAAATTTGCAGAACTCGCCCGGAAGCGGAGAAAGGCCCTGGTCACGTTTATCACTGCCGGAGACCCGGATCTTGCCGTAACCGAGGAACTGATACCGCTTCTGGAAAAGGCGGGTGCCGATATTCTGGAACTGGGAGTTCCTTTCTCCGATCCCATGGCTGACGGTCCAACGATCCAAAAGGCCTCAGAGCGTGCTCTGGCGGGGGGGACAACCCTGCCGAAAATTTTATCCATGGTAAAATCGGTGCGATCCGTATCGCAGATTCCGATTATCCTCATGGGGTACTTCAATCCTGTCCTCCAATACGGTCCCGAGCGTTTTGCCGCCGATGCGGCTGCCGCCGGGGTGGACGGGGTACTGCTCGTCGACCTTCCCCCCGAAGAGGCTACGGCCTTCAAGAATGCCGCTGCCCGGCAGGGAGTGGATGTCATTTTTCTTCTTGCCCCCACGTCCGATACGGAGCGCGTGGCGAAGGTGGCGGAACTAGGTAGTGGTTTCGTATACTACGTTTCGGTTACCGGCGTCACCGGGGCGAGGGAGAGCGTGGCTAGTTCGGTCTTCAGCCAGGTGCAGGCGATAAAAAAGAGGGTCAATCTACCAGTGGCTGTAGGGTTTGGCATCTCGGACCCTCTTCAGGCTGCCCAGGTGGCGACTGCCGCCGATGGGGTGGTGGTGGGGAGCGCACTGGTGAGATTGTTCGAGGATGCAGCCGGAGAAGAGCTCAAGAAGAAACTTATGGCCCTGGTGGCATCCTTCAGGGATGGGGTTGATGCTGGAACGAAGTAAATTCCTCAGGCGGGCAGGTGCCGGCTGATGTGTCGGACCGCTTCCGGTTGGTGGCGCCATCGGACGGGCTCTTCAGGTAACGATTGACAATGTTTGTTTTTTCTGGTATCTGACGTTTTCATTTTTAGTAAAATTCAAGGCTGCACTTCCTCGAGAGGCATTCTGATGGCTTGGTTCAAGAAAGACAAGGCGCCCATGGCGCAGGCGGATGTGAAGAAGATGAAGGTTCCTGAGGGCCTCTGGACCAAGTGTGTTGGATGCAAGGAATCTCTGATTACGAAGGAACTGGAGAAGAATCTTAATGTCTGCCCGAAGTGCGGTCACCATTACCGTATTTCTGCCCGGCAACGCATCGATCTCCTCCTCGACCAGGGGAGCTTCAGTGAATTCGATGCCGGCATGGTCTCGGTGGATTTCCTTGAGTTCAAAGATTCCAAGAGCTACCAGGAGCGGATCGATGTTGCCGTTGCCAAAGGTGGTTCCAAGGATGCCGTCATCTGCGGTGCCGGCAAGATCGATGGGACCCCCGTGCAGCTTGCGGTATTCGATTTCTCCTTCATGGGAGGGAGCATGGGGAGCGTGGTGGGGGAAAAGATCACCCGGGCCATCGAGCACGCCATGAAGGAGCACACGCCGGCCATTGTCGTTTCCGCATCAGGCGGGGCACGCATGCAGGAAAGTATCCTCTCCCTGATGCAGATGGCCAAAACCTCCGCAGCACTGGCGAAGCTGCGGGAGATGGGACTGCCATTCATTTCCGTCCTCACCGATCCCACCACAGGAGGTGTCACTGCCAGTTTCGCCATGCTGGGGGACATCAATATGGCAGAGCCCAAGGCGCTCATCGGCTTTGCCGGGCCCCGGGTCATCGAGCAGACCATCCGCCAGAAGCTCCCCGAGGGGTTTCAGCGGGCCGAGTACCTTCTCGATCACGGTATGGTGGACGTTATCGTGGAGCGTAAGGACATGAAGAAAAAGCTGTCGCAGATTCTGAAGATGCTCTACCGGCCCTCTCCCTGAGTACAGCAGCGGAGTAGCCGGTTGTTCTTCCGGGGGGCGACGGTCTGTGCCCCCCATCCATTCAATTCTGTGGACTTTTCCCCCCGGATTCCCTATAATCCCCGCCTGTGATGACCTACCAGAAGACCCTCGCACATATCTACGGCCTCGGTCGATTTGGCATGAAACCGGGGCTGGCGAAGATACACTCCCTTCTCGCATCACTCGGCAATCCCCACGAAAACGTGCAGGTAGTTCACGTCGCCGGGACGAACGGCAAAGGGTCGACTGCCTGCTTTCTCGCGGAAATCCTCGCCTCGACGGGGAATCGAATCGGTCTCTTCACGTCCCCCCATCTTGTCAGCTTCACCGAACGCTTCCGGATCAACGGTTCGCAGATATCTGAGGAAGAAGTGGTCACACTGGCGGAACAGGTACTTTCCGCAGCACCTCCGGAAGCCACCTTCTTCGAGATTATCACTGCCATGGCGTACCTCTGGTTCGCCGAGCAGAGAGTAGACCTGGCCGTCATGGAGGCAGGCATGGGGGGTAAGCTTGACGCCACCAATACGGCGAACGGGATCATGTCCGTTATCACCCCGGTTTCCCTTGACCACTGTGACTACCTCGGGGCGACCATTGCGGAGATTGCGGGAGAAAAAGCGGGGATCATCAAGGCGCGGAGTCCCGTGGTTCTTTCCTCCCAGTGCCCGGAAGCCCGCAAAGTCATCGAGGCTGAGGCAGAGCGCCTGGCAAGCCCCCTGTTTTGTTTCGGGAGAGATTTTTCCTCACGATGGGGTGAAAAAGGGCTCGACTACGACGGGCTCCGAACCCGCCTCACGGGTATCAGACCGGGAACCGGCGGGTGTTACCAGGCAATGAACGCAGCAACTGCCCTGGCGGCGGCCGAACTCCTTGGCACCATGGGGTTTCTTGTTGAAGAAGGGGCATTGCGGAGAGGAATCGAGCAGGCAGCGTGGCCCGGCAGAATGGAACGGGTAAGCGACGTGCCGCGGTTGTATCTCGACTGCGCCCACAATCCTGCCGGTGCGGAGGCACTCGCGGAGTCTCTGGCGGAATTGTCGCGCAGCCGCCTCATCCTGTTGATCGGCCTGATGGCCGACAAGGACGTGAGTGGAATCCTCGACTCCCTGTTGCCCCAGGTGGACGAAGTGATTGCCGTCACCCCGTCCCTCGATAGGGCCCTTTCCTCAAAGGAACTCACGGGTATCTGCCACGCACGGGGTGTCCCGTGCCTCGATGCGGGGACGGTTGCCGCCGGTCTGGCGGCGGCATGGCAATCGGCAAGTGGTGACGATATCATCGTCGCCTGCGGCTCCATTTTCACCGTCGGTGAAGTGAAAGGGGCTCTCGGCGGCGAAGCTTTTGAGCCGTTTCGCGGGTAGCAGTTTTTCCCGGGCATCTGCCTGGCCTGAGCTGGCTTCTGCCGCAATCCAGGGGAAGGCATACCCGGTAACGCGTCGTTTCTGTATTGGAATACCATGGTATTTTTGCGCATCATACTTCTTGTTTCCCTCCTGTTCCTGGGTATCGCGCTGCCGATGGAAGTCCGAGGGGATGAACCCGCAGGCGGGGGGGTGACCATCAAGGCGGACTCCCTCTCGTACGACCAGGCGAAGGATACATACCAGGCAACGGGCAACGTGGAACTCCTCTGGGACGGTTATTCCCTGTATTCCGACATGGCCTCGTTGCGGCAGGGGAAAAGCGAGGCCGAAGCCACGGGGAAAGTGAAACTCGTCAAGGGAGCAGACACTCTGACCTGTGAGCGCCTGGGTATCGACCTCTCCACCGAGACGGGAGAAGCGGTCAATGGAGCACTCTTCGTCAAGAGAAACAATTTCCATCTGAGCGGCGCCAAACTCTCCAAGGTGGGGGAGCAGGAATACCGGCTTGAGAATGGCGAGTTCACGACCTGTGACGGTGAACAGCCGAGCTGGAAGTTCACTGCCAGCGATATGGATGTGACCCTCGACGGTTTCGCCAAGGGGCAAAACGCTACATTCTACGTCGGTGCTCTGCCGCTTTTTTATTTTCCCTATCTGACTTTCCCGGTCGGCCACGAGCGCCAATCGGGCTTCTTGTTCCCCCGGCTGGGCAGCTCCACCCAGAAGGGTGTGTTCGCCGATATCCCCTACTACTGGGTGATATCTCCCAGCCAGGAGGCCACCTTCGACCTGGATATACAGACCAAAAGAGGGGTGGGTACGGGGTTCGAGTACAAGTATCTGCGACCCTCTGAAAGCAAGGGGGATCTGCGGGGCTACCTCATCTATGATTTCCAGAAAAACAAGGAGCGGGGCAATTTCGTCGTCCTGCAGAATGAGACCATCTCACCCTCTCTCTCCTTCAAGTCCGACGTCGACCTTGCCCTCGACCGGAATTTCTATCGGGATTACGGCGATATCAACGGCGATTACAATCGCCAGTACCTCAATTCCACGGTGGCCTTGACCTGGCGCCGGCAAACCTCGCTCCTGAACGGTGAACTGCGGTATGTGGACGACCTGACGGCGGACAGCAACCGGTCAACGCTGCAGAAGCTTCCCGAAATCTCATTTACCACGATCGGTGAGAAACTGGGGAACACCCCTTTCCACGTGGCCATCGCGTCTGATTTTACCAATTTTTATCGCGGCAGCAGCGAACAGCAGGGCCAACGGCTTGAACTCCATCCATCCGCAACCATCTATTCCACCCTCCCCGGCGGGCTGGACCTGACGGCACGGGGAGGATATCTGGTGCGTCTCTACAATTCATACGGGGGAGATGCACCGAATATCTACCGCGGTGACGGACTCGCCGATGCCAGTCTGGCCGTTTCCTCGACCCTCGCCCGCAACTTCGACACGGACTGGGGAGAATTGCGCAGGCTGAGGCATGTCCTGGTTCCCGAGGTCGGCTACGTGTTCGTGCAGGAAAAAAATCAGAACTCCCTCCCCAACTACGATTTTCACGACCGTGTCCTTGGCGAGCAGATGCTGGTCTGGTCCCTTACCAATTACTTCACCGGCAAATTCATCGGCAAGGATGATCAGCCGGTCAATCGGGACGTAGGCTGGCTGAGGCTCAGCCAGGGGTACCAGTTGAGCGGCTCACGCCGAGACCTTCTCTCGCTGGTGGACGAAGGACATCCCTATACCGATATCAAGATCGAAGCAAAGGTCACCCCCGCATCGGGCTACTCCCTCAATTACGACAGTCAGTACGATGTGTACAATACGCGATTCAACACCAACAATGTCGCCCTCGAGCTGAACGACGGAAAGGGTAATCTCTTCGGACTCGGCTACCGTTATTCCCGGGACGCGGTGGATTACATCGAGGGGAAACTCGGGGTTGCACTTGTAAAACCGTTCATTTTCCATTACACTGGGCGCTATTCCATCGACAAAGGGGGCTTTCTGGAGTCCAATGTGGATATGGAATACAAGCATCAGTGCTGGAGCATGATATTCTCCTATCGGGAGCGTCTCACCGACCGGGAATTCTTCGTGAACTTCGTCCTGGCCGGCCTTGGCTCCGTCGGGAGGGTCCGAGCGCTCTGATCTGCTCCCGCATGCTTGCCGGGCGTTGCCGCAGGAGGTCCTCCTCGCCTTTCCCTCCTGTATCGGAGCCGGATCGGGGGGGCAACGGCTTTCACCCCACACCTGACGGCTTCGACTGACGCGAGAAATACTACCAGAAGCGGAGGAAGATATGGCGGATCACTTTGTCCCACGTGCCCTTCTCGTCAGCGGCGGCGCTGGTTTTATCGGTTCTAACTTCATCAACAGTTTCATGGCGGGAAATCCGGAATGTCGGGTAGTCAATTTGGACATTCTCACCTATGCCGGCAACCTGAAGAATCTCGTGGGGGTGGAACGAAATCCCGCGTACCGCTTTGTCAGGGGGGATATATGCGATGCCCGGCTGGTGGCGGAGATCCTGGCAGCAGAGAAGATCGACACCGTGGTCCATTTTGCCGCCGAATCCCATGTGGACCGTTCCATTACCGGCCCGGAGATTTTCGTCCGCACCAACGTCCTCGGCACCCAGATCATGCTCGAGGAGTGCCGCAAGCACTGGAGTTCCGGGGTGGTCCCGGATTTCCGATACCTGCAGATTTCCACCGACGAGGTGTACGGCTCCCTCGGAGCTTCCGGCTACTTCACGGAAGAGACACCCCTTGCCCCCAATTCCCCCTACTCCGCCAGCAAGGCGGGGGCCGATCTGCTGGTCCGCGCCTACAACGAGACCTTCGGCCTTCCGACCCTCAATACCCGGTGCTCCAATAATTACGGCCCCTATCATTTCCCCGAAAAGCTGATCCCCCTCATGATTCACAACATCATGCGGAGAAAGCCGCTGCCGGTCTACGGCGACGGCCAGAACGTGCGGGACTGGCTTCACGTGAAGGACCATTCACTGGCTGTGGAAGCGGTCCTGAAAAGAGGAGTCACGGGAGAGGTGTACAATGTCGGCGGAAACAACGAATGGAAGAACATCGATATCGTCAACCTGATATGTGACCTCCTCGACGAGAAACTGGGACGCAGGACCGGAGAAAACCGGGGTCTCATTACCTATGTCAAGGACCGTCCCGGCCACGACCGCCGGTATGCCATTGATGCCGGCAAGATCAAGCGGGATCTCGGCTGGGAGCCTTCCTACACCTTCGACCGCGGGATCGAGGAGACCATCGACTGGTACCTGGCGAACCAGGAGTGGGTAGCGGAGGTGACGTCGGGGGCCTATCGGGACTACTACCAGCAGCAATACGGGGATAGATGACAATGATCCTGGTCGTCGGCGCACACGGGATGCTCGGACGGGACCTGATGGAGGTTCTGGCCGGTGAGGTACGGGGCGTAGATATCGAGGAGATCGATATCACGTCCCTCGAATCGGTTCGGCGGATGCTCCTTACCCTGCGGCCTCATATTGTGATCAATGCTGCCGCCTATACCGATGTGGACGGTTGCGAAACCAATCGGGAGCTGGCCATGCAGGTCAACGGAGAAGGGGTCGCCCACCTGGCGCTCACCTGCAGGGAAATAGGTGCGAAGCTGGTGCAGCTAAGCACCGATTACGTCTTCGACGGGAGCAAGAACCAGCCCTGGCTGGAAGACGATCCTCCCAACCCGTTGAGCGTGTATGGGGAGTCGAAATTGGCCGGCGAACTGAATGCGGCCATAGCTGCCGACCACCTGATTGTCCGGACTCAGTGGCTGTACGGACTCGGCGGGAAGAATTTCGTGGAAACGATGCTTCGGCTGGCAGGAGAGAAGAAGGAACTGGCGGTGGTGGATGACCAGATCGGGTCGCCCACCTGGACCGTGGACCTCGCTCGGGCCATCCGGTCCCTCATCGAGAAGGAGTGCCGCGGCATCTACCATGCTGCCAACTCGGGCACCTGTTCCTGGAACGAGTTCGCCCGGGCCATTTTCGAAACAGCCGGATGCGACGTCCTCGTGAAACCTCTGACGACCTCCGAACTCGGGCGTCCCGCGGCCCGTCCCCTCTATTCGGTGCTCAACTGCGGAAAGCTGGAGCGGGACACGGGGTTTGCGCCGCAGCCCTGGCGCGATGCCCTGAGTACATATCTGGAGACAAGGAGAGCGAGCCATGGAGGTAGGTGAGAGGCCCTGGGGGTCGTACACGGTCCTGGAGGAGAACAGGAGTTACAAGATCAAGCGGATCGAGGTGCTTCCTGGACAGCGCCTTTCCCTGCAGATGCACCATCACCGGAGCGAGCACTGGATCGTTGTTTCGGGGACCGCCCGGGTCACCTGCGGCGAACGGGAATTCATCGTCAATATCAACGAATCGACCTTCATCCCCATCGGCATAACGCACCGCCTGGAAAACCCGGGGGTCATTCCCCTCGTCATCATTGAAGTGCAAAGCGGAGAGTACCTTGGGGAAGACGATATCGTCCGGTACCAGGACGATTATCGCCGCTGCGCCGAGGAAGACGACTCCCTGGAGAGTCAGCAGAACGGATAAGCGGCACCGTAGCGGCGTTTCCTGACGACATGCTCGATGATGCAGTAGGCCCGGCCGAATAGATAACGGCATCGGTACAAGTGGATGAGATCCGCCACAAAATGAAAGAGAAGTCCGGCGAGGAGATAGAGAAAAACGGGGTGGCCCAGCGATAGCAAGCCGACGAGAACGAAGAAATCCACGGTATGGAAAAGGCATATCCCGACGTAGGGGATGGTCTGCTGGATCGCCTCGAGCTCATCGAAATAGCGGAACATCCCCTTGATGTCGAATCTTCTGCGGCGCTGCAGATAGAGAATATAGTGATCCACGTCGATGAGAATGCTTCCGGCGGCGAACCAGGCTATCTGTCCGGCATCCCAGAAGGGGATAAGGGTGACGGCGGCGACGCCGGTCAATGCGCAGTGCTCTTTCAGGGTCATCGTTGGTGTCTCCTGTAGTAGCTTTCACGTCAAATTGATGCCGCTGACGATCCCACCCTGGCGGCATTCTTCCCGTATTCATCTGTATCGTTGCCCATCGGGCGTTTCCCGGTTCCCGCCGCAACAATCTTGCGAGCATGCCTGCCGGGCGTCATCCGATGACGGCGATCTGCATGTCCATGACGTTCGTTCCGGTCGGACCGGTGACGAGAAGGCCTCCGGCCCTCTGGAAAAAAGTGTGGGAATCGTTGCGGTCGAGAAAGGAATCCGGGTCGAGTCCCTGACGGCGGGCCAATGTCACCGTTGTCCCGTCGACCACCGCTCCGGCGGCATCGGTTGGTCCGTCGCAGCCATCGGTTCCTCCGGAGAGGAATGTTATTCCCTCGATCCCCTCGATCTCCCGGGCAAAGGCGAGGGCCAGTTCCTGGTTCCGTCCCCCCTTTCCCGTCCCCGTCACCTTTACCGTGGTTTCCCCGCCCGATATGAGGCAGAGCGGCAGTTCATTTCTCCGCTCCCGGAGAGACGACAGGGCCTTGCCTGCAAGCATCCGGCCGGCATCCCGTGCCGGACCAGCCAGGTCTGCCACAACGATCTCCCCTCTCAGTCCCCGGGCCGCTGCAGACCGTCTGGCTTCAGCCAAGGCAATGCGGTTGGTGGCAACGAGGCGGTTCTCCACCCCGTGGAAGACGGGATCGCCGGGTTTCGGCGTTTCCGCCAGAAGCCCGGACATCCCTTCCCGGAGCAGGCGCACCACATCGCCGGGGAGATGACGGCGGAGCCCGTAGCGTTCGATCACTGCGAATGCATCGGCGTACGTCGACGGGTCGGGGGAGGTTGGACCGGAAGCGATGACATCGAGGCGGTCGCCGATGACGTCAGAAATGATGAGGGAGACGGTGGCGGCCCGATGGAGAAGGGCGGCGAGCCTCCCACCCTTGACCCGCGAGAGATGCTTGCGCACCGCGTTCAGTTCGCCGATCTCCGCGCCAGCCTTGAGGAGAAGGTCGGTGGCCGCCTGTTTTTGCTGGAGGGTGATTCCTGCAGCCGGTGAAACAAGGAGGGCAGAGCCTCCTCCGGAGATGAGGGTGAGGACAAGGGTCCTCTCGTCGGCCTGCAGTGCAAGGCGGACGAGTTCCTCCGTTCCCGTGACCCCGTTGGCATCCGGGAGAGGGTGCCCTGCCTCGACGACCGAGACCCTCCGCAGGTCCTGACCGGCATGGCCATGGGGGACGATGACGGTGCCCGTTACCTCGGCCAGATCGCCACAGGCATTCTCCACTGCAAGGGCCATGGGATACGCCGCCTTGCCGAATCCCATGACGACAAGACGGGTGAAGCGTTCCCGCCGGTAACGCTCGATAAGCCCTGCGGCGTGGGGGGCCACGATCCGGCCCGGATCGACGGCAGCAAGGGCATCTCGGAAAATGTCCGTAACGATGCTTCGGGTCCCTTCCATGACTGCTACCATACCACAGACGGGGAAATGAGGCAAACGGTTGCCGGTTCGGCAACCCCCGGTATAATTGGAAGAAAACGTACGCCGCAACGGGAACTATGGTAGTGTGAAGATTGTAGAAGCGGTCCGATTACCCAAGGAGGAACTCCATGTACGTCGTCATCCTTGCCGGTGGTTCCGGTACCCGGTTTTGGCCCCTCTCCCGCAGGAAGCATCCCAAACAGCTCATGTCGATCTTCGGCGGCTGTTCGATGCTGCAACGGACCGTGGAACGGGTTCTTCCCCTGAAGCCCAAACGGCTCCTCGTCGTCACGAACGCGCTCCAGGTGGGGGAAACCGCACGACAGCTGGAACCGTACCGGGAAAGGTGCCGATTTGACGTCATCTCCGAGCCGATCGGCAGGAATACCGCCCCTGCCGTCGGCCTCGCCGCTTCCATCATTGCCCGCTACGACCCTACCGGTGTGATGGTCGTTCTTCCGGCAGACCATTATATCGCCGATGAGGAGGGGTTCAGGAGGACCCTGGCGAATGGGTACAAGGCGGCCCTGAACGGGTACCTGGTCACCATGGGGGTCGTCCCGACCCGCCCGGAAACCGGATACGGGTATATCGAGGCCGAGACGGCCATGCGAGGTGAAGGACCCTACCCGGTCAAGCGTTTCGTGGAGAAGCCGGACGTGGAGAAGGCCCTCGAATTCCTCGCTGCCGGCAGCTACTACTGGAACAGTGGCATGTTCGTCTGGCGGGCCGATGTCATCCTCGACCAGATTCTGGCGCACATGCCTGAACTGGCGCGGGTCCTTGCCCGACTCACCTTCAGCAGCGACATCTGGGAACTGGACGACCTGAGGCCGCAGATCGACGAAATATACCGGGAGATCGCCGGTCAATCCATCGACTACGGGATCATGGAAAAGGCTGACAACGTCGTGGTGATCCCTGCCTCCTTCGGCTGGAGCGATGTGGGGAGCTGGGGGGCGATACCGGAGGTGATCCATGGAGACGCGGAGGGGAATGTGATCCTCGACTCCCGGCATCATGTGGCCATCGACTCCGTCAACTGCCTGGCCTACGGCGGCGGCCGGGCTGTGGCTCTCGTCGGCGTGCGGGACGCCATCGTGGTCGTTACCGACGACGCCCTTCTCGTGTGTGCCAGGGACCGCTCCCAGGACGTGAAAAAGGTGGTGGAGGAACTGGAGAGGCGTGAATTGACGGAATACCTGTGAACCGCATCCATACGTCCTGACCGCCCTGTGCTCGATTCACTGCCTGGTATCACGTCGAGAAAAGGGTCTGGACAGATTGCACCACGAGGGAGTAGGATACAAGGAGGAATGCGACAGGGCCGCTTCGCGGCCCTTCTTTGTGGACGGCATATGCACGGTTGGACCGGTACCATACTGAGAGTCAATCTCACCACGGGGCGTACCGGGCGGGAGAAACTGCCCGCCGCTCTGCTTCACGCCTACCTCGGCGGCAGGGGGCTCGGCGTGCGGCTTGTGCGCGACTGCCATTGTCTCGACCCCTTTGATGCCGGGATGCCCCTCGTCTTCGCGGTGGGACCCCTCTGCGGAACCGCGGCCCCCACTGCGGCCCGTCTCACCGTCGTCTCCCGCTCTCCCCTCACCGGTACAGTCACCGACTGTTCCGCCGGCGGCCGCTTTGCCTGGCGGCTCAAGGCAGCCGGCATCGATGCGCTCTCCATCGAGGGGATGAGCCCCCATCCGGTGGTTCTTGCCATATCGGGGGATACCGCCGAGCTTCTTCCCGCTGCCTCCCTCTGGGGGAAGGGGGTGCGCGAAACCGTGTCGCTCCTGGCCGGGCGGGGGAGCATCGCGACCATCGGCCCGGCGGGGGAAAACGGGGTCCTTTTTGCCAACATCATGATGGGGGAGGGGAATTCCGTCGGGAGGGGCGGACTTGGCGCGGTCATGGGGAAAAAGCTCCTCAAGGCCGTCGTGGTGGACGGCGACCGGCAGGTGACCGTCGCCGATCCGCAGCGTTTCGACCATGCCCGCCAGGACGTGATGCGCCTCTTTCGCGCCTCGCCGGTCATCTTCGGGGAGCTGGGGATCGCCGCGTACGGCACGCCGGCACTCGTTGACCTGATGCGGCAGCGGCGCATGGCCCCCACCGAAAATTTCCGCAAGACCGTGTTCGCCGAATCGGGGAACTACTCCGGGCCGGCGATCCTCCGGGAGTGCCGGCCGAAGAAGGACGGATGCTACGGCTGCCCCATCCAGTGCAAGAAGAGCACCCCGCAGGGGGAGCACCTCCCCGAGTACGAGACCGTCTCCCATTTCGGCGCCCTCAACGGCATCGCCAGCCTCGGCGCGATTGTCCGGTCGAATACCCTCTGCAACGAACTCGGCATGGACACCATTTCCGCAGCCGCCACCCTCTCCGCCTGGGGAGAATGGCGGGGGCGTTTCCCCGGCGCGGAGGAAATCGCGGAAATCCTGACGGACATCGCCCACCGCCGCGGCGAGGGGGAACGCCTTGCCGACGGTTCGCGCCGCTTCGCGGACGCGGTCGCCAGCCCCGGCATCTCCATGAGCGTCAAGTCCCTGGAGCTTCCCGCCTACGATCCGCGGGGCGCCTACGGCATGGCGCTGGCGTACTGCACCAGCAACCGGGGGGGGTGTCATCTCCGTGCCTATCCCATCTCCCATGAAATTCTCCGCAAGCCGGTGGCCACCGACCGATTCTCCTTTTCCGGCAAGGCCCGCATCATCAAGATCGCCGAAGACACCAATGCCGCCATCGATTCCCTCGTTGCCTGCAAGTTCTCCTTCTTCGGGGCCACCCTCGAAGAGTATGCCGAGCTGCTGACCGCCGCGACCGGCGAGTGGTACACTCCCCAATCTCTCAAGGAAATCGGCGAGCGGATTTACCTGACCGAACGGTTCTACAACTGCGACAATGGCTTCACTGCCGCCGACGATACCCTTCCGGAGCGGTTCTTCGCCGAACCGGGTTCCTCCGGGGAGGGTATCGACATCCCGCCCATCGACCGGGAGCGTTTCCTGGAGGAGCTGCAGAAGTACTACCGGATCAGGGGACTGACGGAGGCGGGGCTCTTTCCGGCGCCGGACTTCCTGGAAAGGCAGCCGTGAAGGACCAGATCGCCGCATACACCGCAAAGCTCGTCGCTGACCGCTCGGCCTTTCCCGGGGACATTGCCTTTGCCGCCCAGGATGACGTTCTCCTCACCTCAGGAAACGCTGCCCTTTCCAGGCTGGCGGGGGACGTGCTCTCCCGGCTTTCCTGTCTGGCGCTCGTGGCGGCACGGCCGTCCCTCCCCTTCGCCGATCTCCTCGTGCAAAGGTCCGGGGCCGATGAGACGGCCATCGTCCCCCGCGATACCGAAACCCGCACGTTCCTCCACGACATCCCTTTCCTGCGCCGCGCCGACCTGTCCGAGGACCCGGCGCCCCGGATTGCCCGGCTCCTCGGCAATCGGAAGGGGGTCGTGGTGGAGGGGACCGGGATCGTTGCGGGGGGAGCCGTCACCGTGGAACAGGCGTTCATCAACTACTGCTCGGTGTTCCACGCCACCTTCGTGAAATACCTCCAGGATATCCTCCATGAAGGTTTCCGGCTCCCCGGCGAGGCGGCGGCGCTGCGGGCGTTCCGATCGGAGTGGCTCCGGCCCCTCACGGCAGAGGGGCTCGCTTTCCGGCAGGGCACCCTCGAGGAACCGGCCGAGATCCTCGATGAGATCGCCTCCGTCGGCCGCTACACCGTGGAGCGGGGGCTCGTCGACTCCTTTTTCGGCAACATCTCGGCCCGGTCCGGCAGTCTCATTTACATCTCCCAGACCGCGGCGAGTCTGGACGAACTGGCGGGGTGCATCGACCCTGTCCCCATGGACAACTCTTCCACTGCCGGGATCACCGCGTCGAGCGAGCTCCTGGCCCACCGGCGGATCTACGAGACTACCGATGCCCTGGTGATTCTCCACGGACACCCCAAGTTCAGTGTCGTGATGAGCATGGAGTGTTCGGAGGAGAACTGCCCGGTCACGGACTGCTGGAAGGAGTGCCCGCGGGTGCGCTTTCTCGGCGACACCCCCGTGGTGGCCGGCGAGATCGGCGCCGGCGGCCTGGCGAGGCGGGTGCCCCCGGTCATTGCCGACCGGGGGAAAGCGCTGGTCTACGGGCACGGCGTCTTTACCGCGGGGGAGGATTTCGGCGCCGCCTTCCGGACGATGGTGGCGGTGGAGAACTGGTGCCGGGAAGAGTATTTCCGCCGGATGGAGGCGAAAACGGGGGAGTGCTTCTCCGGTGGGATCGGGTGTACGGGGCAGCGCCCCTAATCTCTCTTCAGCGTATAGGCTGCATGGGGGATCCGGCAGGTGCCTGCGGATCGGTCGAGCGCGATTTCGAAGGATTGCAGCCCCCCCGGTGCCAAGGAATAGGAGTGGGTGGCGTAGTAGCGCCCTGTCAGGCGGTGGCCATACCCATCGGATACCTCGCTGGGAAAAGCTGCGCCCCCGTCCCTTCGCGTCCCTCCACCAGAATGGCGGGCATCTCGACGACACAAACATCGCACGAGTGTTAAAAGTAATGACCGGCTGGGCTCTGCTGTTCCTGCCAGCCGGAACCGGCCGTTGGCAGAAGGAGGGCCCGCGGCCCGACGCTGCCGCACCCGGCAAGCACGACCGGCAGCAAGAGCATTCCCAGCGTGGCAGCTAACCGCAGGACCCTGTGAAAAGTCGTTCGCCTCGGGTCCTTCATCGTGGTTTTTGTCTCCCCGATGGTGCGGCAGCGCGTATACCGGAAAACGGGGCACGGCTGCCTCATTTGCTCCATTGTCCCCTGAATGCTGTGAGCACCCTGCGGCGACTATCGCCGAAAACTCCGGCGGCATCGGTTTTCCGGTGGCCGCTGCCGTCCTGTGCCCTCGGTCTCCGGGGAGAGCCCCTGCCCGAGGGCAGACCCGCTGTGGCGATTTTCCCCAAGTGGAACACTCCTTTCCTGTCCGCCAGGAAGATTCTGCCCCATTTCACCACACAACCATCTATTTCTTGGCGGGGAACCATGGCGCCCCGGTCTTCCTCACGGCCGTTCGGGCGGCTCCCGGCACGGATAGAGGGGCTCCATGGGAATGGGTTGGGTTTCCGCTGTTGAGCTGATGGTGGAGCCTTGTTTGGTACGCATATTGCTTACAGTTTGGTAGGGGCAGCACCCATCGAACAGGTCTGCCGGTCTGATTGCGAGGGATGGCAGGGAGTACCGGACATGAACATACGCAAGGTAAGTCACCTGGTTGCACTACTCATAGCAAGGCTCTCGGAAAACCGCCAGAAGGCGGCACTCCACAATCGCGAATTCCTGGCGTACTGGAGTGCCCGTTCCAATTTCTGAGCCTGGATGGGTCTGGAGACCCTGACAGTCAGGGCTTTTCCGGACACGCCACGGCTCCGGGAAGTGCCGGTTTGGCTTGTGGAGCGCGGATTTTCTCCTCCTGCCTCACCCGTTCGTGATATTCGATGACAATCCACGTAGTACTCCTTTCTCCTGCGATGAATGGGGATGCCGACGGGCCTCCCCATTTTTTTGTGCCGTGAAGCTTCTTCATGAGAACGGCACTGTTGACTGAACCGTATGAAGTGATAAATTTATATCAAGAGATACAGAACACTCCTCGGAAACGGTCATGCCGGATAACGGCCGCAGAGAGCATGACGCTGTACGCATGGATGACGTTGGCCGCGAATGAACGCATCACATCCGTACGGAAGCGGACCGGGGGATAAGGAGATAACGATGAAGACGAAAGTGTGCAATGGTGCCGGATGGATCGGCAGGTGGAGTGTGATGGCGTTGCTGGTGGCAGTTTTGGGTGTGGTCGATTGCTGGGCCACGGACCCGACCCTCGGGGGGGCGAGTACCCCGGCGACCGGCGCCGCAGGCGGCGCCACGTCAGAGGGAGCCAGCAGCCAGCTTGAACGATGTGCGGAATCGCTCGGTACTGTGGCCGTGGTGGAAGACCAGGGAGCAGCGTGGTACGGGTATCTGTCCCAGTACAAGCTCGGTTCCACGGTCCCCGTGCTGCGGATGATGATCCAGCAGTCCAACTGCTTCGTGGTGGTCGAGCGTGGCCGGGCGATGAACAACATGATGCAGGAAAGGGCCCTGGAGCAGAGCGGCGAGATGAGGGAGGGGAGCAGTTTCGGTAAGGGCCAGGTGGTGGCTGCCGATTACACCATGAGCCCGTCCATCAACTTCAGCCAGAAAGGAACGAGCGGCATAGGCGGCGGCTTCGGCGGCCTGTTCGGCAGGGTTGTGGGTGCCGTGGCGGGCGGCCTGAAATCCAACGAAGCGTCTACGACGCTGCTCCTGACGGACAACCGCTCCGGCGTGCAGCTGGCTGCAGCAGTGGGCAGTGCACAAAACTACGACTTCAACCTGTTCGGCGGCATGTTCGGCGGCGGGGTCGGCGGCGGTCTGGGGGGGTATACAAACACCCCGGAAGGAAAGATCCTCACGGCCGCCTTCATGGACTCCTACAACCAGCTGGTTAAGGCCGTGCGCAACTACCAGGCGCAGAACGTCAAGGGGGGACTCGGCACCGGCGGTCGCCTTGGCGTCCAGGGAGGACAGACTCCCGCGTCGAAAGAGCTGAAGTAGTCCCTGCCGCCGTGTCTGCCGAGCAGGCGGGGTAAGGAAGAAAGCCCGGCTCTTCTCACGAAAAGCCGGGCTTCTTTTTTTGCCTATCCTGTGGGCCGAACGGTTCGGGGGAGCGGGGGGAGATCCGCACGGCGTACTGGTTACGACTTCCCCTCGATGATTTCCCGCGTGGCAATCACCGTGGCGTAGGGGACGGACAGGGCAGCCATGAAGGAGGCGTGGACCTCCGCGGCCCTGACGGTCATGCCTCTGAAACTCACGTCCCTCGTGGCGCAGGCATCGTCGGCCACCATGCAGGCGAAGCCGAGATCGAAGGCGGCACGGGTGGTCGCGTCGATGCACATGTGGCTCATCGCCCCGCAGATGA
>Ga0335085_10004271_pt1 | contig 23830 bp, 22 predicted proteins | sample Lox_Sample_45_FD_206712 | JGI IMG/M metagenome (GOLD analysis project Ga0335085, IMG submission 206712) | Soil microbial communities from Loxahatchee National Wildlife Refuge, Florida, United States - Lox_Sample_4.5 | ecosystem: Environmental > Terrestrial > Soil > Wetlands | place: USA...
AGAACAAGCCGGAAATGGTGCATGTGATCCTGACCGGCCGCAACGCCCATCCGTTGCTGGTTGAGTTGGCCGATACCGTGACGGAAATGCGCGAAGTGAAGCACGCCTACCAGAAGGGCATCCTGGCTCAGCGCGGCATTGAGTATTGACCAGCGCGGCATCGACCACTGGCCAGCGTTGAATCGAGTTTCAACCATCGTGGTTGCGAGCACCAAGGAGGAGTTGTGCCAGAAGCAAAGCACTATCGCTGGGCCGATCTTGAGCCGGAACTTCTGAATCCGCTGATCACGCGGCAGTATGTTGTGGGTGCGAACGTCATGCTTGCCCGCATCGTCCTCAAGAAAGGCGCGCTCGTGCCCATGCATCAGCATTTTCACGAGCAGATCAGCCATGTGGTTGAAGGCGCTTTGAATTTTCTCGTCGACGGCAAGGAGGTCGCTGTGCGCGCCGGCGAAATTCTCACCATCCCGCCGGACGTGCCGCACGAGGTCGTCGCGCTCGAAGACTCAGTCGCGCTCGACATCTTCAATCCGCCACGCCAGGACTGGATCGATGGCGACGACGCTTATCTGCGCGGCGGAGCAGCACCGCCCCGACGGAAAGCTTAAGCCATGCCTTGCAGTCTGTCCATATACAATTGGGTTCGGTATGTCGTGGTTTAAGCGCGAAGATGGTGAGTACTCCTCCGGACCGGGCGGCCCGGGAGGCGAGAACGGTCCCGAGTCGGGCGCGAGAAATGTGCGCACCGAGGGCCTCTGGGTCAAATGCCCCGGCTGCCGCCAACCCATTTACCGCCAGGATCTTGAAGCCAATCTGCTGGTCTGCCCGAAGTGCCAGCACCACTTCAAGCTCAGCGCTCGCGAGCGCATTGACACCCTCCTCGAACCCGGTTACACGCTGGTTGACACCGGCCTGCGCTCCACCGATCCACTGAACTTTACCGACGTAAAGCCCTACAAGCAGCGCTTGCGCAAGGCGCGCGAGGATACGGGTCTCGACGACGCCATTCTGAATGCCGTGGGCCAGATGGGCCCGCATGAAGTGGTGCTGAGCGCCATGGAGTATGCCTTCATCGGCGGCTCGATGGGCGCTGTCGTCGGCGAAACCATCGCCCGCGCGGTCGATCGCGCGAGAGAGGCGCAGAAGCCTTTGATTGTGGTGACTGCTTCAGGCGGCGCCCGCATGATGGAAGGCGTCGTGAGCCTGATGCAGATGGCGAAAATCTCCACGGCCCTTGCGCAACTGGACGACGCGCGCGTGCCCTACATCTGCGTACTCACGGATCCAACCACCGGAGGCGTAACGGCCAGCTTCGCAATGTTGGGCGACCTGAATATCGCCGAGCCTGGAGCGCTGATCGGATTCGCGGGCCCGCGTGTCATCGAGCAGACCATTCGCCAAAAACTTCCCGAGGGATTTCAGCGCTCGGAGTTCCTGCTCGAAAAAGGCTTTCTCGATGCTGTCGTGCATCGCCACGCGCTCAAGGCCTACCTGATCCGCGCCCTGCACTTCCTCAAAACGCCCGCCGCCGCATAAGGGACGACCCCAACGACTTTTGTCTCTCCCTGCATTGCATGGGGTGCTCCGTCCTAGTTTTGTTAGGGCGGGAAACAAGAATCTCAGCGCGGACCCGCTCTCAGAAGCTCCACACCAGCCCGGCCGAAATCCGCGCAAAGTTGTTGGGAATTCCCGGCGTCTGAACCGGTTCGATACTGGTCACGTTGTTAATGAGCTTGAAATTCGACCATTGATAGCCTCCGCTCACGCGCAATGCGAGGCTCCGTGAAATCGGCGTATCCAGGCCGCCGCCGACCACCGATGTAAATGACGCAGTCTCACCCGGATTCGCATTCGGTCCCCAGTACCTGCCAATGCCGCCATCCCCGCCGAGCGCTTCAACAAATACGCGCTCGCGCCCCGCGCGGCGCGTGAATTGCGCGCCGCCCAGAATGTAATACACGTTTTCGGTGGCGCCCTGGTTGGTGCCGCGGTAGCTCGAGATGTCCATGACGAATCGGACGAAATGCCATCCCGGAGGGCTGAACGTTGCATTCCATCCATTCATCGGCTGGCGCGCGCCTGGCGTGCCATTGGGTGAGTTGTTGACGAAGGCGTATCCGCCGTAGAGCTGAAACCGCGGAGGCTTCTGTGCCGCCCAATCCGTCTGTGCGTGGATCGCTGACGCCATCGCAACGAACGCAATCAGCAACACGCGCGAGATCATCACGAGCCTCAACAAAAGCGCTCCCGCAACTCAACAGGATCAGATGCGCATCGGCATCAACACGTAGCGGTACTTGAACTCGGCGTCCGGATCTTCGGGCCGCATCTGGCCAGCCGATTGCGCGTCTTTGAACTCCAGCCGCACTTCGCCTGCGTTGTTGAGCGCCTTCAGGAAGTCGAGAATATAGCCGGAGTTGAATCCGACCGTGATGGCCTCGGACGAGTACGGCGTGTCAATGGTGTCTTCGCTTTCTCCGGACTCCGTCGAATTCGCGCTCACTTTCAGCTCGTTGTCTTCGAGCTTCATCCGAATCGCACCCGAGCGCTCGTCGGCGAATTGCGCCACGCGCTGGATTGCCGCGGACAACTCGCTCGAACGCACGACTGCGAACTTCGTGTTGTCGCGCGGCATTACCGCTTCGAAGTTCGGGAACTGTCCCGTCAGCTTGCGGCTGGAAAGCGTGCGATGGCCGACGCGGAAGAACAGCGTGTGCTCATCGTCGGCAAACTCCACCTTCTCCGCCTCGGAATTCGCCAGCAGACTCTGCAGCTCCTGGAGCGCTTTGCGCGGAATCAAAACGCGCTTTTCGCCGCTGATACCATCGAGGGTCTCGCCGGGTTTTTCGACAAACGACAGCCTGTGCCCGTCCGTCGCCACCATGGCGATTGACTCAGCTTTCAGCACCAGCAGTGCGCCATTCAGCGTGTAGCGCGACTCCTCATTTGAGATCGCAAAGATCGTCCGCGCAATCAGCGTGCGCAGCGATGCCAGAGAAATGCTGGTCGCCGCGATCGTCGGAAACTCGGGCACCTGCGGATAGTTGGCCCGCGCCATGCCGACCATCTTCGTATTCGATCGACCGCTCCTGATCTGTACCCAGTGATTCTCCAGCAGTTTGATGGAAATATCGCCGTCCGGCAGCAGCTTGATATAGTCGTAGAGCTTGCGCGCGGGAATCGTGCATGAGCCGGGCTTTTTCACTTTCACCTGAGCGCTGGTGCGGATAGCCTGGTCCAAATCGGTCGCCGTAATGTTCAGACGATCTTCGTCCGCCTCAAGGAGAAAGTTGGAGAGAATTGGGATCGTCGTCTTCCGCTCGACAACGCTCTGTGTCGCTGTAAGTTCCTTCACCAGATCCTGGCGGCTTACCGTAATCTCCATCGCTGCCCCCTCGACCCCAGATCCGGCACCAGACCGCCCGGCCGGCTTCTCCACTTCAGCTTCCGCACTCGGCATATACCCACCCCTGCTCGCTGAAGCCGCACCCTATGCCCCAACTTTATAACAGCTTGCGTGACATCGGAAGCGGCAGTTTTTCTTCCTCCCGATTGTAGTCATCCTTGGAATGCTCCGCGCGTGGAAAACCGGGCTGATTCTGTGAATTCTGACGCTTTGACCGCATCTCGCAGCAATCGGCCAATCCTTTGCTTGTTCGCAATTGGACTCGTTTGCTCGCGCTGTTTTTTTCAGTCTCGCTACCGGCGGGTGTTTAGGGTAGGAGAATAAATAGATATAAAACCGTAGTACCCGTAGTTCAGTTCGGAAAAGTGGGAATCCGCGCAATGTCCCTTAGGGAAAGCAGGTTGAGTGGTGGGTGAGTTTCCTAAATCGTGGTTAGCGGTTTCGAACAAGCCGGAAAACAGGCCGCGCGCTCTCGAATGACATGCCTCTTTCCCACTCCTCCCACATCCCACACAAAATCCGTTGTGGATCACATTGCCGTTATGTGTATGCTCCGCTCAACGCCAGACCAAGCAGCAAGTTGCGGTCGTCCCGTCTTGCACAAATGCAAGCTGCCCCAGGTCCATGGTTCTCGGCAAATAAGTCCAGATTCGTTGGGTCTAGATCCCTCACATCGGGAGCCTGGAAGGATTCAAGCTCCCGGGTTGCCCCGGTTCCAGATGAGACGAGTCCTCCACGCGGCTCATATACTTAATCTTTCATGCCCTGCGCACCAGCCATGTCCTATACAGAAGCGATCGCTCAACTCAACTCTCTGGTGCCAGAGCTTTACGCGAACCCAGGGCAGCCACGTCGCCGGTTCTCCGTCGATGAGGTTCGGATCCTTCTGGACGCAGTGGGCAACCCGCAGCAGCATTTTCCGTCGGTACTGATCGCCGGTACCAACGGGAAGGGTTCGACCGCATCGACCCTTGCGTCCATCTTGAGTGAGGCTGGTCTGCGCACCGGCCTGTACACCTCGCCACACCTGGAGCGGCCCAATGAGCGCATCCGGCTCGGCCAGAAAGAGATCGCCGACGACGATTTCGCGCGCCTATACTTCCGCGTGCACGATGCGGGGCAGCAATTGCTGCTTTCCGGTCGCCTCACGCAACTTCCCAGCTACTTTGAAATTATCACCGCGCTGGCGTTTCTCCATTTCGCCGAAAACAAAGTTGAAGTAGCTGTCCTTGAGGTGGGCATGGGCGGCCGGCTCGACGCAACCAATGTTGTCGACCCGCTGCTCTCCATTGTCACCGACATCTCACTCGATCACATGGAGTGGCTGGGCCCCACCATCTCCGCCATCGCGCGCGAAAAAGCCGGCATTCTCCGCCGCGGTGGAACGATGATTACACTGCCGCAGCACCCTGAGGCCAACCAGGTTCTTGGCGAAGTGGCGACGGAACTCGGCGTTCGCGGTGTCAGCGCGGTCCCTTTTGTCCCGGCAGCCGGAACCACCGACTCCTACGCTGTCGACGTGTTCGGCGCCATAGTCAAAGTGGATTCGCCGCTCGCCGGAGCGCATCAGCAACGCAACATCGCTCTCGCCATCGCCGCTGCAGTCGAACTGGCTGAACACCACGGATTTCCGATTATGCCCTCGGCAATCGAAAACGGAGTTCATCGCACGCGCTGGCCCGGACGACTGGAACGCATCACAAAAAACGGCGTCGAATGGGTTCTCGATGTCGCGCATAATCCCGCCGGCGCGTGGGCTCTGCGCGCCGCCGCCCGCGGAATCCTCGAATCTCATCAGCCTCGTCTGCTCGTCTTCAGTTGCCTGCGCGACAAGCCTCTCGGCGAAATGGCTCAGATTCTCTTCCCTCTTTTCGACGAAGTCATTGTCGCGCCGATTCAAAACGCGCGCGCGGCCGCTCTCGATGACCTGCTGGCTGCCGCCGCCGCCACAGGAACGCCGGCAACCGCAGCCGATTCCGTGAGCGAAGCCCTGCGCCTCGCCGCGCAGCGCATCAATGGAAACCGTGCAGGCAGTGGCATCGCAGTCGTCTCAGGCTCGGTCTATCTCGTCGGCGAAGCGCGCACCTTGCTCGTCTCGGCAAGCAGCGAACCGCTATGAGCACCCGCCCCAACCCGTTGCCTCGCTTCTATGTCTGGCTCACGTACGGACTGATGGGACCGCTCATGCTCATGCTCACCGCGGTCTGCGCATCCACCGCGCTTCTCGTCTCAGTCGTCGACAAGAAGGGCCGCGTGCAGCATCGAATCGCGCATTTCTGGGGGCGCACCTTTGTGCGCCTTTCGTTCTCCAGGCTCAGAATTGAAGGCGCAGAAAACTTCCAAAAATTTCCTGTCGCCGTTTACGCCTCCAACCACACTTCGTATATGGACACGCCCGTCATCTTCGGCTCCCTTCCCTTCCAGTTCCGAATCCTCGCAAAAAAGGACCTCTGGCAATGGCCGATGATCGGGTGGTACCTCGGCCGCTCCGGCCAAATGCCCATTGACCTCGAAAATCCTCACGCCACGCTCTCGAGCCTGGGCGGGGCGGTCAAAGCTCTGCGCGCCGGCATGCCGCTCTTTGTCTTTCCCGAAGGCGGCCGCACGTCCGACGGCGAGCTGCGGCCGTTCCAAGCCGGCGCCGCGTATCTCGCCATCCGCGCGCAGGTTCCCATCGTTCCCATCGCGCTCTCGGGCGTCTACGATCTCCTGCCCATTCACACCAAGCACTTCTATCCCGGCACACTCACCGTTCGCGTTGGCGAGCCGATCGAGACCAAAGGCATGAACGTGCGCCAGAACGGCGAATTGACTGAGCGCCTCCGGAACACAATCGAAGAAATGCGCATCCCTCCCGAGCACGTTCACACAGTTTCGCCCGCGCCCGTGGCGTAAAACCGCGTGCAAGTTCGCACTCACGCCCAGTTCTTATTCGGAACGCTCGCGCACGATATTATGAGCGTTCACAATGCAAGCGGCTTGCATGTGACCTGGTTGAAAGGGCTCAAGCGGTCGAATCTCGAAGTCTCCGTAAATCGACCATTCGAAGAGCGGATTTGGGAGGTCCATCAAAGCTTCCAAATTGCTTGGAAGCTTAGTGTCCGCGTCTCCGCCGCAGGCTCCGCCTCGAATACATTGCAAATCTGTGGGATCGCTGTAGATACCAAAAAGATGATGGGTACCGATCTGCCAAAGGCGCAAGTTAGGGTAACCACCGTTGTAAACGCTCAAGCGGCCGTGAATGTGGAGTATCGACGCATCCTCAGTCCCCGCTTTGCAAGATTGATTGACTGCTCCGTAGAGCGCGGTAACCCCCAAGTGAAGAACTAGGAGCAAGAAAATAGCAACCTTCATGACGCCGAGAATAATAGCCCATCGCTGTGGTTCGAGATCGACACAAACACGTGGAGCGTTTTATCGAGCCACCGAGCCGTCGGCGCAGTGGACATTAGCCCCGCGCTTCAGCTTGGGGTCAGCAGCAAGAAAATTCGCGAAGCCCCGTAGGGGCGATTCGGATTTGAAAGTGCACGACTTCAGTCGCGCCGCTCGCTCTCATTTCACCACGATGTCATCCTGATCCTGCCTCGACGGGAGAAGGATCCCCTGTGGTTCTTTTCGCCCCTTGGTAGCGCCGGCGCCCTCGCCGGCTGTCGTGCGGGCGTCCCGCCCGCACTCTCGCCGTCCGCTCTCTTTTGCTTGACCCGCGTTCCAATGGGGCGCATCGAAAATAGCCCAGGCCGGAGTCCGCCGCGGCGGACGACTTCCGGGAAACGCGTTACCATCGCGCGTGGGCACCCCGGAGGGCAGCCCGAATTCCATGCGCGCTTTACACTGTCTCCATGGCCCCGCGCATTGGCATTCCCGAGCCCACAAGCGACGATCCCGAATACAACGCGCGCGCGTTACCGCAATACATTTCCGCTATCGAGAATGCAGGCGCGGAGCCCGTCGTCATTCCGCTCAACGCCGCACGCGAACACGTCACGCAACTCCTCGCAGGCATCGACGGAGTTATTCTCCCCGGCAGTGGACACGATGTCGATCCCGCGCTCTACGGCGAAACGCCCGCGCCTGAAACCGCATCGAACGATCCCGCTCGCGGGATCGCCGACGAACTTCTTCTCACGGACGCATTCAACCATCGCAAGCCTGTGCTCGCCATCTGCCACGGCACGCAAACGCTGAATGTCTGGCGCGGCGGATCGCTCATTCAGGATTTGAAAACACCGGTGAACCACAAGCCCGGACGCGATGTTGTCAATGCACACCCGGTGAAAGTCGCGGACAGCTCGCGATTGACGGAAATTCTTTCTCGCGCCGGCACATCCAATGCGCATGTGAACTCGAGCCATCACCAGGCCATTCGCGAAGTCGGACAAAATCTACGTGTGACTGCAGTTTCTCCGAACGATGGCATCGTCGAAGCCATCGAGCTGGGATCGCCGGCTTCCGGCTCGGCGAATTCTGCCTCAGGCGATCACTTCGTCATCGGAGTGCAGTGGCATCCTGAGCGGACCTACGCGCAGAGCGAGTTTTCGCGCGCAATCTTTGCCGCGTTCGTTCAGGCCGCCCACGATTGGAGCATTAAGGTTGAATCGGGTAGCGAGCGATGAGCACAGAAAGCACGGCTGCCCGGCTTAACGACCTACTCCAGAAGGCTGGCCTCGAGCCCCTCGATGAGGAAACCGCTGCCAGGTTTGAAGCCTATCTTTCGCTCTTCATTCGCTGGAACTCGAAACTAAACCTCAGTTCAGTCCGCGAGGAGGAGGGGATTCGATCGCGGCATATTATTGAATCCATTGCAGTTGCTCGTTCAATTCCCGATAAAGTCACTACCCTGCTCGATTTCGGCTCGGGAGGCGGCCTGCCCGGAATCCCCATTGCGCTCTGCCGGCCAGATATCTCCGTTACGCTCGCCGAGTCCCAGGGCAAAAAGGCCGCGTACCTCCAGGAGGCCGTGCGCACCCTGGGAATCTCCGCGAAGGTCCACGCAGATCGTGCTGAAACACTTCATGCCGGCTTCGAGTGCGTAGCTTTGCGTGCCGTCGAGAAAATGCCCAGAGCCGTTGCCGCTGCCGTGACGCTTGTTGCTTCACCGGGCTGGCTGGCTCTGATGACCACCGATGCCGACCTCGCCGAGCTTCAAGCGGCGGCAGGACTCAACTTCCGCTGGGATCCACCCATTCACCTGCCCGGCAGTGACTTCCGCGTCCTCGCCCTCGGCCGCAAAATCAACTCGCCAGCTTGATTTCGACGAGCTTACGAACCGCGGCCAGGTCTTTAGACTCCCTAATGATCAGCCGAACGCCCGTGCCTTCGGCGTAGCGCGTGGCCTCTGAAATTGCCTTTAGGATGGTTTTCGGCAGAGCGCTGGTTCGAGCCACCGCGATCGCCTCATCGCCAAGCACAAAGCTCACTCGGAAGCAATCCTCGCAAGGGCCGAGATAAAGAATCGTGCGCTTCTTCACGCCGGGGCGCAAACCCCAGCCGTGTTTCTTTGGAGAGATCGACTTCCACTCCCCGCTCGCGATTCCTTTTTCACTGAGCCACGCAAGCAGCTCATTCCAGGTCGCCAATGCGGGCCCGAGCTTTGCGGCTGTCTCTTTGTCTGAGGGAGGAGTGGCTTTGCCAATAAAGCCGTTTGGGAGATCCATTCTTGCCTTCTTTCTGGATTCCGACCCTAGTCTACTCCCGGGCGGCCAAATCCGGCTGTGCCTCTTTGTCAAGCTTGGGTCGCGGCCGTTCCAACCGCAACTCTATGAAAAAAAAACACCAAATTCATTCTGGAATTTTGCCGATCAGTTCCCAGCTGCGGCGCATACTCAACCCATATGAGCTCAATGCGGCCTCTTGCGAGCCTGTCTTCACCGTGCCAGGGAGTGCAAGCCCTGAGGCGCTGTTCGCTCTTGCTCTCGGGTGAGAATCCAGCAGCGGAGTGATTTTAGGGTCCCAAAAGCCCAAAAGAGCGATTAACTCTTTTACAATGAACAAATCCATCGAGCCCCCGTCGACTTATTTCGTCGATTTTTGTCGCTTTTGTGAGGGAAATCGGGCGAATTTCGCCCCGCCGGGCCTGCCCGCCCCCCTCAGCGCAGACTCGGCTTCGCCGTCAATTGTTCCACGTGGAACGTTGATCGCCAGACCGGCCAACCCGTTCCCAAAAGAGCCGTACGTTCCACGTGGAACGTCGAAGATCACTATCCATCGTAGTCTCTTTGCTCGAGTCATTCAGATCGCCCCACTTAGAATGCCCCCATCCAAGCAAGCCCAAATTGGACGAACTCCCAAAATCGACACAAGCCTGCTCTTCGCGCAAATACCACCCCATCCCTGGGCAGTTTTCCACCGCGAGCCCTTTTTTCTGACTTTTATGACCACTCCGCAGCCCCCCCCTCAAAACCCTTCCACCATAATGATTTGCCTTGATCCCCGATCTCGGTCCGCCAGCCGCTTTCCACAACTCTGCCCCGTTCTCCACAGTACAAGTCCAAACGTCCCGTCTCACTCTCGTTTTACTCTGGAATGCCATGGGCAAGATCGTCGGACTCGTCAATCAAAAAGGAGGCGTGGGCAAAACCACTACCGCCATCAACCTCGCTGCCTGCCTTGCGCTCGAAGGCCTCAAAGTCCTCCTCGTCGATTGCGATCCCCAGGCCAACGCGTCCTCCGGGCTCGGCCTGCAACGTGACGATAGCCGCCATTCCATCTACGACGTGCTCGTCGGCGATAGCCTTGCCAGCCAGGTCATTCTCCCCACCGAGGTCGACGGCCTTTCCCTCCTTCCCGGATCCAAGAACCTCACCGGGGCCAATATCGAGCTTTCGGGCGCCGAGGACCGCGCTGTCCGCCTTCGTCAGAGCCTGGAACCCGTCAAGGCCGACTATGAGCTCATCTTCCTCGACTGCCCGCCAACCCTCGACCTTCTTACCTTGAACGTCCTCTCTGCCGCCGAAACCCTGATTGTCCCCATGCAGGCCGAGTACTTTGCCCTTGAAGGGATCTCGGAGTTGATCTCGACCCTCGAGCGCGTGCGCTCCGCCTACAATCCCAACCTCGCCATCGAAGGCGTCCTGCTGACGATGTACGACGACCGCACCAATCTCGCCCAGCAGGTCACGCAAACCCTCCGCGAACACTTCCGCGAGATCATTTACAGCACTGTTATTCCCCGGAATGTCCGCTTGGCTGAGGCGCCCAGCCACGGTAAGCCGGTCGCTATCTACGATCCGCGATCGCGCGGCGCAGAAGCGTATTTCGAAATGACCTGGGAGTTCCTGACCCGTAACCAGATGGAGAGCCCCCGTGCAGCAGAACGCAAGGCCGCGGCGAGTGAGCGTTCCGGCGACCATCCCCGCGCCAAAGGCACCTTTTGGCCCTATTCGTGACCCAGCGCGGCTCTAAGACGACGCAACCAGGCTTAGAAGTCCGCGACTTTGTTGTGTTCACCACCGATTGAGGTTTCAGCACCATGACCACCACTGCCATTGACCCCAAGCGCCGCGCCCTGGGCAAAGGTCTCGACTCTTTGCTGCCTCGCGCCCCGCAAGCTTCGCCCGCTCCAGCCGAATCCGACGGAGGCAAGCCGCGCGAGATTCCTCTCGATCTCATCGACCATAATCCCTACCAAACTCGCTCGACCGTGAACGAGGAGCAGCTTGCCGAGCTTTCCGCCTCCATCGCCGCGAATGGCGTCGTGCAGCCTGTGCTCGTTCGCCCGCTGGCCGGCGGCCGTTTCCAGCTCATCGCTGGCGAGCGCCGCTGGCGCGCATCGCGGCTTGCCGGCAAAACTACGGTCCCCGCAATCCTCCGCCAGGTCTCTGACGAGCAGGCGATGGAAATCACCATCGTCGAGAATCTGCAGCGCGCCGATCTGAATCCGATGGAGCAGGCTCGCGCCTTTGAGCGCCTGTCGCGCGAGTTCCATATGACCCAGGAGCAGATGGCGCAGCGCACCGGGAAGGATCGCGCTACCGTCGCCAACTTCCTGCGCTTGCTCAAGCTGCCATCGTCCGTCCAGGCCCGCGTTGAATCCGGCCAACTCTCTTTCGGTCACGCACGCGCCCTCCTCGGCCTTCAGGAGCCCGAGGAGATGGAGCGAGCAGCGCAGCGGATCGCGGATCATTCGCTTTCTGTTCGCCAGACGGAGAGCCTTGTGCAGGAGTTGATCGACCCCAGCCACAAAGCCAAAAAAAGCCCCAAGCCATCTGCGCCCGTTGACGCCAACGTTCGTGACGCCCAGGAACGCCTGCAGCGTGCCCTCGGCCTCAAAGTCACGATTGAAGACCGGAATGGCCGTGGCAAAGTCGTTATTGAGTACGCCCGCCTCGAGGATTTCGACGCGCTGATGGAGCGCTTTGCGGCAGAATAAATGAATGAAATCAAGGACATCAAACGAAAATCTGATAATCTGATATCTGATGGATGCCATTTCGATCAGCGTCACGGAAGCTTCACGGAATTTTTCTGACTGCGTCAACCGCGCTCGCTATCAGGGCACTCGTTTCATCTTGCATAAGGGCGGCACGCCAGTTGCGCGCATCGAGCCCGCAGAGACGCAGCCCAGAAAAGGCAGTGAATTAGCTCTAGCACTCAAGAAGGCTGTGGAGGAAGTTCACGTCGGCGCGGAAGAGGCCACGTCATGGCTGCACGATCTTGAACAAGCGCGCGGTTCGTTGCAGCCGCAGGTGAGGCCGTGGCGCTTCTGATTGACGCCGACGTCATCATTCAGGCGGAGCGGAAAACGCTCGACCTCGAAGCCTGGCTTCGCGCGCGTCCCGATGAAGAAATCAGGCTCGCCGCGATTACAGTGGCGGAGTTAACTCGCAGCGTGGATCGCGCTACCGGTGTCCACCGCGCCAAACGGCAGAAATATCTGCGCGCGGTTCTCTCCGTGTTCGAGGTTGTCCCCTATACCGAGAAGGCAGCCGTGGAACATGCGCGGCTCTGGGCCGACGTTGATGCCGCTGGTCAAAGAATGAGTCCTCACGACCTGATACTTGCCGCGACTGCCCGTGAATCCGGCGCCATCATCGTCACATTCAACACCCGCCGCTTCGCTGCTGTCCCCGGTTTAACAGTGGTCAAGCCTTAGCCTATCTGCGAGAGGTCGGAAACTAATGCTCAAAGCCTCGGCCTTATTTCTCTGTGCAGCGTTCGCCGCAAGCCCCGCACAAACGCTTGAGGCGCTTGCAGCGAGGCCTGTCACCATTCACGTCGATTTAGCTAAGCCAATCGGCGCATACAAGCCGATAACCAGCTGGTTCGGCTACGACGAATCGAATTACACAACCACGCACCGCGGCAGGGAACTGCTCCGCGAGCTTCACGACCTCAGCCCGGTCCCCGTCTACATCCGCGCTCACCATCTGCTCACGTCAGGCAACGGCGTGCCCGAGCTCAAGTGGAGTTCGTCAAACGTCTTCAGCATCGACGGGCATGGCAAACCGGTCTACGACTTCACCATCACTGACCAGACATTCGACGCTTTCCAGAAGGCTGGCGTCCGCCCGATGGTCGAACTCGGATTCATGCCGCGCGATCTTGCCGCCGCAGTTCCCGGCAACTCGGAATATCAGCTCCACTACCCGAAGCCGACTATGGGAGGCGCCTCCAACAATCCGCCGAAAGATTACAGGATGTGGAGCGAGTTGGTGCGGCACTACGTCGCGCACCTTGTCGATCGTTACGGCCGCCAACAGGTCAGCACCTGGTATTTCGAAGTCTGGAACGAGCCTGACATCATCTATTGGCACGGCACTCCACAGGAATACTTCAAGCTCTATGACTACGCCGTCGCAGGGGTGAGAGGTGCGCTGCCCAATGCGAAGGTTGGCGGACCCGCCAGCACTGGTCCGTCCGGCGCAAAATCCAGCGCCTTCCTTGAGAGCTTCCTCGATCATTGTCTGCACGACAAAAGCGCGGCCGATGGCAAGCCGATTCCGCTCGACTTCATCTCCTTTCATCCCAAAGGCCGCACCGCATTGGTCGATGGGCACGTGCGCATGGGCATCTCCAACGAGCTGCAAGCCGCGCAAACGGGATTCCAGATCGTTGCCAAATTCCCGCATTACCGGCGTCTGCCGATCATCTTGAGCGAAGCCGACCCCGAAGGCTGCGCAGCCTGCTCCATGAAAGACAATCCAGCCAACGCCTACCGCAATGGGCCCCTCTATGCCAGCTACACAGCAACGGCGATCAAGGCGCTCTTCGAGTTGCAGGGTGAGGCCAAGGTCAATCTGATCGCCATGCTCTCCTGGTCCTTTGAGTTTGAAAACCAAAACTACTTTGCCGGATTTCGCACGCTCGCAACCAACGCCATCGACAAGCCCATTCTCAATCTCTTCCGCATGACCGGACTCATGGCAGGTGAGCGTGTCACCACCGGCAGTTCAGGCGAGATTCCGCTCGGCGACGTCGTCAAAACCGGTGTGCGCCAGGCGCCCGATATCGACGCGCTTGCGACGCGCGCCGACAGGGAAGCCGCCATCATGGTCTGGAATTATCACGATGACGATTTGCCTGCACCGGCTTCTGACGTTCAGATCATCGTTGGCGGAATTCCGGCAGGCGTGAAACGCGTGCTGCTCGAGCACTACCGCATCGACGAAACGCACAGCAACGCCTACACCGCGTGGAAAAACATGGGCTCGCCGCAGTCGCCAACGCCTGAACAGTACGTCCAGCTCCAGGAGGCCGGCCAACTCAAGCTCCTCAGCTCTCCCACCTGGCTCGATGTCGACAACGGAAAAGTCACTATCGAAACCCGTCTGCCTCGCCAGGCCGTTTCGCTGCTCCGCCTCGAATGGTAGCCGCGAGCGCTCGCAGGCGCAGGCTCCAGCGAACGATCCGGCCATTGCTTTGCCGCTTCGATAGATTTATCCTTCATTTCTACTCGCGGCTCCTCTCCACAAGGGCGAGGAGCCCGTCTTTTCTCGCTGAAATTTAATTTTTCAGCGTTATTGCGGAGTCACTGCATGGCTGTCCAACCCGTCACCTCGAATCACAGCGCGTCCCACCCCGCGCCGCATACCGTCCGATCCATCCCCGTCGTTCTGAATGGCCGAAGCCTCGAGCCCAACCACCGCATTCCGCTCAATCTCGATTGGGTTGAAGGCGTGCGCGTCAACACCAGCGCTGTCGAACGGCGCGCGGCAACCCATGTTGCGCGGCGCACCGTGAAGAAGGAAACGCAGGCCGCGTGGCTCTTGCGCGCGATCGCCTGCATGGATCTGACCACACTGAGCGGCGACGACTCTGCCGACCGCGTTCGCCGCCTCTGCGCCAAGGCGCGCAATCCGCTCCAGCGTAACATTGTCGAGGGCCTCGGTATCGAGGACCTGCACCTGACCGTTGGCGCAGTCTGCGTCTATCATGCGTTCGTTGAGACGGCGGTAAAGGCGCTTGAGGGTTCCGGCATTCCTGTTGCCGCTGTCTCTGCTGGATTTCCCGCGGGCCTTTCGCCGCTCGCCGAGCGCGTGGAAGAAATTCATCGCAGCGTTGAAGCTGGCGCGCAGGAAATCGACATCGTCATCACTCGCGCGCACGTATTCAATGGCGAATGGCAGGCGCTCTACGACGAAGTGGCTGCATTCAAAGAAGCCTGCGGACCAAACGCGCACCTCAAGGCAATTCTCGGCACAGGCGATCTGATGACTCTGCGCAACGTGGCTCGCGCCAGTTGGGTTGCCATGATGGCAGGCGCGGACTTCATCAAGACGTCAACAGGCAAGGAAAGCGTCAACGCCACGCTGCCCGTCTCGCTGGTCATGGTCCGCTGCATTCGCGACTACGCGGAGCGCACGGGCAGCGCCGTCGGCTTCAAGCCCGCGGGCGGCATTCGCACGGCAAAGCAGGCGACGGACTGGCTGGCGCTAATGAAGGACGAGCTGGGCCGGCCGTGGCTTGAGCCGTCACTCTTTCGGTTCGGCGCCAGTGGAATGTTGGGCGATATCGAGCGTCAACTGGAGCATCATTTAACTGGGCGCTACTCGGCCACGTACAGGCATCCGATCCCATGAGCCAGATTGCCGAAATCGAAAGCGACAGCCAGGTGATCGAACAAAAAGATGCATTGCGCGCCGATGCAGAGCGGTTGCAGAAGACTCTTCGTAAGGCGGGATTTGCGCTTTTGTTTCTTATCCTCTGTATCGGTCTGAATGTTCCATTTGCCGCTGGATTCCCGCTTCATCACTATACGCAGACTATTCCGTTTTTTGGCGGCGTTGACTTCGTTATTACGATGGCATTTTTTGTGCATGCCGTGCTTCGCTGTGCACTCGTCTGGGCGGCATGGAGCGTTGCGCATGAGAGTCTGAAGTTTGCTGCAGATCTCCTGGAAGTCCGTTACGATCTGACCCCAAAAGAAGCGCGCCAATATTTGCGGAAAGCATAGGGACTCACGATGAGCATCACCGAAAAGTTCTACACCATGGAGTACGGCGCCGCGCCGGAAGATCCCAAAGAAGTGACGCAGTGGCTTGAGCGCCATCATCGCCGCTTCAACGAGTTCATTGGCGGTGCATGGGTTGCGCCGGCGAGCGGCGAGTACCAGACCACCAGCGATCCCTCCACCGGCGAAACTCTCGCCGAAGTCGCCAAAGGCAACACCGACGACGTTGAAGCGGCCGTTTCCGCTGCGCGCAAAGCTCTCCCCGCGTGGCAAGCTCTCAGCGGCCACGAGCGCGCGCGCTATCTCTACGCTCTTGCCCGCCAGGTGCAAAGACATTCCCGTCGCCTCGCCGTTCTCGAAACCATGGACAACGGCAAGCCCATCCGCGAGAGCCGCGACATCGACATTCCGCTCGTCGCGCGTCATTTTTATCATCACGCCGGCTGGGCGCAGCTCCTTGAATCTGAATTCCCCAACTATCAAGCTTGCGGAGTCGTCGGCCAGATCATTCCTTGGAACTTTCCGCTGCTGATGTTTGCATGGAAAGTAGCTCCAGCGCTGGCCGCCGGCAACACCGTTGTCATCAAGCCCGCAAAATATACTCCTCTCACGGCGCTGGCCTTTGCTGAGCTCGCCATGGAAGTCGGTCTGCCCCCCGGTGTGCTCAACGTGCTCACCTGCGATGCGAAGACCGGTCAGGCGCTCATCGAGCATCCCGGCATCGACAAAGTCGCGTTTACTGGCTCAACCGAAGTGGGCCGCACCATTCGCAAAGCAACAGCGAACTCAACCAAAAAGTTGTCGCTCGAACTCGGCGGCAAATCGCCTTTCGTCGTCTTCGACGACGCCGATCTCGACTCCACGGTCGAAGGTTTGGTCGACGCGATCTGGTTCAACCAGGGCCAGGTGTGCTGCGCGGGCTCGCGCCTTCTCGTGCAAGAACGCGTGGCCGAAACCCTCTACACCAAAGTCCGCGCACGCATGGAATCGCTGCGTGTCGGGCCTCCACTCGACAAAGCCATTGACATCGGTGCTATTGTCTCGCCCGTCCAGCTTGAATCCATTCGCAAGATGGTCGACGCCGGCGTGGCCGAAGGCGCGCGCTGCTGGCAGCCAAGCAATCCGATGCCTGAGAAGGGCTGCTTCTATCCGCCCACTCTGCTCACCGACGTGCATCCTGGCTCGACCGTTGTTCAGGAAGAAATCTTTGGCCCCGTCCTCGTGGCCATGACGTTCCGCACGCCGGCCGAAGCGGCTGAACTCGCCAACAACACCATCTACGGCCTCGCCGCCAGCATCTGGAGCGAGAACATCAATGTCGCGCTCGATCTAGCCTCGCAAGTAAAGGCCGGAGTCGTGTGGGTCAACTGCACCAATCAGTTCGACGCGGCCTGCGGTTTTGGCGGCTATCGCGAATCGGGCTACGGACGCGAAGGCGGACGCGAGGGCATGCTCGAATACCTCACGTCGAAGTGGCTGCATTCCTTGCCGCCCGCTGCCGAGAAAGCCGCGAAGATCGATGCGCCTGACGAAGAGGAAGGTTTCACTCCAGCGGACGGACCTATCGACCGCACGGTTAAGCAATACATCGGCGGCAAGCAGGCTCGTCCTGATAGTGGTTATTCATTCCAGGTCCAGGGCCTGAACGGCCAGTTTCTCGGCGAAGCGCCGTTAGGCAATCGCAAAGACATTCGCAATGCCGTCGAAGCCGCGCGCAACGCAGCCGGCTGGGCCAGAACCTCCGCGCACAATCGCGCGCAGATCCTCTACTTCCTAGCGGAAAACATGATTCAGCGCCGCGACGAGATCGCGCATCGCCTCGCCCGCGCCGTCCCAGAAGACCAGGCTGCCGTCGAAGTTGATCTTTCCATCCAGCGCATCTTCACCTACGCAGCGTGGGCCGACAAGTACGATGGCCTGGTCCACAATCCTCCCGGCCGCAACATTGCCATTGCGATGAACGAGGCTGTCGGCGCTATCGGAGTTCTCGCGCCCAGCGAAGCTCCGCTGCTCGGCCTACTTTCGCTCGTGCTGCCCGCCATCGCCGTCGGCAACACAGTCGTCGCTGTGCCTTCGGAGCGCTACCCGCTCATCATCGGCGACATTTATCAGTTACTCGACACGAGCGACGTGCCCGCCGGCGTTGTGAACCTTGTCGCTGGCCGGCCGAATGAATTGCTAAAAACCCTCGCCGAGCACGACGGCATCGAGGCCATCTGGTGTTTCCGCTCGAATGCAGAAGCCGACTCCGCGAGGGCAGCATCCATCGGCAACATGAAGCAGGTGTGGACCAACGACGGTCACGAATACGATTGGTTCAATCCCGCGCAGGCCGAAGGCCGGTGGTTCCTGCAGCACGCCACGCAAGTCAAGAACATCTGGGTGCCGTACGGGGAATGAGCGGCGCTTTCGTCCGCTCATTCCGCCACACATCAACTCCAAACCTGGGAAGAATCAGTTTTTCGGTTTCTTCTCTTCGCCCCTTCCCGGATTGCTCGCGTGGACAAGCTCCGGAGTTGACACAGCGCCCAGCTTCATCTTCTGCTCTGCAGTGTCAATGCGATGGTAGCGCTGAAACGGCGGCAACGTTACGGATTGCCCTGTCCGAAGAGCGGTCAGAATTCCTTCCAGCACTCGCACATCGGCATAACCCTCCTCGCCGTCCGGCTCAGGCCGCTCGCCGCTTAGAATGCAATCGGAAAAGTACTTCATCTCGCCGCCAAAGTGATCGGTATTCTTGAACGACTGCTCTTCCTTTTTGTCGCCGATGACAAGCGTTTGAGCAAGCGCGGTGCCGAATGTGTATGACGGATTCAGTTCCAACGTTCCCTCGGTGCCGACAACGACAAATGAATTCGTCGGATTCCCGTAATATGAAAGATTGAATTGTGCGAGCCTGTTTTCAGGAAAGCGCAGTGTCACTGCGACCGTATCGAAAAAATCCTGCTTGAATCCCGACTCCGGATGCTTGACTCCGACCGCCGAAGCAACCTCCAACGGCTCATCTTCGAAAACGTAGCGCGCCGCGTTCACCGGATACGGCCCCATATCCAGCACAGGTCCGGCCAACTCGCCATTCTGCGCGCGATGGTTTGAGGGTTTCACGAGCTGGCTAAACGTCGAGGCAAACAAGAGAAGCTCCCCAAGCGCCCCCGAGCGGATCTTTTCGATTGTGTCCAGAGTCGCCGGCTCAAAATGCAATCGGTAAGCCACCATCAGCTTGGCCACTGAAGCGTGTTCCGCGTCGAGAATCTGCCGGCACTTCTCCGTCGAAACCTCCAGCGGCTTCTCTACCAGCACATGAATTCCGGCCTTCAATGCGGGAAGAATAAACTCCGCGTGCCGCCAATTCGGGGTGGCCAGGTAGATCGCATCGAATGCCTCGGAATGCAACGCCGATTCAAACTGCTCATAGCTGAACAAGGCACTGATCCCGTATTTGTTCCCAAGCTCTCTCGCTTTCACGTCATCCGACGTGACCAGAGCTGTGATCTCCGAATTACCTGTATGTTCGACGCCGGGCATCATGTCTTCCTGCGCGATATCGCCCAGGCCAACGATGGCATAACGGACGTTCCGTTGCGCATCGACTCCGAGCAGTTCCTTGATTCCCATAGATCCATCACCTCTATATAAATTTGAGTGGTTTATCACACTCCATATCGCTTGCGTTAGATTCGAATGAGCGCGAGTCCCGATTCCGGGTCGATCTGTTTTTCAAAGTGCCGCGGATTCTCTGTGATCACCAGTTCGCACGTCGGTCGGACGATCGCGCGCAGCAGATGCCCTCCGTGAGCCGTCCCATCAGACCGGCCCACCACAAGGTGCGCGTGAACTTGAGGTTCGCCATCTTTGAGCGCGATGTCGCCAATGAGCGAGAGCAACTCAACTTGTTCGTCGAGCTTCACCGCGATCCGGTACTTCTTCGTCTCCTAGTTGAACCATCCAAGTTCCGCGTGGCTTAATGCGCCGATCGCCTTGAAACTGCTTCCCGCGAACTGAGCGGTCTTTGCGAGCTGCTTGAGAGAGGTCAGAATCTCTTCGCCGGTGTCGAGAATGACGACGTAGGTACGCGGAGCGTCGGCAACCTGCTTGGAGCGCATCATCCCTCCTCAACCCCTCGGATGCAAGAGACATGAGGCAGGTTGACCCCATGGTGCCTTGTGTTGCGACACACCTGCATCTGGTTCCGGCGACGTGACCACCATCCGCCTCACGCGTTCGTTGCCGGCCGGTGCGCGAGCCCGTAGATCGCCACGACCAATACCGCTAGCGCCGGAAATGCTCCCACAGCGAGCCGGTCATAGCGAAAGAGCAAACCTGTGGCCATCGCTGAGAGCAGATAGGCACAAAGGATTCCGCCTTGCATCATCATGCGGTCTTCGTACTCGATTTTTTGCCCGCTCGGCTTTTGCTGCTCGCGCGTGACAAAACGCATCAACCCTCTCATCAAGCGTGTCCACGTACCCGTGATGTAAGTCGTCACAACGCCGGGAACCTTGAGTTGGAGCATCGCCCCGCTCTGCATGCCAATCGCCAGTGCAACGCATCCCAGCAGTGCGTTGAGCGCAGGCGTCGAACCGGGATTCTCGGTGCTGCGGCCGGCAAGCGCCCACCCAATCGCCGCCGCAATCAACACGGCGGATTCCAATGCGAGCGTAATGCAAACGGCGCGCGGCCAAACGCTTCCCTCGCGCACCTTGCGCGTCATGAGCGCCGCTAACGCTGTTCCGGCCGCATAGCACAACAGCGAAATCCCCGGGTGCAGCAAGTCGCCATGCAGGAACACGGCGATTCCCAGCAGCACCGTGTTTCCTGTCATATTGGCGACGAAAGCGTGGCCCAGCCCGAAATAACTCCAACCGCCCGCAGAACCCGCCGCAGCGGCGAGCACAAGCAGCAGTACGTCACCGCGGTCACGGCCGCCACTTGTGTCTCGGCTCATGGGAGAGTTCCTTATGTTCGTCCATTTTTCATTTCAGCTCGTGAATTCGACCTTCGCCGAGAGCCCGCTATTGCATCCGATGCGGGATTCATGGCGGACGGAGACTCGGCTGTTGACATCGTACCGAGCAAACTTCGCATCTTTTGGTGAAAGGAGGATCGTCGAATGCCGGAAAGACAAGTCGTCAAACGCGCCCAGCGAGACCTTAAGGAAGGAAAATCTCCGTCGACCGCCGCAGGAGAGTTTGTTCACGAGGAGATTGACCATGTTCGCGAAGGCAAGCATGGAGCACGGTCGCCGCAGCAGGCTATTGCCATCGGATTAAGTAAAGCTCGGCGAGCCGGGGTTCCATTGCCGCCGCCGAAAAAAGGCAAGACAAAGGAGAGCACACGAAAGAGTGCTGAGCGCGAATATGAAGCGGGTCAGTCTGGAAATGGTCGTACGCCCTCTGCGCTGCGGTCGCGTGCCCGTGAGCGCGTAATGGACCGGGAACCACGTTCGACTACATCGCATCAAGCATTGTCTCAGCAAACGCGCAGATCTTCACGCGAGCGTGGCGCGGCCGACCGGCATAGGGCAGCGACGAAAGCCGTTAACACCAAAGGAAAATCAAGATTGCGCCAAGCCGGGAGGAAGGCCGCGAAAACCCGCGCCTCCCGCCGGGCCGCGTAAAGGTCCGGAAAATTTAGGATCGTGGCTAGCAATGCGCCTAGATTTCGAATGGCTCTCTGCGCCGGAACACTTTCGGCGCATTACGCAATTCGCGGATTACCCTTGAACCGCGTGTACGGCGGGCTCAGATCATAGCGAATTCCCGGCTCGGCCAGATCGCGCCGGTTTGAAGAGAAAATTGCATCGCCTTGCTGGATCAGATAATCCGCGGTTCGCGCCGCCAGCGCCTGGATTGTCAGTCCAGGATTGGCGGAGCCTTGGGTTGGCATCACACTTCCATCGCACACAAAGAGATTGGGAATGTCGTGTGTTCGGCCGAATTTGTCTACAACCGATGTTGCCGGATCTTTTCCCATGCGCGCCGCCCCGACCAGGTGAGCAAAACGGGATTCCTGAACGATCTGTTTCGCGCCGGCTGCACTCATGATGTCCATCACCTTGCTTTTCCCAAATTCAATCAGCTTTTTGTCATTGTCATGCAGGTTGAAAGTGACCTTCGCAACGGGCAGACCGTATTGGTCCTTCTCCTCCGCCAACTCCACGCGATTGTCTTCCCACGGCAGAATCTCTCCGAGCACGCCGAGCGTCGCCCAATGGTTGTAGTCCATCATTACTTTCCTCATGCCCCAGCCCCATGCGCCCATTGCGCCCACCATTTGCTTGGCGAAGGCCACAGGAAGAGGTCCCACCGTCTGCACGGCGAATCCGCGGGCAAAACCGCGCCGTGGGTCGGTCTCGTAAAACTCCTCCGAGAGCGCATGTGCCGGCGGCGCCTTATACAGGCGAATCAGTTCATCGAATCGTCCGGCCACAACGTTGCCGGCCTGCGCCATCAGAAATTTGCCCAGCGTCCCGCTGGAATTCGCCAGCCCTTGCGAATGGCCAGGGCAAGCTGAGTTCATCAGCAACCGCGGAGTTTCGATGGCGTATCCCGACACAATGACCGCGCGGCTTCGTTGGAAATGTTCTTTGCCTTCGCGATCGATGTACACCACCCCGTCGACCCGGCCGTCAGCGCGCAGACTGATCCGCGATGCCATTGCATGGGCGCGAATCTCCGCACCGTGCGTGATCGCATCGGGAACATGCGTAATTAAGGTGCTCGCCTTCGCGCCGACCTTGCACCCCTGCAGGCAGAAACCGCGATAAATGCAATGCGGCCGGTTTCCATGGGAGGCCGAGAGAATAGCGACCGGCCCTCCCGCGACCGAGCGAATGCCGAGTCGACTGCACCCGCGCACCAGCACGTCACCGACGCCGCCTAGCGGATGCGGCCCGTACGGATGCCCGTGAGGATCGCCCCACGGGAACCACGCCGGGCCGGCAACAGGAATTTCGCGCTCCAGCAATTCGTAGTAGGGCTTCAAGTCCCAGTACGACAGCGGCCAATCTGCGCCAACGCCGTCCTCCGTGTACACGCGAAAATCCGACGGATGAAAGCGTGGCGCGAAAGCGGCCCAATGCACTGAGCCGCCACCGACACCCTTGCCGCAGTTATTAGCGCCGAGCGCCAGCGGATGCGTTCCGCCCGTAATCCGCAGATCGTTCCAGTACAGCTCGTGCGAGCCCTTTTCGTCGCTCACCCAATCCTTCTCCGAATCCCAGAAAGGACCAGCTTCCAGCGCGACCACTTGAAATCCGGCGCGAGCAAGCCGCTGCACAAGCACTCCGCCCGCGCTGCCAACTCCCACAATGCAATAGTCGACGGTTTCAGTTTCCGCGAATCGCCGCACCGGCGAAGGAAGCGTCTGCATCGGCCCCAGACGATGCGCCATCAGTGGCTTCCTCCGTGTCCGTGCAGTGACGCGTGTTCCGGAGGAATGCCTTCCTCATCGAATACTGAAACTGAATCGACCGGCGCGTTCCATTCATGGCGTTGCTCGTCTTTTTCCCACGGCTCCGGCTCCCCATGCTCCAGCCGCATATATCCGCGCGGATAAGCAGGGCCCCCAAAGCCAATCTCGTCCCACGCCCAGGGATGCGAGTAGTACGCCGTGACGCAATCTTCCATCAGCAACGCCCAAAAGCGGCGTACCGGCATGCGTTTCCACGCCGCATGTTCCGGGTCGGGCTTTCCATCGTGCAGAGACTTGAGCAGCAGCTCCTGGCGATGCACCGTGAGTTCAACAAAGTCTTCCCCGTATCGCGAGCGCGCCATCCCGTCGATGGCCTGAATCCCCAGCCGGTATGCCTCCTGATCCGGTGGCATGTCTTCATAGCGAAAGCCGTTCAATGAATTCGTATGCAGGCGCTCATCAATAACCGGCAGAATCGGGATGGTTCGTGCCTCCGAGCGATCATCCTGCGGCATCAGGCGGTCAATCACCGCACCCAGGATTGCTGCCTCCTCTTCAGAAAAGAAACGGATCGGGGGAGTTTGTTCCACGCGCTCGCCTACAACATTTCGCGTTGCCTCATC
>Ga0335085_10004272_pt1 | contig 23827 bp, 20 predicted proteins | sample Lox_Sample_45_FD_206712 | JGI IMG/M metagenome (GOLD analysis project Ga0335085, IMG submission 206712) | Soil microbial communities from Loxahatchee National Wildlife Refuge, Florida, United States - Lox_Sample_4.5 | ecosystem: Environmental > Terrestrial > Soil > Wetlands | place: USA...
CAAGTCCGCGCGTGGTCGAGGACGGCGAGCCGGTGCCCAAGGGAGGCGGCGTTTATCGGGTCGGTGCGCCGTACGTTGTCGCCGGCCGCACCTACGTTCCGATGGCAGATCCCAATTACCAGGCTGTCGGCCTCGCCTCATGGTACGGCGATGATTTCCACGGGCGCATGACGGCGAACGGCGAAGTCTTCGATCTAAACGGCATCTCTGGAGCACATCCAACCCTGCCACTGCCGAGTTATGTCCGCGTCAGCAATCTCTCGAACGGCCGCTCCATTATCGTGCGCATCAACGATCGCGGACCGTTTCACGGCAACCGGATTATCGACGTCTCGCGAAAAACTGCAGACCTTCTGGGCTTCCACGCCAGCGGTACCGCCTGGGTGCGGGTCGAATATGTCGGGCGCGCGCCGGTTGAAGGCTCCGACGACAGGGTGCTGATGGCGACGCTGCGGCAGGACGAGCCGGCGCCGGCTCCCTATGGCGTCAAGCTCGCCGCGACATCAATCGTTCCTGTCGTGCGCACGCCGGTACGCAATACCCGGCTCGCCAGCGCCGCCGAGGACGACGTGTCGTCGGCGTCCGTCGGAGCGGATGCGCGGCCAGTTGCCTATGCGCCATCGCAAAGCGTCGACCAATTGCTTAACGGTCGCGGCCTCTACTGATTTCACATTGCCGTGCGGCATTTACGTTAGCCGCGCGCCGCGGCCTTGCGTGAGCCAACTTCACGTGAGAAGGGATTTTGCGCTTATTGCGTTGAGGCGGAGGCGGTAGTCCGGCCGTGGATCGTCAGGTTTTTCTCCCGGTACCAAAACTGGCGGCTGTGACCGCCGGCTTGTTGGTCGCAACCGTCCTTGCTGCCCATGCCGCTTCGAATATGAATGTCAAAAAGGACGACTCGTTCCAGACCAGCGTGCCAAATGCGCTGCTGTTGGATGTTAACAGCGACAGCGTTCTGTTCGAGAAGGGCGGCGATCAGCTGGTCGCGCCGGCGAGTCTCGCCAAACTCATGACACTCGAATTCGTGTTCAACGAAATCAAGCAGGGCCGCCTCAAGCTCGACCAGGAATTCGTGATCAGCGAGAACGCCTGGCGCAAGGGCGGCGCGCCGTCGCACGGCTCCACAATGTTTGCCGCGATCCACAGCCGGATAGCATTGGACGACCTCCTGCACGGCATCATCGTCGACTCGGCCAACGATGCGTGCATCGCGATTGCCGAGGGCATCGCCGGCAACGAGGCTGCATTCGGCGAGATGCTGACCAAACGCGCACGCGAAATTGGGCTGGAGAAATCGACCTTCACCAATGCGACCGGCTATTCCGAGCCAAATCTGCGGGTGACGCCGCGTGAACTCGCTTATTTGGCGCGCCACATCATGCAGACTTATCCCGACTTCTATCCATATTTCTCCGAACGCGAATTCACCTGGAACAAAATCCGCCAAACGAACCGCAATCCCTTGCTGGCTATGGGTATCGGCGCCGACGGACTTAAAACCGGCGAAACGTCAGAGGCCGGGTTCAATCTGGTGGGATCCGCGGTGCAAGACACACAGCGTCTCATTGTCGTGGTCACTGGCGCGCGGTCGGACAAAGAACGGGCCGAAGAGGCGCGCAAGATGTTGGAATGGGGCTTCCACGGCTTCGAGGCGCGGGTGCTGTTCGCGGAAGGGCAAACAGTTGGCGAGGCGCGAGTCTTTGGCGGCGACGAGCGCTACGTCCCGCTCATCGCGCCCAGCACCATCCGGGTGATGATGCCGCGAAGCGGCGGCGAGCACCTGCTTGCCCGCATCGTCTATTCCGGGCCAGTGCCGGCTCCGGTGAGCAAGGGCCAAAGCATCGGCAAGCTCAAGGTTTGGCGGGGCGACAGCCTCGCCATTGAAGTCCCGCTACGGGCCGCCGAGGATGTTGGCCCCGGAAGTATGTCGCATCGGGCAATGGATGCGGCGACCGAGCTGATGATCGGTCTGTTTCGGGCCGGCGTGAATAAGCTATGATGCCGTCATGGTCCCATTCGGCGCAAAGCGCGCTGCGCCTTTTTTTACAAGTCTTCGTCTCGCGGTTGAAGATGGCTCCCTAAATCGTTGGAATTGTGCCTGTTTAATTCGAGTTTTCCGCCCCAGGGCCGCTAGGGCATACATTGGGATGGGCGGCGGGATTCGGCCGCGTGAGAACACCCGGGATGAGAGGCAAATTCATTACCTTTGAAGGCGGCGAGGGGACCGGCAAGTCGACGCAGGCTTCGCTGCTGTCGCTGCGGTTGGCTTCCCTTGGAATCGGCGTGCAGCTCACACGCGAGCCAGGCGGTTCGCCCGGCGCTGAAATCATTCGGCACGTGCTGTTGTCCGGCGCGGCAAAGCCGTTGGGGCCCGACGCCGAGGCGATGCTGTTTGCAGCCGCGCGCGACGATCACGTGCAACAAACCATCCTGCCGGCGCTTGACGCCGGCAAATGGGTCATTTGCGACCGCTTCGCCGATTCCACCCGAATCTATCAAGGGGTGGTCGGTGCGGTTGATCTGCGCCTCATCAGGGCGCTCGAGCGAGTGTCCATCGGCGGTCTCAAGCCCGACCTTACGCTGGTGCTCGACGTCCCGGCCGAATTGGGCATGAAGCGCGCCGCCGGCCGACGGCGTGGCGGCAAAGCTGATCGCTTCGAAGCCGAGAACATCGCGTTTCACAAGAAGCTGCGCCAAGCCTATTTGGCGCTGGCAACCGCAGAGAGTGGCCGCTGCGTCGTGATCGACGCCAAGGCGCCGAAGAAGATGGTGGCGCAGCGTATCTGGGACGTTGTGCAGGAGAAGTTCGAACTGGGCAGCGCATCCGCTGAATTGGAGACTGTGGCCTCATGAGTGCACAGGCTTCCGAAACCGATGAAGCGTTGCTGCCATTCGTTACTAACGCGTTTTATGGCAATTCCGGCACCGAAGCCGCGCTTCTTGCCGCCTATCGTAGTAGCCGCGTTCCACACGCCTTCCTGCTGATCGGTCAAAAGGGTATCGGCAAGGCCACTTTGGCGTACCGGTTTGCCCGCTTCGTCCTCGCTCATCCAGATCCGGCGGCGCCCGAGGTGCAAGCTGCGGCTTCGCTTGCAGTCGATGCTGCACATCCGGTCGCCCGCCGGATGGCTGCGCGCGCCCAGGGCGACCTTTTGATTCTGGAGCGCACGCCGAACGAAAAGGGGGGCCTGCGCCAGCAGATTGCCGTCGACGACATCCGGCGCACCATCACGTTCTTTGGTTCGACAGCCGGGGAGGGCGGATGGCGCATCGCCATTGTCGATGCCGTCGATGAACTAAATCGCTTTGGCGCCAATGCGCTCTTGAAGGTGCTTGAGGAGCCGCCACAACGCACCCTGTTGCTGCTGATCTGCCATTCCGCGGCGCACGTGCTCCCGACATTGCGGTCCCGTTGTTCCGTCATGACCATGCGGCCTCTGGACCAAGCGGACGTCGCGGCGGCACTCGCCGCAGCCGTCGGCAGATCGGCCGGCGATCCGCAGATTGCGGCGGCTGCCGCTGCTGCCGACGGCAGTGTCGCGCGCGCGTTGACCTTCCTTGATGAAGACGCTTTGGCTCTGCGCCAGCGAGCACTCGGTGAACTTGATCGGTTGCCAACCATAAACGCCGGCGCCCTGCATGCGCTCGGCGACGCGCTCGCCGGCGTCGATCAGCAGCCGCTCGCCACCTTCGTTGACACTGTCAATGACTGGCTGTCGCAACGCGTTCACGATGGCACGAGCGATCTGGGCCGTCTTGCGCAATTGGCCGGTGCCTGGGAGCGGATCAATCAGGCGGCCCAGGATGCCGCCGAGTATAATCTCGAGCGAAAGCCGCTGGTTTTCAGTGTCTTTGGCTTGCTTGCGGAGGCTACGGGCGGTTGATACCTATCCGCTACGTCATGGCCGGGCTCGTCCCGCCTCCGGGGCCGTAGCGCTTGCTCTCGCAAGCAATCTTGCCCCTCGGCGCGGCGAAGGCTCGGCCATCCACGTCTTTTGAATAAAGACATCGATGCCCGGCAAACCCTATTACATCACCACCGCGATTGCCTATCCGAACGGCGCGCCGCATATCGGCCACGCTTACGAAGCGATTGCGACCGATGCGATCGCCCGCTTCATGCGGCTCGACGGCCGTGACGTGTTCTTCCTCACCGGCACCGACGAGCACGGCAGCAAGATGCTGCAGACGGCCGCCAAGGAAAATCTGACGCCGCGCCAGCTGGTCGAGCGCAATGTGCCGCGCTTCCAGGCCATGGTGAAGATGCTCAATTGCTCGAACGATGATTTCATCCGCACCACCGAGCCGCGCCATCATCGCTCTTCGGAAGCGATCTGGGAGCGGATGGAGGAGCGGGGCGACATTTATCTCGACAAATATGCCGGGTGGTACTCGGTACGCGACGAAGCCTATTACGACGAGAGCGAGACCAGGCTCGACGATAAGGGACAACGGCTCGGGCCCAACGGCACGCCGGTGGAGTGGGTCGAGGAGGAGAGCTATTTCTTCCGCCTCTCCGCCTATCAGGACAAGCTCCTGGCGCTGTATGCGGCCGATCCCAACTACGTGCTGCCGCGCGAGCGGCTCAACGAAGTAACGAGCTTCGTCAAAGGCGGCCTGCAGGATCTGTCGATCTCGCGCACCACATTCGACTGGGGCGTCAAGGTGCCGGGCAATCCGCGTCACGTGATGTATGTGTGGGTCGACGCGCTCACCAACTACATCACCGCGGTCGGCTATCCCGATACCGAGAGCGAAATGTTCCGCCGCTACTGGCCGGCCGATCTGCATGTGATCGGCAAGGACATCGTGCGCTTTCATGCCGTGTACTGGCCGGCCTTTCTGATGTCGGCGGGCGTCGAGGTGCCGCGGCGTATTTTCTCCCACGGATTCTTGTTCAACCGGGGAGAAAAGATGTCGAAATCGGTCGGCAATGTCATCGATCCGTTCGCGCTCGCGGAAGCTTATGGCGTCGATCCGCTGCGCTATTTTTTCCTGCGCGAGGTGCCATTTGGGCAAGACGGCAATTACAGCCACGACGCGATCGTCAACCGCATCAACGCCGATCTCGCCAACGATCTCGGCAATCTGGCGCAGCGCTCGCTCACCATGGTGGCGCGCAATTTCGGCGGCGTACTGCCAAAACCGGCAGCCTTGAGCGCGGCCGACCAGGCGATCCTTGCCGCCGCCGATGCCATGATCGGCAAGGCGCGCGAAGCCATGTCCACACAACAATTGCATCAGGTGCTCAATGCCGTGTGGGCGGTCGTGGCGGACGCCAACCGCTATTTCGCCGGCGAAGCGCCGTGGGCGCTCGCCAAAACCGATCCGGTGCGGCAGGGCACGGTCCTCTATGTGACCGCTGATGTGTTGCGGCAGATTGCGATCCTGGCGCAGCCATTCGTGCCGGCCTCGGCGGCGAAATTGCTTGATCTCCTGGCGGTGCCCGCGGCCGAACGGGACTTTTCGTTCCTCGACGGCAAACATCGCCTCGCCGCGTCCGCCACACTGCCGGCACCGGCGCCGGTTTTTCCGCGTTACGTCGAGCCGGCGGCAAGTGCGGCGCAATAGCCATGCTGCAAAGACATGCTCGTTGACAGCCACTGCCATCTCGATTTTCCGGATTTTGCTGATGAGCTCGACGCCGTCGTCGCGCGCGCGCGCGGAGCCGGCATCGGGCGCATGGTCACGATCTCGACGCGGGTGCGGCGTCACGATGAATTGCTGGCGATCACAGACCGCTTCGCCGACGTGTTCTGCTCGGTCGGTACCCATCCGCACTACGCCCACGAGGAATTGGATGTGACCGCGGCCGACCTGGTTGTCCGCACGCGCAATCCCAAGGTTGTTGCGATCGGCGAAGCCGGGCTCGACTACCACTACGACCGCAGCCCGCGGCAAGATCAGGAGCGCGGCTTTCGCACCCACATCCAGGCGGCGCGCGAGACCGGGCTGCCGCTGGTGATCCATTCGCGCAACGCCGACGACGACACTGCTCGCATTCTCGAGGAAGAAATGGGGCAGGGCGCCTTCCCTGCTGTGCTGCATTGTTTCACCGGCGGCCCCGACCTCGCCCGCCGCGCGATTGCGCTCGGGCTTTTCATCTCATTCACCGGCATCCTGACCTTCAAGAACTCGGCCGCGCTGCGCGCCATTGCCGCCGAGCTGCCGCCAGACCGCATCCTGGTCGAAACCGACGCGCCATATCTCGCGCCCAATCCGTTTCGCGGCAAACGCAACGAGCCGGCTTATGTGGTCGAGACCGCCAAAGTGCTGGCGGAAACGCGCGGCGTTTCTTTTGGAGAGATCGCGCGCCAGAGCACCGAGAACTTTTTTGCCTTGTTCAGCAAGGTGCCGCGGCCCGCGGCGGCCGCTGCATGACGTTGAAGTTCACGATTCTCGGCTGTGGATCGTCTGGCGGTGTGCCCCGGCCGGCGCTTGGCTGGGGTGCGTGCGATCCGGCCAATCCGAAGAACCGCCGCCGGCGTACCTCGCTGCTGGTAGAACGCCACGACAACCGCGGTGTCACCCGCGTGCTGATCGATACCTCGCCCGATTTCCGCGAGCAGCTTCTCGATGCCAAGGTCGATCGGCTCGACGGCGTGCTCTACACCCACGAGCACGCCGACCACATCCACGGCATCGACGACCTGCGCGCGTATTTCATCAAGCAGCGGCAGCTGATCGACATCTATCTCGATGAGCACACGGCCGCGGTGCTTCGCACCCGGTTCGGCTATTGCTTCGAGACGCCGCCCGGCAGCGAATATCCGCCGATCGTCCGCGAGCATCGCCTGGTGGCCGGCCAGCCGGTGACCATCAAGGGACCCGGCGGCCCGATTACCGCGCTGCCGTTCCGGCAGGACCACGGCGACATTGCCTCGCTCGGTTTTCGGTTCGGCCGGTTTGCCTATTCATGTGATCTCAGCGGCCTGCCGCCGGAGAGTATCGCGGCCCTGGCGGACCTCGATATCTGGGTCGTCGACGCGCTCCGCTACCGTCCGCATCCCAGCCATTTCTCTCTCCAAGATGCGCTCGGCTGGATCGAGCGGCTCAAGCCGCGTCGTGCAATCCTCACCAACCTCCATGCCGATCTCGATTACGAAACGCTGCGCAAGCAACTCCCAGCGCACGTTGAGCCATCATTTGATGGGCTGAGTGTAGGTACGCGATGCTACACGTGGGATACCAACAGCCATATATGGGCGCTGGCCGACGGCGAGACGCGATAGGCGTTGGAGTAGATTTTGTTCGAACGACTCCGCTGTGAATACGCCAAGCTTTCCAGCCGCTACGGCCGGCATTCCGGCGGTCAGGATGGTCAGCAAGAAAAGCGAGAGGCTTTCGAAGATTCTTGCACTTCGTGATTTAGTTCAACAAGATAATCGACCGAAACCGGATAGGAGCGCCTAGCGATGCAGTACATCACCGCCATTGCGGCATGTGCCATTTCCACAATTGCATTTTCGGCCGCCGCACACCAGCCATCCGATCAGCAAACGAATAAAATGAGCTTCCTGCAATTGGCGGAAAACAAATGCCCGGCACTCGACGTCAATCTTCCCTGGCACAAAAAAGTAAAAGATGAATTGGACAACAATTTATCCAAGAAGTTCAGGTGGGAATATGATTGTGTTGTAAAACTGGTTGGTCAGTACAATGCGTATCTCGACCAGCTGCAGGCAAGGCTGCATTCGCAGAAGTGCGATCCGCAGCTGACTCAGAAGAATGTGGAATTATGGATCAAGGAGAACAAGGAATCCTACGACAAGAATGTCGTCTATCATTGTTCGCATCCTTTGAAGCCCTGACAATGCAAAAGCCCTGGAGACTTAATCATCCCGAAGCGAAATGAAGAGCCAAGTGCCCCTGGGCAAGTCATGTCCGGGTGCGCTGAAGTGATCGGTCACTTCGACGAATGTGAAGCCGTGACCTGCCATCAGGGCAAGCAAGCGCGCGATCGCGAGAAAACGTTTGTGCGTAAGATATTCCATAATATGTCTTATGCGAATCGCGGCGGTTGAGGCCGGATTTGCACACTTCGCGACGGCGAGTTTGATAGCGTCGCGCCTTTCAAATGCGAGACTGCGTCATGACGCCTTCCCGTGACATCGGCCGGCTGATTGAAATCATGGCGGCGCTCCGCACGCCCAAGACCGGCTGCCCGTGGGATCTGGAGCAAAACTTTGCGACCATCGCACCGTACACACTTGAGGAAGCCTACGAGGTCGCGGACGCGATCGCGCGCAACGATCTTGACGACCTTGAAGACGAGCTGGGCGATCTGCTGCTGCAGGTCGTCTTTCACGCCCGGATGGCGCAGGAACAAGGCGCCTTCGACTTCGGCGACGTGGTCGAGGCGATAACGGAAAAGCTCATTCGCCGGCATCCGCATGTGTTTGGCGATCAGAAGGCCAGGAATCCACAGGCGGTCAAAGGCTTGTGGGAAGACATTAAGGCGCAGGAAAAACGGCAAAAGGCCGCGAATGGCCGGCCCGTGGAGCAGGGCGCACTGGCTGGCGTGCCGGTAGCGTTACCCGCCCTCACCCGCGCGCTCAAGCTCCAGACCAAGGCAAGCCGGGTCGGCTTCGACTGGAACGACCCGCGCGCGGTGTTGCGCAAAATCCGTGAAGAGGCCGACGAGATTGAAGCCGCGCTTGATGGCGACGAAGCAGATGCCGCCGCCGAAGTCGGCGACCTGCTGTTCGCGGCCGTCAATCTCGCCCGCCATCTGCACGCCGATCCGGAGGCGGTGTTGCGGCAGACCAACCAAAAATTCGAGCGCCGTTTTGCGGAAATCGAGCGCGCATTGGCAGCGCAAGGAAAAGCGCCGCAAGATGCTACGCTTGCCGAAATGGATGCGCTCTGGGATGAAGCAAAAGCGCGAGAATAATTCGCAAGCTTCATAAGAGAATTTCAGACGCCGCCATCGTGGATTTTGCCGCGTCCGATTTGTCGATCAAGAGAGACAGAGGCGGTTCGTCATCTTCGTGACGCGACGCTGAGGATCGCGCGGACCAACCGAGTTAGTGGTGTGCCCCGCTGCAAAATTTCGCCCGCACGGCGTCCGCCTTGGCAGGATCGACCCGCACCGTCATAGCAATGCGGCCGGATTTCTTGTCGACTTCCTTTCGGATCACCTCGGTGTGGCGATGCAGCCAACTCGTGCCTGCGCCGTCGGTGCCTTCGACCAGAAGTTCGATCAGAACGCGGCCGGCGGCAAGCCGCGCTTCGATGGCAGCGCCGAGCGTATCGAGCCCCTCCCCGGTCGCTGCTGAAACCAGCACCGGCCGCTCGTCCGCCGGGCGGCGCTCGGCCAGGTTTTGCACGCGCGCACGGCTGTCGGCGTCGAGCCTGTCGATCTTATTCCAGACTTCGATCAGCGCCGGCTTTTCGTGGGCGCCCCGCCGTGAAGCGATGCCAAGCTGGCGCAAGATATTCTCGACGTCCTGCAATTGCGCTGCGGCGTCCTCGTGCGAGATGTCGCGCACGTGCAGAATAACGTCGGCCTCGATCACCTCTTCGAGCGTAGCGCGGAACGCCGCGATCAACATGGTCGGCAGATCCGAGATAAAGCCGACCGTGTCGGACAGAATAACGCGCGCACCGTGCGGCAGCTCGACCGCGCGCAGCGTCGGATCGAGCGTCGAGAACAGCATGTCGGCCGAGAGCACGCGGGCCTTGGTCATGGTGTTGAACAGCGTCGATTTGCCGGCATTCGTGTAGCCGACCAAGGCGACAATCGGATACGGCACGCGGCGGCGGCTCTCACGATGCAATTCGCGGGTGCGCTTGACCTTGGCAAGCTCGGCCTCGATCTTGGCGAGCCGTTCCTCGATCATGCGGCGGTCGGCTTCGAGCTGCGTCTCGCCGGGTCCGCCGAGAAAGCCGAAGCCGCCGCGCTGGCGCTCGAGATGGGTCCAAGTCCGTACCAGCCGGCTTTTCTGATAGGTCAGATGTGCGTGCTCGACTTGCAGTGCGCCTTCCCGCGTTCGCGCGCGCCGGCCAAAAATCTCAAGGATAAGCCCGGTCCGATCGACGACCTTGGCGCTCCAGGCCTGTTCCAGATTGCGCTGCTGCACCGGCGAGAGGGCGCAGTCCATCACCACGATGCCGGCTTCATGCGTCTTGATCAGTCCGGCGATTTCTTCGACCTTGCCCTTGCCCAGATAAGTCGCCGGCCGCACGGTGTTGAGCATCACGATGCCGGATTGTTCGACGTCGAGATCGATGGCACGGGCAAGCCCGACCGCTTCGTCAAGCCGCGCCGCCGGCGTGCGATCGGCAAACGTCGCGTGCGCCGCCGTACGCCGCAGCGCCGGTTCGATGACCAGTGCGTGCCCGGTCGCCGAGCCGCCAGAGGTTAGCCGGCCAACGCTTAGCCGGTCAGAGCCAGTGTCGCGACGGCGCGGCTCCAATCAGACCTTTTCCCCGGCCGGCGCATCCTCGGCGCCTTCGAACAGCTGGACAGGATGACCGGGCATGATGGTCGAGATGGCGTGTTTGTAGACCAGCTGCGAATGACCATCGCGGCGCAGCAGCACGCAGAAATTATCGAACCAGGTCACCACGCCTTGCAGCTTGACGCCGTTCACCAGAAAAATGGTGAGCGGAATTTTGGCCTTGCGGACGTGATTGAGAAACGTGTCTTGCAGATTCTGTGAGCGGTCGGCTGCCATGGCCGTTGTTTCCGTTCTTGTACCGCAGGCCCCAATCCCTGCGGGTCTTTTCTTGTGCCTTGTAATGGGGTGGGTGGAGCGAAGCGAGAACCACACCATCACAACTTCGTTCGACTACAGGCCGCGCTTCGCTCGGCCCATTCTACAGGTTCCCCAAGGTCAGCCTACCCCCGCTAGCGATCTAAGCGCGTGATTAGACGGTACGACGGAAGGGGATGCAAGCCCAAGTTTTGATGGCCGAGGTACCGCCAATGTGGCCGCGGGCGCCGCCTTCGGACCCTGAAGTGTGGTTTTCTTGCACTACCCGCGCTCCGCAAAGTCGTGGAATTCGCGGCGAAGCGCGGTGGCAATCGGACCGGGTTTGCCGCCGCCGACGGTTCGATCGTCGATTTGCACGACTGGCATGACAATCTGGCTCGCCGACGTAATAAAGGCTTCGCGTGCCGCAAAGGCTTCCTCAAGTGTGAACGCCCGTTCCTCCACTGCGAGACCTTGCGCCTTGATGGCCTCGAGCAGCACCGTCCGCGTTATCCCGCGCAGAATGGCGTGGTCAGCAGGGCGCGTTACCACCGTGCCGGCTTGGGTAACAATCCAGGTGTTCCCCGAAGCGCTCTCGGTCACGTGGCCGCTACTGTCGACAAACCAGGCGTCGCGGGCGCCCTTTTCGATGGCCGCCTGCCGCGCCAATACGTTCGGCAAGAGGCCGATGGTCTTGATGTCGACCCGTCCCCAGCGGTTGTCCGGGACGCTGATCACCGCGATGCCCTTAGCCGCCAGCGCTTCATTGCGCGCTCTGTTGAGCGCGCGCGCGGTTGCCACCAGGCTTGGCGGCACGTCTGGGACCGGAAAGGCATGGTCCCGGCGCGCCACGCCGCGGGTGATCTGCAGGTAGACGATGCCGTAGGAGACCCGGTTGCGTGCCACAACCTCGCGCAGCACCACGCCGAGTGCGGCAAGTGACATCGGCATGCGGATTCGCAGTTCGTCGAGCGAGCGAACAAGCCGCGCCATGTGGCGGCGCTCGTCGATCAGGCGCCCTCCCCGCACCTCACAGACTTCGTAGACGCCATCGCCAAACTGATAGCCGCGGTCCTCGACCTGGACCGCCGCCGCGCGCATCGGCAGGTAGCGCCCGTTGACGTAGGCTATGCGGGACATCAGTCGTGGGACATCAGGCGTCTGCGGTCAGTCGTCGTCGGTCAGTCGATCCCCAGCGCCTTGAGCTTGCGGTGGAGCGCCGAGCGCTCCATGCCGACAAACTCCGCGGTGCGTGAGATATTGCCGCCGAAGCGGCTGATCTGGGCCACGAGGTACTCACGTTCAAACACTTCGCGGGCTTCGCGCAACGCCAAACTCATCAGGTGCTCGCCGCCGTTGCCGTTCGGCATTGAAGGAATCATCGAGCCAACGTCTTGCGGCAGCATCGCCGCAGTGATCTCGGCGTCGGGCTCGCCGCCGGCCAGAATCATCAGCCGCTCGACGTTGTTACGAAGCTGCCTCACGTTCCCCGGCCAGTCGTGTGACTGCAGCACGGCGAGCGCGTCGCCGCCGACGTTGCGTTTGGGCAGGCCGGTGATCTGCGATATCTGCGTCATGAAGTAGTCGACGAGTTCGGGCACGTCCTCGCGGCGCTCGGCAAGGGGCGGCACGCGGATCGGCACTACCGAGAGCCGATGATAGAGGTCTTCGCGGAATTTTCCCGCTGCGATATCAGCCTCGATATTGCGACTGGTCGAAGACACGATGCGCACATCGACCGTGACTTTGGTTGTGCCGCCGACGCGCTGGAAGGTCTGATCCACCAGCACGCGCAAAATCTTGTTCTGGGTCTCGCGCGGCATGTCGGCGATCTCGTCGATAAAGAGCGTGCCGCCATGAGCTTCTTCGAGCGCGCCGACCTTGCGGCTTTGCGTGCCGTTTCCCGCCTCGATACCGAACAGCTCCACCTCCATCTGTTCCGGTATGATGGCGGCAGCGTTGATGACGACGAACGGTCCGCTGGCGCGCGCGGACAAAGCGTGAATGGTGCGCGCCGCAAGCTCCTTGCCGCTGCCTGACGGCCCGACGACAAGCACGCGGCTGTTGGTTGGTCCCACTCTCTCGATCGTCTGCCGCAATTGATTGACGGCCGGCGAACGCCCGACCAGCGTCGTGGCAAGCGGGCCAAGCTGTTTGAGCTCCTTGACCTCCCGCTTGAGCCGCGAGTTCTCAAGCGCGCGTTCGGCGACCAGCAACAGCCGGTCGGCCTTGAAAGGCTTCTCGATGAAGTCATAGGCGCCGCGCTTGATCGCCGAAACCGCGGTCTCGATGTTGCCGTGGCCGGAAATCATCACGACCGGCAGCTCGGGGTGGTCCTGCTTGAGAACGTCGAGCAGCTGCAGCCCGTCGAGCCGGCTGCCTTGCAGCCAGATGTCGAGGAAAACCAGGCTGGGCCGGCGGGCAATGACCGCGGCGATCGCTTCCTCGCTGTCACCGGCGGTGCGAGCGCCGTGGCCTTCGTCCTGCAAAATGCCGGCAACCAGCTCGCGGATATCGACCTCGTCGTCAACGATCAGGATATCGGACGCCATGATCAGACCGTCGCTCTTTCGGCTTCCACCGGCGCCGCAGGAGCATCGATCGGCTCGGCGGCGAAACGCAACTGCATCCACGCGCCGCGCGCACCTGCAACTTTTTCCGAAGCATCATGCAGCTCGATGCGCCCGCCGTGCTCTTCGAGAATGCGCCCGACAATGGCCAATCCCAATCCGGTGCCCTTCTCACGCGTCGTCACGTAGGGCTCCAGCAATCGCGAGCGGTTTTCCTTTGGCAGACCGATCCCGTTGTCGATCACGTCGACAACCAGATCCTTGCCGTCGCGCCGCACACTCACGGCAATGCGGCCGCGGCCGAGTGTAGCGGGCGGCACAGCGCCGATCGCTTCGGTCGCGTTCTTCACGATGTTGGTGAGCGCCTGTGAAATGAGCCGCCGATCGAAGCGTGCGGGCATCGTTTCCGCCGGCAGATCGACCTCGAAATCAATATCCGGATGACCGACGCGCATCAGGAACACGACCTGACGCACTGTGTCAGCTAAGTCCTCGGCGGCCATGACCGCTTTGGGCATCCGTGCAAAGCGCGAGAACTCGTCGACCATGCGTTTGATGTCGTCGACCTGGCGCACGATGGTCGAGGTGCACTGCTCGAACACGGCCGCATCTTCAACGATCACCTTCGAGTATTTGCGCCGCAACCGCTCGGCCGAGAGCTGGATGGGCGTCAGCGGGTTCTTGATCTCGTGGGCGATCCGCCGCGCAATATCGGCCCAGGCCGAAGAGCGCTGCGCCAGGACCAGCTCCGTCACATCGTCGATGGTAATGACGTAGCCGTGGTCGGATTCAGCGGCCTGTTCGCTGGTCACCCGTACCGAGAAGTTTCGTTCCTGACCGTTGCGGCTGACCGCGACCTGGCGCTGGACGAGACGCTGATTGCCATGGCGCGCCGCTTGAAAAATATCAGCGAGTTCGGGCGCAACCTCCGTGAGCAGGTGGCCGAGCGACTGGCCTTCGGTGCGCGCGATCAATTGTTCGGCGGAGCGGTTGAGGATGGTAATACGGCCCTCGGCGTTGACGCCGATAACGCCGGCGCTGGCGCCGGCCAGCACGGCCTCGGTAAATCGCCGCCGGCTGTCGATCACATCGCGGGCGCGCACAATGTCGTCGTGCTGGGTGCGCAGCTCCTGGGTCATCGTGTTGAATGTCTCGCCGAGGCGGGCCAGGTCGCCTTCCGAGCGGTGGATCGGCACCTGGACCTGGAGATTGCCGGTGGAAACGAGGTTAGCAGCGCCGATCAGGCGGCGGATCGGAGCGACCAGCCGATTGGCGAAATCGAGCCCGATCCAGGCCGAGGACAAGAGGACAATAAGCGCGATCACGGCAAACATCAGCGCGAACGCGATCTGAATACCGAGCCGGCGGGCCTCAAGATTGGCGTACTCGCCCACGCTCTCCTGCGTTGCGCGCAACTGCTGGACCACGACCGGATCGAGAAGCCGAGCGACGTAGAGGAACATGTCGTCGTAGCCGTGTAACTTCACCGCTGCGGCGACATGATCGCCCTCGGGAATAAGCGCGACCTGGGGCTCGGTTTCGCCGATCTTGCCGAGCAGCTCTTTGGACGGGAGCACAATCGCTTTGTCCATTTTGACGGCAGCGCGCTCCACCGTGGAGCCGTCGCTGTGGATCATCATCGCCGCGGAGAGGCCGCGCGCGTTGGCCTGTGCGGTGAAGAAGGTGCGGAACCGGTCGCGATCGGAATCGAACATCGGCTTGGCCCGGCCGAGGTCGAAAGCCATGGCCATGATTTCACCGCGGATCGCCTGGGCGTGCTCGTTGACATACGCGTTGGCGACAATCACCGATTGCTCGATCATGGCGCGCGTGCGTGTCGAGAAGAAACGGTCGAGGGCGCGATCAAGCGTCGTTGAGGCGACGACGGCGACCAGGATCGTCGGCACCGCCGCGATCACGGCGAACAGACCGACGATCTGAAAGTGCAGCCGCGAGCCCGCATAACCGCGTCGGCGCGCCTGCACCACCGTCCAGACTTCCCGGCCGATGATGGCCAAGAGCAAGAGGCCGGTCGCAAAATCTCCAAGCAGCAGCGCGACGACCACTTCGTGGACCGGCGCAATCGGCGTGAAGTCAGACAGGACGAGAAAGGTCGCCGTCGCCGAAAGAAGCGCTGCGCCTACTGCGATCGCACCGATCAGGCGGGAGCCGACCAGCATTGGTACGGCTGCGGCCGGATCGAGTGGAGCGATCTGATCGGCTGTGGTCATGGAGCCGTTAAACGGGGCCGATGCGGCTGAGAGAACGAACGGGCCCCGACCATTCGCGCCAGCGACTTGAATATCACTCTACGAGTGATGCTTTTATACAACAATGTTGCCCGATTGCGACATTTCCTAGGCGTTGGCGATTACCAGCCCAGGGTCAAGTCGAGCCAACTAGGCGCCGCCGGTCCGATAGACCTGAATTTCCAGGTCCCGGATCTTCTTGCGCAGCGTGTTGCGATTGACGCCGAGCAGATCGGCCGCGCGGATTTGATTGCCGCGGGTAGCGGCAAGAGCTGCCGACAACAGAGGCGCCTCCACTTCGCGCAAGATGCGGTGGTACAGGCCGGGCGGCGGCAGGCCCTCGTCGAAGCCGGAAAAGTAGCGCGCCAGATAGCGCTCGACCGAGTTCGCCAGATTTTCATCGCCGCGATAGCTGTCGCCGGGCGCAGTCAGCGCGGGTTGAGACAATTCGGTGTCGACGACGGCGGCGGTGATTGTTTCTTGCGGGTAGAGCGCGGCGAGGCGACGGGCGAGATTTTCCAGTTCGCGCACATTGCCGGGCCAGCGATGCCGCCGCAGACGATCGAGCGCGGCTTGATCGATCTGCTTCGGCGGCAAACCCTCGCGCTCGACCTGTGCGAAGAAGTGCCGGATCAGATCGGCAATATCCTCGGTGCGCTCGCGGAGCGGCGGCAGCCGCAGCGGTACGACGTTGAGACGGAAAAACAGATCCTCGCGGAACAGTCCCTGCTGAATGAGCTGACGGAGATCTTTGTTGGTCGCCGCGATGATCCGTACGTCGGCCTTGATCGGCGTGCGGCCGCCGACGGTGGTATATTCGCCTTGCTGCAGTACGCGCAACAACCGCGTCTGCGCCTCCATCGGCATGTCGCCGATTTCATCGAGGAACAGCGTACCGCCTTCGGCCTGTTCGAAGCGTCCGGCGCTCCGGCTGTTGGCGCCGGTAAAAGCCCCCTTCTCGTGGCCGAACAATTCGGATTCAATCAGATCGCGCGGGATTGCCGCCATGTTGATGGCGACGAACGGCCCGGTCCGCCGCTTGCCGTAATCGTGCAGCGCGCGCGCCACCAATTCCTTGCCGGTACCGGACTCGCCCGAAATCATAACGGTCAAATCCGTCTGCATCAGCCGCGCCAGCACCCGGTAGATTTCCTGCATCGCCGGCGACCGGCCGACTAACGGAATGGACTCGAAATCTTCGGCCTTGACCGGAGGCCGCGGCCGCTCCTTCGGTTCGGACAGCGCGCGCCCGACGATGGCGATCAGCTCCTTCAGGTCGAACGGCTTCGGCAGATATTCGTAAGCGCCGCGCTCGGAAGCGCGGATCGCGGTCATGAAGGTATTCTGCGCGCTCATGATGATGACCGGCAAATCCGGCCGCGCTTTCTTGACGCGCAACAACAGATCGAAGGCATTTTCGTCCGGCAGCACGACGTCGCTGATAATGAGATCGCCATCGCCCTGGCTGATCCAGCGCCACATCGTCGCGGCATTGCCGGTCGAGCGGACCTCGTAACCGGCGCGCGAAAGCGCCTGGTTCAGCACGGTCCGGATCGCCGCATCATCGTCCGCAACGAGAATATTTCCCGTCGGCATCAATGATCCCCTACTGATCGATTGTCTCCGGCGCGAGCGGCGCCGTCGCTGGCTGCCCCGGTGTACATCGGCATGAGCACGCGAAAGATGGTGCGCCGCGGCTGCGACTCGCATTCGATGATGCCGCCGTGGTCGCCGACAATCTTGGCAACCAGCGCCAACCCCAGGCCCGATCCGGTCGGCTTGGTGGTGACGAACGGATCAAACAGATGCGGCATCAGCTCATCTGGCACGCCCGGCCCGTTGTCCTTCACGCAGAATTCGAGCGGCAACGAAATGCGGGTCTTTGCTCCCGGGATCGACAGTCGCACGCCGGGACGAAACGCGGTCGACAACACGATCTCGCCGCCGGAATTATCGCCGATCGCCTCGGCAGCGTTCTTCACCAGATTCAAAAACACCTGAACGAGGTGGTCGCGGTTTGCCAGCACCGGCGGTAGCGACGGATCGTACTCTTCGACAAACTTGATGTGGCGGGCGACGCCGGACTGCGCCAACCGTTTTACGTGATCGAGTACGACATGGATGTTGATCGGTTCGCGCTCGACCGGGCGCTCGTCGGCGAACACCTCCATGCGATCGACCAGCTTCACGATGCGATCGGCTTCATCACAGATCAGCCGCGTAAGCGTGCGGTCATCGTCGCCGACGGATTGTTCCAGCAGCTGCGCAGCGCCGCGGATGCCGGAGAGCGGATTCTTGATTTCGTGCGCAAGCATGGCGGCGAGCGCGATCACCGAACGTGCGGCGCCACGGTGCGTAAGTTGCCGATCCATCTTGTCCGCGATGGTGCGCTCCTGCAGCATCACGACCACGTAGTCCGCCCGCTCTGCGAGCGGCGCCACGTGCAGATCGACCAGCCGGTCGCCGGGATTTCGCGGGGTGCCGAGATCGACTTTGTATTCATTGACCGCGGCGCCGCTCGCCCGCACCTGATCGACAAGGGCGAGCAACGGGCTGCCGAACGGAACCAGATCGTGCAGCAGATTGCGTCGGAGCAACGAGACTGAAACCTCGAAAAAGGCTTCGGCCGCGACGTTGGCGTCCGCCACCCTGCCGTCAGAACTCACAACGATGACCGGATGCGGCAGCGCGTTGAGAACCGCGTCGGCAGGCGTTGCCGTTAGCAATGGCTCTGCGGTCCTCATGCCATGATGCTCAGGTTTTGACGCAAGCAGCAGGCCTTCGGCCGCGACAAAGCGAGAGGCCATGACGGAAAGGGCCGAGAACGGCCCAGTCTTCTATGGCGAAATGATTGAAACGGGCTATTGCACACGAATTAGGCGTCACTTCGTTTCTGCATATAGTTTAGCCAAGTTTGAACCGGGTGCAAGTGCTGCACTGCAATATAGTCAATTCGCGGGCAGATTGCGCCACTGAGCTGTGGATTGAGCGCATCGGCGCTTTGGGCTGGACGCCAGAACTTGGCACAGATCGCACATTCGGCAGACATGCGCTAAAGCGAATGCCGCGAACGCGAGCGGAGTGAAGCCATATGGCGGGCAGAGTTGCGGCGGTTATTGTCGCGGCCGGACGCGGCCAACGCGTCGGCGGCGACGTTCCAAAGCAATACCGGAGTATCGCCGGGGAACCCGTGATCCGCCCCGCGCTCGCGGCCTTTCTTGGGCATCCCCGTATCGATGTCGTGCAACCTGTCATTCACGCCCAGGACGCGGAAGCGTTTCGCATCGCAACCGCCGGCCTTCACAGCCTGTCCCCGGTTTCGGGCGGCGCCACCCGGCAAGTCTCGGTTCGCGCCGGGCTCGAGGCGCTCCGCGCGACAGGTCCGGACTTCGTTCTCATTCACGACGCGGCACGGCCGTTCCTGACTGGCGCGCTGATCACACGCGCAATCAACGCGGCGGCAGAACACCGCGCCGCAGTACCCGCGGTTCCGGTCGCGGACACGGTCAAGCGGGTCGATGAACGGGAAGCCGTAACCGAAACGCTTGATCGCAGCCGCCTGCGGCTGGTGCAGACACCGCAGGCCTTCGCCTTTGATCTCATCGTTGAGGCCCATCAGCGCGCCGCGGCTGCCGGCCGCGAGGACTTTACCGACGATGCTGCGCTCGCCGAATGGGCAGGCCACCGCGTCACCGTTTTCCCTGGCGAGACCACCAACGTGAAGCTGACGACCAACGACGATTTTATCCGCGCCGAGACCTTGCGCATGGCGGCGCTTGGCGATGTCCGGACCGGCAATGGCTTCGACGTGCATGCGTTCGGTGAAGGCGATCATGTCATGCTCGGAGGCATCCGCATCCCGCATTCACACGGGCTCAGCGGCCATTCCGACGCCGACGTCGTGCTTCACGCTTTGGTCGACGCGCTTCTCGGCGCGCTTGCCGACGGTGATATCGGATCACACTTCCCGCCGAGCGACCCGCAATGGCGCGGCGCATCGTCCGACCGGTTTCTGGCCTTCGCCTGCGAGCGGGTGCGCGCGCGTTCGGGCTTGATCGCGCATCTCGACGCGACTGTGGTGTGCGAGACGCCGCGCGTCGGACCGCATCGCGACGCCATGCGCGCACGGATTGCCGCGATCGCCGAGATCCCGGTAGAGCGCGTCGCGGTCAAGGCAACGACCAGCGAGAAGCTCGGATTTACCGGCCGCGGCGAGGGAATTGTCGCGATCGCCACCGCGACCGTGCGGCTGCCGTGGAGTGCGGCGTGATCGATGACGAGCTGCGCAAAGCGGCCACGCGCGTGCTTGCGTCTTGTCGCGCGCGCGGCCTCAGCATCGTCACCGCGGAATCCTGCACCGGCGGACTCGTCGCCGCGGCGCTTACGGAAATTGCCGGCTCCTCTGATGTCGTCGACTGCGGCTTCGTCACCTATTCGAATGAAGCGAAACAGTCGTTGGTCGGCGTACCGGCGGCAACGCTGAAGCAGCACGGCGCGGTCAGCGAACAGACGGCGGCGGCGATGGCTGCCGGTGCGCTCAAAAATTCGCGGGCGGATTTATCGGTAGCAATTACCGGGATCGCCGGTCCCGGCGGCGGCTCGAAGGCGAAGCCGGTCGGCCTCGTTTACTTCGCCGCAGCGCGCCGCGGCGGCCGCCACCTCGCGCGGAGCCGCCGCTACGGCAAAATCGGACGCAGCAAGGTGCGGCTGCGCTCTGTTGCCGAGGCGCTTGAGCTGTTGCGGATGCTGGCGGAGGAAGCGGATGTCTGAAAAACAAGCAGCAACAAACCAGCGGAAACCGGCGCTCCCTGAGCCACGGCAATGGCTCTGCTACGTGAAATTTAGCTGAGGGCGTTTGTTGATGCCGATCAACTTTCTGGCGCGCAAACCTGCTACGAGATTCTCATCAAAGTCGTTGGAGCCCGGTGAGGGATACATCTTGCCAGATGCAGGGTGGACGACCGTCGGGAAGATAGGCCGTTTATGAATCCTGCACACCGTTCCCGTCATCCGCATCGGCGCACTATCAATCTGGCGCTGCAGGGCGGTGGCGCTCATGGCGCGTTCACCTGGGGCGTCCTCGACCGGTTCCTCGAAGACGAGCGCATTGTCATTGAAGGCATCAGCGGCTCTAGCGGCGGCGCCATGAACGGCACTGTCCTGGCGCACGGGCTTCGCGTTGGCGGTGCGGCAGGCGGGCGCGTCGCGCTCGACGGCTTTTGGCACCGCATGAGCGAACAGGGCTGGCTTAATCCGATCCGGCGAACCTGGCTTGAAAAGATGCAGGGCACTTGGAACCTCGATCACAGCCCGGTTGCGCTGATGGTTGAAGAGATGGCTCTCATGTTCTCGCCCTCCCAAACTGAATCCTTCAACCATAATCAGTTGCATTTGCGTACGCTGCTCGAGGAAACAATCGACATTGCCGCGCTGCGCGAGCGAAGCCCCATTAAACTCTTTGTCGGCGCCACCCACGTCCGTACTGGCCAGCCGCGCATCTTTCGCCAAGACGAACTCAGCGTAGACGCGCTCTTGGCGTCGGCCTGCGTGCCGCAATTCTATCCGGCCGTGATCATCGACGGCGAAGCCTATTGGGATGGCGGCTATCTCGGTAATCCGCCGCTGTGGCCGATCATCTACGAGTGCAATTCGCGCGACATCATGATCGTGCAGGTCCATCCCATCCGGCGGGAGGATGTGCCGAGCAATGCCGCCGAGGTTACCAATCGTCTCAACGAAATCGTTTTCAATGCCGCGCTCATGGCGCAACTGCGGGCGCTCTCAATGATCATGCAGATCATCAACGAGCCCGGCGCCAGCGGACCGGAAATAAACCGGATCAAGAAGAAGAGCTTTTTTATTCACATTATCGAGGCCGAACAGGCGATGAGAACGCTGGGCATGTTGAGCGAACTCAGCACCGATCTCGACTTTCTGCTTTATCTCAAGGAACTCGGCCGCGCGAGCGCCGATCATTGGCTAAAGACTCATTTCCACGATCTTAATCACCGCTCGACCTTCGACATCGACGCGCTGCTGCTGGACACCGGGTCCAAATCGGCGCCGATTTTGACGTGGCCGGACGCCTGAACGGAATTGCCTCGATCTTCAATCGAAATCTGACGGTGGCCTGCTGCGATCGGGCCAATGGCCGGCGTTATGCAGCCTGCGTGCCGTAGACCTGATCGGCGCGGCGTTCGAACGCGGCCGCAAAACGCCGGAACGCTGCATCGAACATCGCGCCCATCAGCACACCGAGCGTTCGGCTGCGGAATTCATAGGCGATGAAGAACTCGACATCGCTGACGTGTTTGTCCACGTCGCGGAATTTCCAGGTATTGTTCAGGCGGCGGAATGGTCCTTCGAGATATTCCACCAGGATTTGCATGTTCGGCCGGTCGAGCGTCACGCGGCTGGTGAAGGTCTCGCGCAAGAGCTTATAGGCGACGGTCATGTCGGCGACGATAACATCTTTGCCGCCTTCTTTGATCCGTTGCCGAACCTTGAGCGATTGGCACAACGGAACGAACTCGGGATAGCGCTCGACGTCGGCGACGAGATCGAACATCTCGGCGGCGCCATGCCTGACGCGTCTGGTGGTGGACAGTTCCGGCATGGCTCAGCGTGTAGCCCGCAGCGCTTTCAGCCGCGCGAAATCTTCGCCGGCGTGGTGGGACGAACGGGTGAGCGGGCTCGCCGACACAAACGAGAAGCCTTTGGCATAAGCGATCGTCGTCAACGCCTTGAATTCATCCGGCGGTACAAAACGAATCACCGGATGATGCTTGCGCGATGGCTGCAGATATTGCCCGATGGTCAGGAAGTCGACGTCGGCAGCGCGCAGATCGTCCATCACCTGCAGCACCTCGTTGCGCTCCTCGCCGAGCCCAACCATGACACCCGATTTGGTGAAGATGCGCGGATCGAGCTCTTTGGCACGTTGCAGCAGCTGGACCGAGGCAAAGTAGCGCGCCCCCGGGCGCACCGTGAGGTACTTCGACGGCACGGTTTCAAGGTTATGGTTGAATACGTCGGGCCGCGCCGCGACCACAGTTTCGACCGCGTGCGGTTTGCGCAAAAAATCCGGCGTCAGCACCTCAATCGTGGTCTGCGGGCAGCGGGCGCGGATGGCGGCGATCACTGCGGCAAAATGCGCCGCGCCGCCGTCGTCGAGATCGTCCCGATCGACCGATGTGATGACGACGTGGGACAGCGCGAGCTTGGCCGTGGCATCAGCCACCCGCGCCGGCTCGGCGGGGTCAAGCGGATCCGGCAATCCGGTCTTGACGTTGCAGAACGCACAGGCGCGGGTGCAGGTGTCGCCCATGATCATGAAGGTCGCGTGCTTTTTCTCCCAGCACTCACCGATATTGGGACAGCCCGCCTCTTCGCAAACGGTGTGCAGCCCGTTGGCGCGAACGATGTCTCGCGTCTCGACGTAGCCCGGCGAGATCGGCGCTTTAACCCGAATCCAAGCCGGCTTTTGCAACGCTGGCTGGTCCGGCCGATGCGCCTTTTCGGGGTGCCGGGGTACCGCGGTGGCGCCCGACACGGTGTCAATTAGAACAGCCATAACGGCTCCGAAGGGCAGTTGACCCTCAAGCGATACTTACGAGGCAGGTCGCTGCGTCGCAAGGCTCACAGGGCGAAGGCGGTCTCGCCAAGGCACCTATCGAGCCGATCTGCCGATACGACCCCTAATGAACGATTTGTAAGAAATTCCACTTAGTTCCACTCGTAAAGATTCAAGTTTTGCCACAATAAAAGTGCTTCCTGATGCCGCGCGATCTTCGGCATCGCGGAGAAAATCATGACCGCTGATCGGAAGCGGGAAGCGGCGCTCGCGTTGCATCGGTTCGGATTCGGACCTGCGCACGATTCAATTTCCGCAATCTCCGCCGATCCGCGCGGCGCAGTTCTCGCAGATCTGGAACGCCAGGGCGCCGGCCAGATCGCGGGCGCGAACCTGCCGTCGAGCGGCGAAACGACGCGCGCGGTGTTCGAATTTCGCGCCGAACGGCGGGCCGAAAAGAAACTTGAACAGCGCCGCACAAAACAGACGCAAGCGAGCGGCGGGAACTTCAATCTCTCCGACATCGCCAACGCGATGGCGATCAATGTCCCGCTGGCAAAGTCAGGGCCGAACAAGCCGCCGCCGCTGCCGCAACAGTTGCTGCAGCACGAAGCGACCGCGCGTATTAATGCCGCGGTCGGCGCCGAGATCGGTTTTGTCGAACGCCTGGTGTGGTTCTGGTCGAACCATTTCTGCGTGTCGTCCGAAAAGGTCAATGCGGCGGCAGGCCCCTACGAG
>Ga0335085_10004274_pt1 | contig 23824 bp, 28 predicted proteins | sample Lox_Sample_45_FD_206712 | JGI IMG/M metagenome (GOLD analysis project Ga0335085, IMG submission 206712) | Soil microbial communities from Loxahatchee National Wildlife Refuge, Florida, United States - Lox_Sample_4.5 | ecosystem: Environmental > Terrestrial > Soil > Wetlands | place: USA...
GTGAGGTCCCGCTGGTGCTCAAGCTCAACGGCAAGACCGACATCCCTGCCGTGGCCGACCCGGTCTCGCCGGTCAACGCCACGGTGGAGGAGGCCGTCCGGCTGGGCGCGGACGCGGTGGGCTACACGCTCTACGTCGGCACGCCCGGCCAGGAACGCGACTTCGCCCAGTACCTGCGGGTGCGGGAGGACGCCGACCGGTTCGGGATGCCGCTCATCGTCTGGTCCTACCCGCGCGGCGCGGCCATCGACGGCAAGGGCGGCAAGGACTCGTTCTACGCGGTCGACTATGCCGCGCGGACGGCGAGCGAACTCGGCGCGGACATGGTCAAGGTGAACTTCCCCCAGCCGGGCAAGCAGGACGGCGTCCCGGAGGCCTACCGCGGGGAGTTCTCGCCGCAGCAGGCCATCGACGCGGTGGTCAGGTCGGCCGGCCGGTCGCTGCTGCTGGTCTCGGGCGGTGAGAAGGCCGGCGACGAAGCCATGCTGGAGAAGGCGCGTCAGTCGATGGACGCCGGTGCCACCGGCTTCATCTTCGGCCGCAACGTCTTCCAGCGCGACCACGACGAGTCGCTCCGCCTCGTCGCCCATCTAGAGGAAATCCTGGCCAAGTACCCCTCGTGAACGAACCGCGTGGCCGCGGTCGGCCGGCCGCGGCCACGCGCATGAGCGGGTTACGGCCGGGTCAGGCGGGCGGCCACCGGAGACGAGCCGTCGGCGGTCACCACGACCTCGCCGCCGTCCTCCAGGGTCCGGCTGACCATCTCCTCGATCACGTCCGGTACTTCCAGCGCCGCGGTGCCCCAGTCCGGGCAGCAGCCGTCGGCTTCCAGGCTCAGCGTGCCGCACCGGCCGCATTCGTACCCCGGCGCCAGCCCGTCGACCGGGACGACCAGGGCCGGCACGGCGCCGGCGCTGACCGCGGACAGGCAGGCGGGCAGGCCGATGGCGCACTGCCCGCCGGGCGGCATGGCCAGGATCCCGGAGACCAGCTGCCAGGCCCGCCGGTCAGCCCAGCGGGCGACGACCGGCGCGGTCAGGTCCCGCACCCCGGCCGCCGTCAGCGTGCGGGGGTCGGCGGTGAAGGTGCCCGCGACGACCTTCCGCACAGCGGGTGGCGCGCTGTCGAGCAGTCGCTCGACGTCGCCCTCGCGCCCGCCGACGACCAGCGGTCCCGGCTCGGCTCCGCCTGCGATCCCGGCCAGTCCGGCGGCCGTGTCCTGGTCGTAACGGGTGGCGGAACCCCAGGTGCCTGCCACGTCGCCGCCGTCCACGGAGAACAGCCACAGCCGGTGCCGGTCGACCACGGCGACCCGATAAGCCGGGCAGCGCTGCCGGGTGAGCAGCAGCGGCCGGATGTGCGGCCTGACGCCAAGCACCGCCCGCTCCGGCAGGGGGGACGGCAGCGGGATGGCCTCGAGCAGGCCGGAGCCCGGGCAGGCGAAGACGGCCACCGTGCGCCCGGGCCAGTCACGGGCGCACGCGGCCAGCTTGTCCCGCACCCGCTCCCCGGCCCGCGGTTCCACCGCCTGGCCGGTGACCGCCTCGGCCGCCGCCATGAGCTCGCCGGCCCGGGCGCACAGGACGGCCGGGTCGGCGGACGGCGGCACGGCCAGGTAGAGCGACAGCATGGTCGGCTCGACGACGTGCAGCGCGCCGAGCTTCTCGAGCTGCTCGCGGGTGATCATGATGCGCTCCTATCCGGCGCGCCCGGCGGGGTGGTGCGTGATCTCGGTCCCTGACGCCGGGAAGAACACGCTCTCGTGCCCGTCACGCCAGCGGACTAGGTACGGCGGCGCGCCGTCGGCTCCGTCGACCCTGATGATCTCGCCGTGGCGGTCCTCGTCGCCCTGGTGAACGCCCCTGACCGTCAGCTCGTCTCCGACTTGTGCTCGCATTTGGTGACCTCCCTCTTCCTGGCTGTCAGCCTGGAAGGCGACCACGAGCACCGCTAGGGCCAAAAGGCCCCTCTAGAGCAGGGGGCCGGAGAAACGGATCAGGCCGGGACCTTGGTCCCTGGCCGGGACCTCGGCCGCTGACGTGCAATGAGAGTCCGCGCTGCGGAAAGGGGCCTGCATGTCATGACCATCGCCGATCGGATCGGAGATCATCAGGCGCGTTGCCTGCCGCATCTGCTCACGCTGCGGATGCTCGTCCGCGACGATGCCGAGACGCGGTTCCCGTGGCTAGCCCGGGTCGAGGTGACCAGGGCCACCGGGGCGATCCTGGCCGAGGCCGAAGCGGCGGGACGAGAGGTCTGGGCCGTGACGGGGGGCGGCCCGGGAACCGTTATCTTCCTCGGCGTACGGCTACGCCGGCTCGCCGTCGCGGCTGATGACGCCATCGCCGCGGCCGGGGCGGGAGACTTCACCCGGCTGCGCCGTCACCTGCGCCGGTTCGAGGCGCTGACGTCGGCGATCTGGGAGGTCCAGGATGGCACCCGACCTGGGTCCCGGCCAGCCGAAGGGCCCTGGGCCTAGGGACTTCCGCCCAGGGGTGACGCCTGTCCGCGGAACCGAGAGTGGCGTACATGACCACCACCATGACCGTTGCCCGCGGCGCCCTGGCGTGGCTCAACCGCCAGTCGGCGCCGCTCCTGCTGGCCGCGACGACGGCCGGGCTGGCTGTTGGCGGCCTGAGCCGCCTGGTCGGCGCGGGCGAAGCCGCGGACCTGGCCTGGCTCGCCACGGCGGCGTGCGGACTCGGCTACGCGTTGTGGATCGCGGCCGCCAGCTTGCGGCGCGGGCGGCTCAGCGTCGACGTCATCGCGCTGCTCGCGCTGGCCGGCGCGATAGCGGTCGGCGAACTGCTCGCCGCCGCCGTGATCAGCGTGATGCTCGCCAGCGGGCGCGCCCTCGAGGACTGGGCCGCCTACCGTGCCCGGCACGACCTGAGCGAGCTGCTGGCCCGGGCGCCGCGGGCCGCCCGGCGCTACCGGAACGGGTCCCTGGAGACCGTGCCGCTGGATCAGGTCGCCGCCGGCGACCTGCTGCTGGTGGCGGCCGGCGATGTCGTCCCGGTGGACGGCACGCTGACCTCGGGTGCCGCCGTGCTGGACGAGTCGGCGCTCACCGGCGAGGCCCTTCCCGTCGAGCGCCGGCGCGGTGATGCGCTGCGCAGCGGCACGGTGAACGCGGCCGGCCCGTTCGACCTGCGGGCTAGCACCAGCGCGGCGATGAGCACCTACGCCGGCATCGTCCGCCTGGTCAGCGAGGCGGAGAGCACCCAGGCGCCGTTCGTCCGGCTGGCCGACCGGTACGCCATGTGGTTCCTGCCGCTGAGCCTGGCGGTCGCCGCCGTGGCCTGGGGACTCGGCGGCGCGGACCGGGCGGTGGCCGTCCTGGTCGTCGCCACGCCGTGCCCGCTGATCCTCGCGGCGCCGGTCGCCCTGGTCTCGGGCCTGTCGGCAGCGGCCAGGCGCGGCATCGTCGTGAAGAACGGGGGTGTGCTCGAGCGTCTCGCCCGGTGCACCACCGTGATGCTGGACAAGACCGGGACGCTGACCAGCGGCCAGCCCGCCGTGACCGCCGTCGTGCCTGCGGACAGCGAGCCGCCGGACGAGATCCTGGCCCTCGCGGCGTCGCTCGACCAGGCCTCCGGGCACGTCCTGGCGGCCGCGGTGGTCCGCGCGGCCGTCGAACGCGGCTGCCCGCTGGCCCAGCCCGCGGAGGTGACCGAGCAGCCCGGCCAGGGCATCGCGGGAGTGGTCGACGGCCGTCCGGTGAAGCTCGGCCGGGCCGAGTGGGCCGCGGTGACCGGCACCCCGCCGTGGGTCAGGGCCGTCCGCAGGCGAGCCCGGCTGGACGGGGCCCTCACCGTGTTCGTCGCGGTGGACGGCAGGCCCGCGGGCGCGCTGCTGCTCGAGGACCGGATCCGGCCGGACGCCAGGCAGACGATCAGGGCGCTGCGCCGCGGCGGCATCACGCGGGTCGTCCTGGCCACTGGCGACCGGGCCGAGGCGGCCGCCGTCGTCGGCGCGCTCACCGGCGTCGACGAGGTGCTCGCCGGGCTGACCCCGGACGGCAAGCTGGACGCGGTACGCCGGGAGCAGCGCCGGGCACCGGTCATCATGACCGGCGACGGGATCAACGACGCGCCCGCCCTGGCGCTGGCTGACGTCGGGGTGGCCATGGGGGCCCGGGGGGCCACCGCGTCGTCCGAGGCGGCCGACGCGGTCCTCACCGTCGATCACCTCGGCCGTCTCGGCGAGGCGGCGGCAGTGGCCCGCCGGACCAGGCGTATCGCGCTGCAGAGCGTCCTGGCCGGGATGGGGATGTCGCTGGCCGCGATGGGCGCGGCCGCCGCCGGGCTGCTGCCCGCGGTCTGGGGAGCGCTGCTGCAGGAAGGCATCGACGTGGCCGTCATCCTGAACGCGCTCCGGGCGCTGCGGCCCGTCGCCGCCACCGGGCGGCTGACCGCCTCGGATGCCGCGCTCACCCGCCGGTTCCGGGCCGAGCACCAGTCCATCCGGGCTGACATCGAGCAGCTGAAACTGGCCGCGGACGCGCTCGCTACGAAACCGCGGGCCGCCATGGCCCGGGTCCGCGAAGCGCACGCGGTGCTCGCGGGGGAGATCTGGCCGCATGAGAACGCGGAGGAGACGGACCTGTACCCGGCCGTGAACCGGCTGCTCGGCGGGACCGACCCCACCGCGGCCATGAGCCGGGCCCACGCCGAGATCGCCTACCAGACAGCGCGGCTCGGCCGGCTCATCGCCGAGATCGGTGACGGCGTTCCCGACGAGGCGGACATCGCCGACCTGCGCGCCACCCTGTACGGCCTGCACGCGATCCTGAGACTGCACACGGACCAGGAGGACGAGGCGTACCTCTCGCTCGGCGACACCGAAGATGACAAGCTGATATCGCGGCCATCGACCTGATTCATGTGATCGTCACGTTCTCTCCCTAGAGTGCACGCGCAACGGGAGGTAACGAAGTGACACCCAAGCCAGCGGCGGCGCCGGACGTGCTCGGCCGCGCGCTGCTTCCGCTGCGCGCGTTCCTGGGTTTCACGTTCTGCTTCGCCGGCCTGCAGAAGCTGGCCAACCCCGGGTTCTTCGACGCGTCCGACCCGGCCTCGATCCAGGCCCAGCTGGCCGCCGCCGCCCGGCGCAGCCCCATTCACGCGCTGATCTCACCGCTGGCTCACGTCGCGGTCCCGCTTGGCGTCCTCATCGCGTTCGGCGAGCTGGCGGTCGGCGTCGGCACCCTGCTCGGGTTCCGGGGGAGGATCGCCGCGGCCGGGGGAGTCGCCCTGTCCCTGATGCTGTTCCTGACCGTCAGCTTCCACACGTCGCCGTACTACACCGGGGCGGACATCGTGTTCGCGTTCGCCTGGACGCCGCTGCTGCTGGCTGGTTCCGGGTCGGTCCTGTCCCTGGACACGGCCATCGCGCGGTGGGCGGACCAGCGGGCAGGCAGCCGGGGCGGTGCGGGGCGGCAGGCGTGGCGATCCGGGGCCCCCGGCTCCGGCGCAAACCGATCCGGCGGGCTGAGCCCGGAGGCCAGCCGGCGCGAGGTCGTGCTCCGGGGCATGGTGACCGCCGCGGTCGCGGTCGCGAGCCTGACCATCGGCGGCCTCGCCGCGGGACTTGGCCGGCTTGCCGGCGGGACCTCGGGCCACAACGCCGGGCCTAGCCTGTCGCCGTCGGCCGGCGGCTCCACGGCCGGGACCAGCCCGGCCGCTACCGCCTCGCCGCACGATGCGGCCACGGCCGCGCCGGGGCAGACCCCGCCGGGCCAGGCCATCGGGCCGGCCAGCGGCGTGCCCGTCGGCCAGGCGGCCTCCTTCACCGATCCGTCCTCCGGCGACCCGTCGATCGTCATCCAGCCGAAGGCAGGCACGTTCGTCGCGTTCGACGCGGTGTGTCCGCACGCCGGCTGCCCCGTCGGTTATGACACCGCGCAGAAGGTGCTCGTCTGCCCGTGCCATGGCTCGCAGTTCAACGCTGCCACCGGAGCGGTCGAGGTCGGCCCGGCGGCGACCGGGCTGAAGAAGCTCTCCGTCGCCGAGGGATCCAACGGCCAGCTCTACGTCACCTGACCCGCCGCTCCCGGCCAGCGCCGCCACAGGGTGAGCGCGGCGACGGCGGCCAGCACCACGCCGGCGCAGGCGCCGAGGACCGGCGCCGGCGGCAGCTGCAGAGCCAGGATCCGCCGGGCCGCCGGGATGGCGAGCAGCGGGACGACGCATGCGCCCATCGCCGTGATCAGGACGATCCGCCGGATCGCGGGACGCCCCGCGACGAGACCGAGGACCCACAGGCCCATGGCGAGCACGGCCAGCATGGCGGCCGTGCGCGAGGCAGTGGCGTACCCGGCTGAGCGGGTGATGGCGTAGCAGGCCAGCGCCGCGGCGGCGGTCGCGGTCCCGGCCGGGACGGTGAACGTGAGCACCCGCCGGGTGAAGCCGGGCCGCGCCCGCGGCGCACCGGGAGCCAGGGCGAGGAAGAAGCCGGGCACCCCGATGGTGAGAGCGCTGACGATGGTCAGGTGCCGGGGGAAGAAGGGGTAGGTGATCCCGGCCGTCCCGGCGGCGACCGCGATGAGCGCCGCGTACACCGTCTTGGTCACGAACAGCCTGGCGACCCGCTCGATGTTCGCGACCACCCGGCGCCCCTCGGCCAGCATCGGCCCGATGGCGGCGAAGGTCCCGTCCAGCAGCACCACCCGGGCCACCGAACGGCTGGCCTGGCTGCCAGAACCCATCGCGATGCCCAGATCGGCCTGCTTGAGGGCCTGCACGTCGTTGACGCCGTCGCCGCACATCGCGACCACGTGCCCGGCCGCCTGCAGCGCCTTGACCGCGGCCAGCTTCTGCTCGGGGCGGACCCGGCCGAGGACGTTCGCCGACGCCAGCACGGCACCGATCTCCTCCTCGCCCAGCGTGGAGGCGTCGCGGGGCGGCCCGCCGGCCGGGATCCCGGCCCGGCCGGCGATCGCCGCCACCGCGCGGGGCGCGTCGCCGGACAGCACCTTGATCGTGATCCCCTGGTCGAGCAGGTAGCGCACCGAGGAGCCAGGTGCCGCGGCCGTCGAAGCTCGCCCCGCTCCACTTGCGGGCCGAGGAGAACGGCACCCGCCGCCGGATCACCCACCCCGCCGGGGCAGGATAGCGGGCGATGAGCAAGCGCCCCGTCTCGTTCGGTGCCTCGTCGGCGGCGGCCAGCGCGCCGATGGCCTCGGCGGCCGGCGCGCCCGCCCGGCCGGTGACCACCTCGGCGGCGATCAGCCGCAGGCCCGGCTCGGTCAGCGTGCCGGTCTTGTCGATGCACAGCACGTCGGCGCGGGCCAGGCCCTCGATCGCCGCCAGTTCCTGCACCAGGACCCGGTGCCTGGCCAGCCGCAGCGCGCCCGCCGCGAACGCGAGGGAGGTGAGCAGCACCAGGCCCTCGGGCACCATGGCCACCACGCCGGCGGCCGAGCCGCGGGCCGCGTCGCGCAGCGGATCGTGGCTGCGGAGGAACTCGCTCCCGATCAGCAGCAGCCCGGCCGGGATCATCACCCAGGTCACCAGGCGCAGGATCTGGTTGGTGCCCCGTTGGAGCTCGGAGCGGATCAGGCTGAACCGCCGGGCGTGGGCCTGCAACCGGGCTGCGTATGCGTCTCCGCCGACGCGGACGGCGCGGATCCGGGCGGTGCCCGCCACCACGGCGCTGCCGGACAGGACCTGGTCGCCGGGCTGCTTGCGCACCGGTCCGGCCTCCCCGGTGAGCAGCGCCTCGTCCAGCTCGAGCCCGTCGGCGCGCAGCACCGTGCCGTCCACGGGGACCTGGTCGCCGCGGCCGAGCTCGAGCACGTCGTCCAGGACGATCTCGTCCAGCGCGATCTCGGTGACGGCGCCGTCCCGGACGACCCGGGCCCGCCCGGCGGTGAGAATCGCGAGCCGGTCGAGCGCGCGCTTGGCCCGCAGTTCCTGGGCCACCCCGATACCGGTGTTGATCACGAGCACGGCGCCGAACAGCGCGTCTTGCGGCGGCCCGACCACCAGGACCACGGCGAACAGCACGCCAAGTATCGCGTTGAACCTGGTCAGCACGTTAGCCCGGAGGATCTGGAGCAGGCTGCGGCCCGGTACCGGGGGAGCCCGGTTGACCTGCCCGGCGTCGGTCCTGGCCCGGACGGCCAGCTCGGTCAGCCCGGTCACGGCGACGTCAGGCGTCATGATCATGATGGACCGGCACCGGGTTCCTGTCGCGAGGCCATGCGCACCGGCACCGCGATCAGAAAGGCCGCCGTAATGCCGGTCAGCAGGCCGGTCGCCAGCATCTCACCGGCCACCCAGGGCAGCGCCATGGCCGATAGGCCCGCTTCGGCCCGGACGGACAGGCCCGGGCGGGCGTCGGCGTTCATCACCACCACCGTCCAGTCGCCAGGCCGGACCGCCCAGGTGAGGGTCAGCGTCCCGGTCCCCTGAGAACGCGCGGCCCAGGGCAGCGCGGCCGCCGGAGCCGCCGGGATCCTGGTGCCAGGGTGGCCGGTGACATCGCGTCCGCCCACCGTCGTGTAGCTGACACCATCCAGGTAGCGCTCGACGTCAGCGGCGGCGGCGATGCCCCCGAACAGCGAGCGGGACGGCTCGGACGAGGTGATCCGGATCCGGACCTCGTCGACGAACATTCCCCGGCTATGCAGGCTGATCGCATCGCTGGCCAGGGCATATCCCCTGGTGGAATACGTCCCGGCCGTGGTGGCCACGTAGCCGAAGCGGAACTGCTCGGTGTCCGCCCAGACGAGGGCGGTGCCCCCGGCGATGAGAGCCAGCGAGATCAGGAGCAGGACCGAGCCCGCCACCAGCGCCATGACGCGTCTAGCGGTCCAGCCGCTCCCGGGTACCGTCGGCGGTCGGGACGGTGCCTCGATCCTGGTCATGTCGCACCTCCCGGTGTTTAACGGTGTCTCAGCGCAGCCGGGCCGCCAGCGCCTCGGCGCGCTTGCGCAGCTCGGGCAGGAACGGCTCGTCCAGGGTCCGCTCCATGACGGCGGCCATGGCCGCCACGATGGACGCGAGCTCGGCGGTGTCCTTGCCCGGCTCCTCGACGGTGATCTTGGAGAAGGGAAGCGCCAGGTTCACCTTGGTCAGCGGCGTCACGACCGTGGGCACGGCACGTGCTCGCCGCGTCGCGCCATTTTCTGGCGTTACGTTTTCCTGCTGTGTGGCCATCTCGTTCACCTCCCGTCAGTGGCACCGTAGGCACCCGCCCGGCGGGCATCCCAGAGCCGGACGTCACAGATCGGCGTGGCCAAGGCCCCCGCCTGGGGCTCTCAAGCCTGGAGGATCGTCACCGGTGCCTGGGACCTACGCCTCTGATCCCGCGACTGGTCCCGGCCGAGGTTGAAAGCATGAAAAGGATCGTCATCCTCGGCGGCGGCACCGGCGGGACGCTGGTCGCGAACCGGCTGCGGCGGGCTTACCGTCCGGGGGCCGTCGAGATCGTCGTGGTCGACCGTGACGGCGATCACGTGTACCAGCCCGGGCTGCTGTTCGTCCCGTTCGGATTGGCTAGCACGCGGCGGATCACCCGGCCGCGCTGGCGGCAGCTCCGCTCCGGCATCGTCTACTGCCAGGCCAGCATCGACCACGTCGACGTCGAGCACGACCGGGTGCACTTCGGCGGCGCCGGCCACTCGCTTGACTACGACGTCCTGATCGTGGCGACCGGCGCCCGGCTCCTGCCGGAGGAGACCGAAGGGCTGACCGGGCCGGGCTGGCAGAAGAACGTCTTCACCTTCTACACCCTCGGCGGCGCCGAGGCGCTGCGCCGCGCGCTGGAGGAATTCGGCGGCGGGCGGCTGGCCGTCAACGTCGTCGACATGCCGATCAAGTGCCCGGTCGCGCCGCTGGAGTTCTGCTTCCTCGCCGACGACTACTTCCGCCGCCGCGGCATCAGGGACCGGGTGGACCTCACCTACGTCACGCCGCTGGACGGCGCGTTCACCAAGCCGGTGGCCAGCCGGGAGCTGGCCGGCCTGCTGGCGGCCAAGGGCATCGAGCTGGTGACCGAGTTCAGCACCGGCTCCGTCGAGTCCAGCGGCCAGCCGGGCGAGGCGGGCCGCCTGGTCTCCTACGACGAGCGGGCTGTGCCCTTTGACCTGGCCGTCGTCGTCCCGCTGCACGGCGGCGCCGCCTACGTTGACCGGTCTCCCGGCCTCGGCGACGAGCTCGGTTTCGTCCCGGTGGATCCGCACACCCTCCAGGCCAAGGTCAAGCCGAACGTGTTCGCTCTCGGTGACGCCACCGACCTGCCCGCCTCCAAGGCCGGCTCGGTCGCGCACTTCGAGGGCGAGGTGCTGGCGGGCAACGTGCGCCGGTTCCTGGCCGGCGAGCAGCTCGCCGCGTCGTTCGACGGGCACGCCAACTGCTTCATCGAGACCGGCCGCGGGCGGGCCCTGCTGATCGACTTCAACTACGACACCGAGCCGCTGACCGGTCACTATCCCGGCCCGGTCGGGCTGCCGCTGTTGCGGCCGTCCCGGCTGAACCACCTCGGCAAGCTGGCCTTCCAGCCGCTGTACTGGCACGGCCTGATCCGCGGTCGCGACATCCCCGGCATCAGCCCGGCCATGCCGGCCCGGGGCAAGAACCTCCCCGCCCCCGTCTCACCAGGAAGGTAGCCGCCATGCCCACCGTCACCTACGCCGGCCACGACGTGACCGTCAACGACGAGGGATTCCTCACCGATCCGGGCCAGTGGACCGAGGAGATGGCGCCGCAGATCGCCAGCGCCGAGGGCATTGGCGAGCTGACGCCGCGGCACTGGCAGGTCATCAGGTTCATGCGCGCCCAGTACCAGGCCAAGGGCACCGGCCCCACAGTCCGCGTCCTCGGCAAGACCTCCGGCGTCACCGTCAAGGAGCTGTACCAGCTCTTCCCGAAGGGGCCGGCCAAGGTCGCCGCCAAAATCGCAGGCATCCCCAAGCCGCGCGGCTGCATCTGAAAGGACGATCACCATGGGCACTGCCATCGAGAAGGTCTCGATCATCGTGTCGAAGGGCTCCCTGGAGGGGATCTACCCGGCGCTCATCATGGCCAACGGCGCCCGGGCCGAGGGCATCGAGGCCAATCTGTTCTTCACCTTCTTCGGCCTGGACGCCGTGACCAAGAAGCGCCACGAGCACGTCAAGGTCGCCACTGTCGGCAACCCCGGGCTGCACCTGGCCACGATTGTCGGCGCCCTGCCCGGCATGCCCGGGCTGATGACCAGCTACCTGGGGCACAAGATGGCCAAGCTGGACATCCCGCCGATCCCGGAGTTCATCGAGCTGATCTCCGACAGCGGTGCCGGTCTTTACGGCTGCCAGGCCTCCTGTGACCTGTTCGGCATCACCAAGGATGACCTCATCGAGCAGGTCCAGGGCATCATCACGGTCGGCGAGTTCTACGCCATGGCCGCCGGCGGCCAGATCATCTTCACCTGACCCGATCGTCCAGCCATGAGCGCAGTCCTTGCCTACCTCAGCGCCGCGCTGATCATGGCATGGGGAACCGCGCACGCGATTCCCACCCGGCAGGTTCTCGCCGGGTTCAGCCCCGTCAGTCCCGGTAACCGGCGCATCATCCAGCAAGAATGGCTCGCAGAGGCCATCACTATGTGGGGCCTGGCCGCCGTGATCATCGCAGCGACCGCGGCGGGCGGTACGAACGCAGACGCCCGGGCGTGGGTGTACCGCGCCGTCTCGGCCCTGCTGGTCGCCCTGGCCACGCTGACCGCGCTCACTGGCGCCCGGACGCCGGTGATCTGGTTCAAGATCTGCCCGGTCGTGCTGACGGTCACCGCCGCCATGCTCCTGATCGCAAGCTTCTGACCTCCCCTGCCGCGGGCTGCGGGACCGATCCGGTCTCGCAGCCCGCGGCAGGCGGATTGCTATCACCGGAAGGCGATCGCGGTGGGCGCGCCGGGGAGCCGGATCGGCGCGCGGGCCGTGCCGGTGGCGGCGCTGATCGGGGTCAGCGCGTTTTGAAGCCAGGACGACGTAGACGGTCCTGCCGTCAGGCGTGATCGCGATACCAGCCGGGCATCCCCGACCTTGATCAGCGGGAGTACGGTCCTGGTGGCGGTGCGGATCGGGGTCACCGTGCTGGTGTCCTGTTGCGCCGAAGTGCCCTGATGAGCGTGGCCATCGACCCGGGCTCTGCATCCGGGCCCAAGGTAAGGGACCTTAGGCATCCGAGCACGTGATCTACGTCTCTTCCGGTGGTTCCCGTCAGCCGCGCACGCTAGTGGCAGCCAGACCAGAGATGAGGTGCGCCATGTGCTCCCACCGCCCGCCGTGCCCCCCAGCCGACCACCGGGATCGCGACGCTGCCCGCACCGTCGCCTTCCACCCCGAGCAGGGATGGAGCCTGCTATGCAACGGAGTCATCGTGTTCGACGACATGGGCGAGATCCTTCCCGGCGGCCAGGTAATTCCTCCGCGCTGTCCCGCTGGTGTCCCGCTGTCCGTCGCGGCGTGAACGCGGGACCAGGAGGAACACCATGCGGCCCATCGGGTTGGCCGATCCGCGGGTCCAGCTCGGGGCCGGGACGGCGGTGCTGCTGGTTACGGCCGTGGCTGCGCGCCGCGACCGAGTCGGGCCGGGCGAGGCGGCGGCGTTCCGGGCGGTCAACGGCCTGCCTGGATGCCTCTACCGGCCGGCCTGGGCCATCATGCAGTTCGGCGCTCCCGCGGCCGTTCCCGCGATGGCGGGCGCGGCGTGGCTGGCCGGGGATCGCGCGCTGGCGGGCCGGCTGCTGGCCGGCGGCACCAGCGCCTGGGCCCTGTCCAATGTCATCAAGCGGCTGGTGCGGCGGCCCCGGCCCGCGGTCCTGCTGCCTGGTACCCGCTGCCGCGGCCGCGAGGCGGCCGGGCTCGGGTACCTGTCCGGGCACACCGGCATGGCCGTCGCCCTGGGCGCGGCCGCCCTGCCCCGGCTGGGTCCGGCCGGCCGGGTCGTCATCCTGGCTGCGGTTCCGGCCATCGGCCTGGCCCGGATCTACGTCGGCGCTCATCTGCCGCTCGACGTGGTAGGCGGTGCGGCGCTGGGACTCGCCATCGACGCGGCGTCAGTGCTCGCCCGCCACCCGCAACGGAGGTTCTCGTGACAGTCGCCGTGCCAGGCCGCAAGGAGAGCACGGCCGGCTCGTCTCGCTTCCTGGCCTTCCTGCCGATGCTGCCGTCGCAGATCCTGCTCAACAACCTGCTCTACGACACCAGCCAGCTGGCCATCCCCACCGACCACGTCGATCCCGAGCAGGTCGCCGGGCCCACCCGCTGGGATGTCGAATTCTCCGCCGCTTCATGCTGTTCTTCGGTCCGGTCAGCTCGGCCGACTTCATCACGTTCGGCATCGTGCTGTGGGGATTCCACGCCGGCCCGGCGCTGTTCAGGACCGGCTGGTTCGTGGAGTCCCTCGCCACCCAGACCCTGGTGATCTTCGCGATCAGGACCCGGCGCATCCCGTTCGAGCTCGGCAAGTACTGGTTCTACCGCTCCGGCCGCGCGTCAGCGGCCGTCGCTGCCCGGCCGGCGGTCCCCGCCCGCCGCCGTCGCGTGCACCGCCGCGCCGCCCGCTTCACCACCGGTTAAGGTTCGACCACCTGTCCCTTGCCGACCACGGTGATGCCGCCGGCTGACACCGCGAATCCGCGGGCTAGGTCGTGCTCCTTGTCCACCCCGATCGTGGCACCCTCCAGCACCATGACGTTCTTGTCCAAGATGGCGTGCTCCACCACCGCGTGCCGCCCGACCCGCGAGTTGTGCAGGATTACCGACCGCTCCACCCTGGCCCAGCTGTCCACCCGGGCTCCGGGGGAGAGCACCGATTCGCGGATCAGCCCGCCGGAGACGATCACCCCGTTGCTGATCACGCTGTTGAACGCGCGTCCGGCCCGGTCCCCATCCTCGTGCACGAACTTGGCCGGCGGGTCCGCGGGCACATGGGTCAGGATCGGCCACCGGTCGTTGTAGAGATTAAACACCGGGTGGACCGCGCACAGATCCATGTGCGCCTCGAAGTAGGAGTCGACGGTGCCGACCTCGCGCCAGTAACCCTGGTCGCGCGCGTCGGCACCGGGCACCTTGTTCTGCATGAAGTCATAGACGTGAGCGGCGCCGTCTCGCACCAGCCGCGGGATGATGTCACCGCCGATGCTGTGCCCGCTGTCCTCGTCGGCCGCGTCCTTGCTCAGCGCCTCGACCAGCACACCGGTGTCGAATACGTAGGCGCCCATGGACGCGAACGCCTCGTCCGGCGAGCCGTGCAGGCCGGGCGGGTCGGCGGGCTTTTCCTGGAACGCCTCGATGCGGTGGCCGTCGGCGCCGGCCCGGATCACGCCGAAGTCCGAGGCGGCGGGGCGAGGCACCGGGATCGCGGCCACGGTGACGCCGGCATCCCAGTCCAGGTGGGCCTGGATCATCTGGTTCGGGTCCATCCGGTACACATGGTCGGCCCCGGCCACGAGCACGAGGTCGGGCCGGTCGCGCTCGATCAGCGTCAGCGACTGGTAGATCGCGTCGGCCGAGCCTGCCTGCCAGCGTGGGCCGTGCCACTGCTGCGCCGGGACCGGCGTCACGTAGTTGTCCAGCAGGCTGCTCAGCCGCCAGGTGGTGGTGATGTGCCGGTTCAGGCTATGGCTCTTGTACTGGGTCAGTACGCAGACACGCTCAATACCCCCGTTGACCACGTTGGACAGGGTGAAATCCACCACCCGGTAGATGCCGCCGAACGGGACGGCCGACTTCGCCCGGTCCGCGGTCAGCGGTCCTAGCCGGCGCCCAGCCCCGCCCGCCAGGACAACGCCCAGGATCCTTTGCCGAGCCATCGGTCCTCACTCCCCGTACCTGTGCTGTCTAGTGAGGCTAGGCATCGCCGGTACCGGATGAAATCGCCTGTAGCGGATGAAAAGCCGAGCCGGAAGACTCAGGTACCCATGCTGTTCGGTGGACGACGCCAACCCTGGTCCCGGTCATCGCCACCAGCCAAGGGCCGAAGGTCCCCCGGCCGGGGACTCTTGGCCAGTGTCCCGGTTTCCGGGAGACGGCGCAGGTTTGGATAAGGGCGCCGCGGGCCCGGGAAGGGAGGTGGCGGTTCGTGGATGCATCAGCAATTCTCGCCAGTGCGGAGGACCGTGTGATCGACGAGGCGGTTGCCGCCCTGGCGCAAGTCGGCCAGGTCGGCCGATCACCCCTGCCGGACGGCCGCCGCCGCGAGGTACGGCAGCTGTTCCGCCTCGTTCTGCGCTGCGTGCGCGCGGGCTGCGTCGAACCGGTCATCAGGCCGTCCGAGCAGATCGCGGCGCACTGTTACGCCGCGGGCATCGACCTGGCCGAAATCCAGGAATCCTTCACCGTCCTGGCCGAGGCGCTCTGGCGCCAGCTGGCCGGCGGCCTGGCGAGCGAGCAGCTGATCAAGGCGCTCGGGTTGCTGACCGCCATCACCGGGGCGGGCAAGGATACGATGGCCAGGACCTACATGGCCCTGGCCACCCGTGACCGCGGCGTCGGCCAGCCAGCGGATGAGCCAGCCGCTGCGGGCGCCGGGTCCGGAGACCGCCCGCGATGCACCGTCCAGACCGACATCGTCGGCCAGGTCGGCATCATCACCCTCGGGGATCGCGACAAGCGCAATGCCATCGGCGCCGAGATGGCGAGCCGGATCATCGCCGCGCTGGGCAGCCTGCGCGCCCAGCAGGTCCGCGCGATCATACTGCGCGCCGCGCCCGGCATGGACGTCTGGTCCGCCGGTCATGACATCGGCGAGCTCCCCGCTGGCCAGCGAGACCCGCTAGGGTACGACGATCCGCTGGAAGAGCTGATCCGCGCCGTCCGCACCTTCCCCGCGCCCGTCGTGGCGATGGTGCACGGCACGGTCTGGGGCGGGGCGCTGGACCTGGTGCTGAGCTGCGATCTTGCCGTCGCCGACGAGACCGCCTCGTTCGCCATCACGCCCGCGAACCTGGGACTGCCCTACAACATGACCGGGCTGCTCCACTTCCACGGGCGGCTGCCGATCAACGTCATCAAGGAGATGTTTTTCACCGCGGCGCCCATCGACGCCCGCAAAGCCAGCCAGTGGCTGCTCATCAACCACCTGGTCCCGTGGGACCGGCTCGAGTCGTTCACCCTGGAGCTGGCCGCCACGATGGCCACCAAGTCACCGCTGGCCATAGCGGTCATCAAGGAGCAGCTCCGCGTCCTGTCGGACTACCAGCCCATCGCGGCGCAAGTGTACGAGCGGGTCCAGGGCCTGCGCCGCCGGGCCTATGACAGCAGCGACTACCTTGAAGGACTGGAAGCTTTCGCCCAGAAGCGCCAGCCGATCTTCCGGGGAACTTAGCCCGGATCAGGCGTCACCTGTACCGGTGCAAGCGTCGAGCCGAAAGGCCCTGATTCCAGGGACCTCGGCCCATGGCCAGCGTCGGCGGCGCGGGCCAGTGTCGGATGCAGCACCCGTCTTCCGGCGGTGCCGCCCGGTGGCGCCGGGCTACCTGCGGACCAGCGGAGCGCGAGATGGCACGATACCCAGCCGATCACGCGGGCCTCGAGATACTGCCGTACGACGAGTGCCTGCGGTTGCTCGGCACGGTCCCGGTGGGGCGAATCAGTTTTCTCGCCGACGGAGAGATCGTGGTCCTGCCGGTCAACTACATCATGGACGGCCAGGATCCGGTGTTCTGCACGGCCCGCGGGTCCAAGCTGTCCGCCGCGGAAGGCCAGGACATAGTGGCGTTCGAGGCCGACGAATACGACGCGACGACCAAGTCCGGGTGGAGCGTCCTGGTCAACGGCCGCGCCTTCGCGGTCTACGAGGACGCGGAGATCAGGCGGCTGAACGCCCTCGACCTGCAGTCCTGGGCCACCACCGCGGACCGCCCGTTCTGGATCCGGATCCGGCCCGCGGCGGTCAGCGGCAGGCTGACACCAGCTGACGGTCCCGGCTGCCAGCCGCTGGAATAGCGCCAGTAGATGCGGAACCGGCCGGTCGGCGTGATCGCCCGGGCCCACCGGCCCCGGGAGTAGTACCACGCCCCGCTGCCGGTCGAGGAGTCGACGATCCGCTGGACCGCTCCGTTGCGGATGTAGTAGACGACCTGCCTGGTCAGATCCACCTCCAGCGACCCGGTGGCCAGCCGGTAACGCGGCGCCGGGACGAACGGCCGGGCTAGCCTGACCCAGGTCGCCTGGCCGGCGACACCGTCCCTGGTCAGTCCCTGGACCTTCTGGAACGCGACCACCGCGTGGTACGTACCCGCGCCGAACACGCCGTCAGCCGCACCCACATCGAAGTAGTGCAGCGCGGCCAGCCGCCGCTGCAGCGTGACGACCGCGCCGCCGTGCGCGCCGAGCCGCAGCACGGGCTGGGTCGCGGCCACCGCGGCGGTGCGGGTTGCGGGCAGCGGCCCGGCCGCTGACCGGACGGCGGCGCCGGCCGCGGGTGCCGCGGCAGCCAGCGCGAGCGGGTGGGGGTACGCGCTGGGGATTACCAGCATGATCCTGTTCTGGACGCTGCTGGCGCTGGCGATCACCGCTGCCGTCCGCTATCTGGGGCGGGACCGCCACGACCGTGGCGTGGCTTCGCCCCCCGCGCCGCCGCCCCCGCCGCCGACGGCTGAGCAGGTGCTCGCCGATCGCTTCGCCCGCGGCGAGATCGACGCCGACGAGTATCGCCAGCGCCTGGACACGCTACGCCGGGCCGCGCGCCCGTCACCTACCGGGACTCAAAGCTGAAGTCCCTGGCGCCGCCCCGGCCCGCCCGCCGAGACCGTCGCAATGTAGCAAGGGTGCGGCTCTTTCAGAGTGAGGCCCCGGCCGGCGGGCACGCGGTCGGCCGTCGGCCGTTCCCGGACCCCCACTCGGCACACCGGCCCCGGCCGTCCCGCCCGCCACCGCACGCCCGCGCCCCGCCGCCCGCGACCACGCCCGGGCCGCGGCGGGCCGGGCTCTTCGAGAGGGAGAGGCCCGGCGACAGGACTGACCGTGTCGCATGCGCCTGCCGTCGGCACCTCATCCGGCGCACCGGCCGCACCGGCCCCCGCAGGCCCCGCGCCGATCGCCGCACCTGCCACGTCGATGTGACAGCCACGTTGCTGCAACCACCTCGCTGCCACAGCGACGTGGTTACCAGGACCCGCCCGCACCGCACCGGCCGCGCCGCCTGCACCACGCGCACCACGGGCACCGCCTGCTCCGCACCCGGCCCCTCACTCCAGGTAAGCCGCACCCATGTAGCAAGGGCGTGGTCTCGCCCCGTCGCATGCCGGCCTGGGGGCGCCGGTCCGGGCCTGCCGGAATCAGGGCCAGTCCGGGACACCTGAGCCTCAGGTGACAGACGGGATACCAGAGGCAGCCCCAGGGAGGGTTCCTGCTCGTCACCTCAGTGACGGCAGGGACAGGCAAGCAGGCCCGGCCGCGGCCGGGTCCAGGGACAGCGTTTCGCGTACCACAGCCACCATCGGACGTGCTCTAGTCGTGCTGGGCGGCGTTGATATCGATGGCCACGACGTAACGGTGCTGGCCAGCCGCGGTGACCGTCTCGACCTCGTACGCGCGGACGAGGGTCTGCGGGTTGGAGTGCAGGACGGCCCGGGTGACACCGATGCCGTAACTGAGGACACCTTCGTAGTCGCCGGCCTGGGCGAAGTCGGTCATGGCGGCGAAGCCGATGGGCCGGCCCGGCTCGGAGGCAATCGTGGATCGTGTCCCGTCCGCGCTGTGGGCCCGCGCCTGGTCGAACACGATCTTCAGCACGTCGGTGCCGGCCAGCGGGACTACCTTGCCGCTGGCGTCGCTGACCAGCTGGCCGACCCACTCGAAGTGGTAGCGCGGGAACGCCTTGGTGAAGGTGAAGGACATCCGGTTGTACGGCAGCTGGCTGTGCTCTGCGTGATGGTCACCGACGCGAATCTGAACGAGCTCGGGCATCGGCGGCACCGGATAGCTGTGCGTGACCAGACCGGGCATGGTCACGTCGTTCGGCCAGTGCCATGGATAGGCGACCCGGGATGACACGACCCGGATGGCCGGGGCTTGCGGGGTGACGCCCGCACCCGGTGTCTGAGCCGGTGCCGGCGTGGTGGCCGGGCTCGCTGGTGCGGTCGCGGCCGACGTGCTGGAGGGCGCGGCCGCGGGCGTGGCGGGCTGGCTGCCGCAGCCGGCGAGCATCACCGGCACCACTGCGATGGCCAGTGCCACCCCGGCTGCGGTCGTACGTGCGGATTTCATGGCAGTCTCCTCGGCGAGGCACGGCGAGGCGGGCGGCCTCGCCGCCTGTCACGATCGTGCTGCCGCCTAAGCGGGGACTGGTAGAGGCGAGGGTCCTGCCAGCTCAGGCGGAGTGCCCCGGTTCCGCTGCAATCTTGTGACCTCCGTCCCTGGTTTCTCGCCCGCCGCCGTGGCTTGCTGGTATTCGGAGAAAGGCGGTGCCAGCATGGCCAGCCCGGTGACGGAGGCGGCGGCGAGTGCGAGTGACCTCGTGGTGCGGCGCCAGGGGCACGTCATTCTCGACGGCCTGACTTTCACCCTCCCGCGCGGTCGGGTCACCGGGTTGCTCGGGCCGAGCGGCTGCGGCAAGACCACCCTGATGCGCACGCTGGTTGGCGTGCAGGTGATCGACGCGGGGGAGCTAACACTGCTCGGCCTGCCCGCGGGGGATCCGAGGCTGCGGTCGCGGCTGGGGTACTCCACCCAGGAGCACGCCGTCTACGGCGACCTCACCCTGGCCGAGAACCTGCGCTACTTCGGTACCGTGCTCGGCCTGCCGCGATCGCGCTTGGCGGATACCATCACGCAGACGGTGACCACCTTGGACCTGACTGGCCTGGAACACCGCCTGGTCGATACCTTCTCCGGCGGCCAGCTGGCCCGGGCCGACCTGGCCGTGGCCCTGCTGGCCGAGCCGGATCTGCTGGTGCTGGACGAGCCGACCGTCGGTCTTGACCCCGTGCTGCGCCGTGACCTGTGGGCGGTATTCCACCGTCTGGCCGCCGGCGGGGCCACGCTCCTGGTGTCGAGCCACGTGATGGACGAAGCTGCCCGGTGTGATCACCTGATGTTCATGCGTGAGGGCAGGTTCCTGGCCGCGGCCAGCCCGGGCGAGATACTCACCGAGACCGGCACGGCCGACCTGGAATCGGCCTTCCTCGCGCTGGCCAGCCACAGCCAGGCGGTCCGGCCGTGACCGCGGTGGCCGGCGAAGCCCCGGCCCGCGCCAGGCCCGTCCTCACCGCGCCAATCAGGTGGCGCCTCACCGGGGCCACGGCCAGCCGCGTCCTCAGCCAGCTGCGGCACGACCCGCGGACCGTCGTGATGCTGGTCGTGGTGCCCTCGCTGCTGATGGTGCTGCTCCGATACGTGCTGGACAACGCGTTCGCGCTGAACCGGTTCGCCCCCGAGTTCATCGGCGTCTTCCCGTTCATCATCATGTTCATCATCACCGCCGTCACCACCCAGCGGGAGCGCGCCCGCGGGACGCTTGAGCGCCTGATGGCGATGCCGCTGGGTAAGCTCGACCTGCTGGCCGGCTACGCCATCGCGTTCGGCCTGGTCGCCCTCGTCCAGGTCGGAGTGGTGCTGCTGATCTCCCTGACCTGGCTGGGCGTGCAGCTGCCAGGTTCGGTCGTGCCGCTGCTGGTGGTGGCGGTCCTGGACGCGCTGCTCGGCATGTCCCTCGGGCTGTTCGCGAGCGCGTTCGCCCGGACCGAGTTCCAGGCTGTCCAGTTCATGCCCGCCTTCGTGCTGCCGCAGGCGCTGCTGTGCGGGATCGTCGTCGCCCGCGACCAGATGACCGACGTGCTGCGCTGGCTGTCCGACGTGCTGCCGCTGTCTTACGCCGTGGACGCCATGCAGCGGATCAGCGCCGGAGCAGCCTGGTCGGGCACGGTGACCAGGGACATCGTGGTCATCCTGGGGTTCACCGTTGCTGCCCTCGCGGGCGGGGCCCTGACCCTGCGCCGCCGCACCCAGTAGACCGGCCTGCCGGAGACCAAGGCCGCTCTCGCCAGTGACCAACTGCCCCGGACGGCGCCGCTAGCCCGGAGTGCGGTGCTAGCCGGCCACATCCCCGCCGGGCAGGCCGTGACCGGTATCACCGGAGAGTAGGACCTGACCGGCCGCACCGCCGGTCAGGGAGACCAGCAGAGCAGGGATGTCGTCGGCCGGCAGCACGTAATCCACGGCATCGTCGCGGCTGATCGCCGCTTCTGGCATCGCGAAGTACGCCGAGGACGCCTCGTCCGCCGCGATGACCGTGCCGCCGAAGTCATGCACCGCGACCGTGCCCGTGGCGCCGTCGTTGCCGGCGCCCGACAAGATGACCGCGATCGTCCGCCGCGCCGCCACCAGGGCCAGGGAGGTGAGCAGCAGGTCCGCCGAAGGGCGGTAGGGCGGCGTGTGATCCGTGCTGATCAGGGCGAGCCGGCTGCCGGTGGTGACCAGGGCGTGCTTGCCCGGGGGAACGACAGCTACCGTGCCCGCCCGCAAGGCGGCGCCATGACGGGCGGCCGAGACCGGCAGCGCGCAGTTCCGCGCCAGGATGTCCGCTCTGATGTCGTCACACCGGAACCATGTAACGGCTGCTCGCTCCGCAGCTAGAGGCGAACGTCCCCGAACCCGCCTGAGCAGCCGGGCCGAGGGCACGCGCACGGCCCGGCCTGGAGCCCGGCAGGCGTGCAGGCGTCAGCGTCCGCGTTCCAGTCGCAGCGCGAGCTTGGGACAAGCCCGGACCGTCGCCTGTGCGTCAGCCAGCAGTCGGCCAGGCACGACCTCGTCGCGGACGACCGGGAACCCCCAGTCATCGAGGCTGATCAGCCCAGGCAGCGCCGCGGCGCACACGCCCCGGCCGTCGCAGGCGATGAAGTCCACCCGCAGCCGCAGGCCGGCTGCGGTGCCGGGTCCGGACCGGCCGCTCACCGGTGCGTGTCCGGCTCGGCACCGAACGTCCGCAGCGCGCTGCGGATCATCCGGACGGCGCCGTCCGGGTGGGCGCAGCCGCCGCGGCCGTCGACCTGGCCGAGCCATCGTCGCAGCAGCCCGGTATCGGTGTCCTGGCCTGCCGCCAGCCGCTCCACCTCACCGGCGATCGCGGGCAGGCCGAACCGGCACGGCCCGCACTGGCCGGCGGATTGGCCGGCCAGGTAGCGCGCCAGCCGCGCGGTCTCGCGGAGCCCGCAGGCACCGGTCGGCAGGGCCACGATCAGGCCCGCTCCCGGTCCGGCGCCCAGGTCGGCGAGCCCGGCCGAGGAAAGCGGCCGGCCCAGCGCCGCGGCCGCGTCGACCCAGGTGCCGAAGTACCCGCCGAGCAGCAGCGCCCGCAGCGGCGCCGACGCGCCGCCGGCCTGCTCGAGCACCTGCCCGGCCGGGACACCGATGCCGATCTCGAGCACGCCGGGCTGGCGTACCGCGCCGGTGACGGTGACCAGCATCGTGCCTGGTTCGGCCGGCGTCCCGGCGGCGCGGAACCAGGCGGCGCCGTAGCGGGCGATGAGCGCGAGGTGGGCGAGGGTCTCGACGTTCTGCACCAGCGTCGGAGCCCCGTGCAGCCCCCGCTGGGCCAGCCGCGGCGGCGTCGCGGTGGGTGCGGGGACGCCCCGCTGGATCCAGCGCACGACCGCGCTGGCCTGGCCGGCCACGAAACCCTCGGCCGCCGTGCGGACTACGAGCCGCACCCGGTCCAGGCCGGCCCGGGCGCGCTCGGCGGCGGCCTCGTCCATGATCTCGCGGACGTCGCGGTGCGCCACGATCACCGCCTCCCTGGCCCCGGTCAGCTCCGCCGCGAGCACCGCACCGTCCAGCACGAGGTGCGGCGAGCGGGCCATCAGCACCCGGTCCTTCGCGCTGGCCGGCTCGCCTTCCGTGCCGTTCGCCACCACCACCGGCGCGTGCGCGGCGGCCACCGCGGCGAGCTTGCGGGCGGTCGGGAACCCGGCACCGCCCCGGCCGGTGAGCCCGGCCCGGCCGACCTCCGCGATCAGCGTCTCCCGCTGCGGGCGGCGCAGACCACGGGGGAGCGGCCCGTACCGGGCGGTGTGCTCGGCCAGGCGAGCCGGGCCCGCGCCCGGGTACAGCAGCCGCGCCTGCGGGCCGGCCAGGAGCATGGCCCCGGTCACCCGAGCACCCGGTCCGGAAGGCTGGCCTGATCGGGCAGGCGGCGGCCCCGCCGCGGCCGCCACGCCAGCAACCGCGCTATCACCGCGGTCCCGGTCGCCGCGGCGCATCCCCACAGGACCAGCGCGGCCCACCAGACCCGCAGGTCGCTGCCGGCCGTGAGCGCGTGCGCGAACGCAGCCGGCCAGGCCAGGCAGGCCAGCCAGTGCACGGCTCGCCACGTCCGGTACCCGAGCCGCCGCCGGATCAGGCTGCTGACCAGGACGGCGCCGCCGAGGTCCACCGCCAGCGCGCCCAGGCCGATCGCGAGCGCCCGGTACGGGGACGCCAGCGGCAGCACGATCGCCGCCCAGCCGATCTTGACGTAGGGATCGGCGATCGCGGTCACCACGTGCAGCCCGAGGAAGGCGACGCAGAACAGCGCGAGCGTCCGGTGCAGCTCGCCAGCCGCGAGCCGGAGCCGTCCCCCTGGTCCGAGCCGGGCGGCCACGCCGGCCACCACAGTCGCACTGAACGCGGTGAGCACCGCGAGGCCGCTGGCCCGCGAGACGAACCACAGCGCCTGCGAGCCACCGAGCACCGCGTTCACCGCCCGCCGCCCGGCGGGCTGGTCCGCGGCCTCATCGCCGGGCCTGCAGCGTACACGTGGCTGTCCGCGGCCGTCGGCACCGGTGCCCAGGCTCCAGCCTCCGGCCCCGGCCAGCCGTTCAGGTCGCGGACCCGGCCGTCGTGGCCGGTCAGCCG
>Ga0335085_10004275_pt1 | contig 23823 bp, 21 predicted proteins | sample Lox_Sample_45_FD_206712 | JGI IMG/M metagenome (GOLD analysis project Ga0335085, IMG submission 206712) | Soil microbial communities from Loxahatchee National Wildlife Refuge, Florida, United States - Lox_Sample_4.5 | ecosystem: Environmental > Terrestrial > Soil > Wetlands | place: USA...
AGGGGAAAACAGCAGCTACAGAATTATCTACTGCGCGATTTTCGTCCGGGCTACAATTTCTCGTATCTCATTGAAAACATTGGCAGGCGCGGCCGGACTCGAACCGGCGACCCTCTGCTTAGAAGGCGGTGGATGCAGTAATTCGCAAGTGACCTATTTTCAAGTGTTTAGGTTTCAATGAATTGCGGGCCGGGTGTTGATGCTTGTTGAACGCTGTTGAATCAGAGGGCTTTGAACAGCTACAAAATCATCTACAGTCTCTACTAATTAATTAGCAGTGCAACGCTCCGGCGGTTCGGTAATACAGCACTCGGCGAAACTCCGAGCACCAGGTATTTATCAGCAACATTGTTCGAACGCCGGGCCCGGTCGGCTGTCAGAAGGGGATTTCGCGACAGGAACGGCAAATCACGCGGGCCAAGCCCGCCGTCTCGGCCATTCTCCGACGATCTGCTTCGGAGTCGGCGACGCCAGATCGGCGAGTCGCGCGCGATACGACCATGTGAGCTACAGGGACAGGCGGAACACGAAACCCGTATTCCTATCGACCACGCCGTAGCCTCTTTCAAGAAACGTGAAGTGTAGATCGGGGTTCGGTGGCAGAGCGATACCCGCTTCGACCAGAGGGCTGGCAACAATACTGCCGTTGTTTGTAATTTGATCCCGAAACCAGGCGACATCGCTCAAAAGCTTGTCAGCGGACCGAACGGAGTTAAAGGTCAGCCCCGCTGCGCTCATCAGTGCATCGGGAGAGTAGGTCGCGCCATTGATTTCAATCATTGCGCCAATACCGACATTCCGTAGGCGTTGTCGTTCCGCCTCTGAAACGGAAGGGGACGTCAAGCCCTCGACCTTATGAACGATGCCGGCGTCTGGCCACTCCTCTACGATAATTCTGAGGATATCTGCTCGCGTCCAGGATTTATGGTCGGCAATATCGATCAGGTAAGCGTCAGCGGGACGAAATGCCGCGAAGAGAAGAGGGCCGTCCCGCCTTACGAAGAAGCCGTCGGTATCCATCTCGGTCGAAAGGTGTAGATGGTGGATGCCCCAATCGCTCAACATGAGGTCGAGGTCTTCGCGGCGCTGGAGCGTTGGGGCAGATGAGCTCTGATATCCCGTTCGAATACGCTTGCTGAGGTGCGGAGTGATGTCTTCGCCATTGGTCACACGCGAGATGATCTGGTGCAGTCCCGGAGCGTAGCGCGTTTCGGCAGCCAAGGGGTTAGCCAGCAACGCCTTCGATTCGTGTACCTGTCTGGGTTGCGGCGAGATGAGGCGTGAAAGCCAATACCCGTAGATGGTGAGAAGATCTCTGGTGGACATCGCGGATAGTTCTGCGTCAACCTCCGGCGTTCTCGGAAGCCTCGCGAAAATCTGCTCACGGATATCTATGTCGAAGTCCATTATTCGAATGTAACGCACTCCCGATTAGTGGCGAAGCATTCCCGCCACGTTGCTTTCTGCGGCAGAGCCACGGCGTGAGCCGCGGGCGGCTTTTACGCGCAACTTCAGTTGAGGAGAAACAAGACATTATCCTGCGAGTGAAGCCTCGTGTTTCATCAGCAATCTGGCCGCACCTTCAACCCTCAAGCGCCGGCTCATCCCCCGCGACCGGATTTGGAGTGGCGCTCGCCGTCGTGAAATCCTCCGGTACATGTGCGATCAGCATCTCGACGAAGCGCCCATGGTAAACCGCGAAAATCTCACGCGTAAAAGTCACCTTCATATTTTTGAGGATAACGAGTCGAAGTTTGTCCGACTGCACCTGAGGCCTAAGCCAAGCCTGATTCTTCCATTGCGAGGGCGTGTGCGTAAAATCACCATCCGAGTCGTAGAGCCACGTCGTGATGTGTCCTTGGTCAATCAGCTCCTTGATTTTGGCCAATAGACCCGCAGCATCATCTGTAAAGGCGCGAATCGACATTTGTAAGCTCCAAGAACCAAACTCTAGCCGCCAGCAGTGCTTATTGAGGACTTCCGCGCCTCCGCGCGGTTTGGATCGCGTACGGAACCCAATGCGCCGGCGTGGCCTGTTCGCGGCTTGGTTTCGCGCGAAATAAAACCATGCCTTGCGGCGCTGATCTAACCTCCGTCGTCAGGCCTGACCGTTCTTGCTGCTCGCCTCACAGCCTCCACGCTGATCTTCCCGGTCTCTTTTCTCATTGTGCTCAGCTTCGCGTTCGGTGAAAACTGAGGTATCGGTTCCGGGAGGTTCTTATTGCGTGTATCGCCGCGCTTTTGCTGAATTTCGCCGGCTTTCGGCGGAGCCTTATCGCGGTGGCGGTTATCGAGTCCAGGTTCCTTCATATTCGTATCTCCCAATTGTAAGAGTACCGCATTCTATCCGATTGTGCGCGAACGCACCGGGAGAACGCCATGGCACCTTCATCAACAATCCTTCAGCGACAAAAGGTTGTTCGGCGCATATCCGTCTGTCTGGGTCTTAAGGTATTTGCGCCCATTGTGTGTGGCGACGATCACACACACCGATTTGCCGCCGACACTGACGTAATAACTCTCCGCATCTCTTTCCACATCGCGAATGGCGTCGTCCTCTGCACGCCACCACTGGGCGCTGCCGATGCTAACTATGCGCTCGTGTGGTTTTGGTGCTCCCTTTTTGTAATGCAGGTAACTTGCTTAGCCATGAAGGGCTTACTTTCTTGAATAAATCGTCTTAGTACTTTCTCCGCTTCGGCCCGCCTAGTGTTCTTCGAGGCCCGGATCAGCGAGGGAAGTCTGCACGCTCACTTGGGAGGCACGAGTTTTATATCTTTAATGTTCGGCAGCGGATCTGGCTTCTCATTTATGACCTTAATCGTGTACGTCTTCCCCAACTCGCTTGGTACGTTATACTCCTTGCTCAGCTCTGGCACTGCTGTGGAAGCGTAGAGTAGCTGGTAAATCCCGCTAGCCGCATAGTCCGGGACCACCGCGGAAACTTCGTAGTCTGTGTCCGAAAAGGCTTTGTAGCTGTTCGAGTTGATTACGGTTGTGTATTGCTGCTGAGATGCCACCTCCAACTTAGCCAAGCGAAATTGGCACGACAGTGACGTGTGACCTGCCCCGGAAAATGAGACAGCCGGTAAGTTGAGACCCAGCCCTCGGAGGTGGTTCCCAGCCCCGTCTTTCGGGGCTTCTGTAGCCTAAAGTAGCTCAATTGACCCTCTCAAGCAAAGCCCGCATTTCAGAGGAGCCCTTCGCCCTCATCACAGGTTCAGAAGGCAAGTGCGATTCCGTGTCAAGGGCGGGCGTTTTTTGCCCGGCGCCAGCGGACCCTTGACACGGGAGCGCACTTGCCTTATTTACAATCGGGAGGGCGAAGGGCGGGCCTCCAGCTACGGCGCTGAACTCTTGGGGTGTGCGATCCCCCAGGGCGCTGTGCGGTCGTTTGCTGTTGTAGTCGTCGCGCCATTGCTCGATCTTCTGCCGGGCGTCTGCCAGGTTGAAGAACACCTCCCCGTTCAGACATTCGTCGCGTAAGCGACCGTTGAAGCTCTCGATGTATCCGTTCTGCACGGGCCGGCCTGGCCGGATGAAATCCAATTTCACGCCGGCCGTATACGCCCACACCTCCATGGCGCGCCCCGCGAATTCACTGCCGTTATCCGTGGTGATCGATTCCGGTGCGCCTCGCATCCTGACCAAGCGCTGCATCTGCGCTACCACCCGGTCGCCGCTTTGCGAACGATCCGCATACGCGCACAAACACTCGCGAGTATATTGATCGACCACCGTCAGAATGCGGAACCAGCGTCCATCTGCCAACCGATCACTCACAAAATCCATACTCCAGCGCTGGTTGGGCCGCGTGGCTCCCGCCAGTGGCACACGCACGTGGGCAGCGCGTTTGGTCCGCTTCGTCCTGAGCACCTGCAAGCCTTCCTCCCGATACAACCGGTAAATCCGCTTGGCGTTCACGGCCCGACCTTCCCTTCGCAGCAACACCGTCAATCGTCGGTACCCATAGCGCACCCGCGTGCCTGCCAACTCGCGCAACCGCATCCGCAGTTCGGCCTGGTTGTCCCGCCGGCTCCGATACCGATTCGTCCAGCGCGTGATCCCCATCAGTTCGCACGCCCGTTTCTCGCTCACCCCGTACGCCTGCCGCGCGCCGCTCACCAGTTCCCGGCGCGCCGCAGGCTTCAGGCCTTTTTTGATAACACCTCCTGCAATATGTGCTTGTCCAAGCTCAGGTCCGCCACCAACGTCTTCAGCTTCCGGTTCTCCTCTCGCAGTTGCCGCAGCTCGCGCAATTCGTTGAGGGCCAGCCCGGCATACTTCCGTCGCCAGCTGTAAAACGCCTGCTGAGACACGCCCATATCCCGGCAGATATCCCCCACTTTCTTGCCCGCCTCGGCCTGTCGCAAGGCGAGTATGATCTGTTCCTCGGTGTGCCCTTTCCGTGGCATTTGTCCTCCTCACGCTTTTGTTCAGAGGACCACATCCGGGTGCCGGACTCAACTTTCCGGCTGTCTCATTTTCGGGTTTTGGGTCACGAGAGCTTAGCCGGCCGCTGAAGGCTCACTACAATGTGAATGGTCTCTCCAGGGTGATATGCGGCTATCACGTCAATCGAGTCTTCGGCTCGCAGCCCTGGACAAAACACTAGTGCTAACAAATAGACGGCACATACCGAACGGCTAGACGCACTAACCCGGTGAACGGTGTTATGCATATTTGACATCCCTCCTTTACGAATGCAGGTCCAAAACATCCGACTATTGCTCATCTGAAACATGGCTTAGTATTTCGAGCTGAACTGAGCCTTATAGATGCCCTAGCACTATCAATATGCCGCAAAGAAGGGCAACGATCAATCACACAAATCAAAGATTCATTTAGTAGGGGGCACAATGTGATTTCCTATTTGTAGCGCGACTCGTCTTCGTCGCATGTACACCGCTCGCTGAATTCGCTGACGCTGACAAACTTGTTCAGCCTGGGACATCTCCCCAAATCTCGGTAGCACTTTCCACAGTATCTGGCGCCACGGGAGGCCCTGTGAAAGCAGTTCGCACGCGGAATCTACGGCCACAGAACGAGGCCGCCCCCACGATTTGCGGCGCGGCGACAATAGACTCGTCAGGAGCCTGCCAGCCTTCGTGGCGAGAACCCGCACCTTGAGTTCCGGGAATTCGACAGCCAGTGCATCTGCCTGTCTTGTGAGCTGCTTGATAACCTGAGGGCTGAGTTTCGGATGTACGCCAACTGCATGATTCTGCAGGGCAGCGGGACGACGACTTGGGACCAGCCTCAAGCCGCCTTGAAGCGATGTATCATGAACCTCGTGGGTTGTTCCCATCGACCTCTCCTTCAACAGTTGAGCGAAGGGGACTGCCTGTCCGGGTCTGAGCCCGGAAGCGCCAGGGCAAGTTGCCCCTTGCCCTGGCGGCAAACCCATTCCGCATCTCAAAAGAATAAAAGACTGAACCTGCCGTGGCAGGCCCCGCCCGAGTCGCACAATTTTGGTGTTCTTGGAGGGTACCCTAATGAATTCAGGAGCTTAGAGAATTGCAAGGCACCCGCGCACACCTCTACCCGCGACCGCCAAACCGATTCTCCATCGCGGCCCCGTGGCTTACCTGCTGCCCGCGGAGCCTCAAATTGCTTTTTTCAGTATACAATAGAATTCAACCGCTTGAATTTCCATTCAAGTGGAAGGAGAACGAACACGATGGAAATCGAGCGGCGTCGGTTCTACGCGGGTGAGGCTTCGCAGATAACCGGCATTCCATATCGCACGATCGATCATTGGGCGCGCACCGGATTGCTGACACCGAGCATTTCGGAGGCGCGAGGCTCGGGCCGGAGTCGCCTATACAGCTTCAAAGACGTGCTCTCGCTGCGGGTCATTCGCGACCTCAGGGAAAAGGGAATTCCAGCTCAGGCATTGCGCAAAGTGATCAAATTGCTGCGTCGGACTGGCATGGACTCGCACCTGGACGAAGTGCAACTGCTCGTAATCGGTAAAGATGTGGCAATTGTCAACAACACTCGCGAAATTGAGAGCGTTCTTTCTGCGCCGGGCCAACTCTATTTGACGCCGGCCCTGATCTTTGATCTGAGAAAACCAATCGCGGAGGTGCGACGCGAAGTCGCGCGCCTCCGCGTGGCCTGAGGGAAATCAGCAAAGGCTTGGGCCATTATACAGTGAGCCTTGGACGCTGCGCGCGAACATCAGGCCGTGGCCGAAGCCCCCGCTGGATGTTTTATGTGTTTCAATAGACGATCATGACCGACGCTGCTGGTACGAGAAAAACCGCTGAGATGGTCTTCGGCATCGTAGCAGCCGTTGGAACTCCCGTTCGCTTCGTGACGAATACTATTGAAGCTGCCTTAAAACAGCGAGGATACCAGACAGCGGTTTTGCACTTGAGTTCTTACACCAAGGCCGTTCAACTCGATACGCCGTGGCCGGAAGAGAGCGCTGATGAATACACAAGGATCAGCAGCCTCATGAAACGCGGCAATGAGCTTCGTGAGAAAGCTCGCCGAGGGGACATCCTTGCTGCCTTTGCAGCTGCGGCGATCAATGCACAACGTGTCGGCGAGCCCCAAACGGCCCTGCCGACTTCCGCCTTCATCCTGCGGCAACTAAAACATCCGGATGAGGTGTATGCACTCCGCCGGATTTATGGTGATGGCTTTCATGCAATCGGCATTTATTGTCCCAAAAAGGCGCGCCGCGAATATCTCACAGTTAAAGAGGGGATGAGTGAGCCTCAGGCTGATGACCTAATCGGTCGGGATGAAAATGAGCCACCATCATTAGGACAAAAGTTCAGGGATACTTTCTACCTGGCTGATGTCTTCATTGAAGCCGGCTTCGAAAACGCAACGACGATCAAAGCGCAGATTGACCGTTTCTTCGATTTACTCTTTGGTACGAAGATCATCTCTCCACACCGCGATGAATATGGAATGTTCTTAGCACATGCTTCAGCTTTACGTTCATCGTCTCTGGCTCGTCAGGTGGGCGCCGCGATTCTATCGCAGGCGGGAGAGGTCCTCGCGATCGGCACGAATGATGTGCCTCGATACGGAGGCGGCCAGTATTGGGAAGGCGAAAAGCCCGACGCTCGCGATCATATTCGAGGAATTGACGTCAGTGATCTAATGAAGGCCGACATCGTGCGTGAGATTCTCCAGAATCTGATTCCGGAATGGATGGATTTGCCCGCAGCTGACCAGGAAAGCAGAATCGCTGAGGCTATGTTAAAGCTGAGCCATGCTCGCGTGATGAACCTTACGGAGTTCACGCGGGCTGTTCATGCGGAGATGGAGGCGCTTTCGGCCGCAGATCGAATCGGCGTGTCGGTGAGAGATGCAACGCTATACACGACCACATTCCCCTGTCACGGTTGCGCCAAACACATCGTAGTAGCGGGTATTACCCGCTTGGTTTATGTCGAGCCGTATCCGAAGAGCCTGGCCATCGAGTTGCATAACGACTCCATAGCTGTCGAAGAGCAAGAAGAAGGTGATCATCCAAAGGTGCGCTTTGAGCCCTTTGTTGGCATAGCGCCGCGTCGTTACGAAGCTCTGTTCTCGACAACCACTCCAGAGGGAACAAAAATCAGGCGAAAGGACGCGGCAGGTCGCGTAATTGAGGGAGAAGCCTATGTCCGCATCTCAATGTCGGATCGAACGTATATTCAACGTGAAGCTGACGCAGCAAGCCTGCTTCAGGAGTTAATTGGAAAGGCAGAAAATGGAGCGCAAATTAATTTATAGGGACGAATCCACGCAAGACCGTAGGGAAATCTGGACAATGGTGGAACGCGCGGCAGCTCGCTCCACTCAACAACCGAGTCAACAAAGAGGGCAGCCCGTGCGCGAACCGGAAGTTCCGGCATCAAAACGGCAGAGCAGTTCTGGCAGAGAGTAAGCTATCGAGTCCTTGGCGTAAACGCTGTGGAGGCGTGTGTGCCGTCCAGACATAGCCGTAGGGGGCATTGCCAGGAAGCGACCCTCTGACATTCCGCCATTGTGGCGGGATGACAGGGGACCCGCTAGTACGCTTCCTGCCTCAGTGCGGGCGACCCTCTGCCGCCATTTCAGAGGGTCGGCATAATCGAAATGCCCATTTTGCGGGCTTTCCGGTGGCGCCCGCCGGAAAACGTAGCGAAAACTGTAGACGCGGTTCCCTCAGCGTTCAACAGACTTCAACACCCGATTTTTTTAAGCTACTGAAAACACAGGGCAAATGGCATCGGGTATTTACCGGAGATCCACATGTTAGAAGGCGGTGGACGTAATGTTTCGCAAGTGCCTTGTTTTCTGGTGTTTAGCTTTCAATGACATACGCGCGGCGTGTTGAGGCTTGTTGAGCCTTGTTGAAACAGGAGGCTTTGAGCAGCTACAAAATCATCTACAGTTTGTACTAATTCCTTAGCAGTCCGAAACTCCGGCGCGGGCGACAATGATCGGACGCGGGCCGCTAGCCACCGTCCAGACTGTCCGCCACCGCATCCTAGCCCGCTCCTGAGTGTCCCAAGTATTAACGAACCGGCGCACAAGCAACGCTTCGCTGCATTGGACCAGACACCAGCCTCAGCGCTTGCGAGAAATGACCGCAAGTTTAACACGCTCTCCTGCACCTTGAAAACGTGCAGACCATGCATCAGCTTATCGGCGAAGGCCAAGTGCGCGCCTTGATGCAGCTGGTTGCGGCCGCCAGGGCCAAGTAGACGTTACGAGTGGCATCGTCTTCGAAGCACCATTGCCAACGTTGAGGCCAACCGGAGGAATATCCCTTAGAAATAGAACCACCCAGTTTCCGGCGCTCTCATACGTTCCTTCGGAACCCCTCCCCCGGTTCGCTAGCGTTCGTTCTAGCAGGGAACCGAGCGCAAACTAAACCAGAGGTCGTCCGCTAATTTGGACACCAGCGACCCAGCCTGAAAATACGAGATATCATTTTTACAACGGCATCAACAATCAACGCCGTTGACTCGTTGAGATCAGATAATCCAGAAACATCCGGTGCACGAAGATGTAGCCACCACCGACCTTCCGCAAAAAGAGACGCTCGGCTGCAAAATCGAGAAAGTGCACGTAGGTGAGAGGGGCCCAGCGGTTAATTGCGAGCACCAAGCGCACTAGATAATGCCTTCCTGAGAAGAATCCTCCACCAATCATCCCGGCAGTTATCCCACCGATAACCCCGACGATCAGTCCGAAGCCCACATCCAACAGCCCGGCTGGTAGCCCGCCAATAGTCCCGACGGTCAATCCTAGCCAGAGCGCCACTTTTGTGCTCCGGCGTGTTCCCTGATTGGGACGCACGCGCTTCTCTACTGCTTCGGTTGACAGCAATGTAGTTAATCCGCCAATCAGCACGATTATCAACCCGAAGAATAGCCCGACGATCAGCCCGAGTAGCCCCAATGATAGCCCTACGAGCGGCATGACCAGTCCTACAAACAGGTAACCCAATGCCCTATTTCGCGCCTGCGGGTTGTCGAAGCGAAATCGGAAACTCTCAACCGGCCGCAATTCAATAAGAGGCATGATTAAAGCCAAGACTATCCCGGAGAGTAGCCCGAACCACAAGCCGTAGGTGAAATCGGGAATCAGCCAGCCGATCAGCCCGAAGATCGGCCCGCTGGCAACAACGATCCCAAATCTAGTAAGCAGTCTCTGGGTGCGCGTGGGCAACCAGTCCACCGTGAGGTCTTCCAAATAGAAGATAGTGAGGTTGTGGCGAGTCAGAGTAGACGCCAAGCAGGTGAGCCAATGCAGAGTCTGTTTGGCAGTGTAACCTGTCTGCGAGGATCGCCGTTCGAACATGGCGTCGACAAACTTCGCGAATAGCTGGTCACGTCGCTGGTCGAAGGTGTCTCCAGCCAAAACCTCGACGGGGGCATTGCGATATGCCAGCATCGCCACGCAGAGCATGAGTGGTGTCTCTAAGAATTCGCCCAAGAAACGGTCCCTGTCAAAGGAGGTTCGAAGTATTTCGAGCGGCTTCCCGACCCTCTCCAGGTATCGGTGAACTTGGAGTCTGGTGAGCGGCTGAATGACGACCGCATTGCGCATGCGAAGCTTTTTACCAACTGCTTCGTAATCGACAATTCGGCTGCAAACGGCAATTGGAAGGAGACCGTGGTCGCGGCGAAAACTGTTTATTGCTTCTATGCACGCTTGTCGCTGGTCGGCGGCAACTTCGTCCAGACCATCTAGTAATGGAAGAACTTGCTCGGTTTCCAGCCAGCGCTCCGCGGTAATCGTGGGCACATCGCTTCGCTCGTTCAGTTCCGCGACTAGCCATTTCAAGAGTGGCTGGTGCCGCACTCCCCAAGAGGAAAGATTAAAGACTACCGGTATGGGTTGGTTCTGATCATTTTCGGCACGGTCGAGGAGTTGCTGCGCCAATTCAAGTAACAACGTCGTCTTCCCGGTCCCCGGCGCTCCAAGTATCAAGAGCGCGCCGTTTTCGTCCAGCAGTTGTCCGATCGTAGTACCTTCCGGAATCGGCACGGGTGAACAGTCCGGGACCTGAACAATGGTGTTCAAAGGCTGGTCGACTGCGTCTGCTCTTGATTCCAACCCGAGCTCGATTCGTGCGATCCTGTACAGCGATTGCTTAAGAAGGCCGTCAATCCAATCACGGCGAACTCGCTTCAGCACCGCGAGCCGGCTGCGCTTATATTGGGTGTTCGGCGGTTCCGGACAGACTTTGGCTTCCATAGAGGCCGGGTAGCTTCTTGGTGCGATCGCTGGCAGGGCCTTCAATTGGCCGATCTCGGGCGCACTGTGTCGGGGCTGTTTGGTCAGATGGCGGTATACGTCCTCATAGCCATCGGAGGTGTCCAATCTATAGTGAGCCAAGCCCTGCAGCGGCGCAGGAATATAGGAGAGGTCCCCACCATCGAAAAGGATGGGGATGAATTTTTGGTGTGGTGCCGCAACATAGAGACAGTTGTAGATGAGCTTGGCCTCCCATAGCACGCCACGCCCTTTACCCGGTTGCTCCTGAAGATCAGCGCGTCGGCGGTACGTCTCGGTGCAAACCAATAAGACGAAGTCCGCGTTCTGGATTTGCAGATTCATCCACATCGGCCACCCGTCGGGCGGTGGATCCGCGTACTGGTCGATCGTGGCATCGACACCATCCTGCCGCAAACGGTCTGCTAAGGCGAGCACCCGATCTTCGTGTTCCGGTGAGTCATGACTGTAACTGATAAAGACTCGTGTCGTGTTGTGTCGGGCTACCTCCGAAGTCATCTACCAAAAACCTCAGATGCAACAATCGCCTTTATCATACCAGACACTGGCAGTAAACTTGCCCCCAAGTCTGCAACGACCAAGCACTTACGGCGCTCACCGGGTACGGCTGTGCTTCCCGGGCGAACCCGATTTGTGTCGAAACTACGAAAACGCGCCGGCACGGACGATGAACAGTGCGGCTCTTAAAGGGAAAGAGGCCAATGATCCCAAGAATCGTGTTCCGGGCTCGGGCGGCGATCGCGTGTTTGCATTGGTGAATCTCACAGAATCGTCTGGTCCGCAACCGGCCCCTGGAGCGACGCCGATTTCGCGCCGCTGGGTTGAACCCTTTGCGATTTTGAGACGGCGATCCTCTGCCGCAATTGCAGAGGGTCGGCATGCTCGAAACGCCCGTTTTGAAGGCGTTCCGGTGGCGTTCGCCGGAAATTGTAGAGAAAACTGTAGACGAGGGGTCCTCAAGGTTCAACAAGCTTCAACACCCAGTTTTTGTAAGCTATTGAAAACAAGGGGCAAATGGCATAGGGTATTTACCGGAGATCCACATGTTAGAAGGCGGTGGATATACTTCTTCGCAAGTACTGTGTTTTCAGTTGCTTAAACTTCAATGAGATCCGGGCGGCGTGTTGAAGTTTGTTAAATCCTATTGAAGCAGAAGGCTTTGAACGCTACAAAATCATCTACAGTCTCTACTAACTTGTTAGTAGGACAACGCTCCAGCAGTTCGGTAAATTAAGGCGACTAGGGAAGTGCTGACTGCTATAGGTTTCATCAGCTTGGGGCTTGCGGGATGCGCCAGCCAGTATACGATTCGGGCCCGCAAAGCTGATGAAACCGTGCGGTGAATTAGACCGGACCGCCGTGCTGGTTCTTTATTGTGGATTGGCGACGACCGGCGTTGGATTGCCGTCAGATAGTTGGCGGCCCTGTTCGGCCGCCGGAACATCGGCATGGGCGGCTTCGTGAGATAACCACTGGCGTTCTGTGCGCCTTACGCAGGGAGCCCACGTGCCGGATGCGGAGCAATGCACGCTCCCTCAACGTCGGCGGTGTACTCGAATATTCGAAACATTGAATATGCTAATATATTACGATCAATATGCTACGGGAATACAAAGCCAGCATTTTCCAAGCGTTAGCGCACCCCACGCGCATCGCAATTTTAGAGGTGGTGCGAGAGGGGGAGATCTCGCCGCGCGGCATCCAGGCTCGCCTTGGCATCGAGCAAGCCAACCTGTCCCAACATTTGGCCATTCTGCGTAGCCGTCAGATCGTGTCCAGCCGCAAGGAAGGTAACCAGGTTTTTTACAGTCTGCGCACCGAGGTGCTGGGGAAGGTCCTCGACCTAATGCGCGAATATTTCGAAGAGCACTTGAATGAAGCCGTTGCGATGTTGAGCGAGGTGAGAGTTGAGAGGGGAAGGGGGGAGGCCGAAGCCGCATCCAGGCTGTGTTGACGGGCCTAGGCTGTGGATGAGACCGAACACTAGCACGTAGCGCAACCCGACCGGCCCATCGCGCGAGATAACCGATGCGTCTTTCGAACGACTGTGTTTTGGTTTATGTGTTACGGGATAGCGGTGTCACAGGACGCCTCATGTCAGGCCGAGTTGAGATGCCCGAAGGCGCCAGCATAAAGGTCTATGATCGGTTCGGCAGACTCAACCAATATCTTTCCGAGGTCAGATTGCGGAGCTGGAGCGTTTTTCACTATGGCATTCTCCTACCCGAATGGAGTCATATCATGCCTGAGGACGCCACGCGACTGGAGCAGCCACGGTGGCCTTGAAGCCGATTACGGACGGGCCACGCCAACATGGCCGTATTTAAACCGACGGATCGATGCCTTCACACAAATCGCATGCCCATTAGATTGTCCCCGGACTTGCCGGCTGGCCAAACTAGTCACGCAGCGCAATCGCGCCAGGACCGGGTGCGTCAGGCGGTTGAACACGCGGCGCATCTGCTTCCAATACAGGGCCCAATGGGAGTTTTCGTCCACCACAATACCCTACATACCTTTCAGGATTTGCCTTTCGAGCAGGCGGTAATCGAGGCGTCGCACTTATTCGGCGCAGAACCGTACATGGCCGAAGCTGCCTACCGGTCTGACATTGGGCGCGGCCGTATCCTGCTGGAGGATATAGATGCGGTACTTGATCGCGAGCCGGATGCGGCGGTCTTCCCTCGGCTTAGCCGGCGGTCTCTTCGGCGAGCGATGATGGTGCCGGGGGTGAGGGAGTTTGACGCGGCCACCATCCGATGGCGCGTCGAGCAGGGCGACTTAGCAGCAGATTTCCGTCGCGCAGCGCTCCAGGCGCTGTTCGACACCTGTTATGCGCGTGCTGTCGCGCATGAGGAGGAACCCGCGGCGCCGCGTCCCGTAGATGAGATCATCCACCCTTGGCTGATTCGTTTGTGCTCCGTGTTTCTCGATCAAGGTATGGCCTATTGGCCCATGCCTGATCGGGAAAAGGGCTTCTATGAAAGCGTACGCCAGGTACTTGGCCGGCGCGGTGCGATCTTCCCCAAATATCTCGCGGGGCTGGATGAGGAGTTTCGGAGGCAACAGGATCTCTGCTTCTCGGCCACCGATGCCGTGTTGGACTACCTCGACGCGCAGCATTTCCGGGAGGCCGATTGGGGCGAGGTGCTCCAGTCCGAGTTGCTGGCAATGCCCGGCTGGGCGGGATTGATGCGCAGGCTCGAGGAAGAACCGGGACTGGCTCCGCACGAATCCGTACCAGCATCGCTGATGGACTACCTGGCTGTGAGGCTGACAATGGCGGGAGCTGCCTCACGCTTGGGCGCAGAGGAAAGCAGCCCAGAGGAGAATCCCTTCAAGACTCAGGACGACCGGCGCCTGAGCCGGGCGGCGCGCATTTACGACGCGGCGCGCGTGCTGTCGCTGTCTGCAACTGAAGTCACCGGTCTCTCTGATGCCCAGTGGACAGCGTTTACAAGCGAAGTGAAGGCGTGCAATGGAGTGGAGCGACGCCGAATACTGCACCTGGCGTATGAGCGCCGTCACGAACGAGAGATTCTGCGCGGGCTGGCGAGTCAATGGCGATACCGGGCCTCCTCCGATTCGCAGAACCAGCCCGCCGCGCAGGTGTTCTTCTGCATCGACGAACGCGAGGAGTCCATGCGGCGCGCGCTCGAAGAGGTCGACCCGGAAGTAGAGACGTACAGTTCGGCAGGCTATTTCGGCGTGGCGGTGGACTACAAGGGGATCGACGACCCGCACGGCGCGGCGCTTTGTCCGGTGGTAGTGAAACCGCAGCACTCGGTGGTCGAGCAGCCAAAGGCGGAAGACCGCGAATTACTGGCGAGGCGCCGGGTGCGCCGCCGGATTCTGGGAGAGCTGATGCGGAGTTCGTTCGTGTCGTCGAGAACGCTGATGCGCGGATGGCTTTCGACCACGGCACTGGGATTGCTTTCGGCAGTTCCCCTGATCGGCCACCTGCTGGCGCCGAGGCAATTTGCGCGCTTGCGCAAATGGCTGAACCAGGAGTTCCTTCCCGAGCCGCGCACCGAACTGACCCTGATGCGGAACACGGCGCAATCGCAAGACACCGTAACCGGCCTGTTGACCGGGTTCGCGGCCGAGGAGAAAGCGGAGCGAGTGGCCAGTGTTTTGGGCCCAGCGGGGCTCACCCAGCGTTTTGCGCGTGTCGTCGTGGTCCTCGGGCACGGATCGACCAGCTTGAACAACCCCCACGAATCGGCGCACGATTGCGGGGCCTGTGGGGGACGCCGCGGCGGCCCAAACGCGCGCCTGTTCGCCGCCATGGCGAACCGGCCGGAAGTGCGCGAACGCTTGCGCGGCCGCGGCATCGAGATTCCGGCCGATACCTGGTTCATCGGCGGCTATCACGATACATGCAGCGACGACGTGGAGTTTTACGATCTGGACGCACTGCCAGCCACCCATCAAAGCGATCTGGATCGCATCCGCGAGTCGCTTGAGAAGGGAGCGGCCCGGAACGCCCACGAGCGCACCCGGCGATTCGACTCGTGCCCGTTGCACGTCTCGCCGGAGGCCGCGCTACGTCACGTGGAGGAGCGGAGCGAGCATCTTGCCCAACCGCGACCGGAATATGGGCACTGCACCAATGCCGTCTGCGTAGTGGGGCGGCGTAGCCTGACACGGGGACTCTTCCTCGACCGGCGGGCTTTTCTGGCTTCGTACGACGCCAGCCAGGATCCAGATGACAGCAAACTCGGGGCGGCTCTGGATGCGGTTGTTCCAGTCTGTGCGGGCATTAGTCTCGAATACTATTTCTCTTTTGTCGATAACGACCGCTACGGCTGTGGCACGAAACTCCCGCACAATGTAACGGGTCTGGTCGGCGTGATGGACGGTCATGCCAGCGACTTGCGAACGGGCCTGCCATGGCAGATGGTCGAAATCCATGAGCCGATGCGCATGCTTTTCGTCATAGAGACTTCCGTGGAACGCCTGACAAAGGTAATAAACGCAAGCGCCGAGCTGATTCAGTTGGTGGCCAATCGCTGGATCCGTCTGGCCACGATCGATCCCACGTCGGGCCTCGCGCACGTCCGCAGGGATAGCGGTTTTGAAAAGTTCGACGGACTCGTGGAACGTCTGCCGGTCGCGCTCACTTCCGCGGAATGGTATGGCGGCAAGCGGCAGCATCTACCCATGGCGTGGATTCAAAACGAAAGCGGGAGGCCGATAGGGTGAAAGTCGCGGAAGCCACGCTCGTGTTTGTAGTGTCGGCGCCCGGAGTGGTGTTCGCCATCTTCGGGTTGTTGTGGTTGTCAGGCTGGGTTCCGAGCGAACGCGTCATGTCCAGGGTCACAGGCGTAACGTTTTCCGCCTCGACTTTGGGGCTTGCAGCCATTGCGTGGTCGCTCATTTCGAAGGGGGGAGCGTCCGTCGAGGTAGCCTTCGGCAATTGGTTCGCGGTGCACGACTATCACTTCCCGCTGGTGCTCATGGCGGACCGGCTTTCCCTACCCTTCCTGCTTATGACGGTGGTGCTCTCGGGACTGATCGGACAGTTCTCGGCCACCTATCTGCATCGCGAGCGCGGATTTCTCCGGTTCTTCCTGCTATTGCATTTGTTCGCATTCGGATCGTTGCTGGCATTCGCGGCGGCTTCATTCGACTTGCTGGTGGGCGGATGGGAACTGGTGGGCATCACTTCGGTGCTGCTGATCGCTTTTTTCCAGCAGCGGCAAGCGCCCGTGGAGAACGCTCTGCGTGTTTTTGGGATATATCGCGCCTGTGACATAGGTTTGCTGGTGGCAGTATTCGCCATGCACCATTGGGCCGGAAGCGCTTCGTTTGCCGGCGGATTTCCAAAACTGACTGGGGCGCAGCCGGCGATCGTTGGTGTGCTGCTCCTGGTGGCGGCTGCCGGGAAGGCGGCGCAGGTTCCCTTCTCGGGATGGCTTCCACGTGCGATGGAGGGACCCACCCCATCAAGCGCGATTTTTTACGGCGCCATTTCCATTCATGCCGGAGCGTATCTGCTGCTGCGGGCTGAACCGGTGCTGGCGCAGTCCGGACTTGCTTCCGCGTTGGTGATCGCGATCGGCGCAATAACGGCAGTCTACGGAACCATCGCCGGCCGCGCTAGCGCGGACGCCAAGACGTCGCTGGCCTATGCGTCCTTGACGCAGGTGGGCGTGGTGTTTGTGGAGATAGGCTTGGGGTGGATATTCATCGCCGTGGCACATATCCTCGGGCACGCCACTGTCCGCACACTACAATTCCTGCGAGCACCTTCGATGCTGCACGATTATCACACCATGCACTCGGCCGTTGGCGGCGAATTGTCCCCTACCGGCAAACATCTGGAGGAGATCTTTCCGAAGCGCGTTCAGTTGTGGCTTTATCGCTGGGCGCTCGACCGTGGGCATCTGGACACCATTCTGGATCGTTTTGTCATCTACCCGCTGGTGCTTCTCTCCGGACTCTTCACCAGGTTTGACGGCTTGGGATTGGGCCAGACAGGGAAACGGCGGGATGCGGCCATTTCCGTGACCAGTCCGGCCCGTCAAGGAGGCGCCTGATGGCGGACTCCGCGATTTTGTTGTCTGTGGCGATAGGCGTTCCGTGGCTGGCAGCGATTCTAGCCGCCACCGGCCGGCGGCATGTTAGGGTTATTGGCGCCACCGCCTCTTTGGCCGCGGCTTTTGCGAGCGCGCTTCTGCTTGGATCCGCGCCGCACGGCGATTCGTTAGCCACAGCCCTGATGGTACTGTTCTCGGGGCTAGCGCTGGGGGCCATGCTGGTGATTCCACACCGCGATTGTACTCCTCCGACGATCGCCGGAATGCTCTTCATTTTAGGATCGACGTTACTGGCGTATGCGGCCCAGAATCTGCTCGTGCTGCTGGCCGCCTGGATCTTGACCACGATTCCTTTCTTTCCGGTGCCATGGTTCGCAGCGCACACGTGGCGCCCGCGCGTGGCACTGCTTCTGTCTAGTATCGCCCTCGCGTTAGCTACCGGGCTGATCGCGATGCACGGCCACGCCATGACCATCGACCGCTTGCGGGGCCGAAGTCCTGGCGGGATGGCCGTGTTTAGTCTTCTAGTAGTTGCGGTGATTCTCCGCAAAGGAATCTACCCCGCTCACGCGTGGGTGGCGGATGCCGCCGGCGGCGGTCCGACAATTCCGACCGCATTATTGCTAAACGGCCACTTCGGCGCGTGGTTGGTAGCGAAACTGGTTGTGCCTCTGTTTCCTCATGCAGCGCGCGATCTATTTCCGGTGCTTTCATATCTTGCCCTGGCGACGGCACTCTATGTCGCCATCCGAGCCCTTACAGAAAATTCGCCTCGCCGGCTTCTAGCGTTTCTTGCGCTCAGTCAGTCAGCATGTATTCTCGCTGGACTGGAGAGCCGGACCGTCGAAGGGATTACTGGCGCAGTGGTTCACTGGTTTGTGGTGACGGTATCGACCATGGGATTGTTTGGGATTTTGCGACTGCTGGAAGTCCGCTTCGGCGAGAATCTGACTGCCAAAAGGCACTTCGGTCTGGCCGAGAATGCGCCGCGGTTGGCGGTGTTCTTTCTTGTATTTGGGTTGGCTCTGGTTGGCTTGCCGGGCACGCTAAGCTTCTGTTCTCAAGACCTTCTCATTCACGGAACATTAGCGTCACACCCTCTGACCGGCCTGCTGCTGCCCATGGCCACCGCCATGAATGCCATTACCGTGTTCCGTTTGTTCGCACGGCTGTTCCTCGGTAAGCGCAGGACGGGCTTTACAGTGATGGCGGATGCACTACCGCGCGAGCGGTGGATTCTGGCAGCGGGTGTGATGTTCGTCGTGCTTGGGGGATTGTTCCCTAATACAATTGTCGCCCCCCAGTCGGCGGAGGCGGAGGCGTCCCTGGAAGCATTGAATGCGCCATTGACCCTCGGGGATATGGATCCAAATCGCGTAGCGCGATGGAAGGGCCACTCCACTTTGGCAGTGCCATGGTGCAAATTCTCCCCGCCCAGCGAACATGTTTCGGTTTATCGAGCTTGTGTCCGCCGGCCAATGACCGATGACTCACGTAGGAACGTTAGAGCCGCAAACTGTGAACGATTTAGATTGAGGCACGAATATGGTTGAAAAATTCTCGAATGATTGGCTGCGAGATGTGATTGAGGAGAGTCGCAAACGTGGTCTGCCTCCTCAGGGATCAAGTTTCTCCGGGTCTGAAGCTCTGCTCGATAGGATCTACTCTTTGACGCCGAGTGATTTCGAGCCCCTTGTTCGTCCTATTCAGGACTTCCAGGGCACGAAGCTGTTAATCTCATGTACCGACCGGACGCCCCTGGAAAACACTTTGAAACAGGCACTCTGCTTCGCGGACCTCGTCATAATCGTGCCGGCGCCGCTCTGGGCTTCGTGCGGGTATATGGGTTCGGTCCGCTATGCAGAGTTCAATTTCGAAAGCATAGAGCTAGCAGGCTGTTGGAATGTGGCGGTCGGCCTAGTCAACAACCTGTCAGGTCTGCTTGTCGGCGGGTGTGAAGCATTCGATGACGGCGCAGTGACGTTCCTCCCCATGGTCGGTGAAAGCCTCCATCGCTGGTCGCATCCCGAGCTAGTGCTGCCGGAGTTGCCCGAGCCGTATTCAGGGCAGCAAGGCCGGTACACTAGCATGGACGCCCATATGGAGGCATTTTACGCGTTATGCATCGAGCGTATGGCAGCAGAACGTCTTGGCGCAATACATCTCAACACGGCCTCATTCACGCGGCCGGTATTCGGGGATTTCACGATTGGAGAACGGACGACGAGAGGGCAGCCGGTGCGGTCTCTGGTTGAGATTGGCGTCCCGGACTTCAGCGTGTTATCGCTGGGCGAGGTTCTGCGTTTCCGGCGCGAACTCAGTGATGAACGCTCTCATCTGTCGCGCGCAATTGCAAGCGTGCTGAGACCGCAGGACGAGTACCGCCAGGGCATGCAATTGGCGATTGAGAATGTCCGCTCTTCGTGCGCAAGATTGATCCGCCACGTGGAGTCGATCCTGCCCCCAGGCTCGTATGGGAAGAGTGCCCGCGTTTCAGAGACTATGTTCGCCCTTGGTTCGGGAGGACCAAACGGCGGTACGATGCGGGCTGTTGATTTCCTGCTTGACGGCGGGACCCTTCGCGATCTGCTTCAATTGCTAACGTCAACTGACGAGGCCCAGCTAGAAATACGCGAAGACAGCATGCTCGCTGCGGATTTCATCGGCAAATAGGGCGAATAGCCTGTGGGTGGCTCTGACATTCCGCCATTGTGGCGGGATGACAGAGGACCGCCCCCAGAGTAAAGCCGATGTCGCGCTGCTGGATTGAGCCCCTTTGAGCAACTTTGAGACGGGCGATCCTCTGCCGCAATTGCAGAGGGCCGGCCATCTCGGGAACCCCATTTTGCAGGCCTTCCGCCTCGGTGAACACCCCAAAACCGGCCATACGTGATCACTTCAAAACCGGCCAACGGATCACTGCCAGGACATGAGACTGTTGTACCCTTTCGGAGTCAGTTTGAGCAAGTGTTTTCTTCCTCAGCCAGACATGCGATGCTCGCTCCCGACCAACGGGAGGGCCTGCGCTGCCAGTACTTTGGGTTCATGTTTTTCCTTCTTAGAAAGGTTTTGGTTTGTTGTGGCGAAGAAACGGTACATTCATTCGGTGACTCCGCCGCTGATGGCCGTCTTGGTGCGCCAACTCCGTGGACCGCACTTCAGCACATGCCCGTGGTGCAGGATGCGGTCCAGCAGTGCGGTGACCGCGGCTACATCGCCTAACAGCTTGCCCCAGTCTTCGACCGGGCGGTTGGAGGTGAGCAATGTACTGGCGCGTTCGTAACGGCGCATGATAATTTCCAGCAGATCCTCGGCCGCGGTGAGCGGCAGTTTACGCATGCCGAAGTCATCGATGATCAGCAAGGGCACCGCCGTCAAAGACTCCATGAACTCCTTGCGGGTGCCCTCTGCCACAGATTCCGCCAGATCATCCAGCAGCACATGCGTCTCGCGGTAGATCACGCGGTAACCCTGCTGGATGGCGGCTTGTCCGATAGCCTGGGCCAAGTGACTTTTCCCGGTGCCGCCGGGGCCCAGAAACAAGGCGTCTTCCCGCTTGCCGATGAAGGTGCTGGTGGCCAGGTCGAAGACCAGGCTGCGGTTCATCTTGGGATTAAAGGTGAAATCGAAGTTGTCCAACGACTTCTGCGGATCGCGGAAAGCAGCCAGTTTGCGGCGGCGTTCCAGCAGCCGGTCGCTGCGCCGGGTGAGCTCGTCGCTAACCAGGCTGGCGATTAGATCGATAGGCGCCATGGCTTCGGACTGCGCCTGGCGAAGGCGGGCTTCCAGTACCGTGGCCATGCCGCCGAGCCGGAGTTGCCGTAAGGAACTTTCTAATTCGATGAGGTTCATGTCTCACTCTCCTGCTGAGTTTTGCTTTCGATAAAGTCGCGGTATAGCGTGAGCTGCCGGATCAGCGGATCGACTTGCCGTAGGGTCAGGGGCAGTTGCGGCCGTCGCTCCAGATAGCGCCGCACAAAATGGTAGTCGTACACGCTGACTTCCAGCGCGGCGGTGCAGGCATCTTCCAGCGTGGCGGCGCCGTGTTTCTTGGCCAGCGAGAGCACACCCTGAATGCGGCGTATGGCAGTTTCACCGTCTTTACGGTGCATCCCCCGGCAAAGCGTACCGACCTGCGATCCGAGTTTGTCGGCGCGGGCCAGCAACTGCAGGGTCCCCAAGGGTGTCTGCTTAGGGCGGTCTTGATCTTGGATCCGATGCCGGCCGCGCGCTTGGCGCAGGTGCTCACGCAATAGCTGGCCGGTTTCCCGGCTCAGGATGCGGACCTGATGAGCATCCCATTGCACCTGCACACGGCGGCCGATCCAGCCCGGCGGTGCGCCGTAGTAAGCCGCCTCGATCTCCACGCAGCCATCCAGATGAACGGTGCGCTCGCCATATTGGTAGTAGCGGAACGGCTCCAGCGGCAAGGGTTGCAAAGCCGGCCGCTCTTCCGCGAACATGGCAGCGACCTGCCGTTTGGTGGTGCCGTGGATACGCGTATCCGCCCAACGCGTTTCCCAGTTATCCAGATAAGTTTGGGCTTCTTCCAGGCTCTCGAAACGTAAGCCTTTTAGCGGCGTGTTTTTGGCATGGCCTACGCTGCGCTCCACTTTCCCTTTGCGATCCGGATCGGCCACGCGGCACGGCAGCGGAACTATCTGGTAGTGTTGCAGCACGTCGCGGTACAGGGGATTGATGGTGGGATCGTAGATGTCTGGTGCGAGCACGCCCTCGCGCAGATTGTCCATGACGATGACCCGGGTCACGCCACCGAGCCGGCGGAAGGCCTTCTCGTGCAACTCCGCCCAGATCTGCGAACTGGAACGGAACGTCAGCAGGCGCACGCACTTGCGGCTATAACCCAGCGTGAGCACGAATAGCCGCGTGCGCCGATACTTACCCGTGGCTGCATCGCGCACCATGGGGCCGGCGCCGTAATCGACCTGCAGTTCCTCGCCCGGAGCGGTCTCGATCACCACCCTGGCCTCGGGCGATGGGCTGGGTTGCAGCTTGCGGACAAACCGGCGGACGCTCTGGTATCCGGCGGTGAAGCCGCACGTATCGGTCAGGTCCTGCCAGATCGCCATGGCGTTGCGGCCGCGGGATAGCCCGACTTCGATCACGTCACGGTATGCCGTGCAGGCGCTGGCCGAGGGACTGTGCTCCGGTTGTGGTTCCGGCTGCTTAGCCGCGGGCGCCAATTCGGCGCTGGAGTCGGTGATCACCTCGTTGGCCGGTTTTGCCAAAGCCGACCCCGGCGCAGGCTCGTTGGACGATTTGGCGGCAGTGGAGTCGGTGATCACCCCGTTGGCCGGTTTTGCCGGTGACGGTCTCCCCCAGGCGCCCGGTGGCCGCACTGAGATGCCGGCGGACCTTAGATAACCGCCTGCCGTTTCGCGCCGGACCCCGGTACTCTGCTGAATGCGCCGTAGCGACCAGCCCAACCGCCCCAAGGCGATGACTTGTTGTTTCTTTTCTTCGTTCAAGACGTTACTCACATCGACCGAGGGTAGCGCCCTCGCATCGTAGTTAACGTCCTGGACTGTGCTTTATCGTTGGCCGGTTTTCAGGTGATCATCTATGGCCGGTTTTGGGCGTTCACCAAGGCTTCCGCGAGTGCTCGCCGGGGGATTGTAGCGACAAATGTAGCTAACTTATCCTCAAGGTTCAACAGGTGGTCTCTCTAAGTTATTGAAAATACAGGACATCGCACGGCCCGATCCACTGATTAGAAGGCGGTGGATGTAGTGTTTCGCAAGTGCCTTGTTTTCAAATCTTTAGCTTTCAATGGGATACGCGCGACATGTTGAGGCTTGTTGAACCCTGTTGAAGCAGAAGGCTTTGAACAGCTACAAAATCATCTACAGTATGTACTAAGTACTTAGTAGTGTAACGCTACTCGGACGGCCGGTAAACGATCCGACCTAAAGTCACGCATCCAAACTGTCCGGTCATCGGGCTTATGGTCATGATGTTCGCGCGGGTGGGCCTCCGCGGCGCTGGAGCGGGCATCAAGACCGTGTCTCCGAAGGCCAGAACGGACACACACATTCATCAAATCCTGGATCATCCCCAAAAAACGCGATGCCCGCGAAGGTCATTAAAAGCACGATCAGTTTTCATCTGGTTTATCATCGACAAACCGCAATTGGCGTCTAAGACTAAGCCATTTGATCAGGTAGTCGATGCTAGTTCGAATAAGACTCTCTTCGTCCCTTTCTCTCGCGTCGTTCATAGCGGCCAATGTAGCAACGACCTCGAAACCGGTCGCCACTCTCTTCGTCGCCACCAAGTATGTATTCCGAATCTTTTCCAGCCGTCGGGGCGTCGCGCTGTCTCGCAAACTACTCACTGTCTCGATTCCGTGGCTATACAAAATCGTGAGAAGGCCATCCAATTCACGCTGTGAGCATCCGGCGTTACACTCGCGAAGCAACGCTGGCAGATTCTCGACATTCAAGGGCGTAAGCGCCCCGAGGTCGCTGGGCACCTGGCGATCCCGAAGTTCCTCGCCAAGGGTATTGAAGTGCTCGTCAATAGC
>Ga0335085_10004276_pt1 | contig 23821 bp, 18 predicted proteins | sample Lox_Sample_45_FD_206712 | JGI IMG/M metagenome (GOLD analysis project Ga0335085, IMG submission 206712) | Soil microbial communities from Loxahatchee National Wildlife Refuge, Florida, United States - Lox_Sample_4.5 | ecosystem: Environmental > Terrestrial > Soil > Wetlands | place: USA...
AAATCCTCATCCGACCACCGCTCTGCGAGATGGTCGGACTCCGGTTTCCTCGCTCCCTGCGGCCTTGCAGCTGGAGCTTTTTGACCGGCCTGCGCGGAGGGCGCGCTTTTCAACGCCCTGTCAGGGAGGTGTTGGAGCCATTCGTCCAGTTCTTGTTGTGCGGCGATCCATTGCCCGACGATTTCGTGGGCTTTCAGGTTGCGGCTCAGCCCCATCGTCCCGGTCAGGCAGAAGCCGCAATCGAGCGTGCAGCCGACCTGGGTGGAAAGACACAACGTCAGGCGGCGCTCATCGGGGATCAGCACCGATTCGATCCGGCGGCCGTCCTCCAGCCCGATCAGGAGCTTGCGCGTGCCGTCGGCCGCGATCCGGCGCTCGATGACGGACGGCCAGCGCACGCAGGCCCGTTGCGCGAGCTCGGCCCGCATCCCGACGCTCAGGTTGGTCATCGACTCGAAGGAGACGACCCGGCGGCGATAGAGCCACTCCCACAGCTGGGCGGCCCGATAGCGCGACCAGCCCCATTGGGCGGTCCACGCCTGCAGCTCACGCTTCGACAACGCGGCCAGGTTGACGGGGGCGGTCGCCATCCCGTCACGCTATCACAGCGCTTCTTGATGGTGCAACCCGACGGGTCGCCCCTCCATTGACCCTTCCTGAGGAACAGGCATATAATGATAAATTATGGCGACAGCGGTTGGCCGAACGGAGTGGGACGCCCTCTGGTGGGAGGTTCAAGACCGGCGGTTGCGCGGCCGGTTTGTGGCCGGCTCGGTCCTGCTGCACCTGGTGCTGGCCCTCTTGCTGATCAAGGAGGCGCCGACGCTGTTTGCCCCCCATCGCGAGGCCGCCTCCCCGCCGATGACGGTGACGTTGCTCGATCCCGATGCGGTCAAGGAGCTGCCGCTTGGCCCGACGACCCACCTGCCCTCCAGGCCCAAAAATCTGGACGCCGCCCCGCTTGGCCGCGCGGTTCCGGCACCGGCGAGACGGCCGGTGCCCTCGACGCCGGCACTGGGGGGCGAATCGGCCGTTCGAGGGGGCGATGCGGGCCGTCATCTGGACGCCGCGGGGAAGCCGACGATGCTGCCGCCCGCGGCCGGTCTTGAACCATCCAACGGCTCCGCTCCGAATCTGTCCCCGGTCCCGCCCTCGACGGCCGAGCGCCCATCGGCGGATGGCGGACCGCACGGGCTGCCCTTCGTCAGCCGGGAAGAGATCGATCAGCTGGCCAAGCTCTTTACCGACCAGCCGAAATCAACGGAGCCCTACCAGGCCAATATCGAGGATCTGCAGTATCTCTCCTACATCGCCCAGATTGCCCGGACGCTTGAGTTGATCTGGAAATACCCCAAAGAGGCCGGGGATCGCGGGCAGCAGGGGCAGACGGTGATCAAGATCGTCATCCAGGGGGACGGCACACTGGAGGCGGCGGAACTGATGCGAAGTTCCGGCTACGCGCTGCTGGACGGCGAGGCGCTCCGGGCGGTGAGGCGGCTGGCGCCCTATCCGCCGTTGCCCCGAAGCTGGCACCGTTCGCAATGGGATCTCACCATCAGCTTCACCTATGTCCTGAATGGCGTCGCCGTGAACGTTATCTGATCTTGACAGTCGGATGGCTGCATTGTATAGTGGCCGCAACGTGGACGTCATTTGCGCGTGAGGGCAGTGAGCGCATCCGCACAACTCGTCATTCTGGCCGATCATCCCAAGCTTCAGCAACTGTACGCCCATCGATTGCGCGAGCACGGCTATCGGGTCGAGACCGCCTCGGACATCGAGGATGCGGTTGTGGCGGCCATCGTGAAGCGGCCTCGGCTGCTGATCGCGGAATGGTTGCTGGGCCGGGGCCATGGCCTGGAACTGGCGCGCCGCCTGCACGCGGTCGCGGCCGCGTCGGCCACGCCCATCCTCTTTTTGGCCGATGAGCCGTCCCTGCCCCTTGCGCTCCAGCGGGGCGAGCACGGCCCGATCGACCTGCTGGTTCGTCCCGTTCCGTTCGAACGGCTGCTTGACGCCATTGAGCGGATGATTGCGCCCGCTGCCGCGAGACCGTCGGCGCCCTCCGCCTCGGCCTCGACCGGGGAGGACGGCGCGGTGGCGGCCGCGCTTCCCGGTCGCGCGCGGGCGGTGATTGAAGAACTGGTGGAGAGCGGGTTGCTCGCGCGCCGCGAAGGGTCGGGCAACGCCGCCGGGGAGCGATCCTCCCCATGAAGGTGGTGCTCATCGGCGGCGGCGAGCCGGGATTGCAGCTGCTCTCCTGGCTGAGTGCGGATCCGTCGACGCGGGTGCCGCTGGTGATCGAGCCGGATCATCAGGCGCTGATCCATCAGGTCGAGACCCTGGGCTTCCGCTGGTCGGGCACCGACGGCCCGCCGCTCATCCGCGACTCGGCTGACGCCATGGCCGAGATGGCGCCGCCCGATCTGGCGATCGCCTCGGTCGACGACGCCGATCTGCTGCGGCGCGTGCGCGCCGTCCTGCCCGCCGCCGTCCCCCTCCTGCTGCCCGAGGATGTGGCGCTCTGCCGACGGCTGCACCATTTTTTGAGCGCCCGGAGCCGGCCGTCTTCCGCGCCGCTCGATCAGCGCCCCGATCAGAGAATAGATCGGCGGGCGGAAGGCGGGGTGGATGAAGGGATCGGGCCGGCCGGCGAAGGCATGGATCAACTGGAGTTGATGCTCGAGCGGTTTCTGGGGAAGGCCTCCTGGCCGTTGCTCCTGGAACGCATCACCTGGTGGATGCAGTGGATCTGCGGCGCATCGAAGGGGTCGCTCTTTGTCTATCGCGGTTGGGGCCGGCGCCTGCTGCTTGAGCAGGTCCGGGGGCCGGTCGCGTCCGAAGGGGAGCGGTTGCTCCACCTGGGTGTCGCGCGGCAGGCGGTCGACTGCCAGCGGATCATTCACTACGCCGGCGGCGAAACGGCCGGTGGCGACGCACTCACCGCCGTGCCGATGATGCTGGACGAGCGGCCTGTCGGTGCGATCGTCCTGGCCGGGCCGTCGGGACCGCTGGCCGGGATCACGCCGGGACGGTCGGAGTTCGCGCTCTCGCAGTTGGCGATCCGCCTGGCGGGGTTGTTATGCCGGGGGATGCAGATGGGATGGGCCCAGGAATCAGGGTTGCGCGATCGGATTCGGCACGGCATCAAGGAGATCATCGGCCTGGCGCTGCCGGCCGGCGAGGCGTGCCGACAGGGGGTGGAGCTGATCGCCGGCCAGTTGTCCGCGGCCTCCTGCCGTCTGTACTGCCGCGGACCCCGCGCGAACGGCTGGGTGGCCTGCGCGTCAACGCCGGCCTCGCAGGCGGCCTGGGCGCCGGCGGAGCACCCCTGGCGGGGGACGGTGATGCTGACCGCGGCCTCCCTCGAGCCGCTCCTGCTCGTGCAGGAGCCGCAGAGATTGCTCTATCTGCCCTTCACCTTGGGATCGCAGGGGGACGGGGTGCTGGTGATCGAACATTCGGGCGCCGAGACGTGGAGCGTGCAACTCGTCGAGTTGCTCAAGGAAATGGGGCAACTGTTGGGGACGGTGGCGCAACGGGCGGGGGAGGGCTGAGACCATGAAGACCTCTAAACCGGTGGTGGTCGAGATCTTCGGCCAGCAGTACACCCTGCGCGGCGATGCCGACGAGCCCTATGTGCGGGAACTGGCGCGGTACGTGGACAAGAAAATCCGAGAAGTGGCGGCGAAAACCAAGACCAACGATCTGCGCCGCCTGGCGGTGCTCTCGGCGATCAACATTGCGCACGACTACCGGCGGCTCGCCGACGAGCAGCAGCATCACCAGATGGCGATCCGGCAGATCGGCCGGAAAACGCGGGACCTCATCGAAAGCATCGAAGAAGAGTTTGACGATCTTCGGCTGCAGTAATCGGCTTGCTTTTTTCCGGGGGCTTTGCTAGGGTGGCCCCGATGTTCATGTTATGAGCCGCCGCTCCCGCGCGGCGCCCGTTTGTGCGACGGGGCGTGGATCGACGCGCGCGGCGGGGGGCGGCTTGATGAGACGGTTTCGGTTGGAAGACGGTTCGGCGGAAGATGAATGGGATGTGATCAGCGCAGACCGATTGTGATCGTCAATGAGCGCCATTCGGGCGCGATGCAGGATGCGGGCAGTTTCGAGCGAGATGAACGGCATGAGCGAATGTGGTTCACACGGCGCACGCTCCACGCAAGATGAGGCAACTCTTCCCCCGTTTGGCGATGAACGGCCGGCCCCCCTGGTGACCATCCCCCCGTCGTGTCGATGCTTCGACGGGTCGATGGCCCCACGGCCTGATGAGGGGCGGCGGTTCGCGCGGGCGCGGGAGGCCGTCTGGAGCGAGCCGTTTCGGCCGATCCATCGCCTGTCCTGTCGCCGTCGTTCTGACGATCGGCTCTTCTGATCCCTCCCTGTCCGGCGTTCCGCCGGGAGCGTCCTCCATCCACGACTGTGTGACGCGTCTGTTCCGCCGCGCGACGGAACGGCCGGGACCGCGCGCTCGCCTGAGCGAGCCGCGCGCCGGCCTCCGTAATAATCCGGCGGAACCGCGTCTCTTCTGACACGCGGAGGAACGACAGATGACACCATGGATGGCGGGGGTGTTGGGGATAATCGCCGGCGGGGCCGCGGGGTGGCTGGCGGCGGGGTGGCAGCGGCGGCGCGATCAGCGGCTGCTGACCGATGCGCGACAGCAGACCCAGCGGCTGCTGGACGATGCGACGCGCGACGCGGCCATCCGCCGCAAGGATGCGGAGCTGGCCGCCAAGGAATTGTTGTTGGAGGCGCAAACGTCCGCCGAAACGGTGGTGGGACAGCGGCGGGCCGAGGTCGCCGAGCGGGAGCAGCGGCTCCAGCAGCGGGAGACGCAGCTCGAGCGCCGGATCGCGTCGACCGATCGCCGAGAATCGGATCTGCATCACCGCGAGCGGACGGTGATCGGGCGGGAAAAAAACGCGGTCGAGAAGGAGGAGCAGTACGGCCGTTTAGTCAAGGAACAGCAACGGGCGCTTGAGCAGGCGGCCGGCATGAGCGCCGAGGAGGCGACCACGCGGCTGACGGCGATGATGGAGGAGGCGGCGCGGTTTGAGGCGGCGAAGCGCCTCCGTCAGATCGAGGAGGAGACGAAGGAGACGGCCGAGCGGCGGGCGCGCGAAGTCATCGTTGACGCCATGCAGCGGGTGACCGGTGACTGCGTGGCGGAAGCGACGGTCTCGGTGGTGCAACTGCCCAATGACGAGATGAAGGGCCGGATCATCGGCAAGGAGGGTCGCAACATCCGGGCCCTCGAGGCGGCCACGGGCGTGGACGTGATCGTGGACGACACGCCCGAGGCGGTGGTGATCTCCGGGTTCGATCCATTGCGCCGGGAGATCGCGCGCGTGGCCCTGGAGCGGTTGATGGGCGACGGCCGCATCCACCCGCCCCGGATCGAAGAGGTCGTCGAAAAAGTGAAGAAGGAAATGGACGACTACATGGTCTCGGAGGCGGAAAAGGTGCTGCTGGAGTTGGGCATTCAGGGGCTGCACCCGGAGCTGATCAAAACATTGGGCCGGCTGCGCTTCCGGACCAGCTACGGCCAGAACAACCTGTTCCACGCGCGGGAGGCGGCCTATCTGTGCAGCATGATGGCCCACGAGCTGGGGCTGGATGTGAAGCTGGCCCGGCGGGCGGCGCTGCTGCACGATATCGGCAAGGCGCTCAGCCACGAGGAGGAGGGCACGCACCCCAATCTCGGCGCCGATCTGGCCCGTCGCTACGGGGAGTCGCCCAAGGTGGTCAACGCCATCGCCGGCCACCACGGCGACATCGAATTCATCTGCCCCGAGGCGGCGCTGGTGGCGATCGCGGAAGGGCTCTCGGCGGCCCGGCCGGGCGCCCGCCGCGAGCAGCACGCCTCCTATATCAAGCGGCTGCAGCAGCTGGAAGGGCTGGCGACCTCCTACACCGGCGTGGACAAGGCCTACGCGATCCGGGCAGGCCGGGAGATCCGCGTGATTCTGCGTCATGAGGAACTGTCGGACGCGCAGGCGGCGCATATCGCCAGGGATCTGGCCCACCGGATTGAAAAGGAGATGACCTATCCCGGCCAGATCAAGGTGACGGTGATCCGGGAGAGCCGCTACGTGGAGACGGCCAAATAAGGGGTGTGAGGTCTCAGCCCAGGCCGGTTTGTCGGCACGGAGTCGGCTGCGGTTTGCGGTCCTCGCCGGATTATTGAAGATGGGGGCTCTCGCCCCGCACAGTAGCTGAGCCACTTGAGGTGCGGGGCTCCGAAACGGCCTCCGCACCGGCCCGGGCCGAGACCTTGTGAGAGGGGTTGAAAGAAAAAATGACACAGATAAAAGTCCTGCTTATTGGCGACATCGTCGGCGATCCCGGGCGGCGTGTCATCGCCCACCGGCTGGCTGAGGTCAAGGCCGCGCACCGGATCGACCTGGTGATCGGCAACGCGGAGAACGCCGCCGGCGGGTTCGGCATCACGCCCAAGATTGCCGACGAGTTGTTCGCCATGGGGATCGACGTGCTGACGACGGGCAATCACGTCTGGGACAAGAAGGAGGCGCTTGACTATCTGGCCAAGGAGCGGCGCATCCTGCGTCCGGCCAACTATCCGGAGCAGACGCCCGGGCTCGGGCGCTATGTCGCCGAGTCGGACTCGGGCCTGAAGATCGGCGTGCTGCAGTTGATGGGTCGCGTCTTCATGCCGATGACCGATTGCCCCTTCCAGGTCGCCCGCCGCGAGCTGGAGTGGCTGCGCGCGACGACAAAGATCATTATCGTCGACATGCACGGGGAGGCGACCTCGGAGAAGCGCGCGATGGGCTGGTATCTGGACGGCCAGGTGACGGCGGTGCTGGGCACGCATACGCACGTGCAGACCGCCGACGAGGAAATCCTGCCGAACGGCACGGCCTACCTGACCGACGTCGGCATGACCGGCCCGTTGGTGTCGGTCATCGGGATCACCCCCGCCTCCGCGATCCGGAAATTTCTCACCCAGATGCCCACCCGGTTTGAATCGGCCGACGGGCCGGCGATCCTGCAGGGCGCGGTGGTGACCATCGATCCGGCGTCGGGCCGTGCCGTGGCGATAGAACGCGTTCAAGTCAGGGAGAACCAACCGTAACTCCGATGGGGCCTGGGGGTGAGGGGTCAACGCCAACCCAAAAGCCGCGCTTGTGGGGGATTGTTTCCGCACGGGCCCCCATAGACAAATGAATCAGGGGGAGAGTTGGGGTATGGGGGCATCGGAGGAGCGACGGCCCCGCACGGGCGCCCATTATAAAAGACCATCTCACCCCTGACGTGAGCGAGTGCCCGAGTGCGCGAGCGGATCAACCGAGTGCAGGTCAGGGAAGCGGAGTTCTCTTCGTTCTGCGATCAGCCCCGGTTGTTCTCAGTTTTTCCCTTGACCCCTGTCCCCTGACCCTTGCCCCCCGGATGGCTGCGCCGCCGGCGCGACGGCGGGGGAACGGGGTGGCAGGGCCAGCAACACCGAGACGTCGTTCGACGTGTTGTTGGCGACCGCCAGATCGGGCAGCCCGTCGCCGTTCAGGTCAAGCGCGACCAGCCCCATCGGCCGGCTGCCGGCGCGATAGAGCTGGGGTGTCTTGAAATGGCCGGCGCCGTCTCCCAGCAGGACGGAGATGGTGCTGTCGCCGGAATTGGCGACCGCCAGGTCGCCGTGGCCGTCCCCATTGAAATCGCCCACCGCGACGGCGACCGGCTCCACCTCGGCGCTGAGCTGGATGGGGGGCTCCGTAAACGGGCCCCGGCCGTCGCCAAAAAAGACCAGCACGCTGTTGGCAAAGGGAATCACCGCGACCAGGTCCGGATAGGCATCGTCGTTGACCCGCCCCACGGCGGCAAACAGCGGCCGGTTTTTGACCGCGTACCGGGGTCCCAGTTTCAGCTCGCCGGTGGCGGAGCCCCAGAAGAGCGTGACGCTGCTGGTCATCGGCCCGTTGTTGGAGACGACGACGTCCAGATGGCCGTCGCCGTTCAAATCGACCAGCAGCACCGCCGTCGGCGTATCGCCGGGATCGTAGTCCACCGGCTGCGCGAAAGTGCCGTCCCCCCGTCCCAGGTAGACCAGCAGGTGATCGAAGCGCAGCGCGACGACCAGATCGTCGGTGCCGTCGCGGTTCAGATCGCCGGCCGCGATTGCCAGGGGTGATCGCCCGGCGGGCAGCGTGGCCGTGTTCCGAAACGTGCCGTCACCGTTGCCCAGCAGAATCGACAGGTCGTCGCTCTGGTTGTTGGCGACCGCCAGATCCAAGCGGCCGTCACGGTTGAAGTCGCCCAGGGCCGCGGTGCGCGGCCGCACCCCCACGTCGTACATGGCGTGCTCCTTGAACAGACCGGCGCCGTCCTCCATGCCCGTCTGCGGATTCGAGGGCGCAGGCTTGCCCATCAGGACCGAGACGTTGTTGCTGTTCAGATTGGTGGTGATCAGATCCGGCCGGCCGTCGCCGTTCAGATCGGCCGTCAGGATTGAGATCGGGTTCAGCCCGACGTGATACTGCACCGGCGGCTGGAACACCGGCGGCCCCTGGTCGGCGGGCTGCCTCGTGCAGCCGAGAACGCAGACCATCGCGAGGAGGCAAGCGGCCGAGCCGGCGAGCCGGCGCGACGGGGTGATGGCGAATGGGGGCACGGCGTCCGTTTCCGGCCTAGAATTCCACCCCGGCCAGCCGCATCGTGTAGAGATGGTGGTAGAGCCCCTTGCGGGCCAGCAGCTCCTGGTGCGTGCCCTGCTCCACCAGCCGCCCTTTCTCGATGACCAGGATGCGGTGGGCGTTCTGGATCGTGGTCAGGCGGTGGGCGATTGCGAAGGTGGTCCGTCCCTTCATCAGCCGTTCCAGCGCCTCCTGGATCAGCAGCTCGGACTCGTTGTCCAGCGACGAGGTGGCCTCGTCGAGCAGCAGGAGGCGGGGATTTTTCAAAATGGCGCGCGCGATCGCGATCCGTTGCCGCTGGCCGGCGGAGAGCAGCAGCCCCTTTTCGCCCACGATCGTCTCGTATCCCTTCGGCAGCTCCGTGATGAAGGGATGAATGTTGGCCGCGCGGGCGGCGGCGATCATCTCCTCCTCCGTGGCGGTCAGCCGGCCGTAGAGAATATTCTCCCGGATCGTGCCGCCGAACAGGTGCGTTTCCTGGGGGACGAGGCCGATTTGCCGGTAGAGCGATCCCAACTGCACCGAGCGGATGTCGTGCCCGTCGATTTCGATCCGCCCGCCCGTCGGATCATAGAAGCGGTGCAGCAGTTGCATGATCGTGGTTTTGCCGGCCCCGCTCGGACCGACCAGGGCCACCAGCTCGCCGGGGTTGGCCTCGAAGGAGATCTCGTGCAGCACCGGCGTCTCCGGTGCGTACTGAAAGCTGACGCGGTCGAAGACGACCCGCCCCTCGATCGGCGGCAACGGGCCGGCGCCGGGCCGATCGACGACCTCCGGCGCAAGATCGAGGATCTCGAAGACCCGCTGCGTGGCCCCCTGCACCTCTTTGATCTGCGAGAAGAGATGGGCGAAGGCGCCGAACGGACCGATGAGAATGCCCATCGTGAGCAAAAAGACGATCAGATCGCCCGGCGTGATGGTGTTGGCCTGCACCTGGCGGGCGCCGTACCAGAGGATGCCCGCGCCCGAGCCGAAGGTCAGAAAGGTGATCATGGGAATAAAGATCGCCAGGACGGCGGCGCGGCTCAGCGCGACGAGGGTCGTCCGCTCGACCTGGTGGCCGAACCGGCCCGACTCGTGCGCTTCGGCCACGAACGATTTGACCACGCGGATGCCGGAGAGGGCCTCTTCGAGCACCGTCGTGGTCTCGGCCGTGCGGTCCTGGATGACGGTGGAGAGTTTTTTGAGGCGCCGGCCGAAGCCGAACCCGGTCAGCGCGATGAGCGGCAGGACCGCCAGGATCAGCAGGCAGAGCCGCCAGTTGATGTAGAAGAGAATCCCCAGGCCGCCGATCAGCGTGACGACCTGCTTGGCGAGGTTGATGGGCACTTCCGTCGTGAAGCGCTGGATGACCTGCACGTCGTTGGTCAGCCGGGAGATCAGTTCGCCGGTCCGCCGGCGGTTGAAAAAGCTGATCGACAGCCCCGTCAGATGGGTGAAGAGGTGAACGCGGAAATCCATCATGACCCGCTGCCCGATCGCCGCCACCAGGTAGCTGTGACCCATGGTCAGCACGGAGTGGATCGCCAGTAGGATCAGAATGGTTCCGATGGCGGTGTTGAGTTGGGGAATCGGCGCATGGCCGGAGAGCGAATTGATCACGTCGCGCGTCTTCCAGAGCATGGCCAGATTCAGACCGGCCACGCCCATCATCAACGCGGCCGCGACGGCCATGGAGGACAGATAGCGCCGGATGAACGTCAGCAGGCGGAAAATTTGTGTCGGCGGGCGGGGCATGGCGTGGAGTCGTAGATTGTTTTAACACGTCCCGCCCGAAATTGGAATGAGGGAAGCTCAATCTATATCATTTGAATTCGGGGGGAGACTTGGTCTCCCCCCGATGTCCCCCATTGGTTGATTGGCTCAGGAGATAACGGGAGAGCGAGACGCGTATTTGCGGGAACGTGTAACTCCGATGGGGGTGATCAGGGGGAGGAACCGGCACCTCCCCCTGATTTCAATGCCGAGACGCTATCTCCCCGGCATTTATATGTGGGGGCCTGTGCGGAAGCGATACGGCGTCCTCCAATGCCCCCACACCCCAAGCCCCCCATTGGTTGGTGGGCGCGGGAGGTACGAAAGAGCGTTACGCTAATGGCCAATTTACAGCGGCGGCATGGTTGCTTATAATGAAGCGCCGCGGGGGCCCGCGTGTTGAGAGGGTGGCCGCGCGGTCGGGGAGGAGCGATGAACCGCGAACCATGGGAGCAGCCGGCGCCTCAAGGCCGCCGCATTTATACCGTCTCGGAGCTGACGGCGCGGGTCAAGGCGCAGTTGGAGACGACGTTCAACGACATCTGGGTGGAGGGAGAAGTCTCCAATCTCCGTTGCCCGCCCTCCGGCCATCTCTATTTTTCACTCAAGGACCGCGCCGGACAGCTCCGGGCGGTTTGTTTTCGCAGCGGCGGCCGGCGGCTGAAATTTGTGCCGGCCGACGGCCGGGCCGTGCTCGCCAGGGGCCACCTGACCGTCTACGAGCCGCGCGGCGACTACCAGCTCATCGTCGACTATCTGGAGCCGGTCGGATTGGGGGCCCTGCAGGCCGCGTTCGAGCAGCTCAAAGAGCGGCTGGCCGCCGAGGGATTGTTCGACGCCGCCCGCAAGCGGCCGCTGCCGGCGCTGCCCCGTCGCGTGGGGATCGTGACCTCCCCGACCGGCGCGGTGATTCGCGACATGCTCACGGTCCTGGCCCGCCGCTTCGCCAACCTGCGGGTGGTGATCAACCCGGCGCCCGTGCAGGGGGAGGGCGCGGCGGCCCGGATCGCCGAGGCGATCGACGAGCTGAACGCCCTGGGCCTGGCCGACGTCATCATCGTGGGCCGGGGCGGCGGCTCGCTGGAGGATCTGTGGGCGTTCAACGAGGAGGCGGTGGCCCGGGCCATCGCCCGTTCCAAGGTGCCGGTCATCTCCGCGGTCGGGCATGAGACCGACGTCACCATCGCCGATTTTGTGGCCGATCTTCGCGCGCCGACGCCATCGGCGGCCGCCGAACTGGTCGTGAAGACCAAAACGGAGCTGACCGGCCGGGTGGAGCAACTCCGGCAGGCGCTGGTCCGGTCGTTTCAGTTGTTGATCGAGCGGCAGCGCGATCATATCCGCCACGAGCGCCGGGCGCTGATCGACCCGCAACGCGCGATTGAGACCGCGCTCCTGCGCGCCGATGATCTGGCCGACCGGCTGCGGGCCGTCCTGCCCCGCGCGCTCCAACGGCAACGGGAGCGCACGGCCGGGCTCACGCAACGGTTTCGGGCCCGTTCTCCGCTGGAACTGATTCGGGCGACCCTGCTGCGGCTCGGGCAGTCGCGCGAGCGGCTGGCGCAGCGGATGCTGGGCCAGGATCAGGTGCGGCGCACACGCGTGGAGCACCGCCTGGCGCAGCTGCACGGCCTGAGCCCCCTGGCGATTTTGAGCCGGGGCTACAGCGTTGCGCGACGGCTGTCCGACGGCCGGATTCTCCGGTCGGCCGAGGGCGTGGCGCCGGGCGAGCGGATCGCCGTGCTGCTCCATGAAGGCGAACTTTGGACGAGTGTGGACGAGGTGCGGCGACAGCGTTCCTGGCCGTCGGTCGAGTCGGCCTGACGGCTGAAGCGCGTGAGCCTGCCGCCACGCCGCATCATGTATAATGGAGGGCTTATGGCCGCGGGAAAATTCGAAGAGGCGCTGAACCGGTTGGAGGAGACCGTCCGGGCACTGGAGCAGGGCGATCTGTCCTTGGAAGAGTCGTTGAAACGGTTTGAAGAGGGGATCAAACTGTCGAAGCAATGTATGAAAATGCTCGAGGAGGCGGAGCGCAAGGTCGAAATTCTGCTGGCGGACAAGGAAGGGAACAAGCGGCTGCAGCCCTTTTCGGAGCGTCCGGCGCGGCCCCGCCCCGGCGCCGGTGACGAGGATGAAGAGGAGGAGGAGGACGAGGAGTGGGAGGAAAATGAGGGGGACGAGGCTGACGACACCGAGGCCGACCGCTTGGACGAGGACGACGAATCCGAGGAAAAGAACGGCGGCCGGAGAACACGGTGAAACGTCGACCCGTCCAATCGGGCGCAGCCGCCGTGCTCCACCGTCCGGGACGCGCCGGCCATCGGACCTCCGGTGAGACGGTCCTGCGTCTTGATCAACTCCTGGTGGAGCGGGGGTGCGCGGCCAGCCGGGAGCAGGCCCGTCGGCTCATCATGAGCGGGGCGGTGCGTGTGGACGACCGCGTCATCGATAAGCCGGGCCGCCGGACCGCAACCGATGCGGCCGTCGAGCTGACCGGCGCGCCGCGGTACGTGAGCCGCGGCGGGATCAAGCTGGAGGGGGCCCTGGCGGCGTTCGGCCTCCCGATCGCCGGACGGGTGGCGATGGATGTGGGCGCGTCGACGGGAGGCTTCACCGACTGCCTGCTCCAGCACGGGGTGGGCCGGGTCTATGCGGTCGACGTCGGCTACGGCCAGCTGGCCTGGTCGCTCCGGCAGGATCCCCGCGTCGTGGTCATCGAACGGACGAACATCCGTGCGATGGCGCCCGCCGCCGTGCCGGAATGCGTGGGACTGGTCACGGCGGACGTGTCGTTCATCTCGCTGCGGCTGGTGTTGCCCGCGCTGCGGGCGTGGCTGGCCGACGGAGCCGATCTGCTGGTGCTGGTCAAGCCGCAATTTGAAGTCGGACGCGGGCGGGTGGGGGGGGGCGGCGTCGTGCGGGAGCCGGCCTTGCGCGAGTCGGCCCTCCGGGGGGTGGCCGCCGCCGCCGAAGAAGCGGGCTATCGCGTGCGGGCCTGCGCGCCGAGCGTGCTGCCGGGCCCGAAGGGCAATCAGGAATATTTTCTGTGGCTGCAATGGGGGGCGGAACTCGTCGGATCACAAGCAGGAGGAGCGGAATTGTGAGAGTGCTGGTGACGGGTGGTGCTGGCTTTATCGGATCTCATTTGGTGGACCGGCTGGTCGAGGAGAATCACGAAGTCTCGGTGGTGGATGATCTGTCCACCGGCAAACGCAAACGGGTCAATCCGAAGGCGCACTTTTACAAGGCCGATATTCTCAGCACGAGGCTGGAGCGGGTCTTCAAAAAGGAGCGGCCGGAGATCGTCAACCATCACGCGGCGCAGATCAACGTCCGCCGGTCGGTCAAGGATCCGTTGTTCGACGCCCAGGTCAATATCCTGGGCCTGCTCAATCTGCTGCAGTTGTCGGTCAAGTACGGCGTCCGGCGCGTGTTGTTCGCCTCGTCCGGCGGCGCCGTCTACGGAGAGCAGCAGACGTTTCCCGCCACCGAGGAGCACGCGGCCCATCCGCTGAATCCGTACGGCGTGAGCAAGCTGGCCGGTGAGCATTTTCTCTATTATTTCCGGCAAAGCTCCGGGTTGGCGACGGCGTGCCTCCGCTACAGCAACGTCTACGGCCCCCGGCAGGACCCCTTCGGGGAGGCGGGTGTCGTGGCGATTTTCACCCAGAAGCTGCTGAGGGGCGAGCCGCCGCTGATCAACGGCACCGGCCGGCAGACGCGGGACTTTGTCTTTGTCGAGGACGTGGTGGACGCCAACATGGCCGTGCTGCACAGCGGCGCGGAGGGGGTGTTCAATGTCGGGACGGGCCGTGAAACGTCGGTCAACGAACTCTGCGCCCTGCTCAAGCGGGTGATCGGGATCGACGTGCGCGAGCAGCACGGTCCGGAGGCCGCGGGCGAGATCGCGCGCAGTTGTCTGGACGCCTCGCGGCTCCGCAAGGCGACCGATTGGGCGCCCAAGGTGCCTCTGGAAGAGGGGCTCCGGCGCACGGTCGACTACTTCAGGCAATTCCTGAAGTAGATTCCCACGGGCAGGCCGTGGCCCTTTAAGCCATGCTCTTCGTGCGCAGCGCCCGCATGCCCCCCGCCTGCGTGTGCTGGGAATCGAACAGGACCGTTCGTCTTCGATTCGAAGCAACGGCGGGGTCCTCCTCTGGCGCGATCAGCCCGCGGGGATCCACTTGGGGCCGCCCCGGGCGTGAGGGATGCCGCCCCGCGGGGTGGGGAGCGCGGGGTGTCTTGACAGGGAACGAAGGCGTGCTATGATATCGTCGATGGCTCGACGATCCATCCTTGGACGGGGGCGGCTGGGACGGTCGCTGATCCTGTGCGGCATCGCGGCCCTGATGACGACCGGCTGCTTTGCCAACCATGAAATCCGTCTGGCCGAGCAACTGGGCGCCGGGGGCAATTGGGACGGCGCCGTAATTTTGTACGAGCAGGCGGTCAAACGCTCCCCAAACGATTCTTCCCTTCGCAAACAGCTTGATCAGGCCCGGTTCAAGGCGGCGAACATCCATTACGAACGGGGACGGGCGCTCCTGAAAGAGAACAAGATCGACCCGTCGCTCGACGAGTTCAAGCGGGCGCTTGCCTTCGATCCCGCCAAGTCCGAATACCGGACGGCCTTTGACGAGGCGATGCAGGCCCGGCAGGCCGAGGTGCGGTTGGAGGCCGGCCGTCAGTTGATGAAGGCCGGCCGTCTGGACGAAGCGCTGACCGAATTCGAGTCGGCGCTGGAGAAAAACCCCTCGCTGGTCGAGGCGCAGCAGGCGGTGATACAGATTACCGAGAAGAAACGATCGGCGACCTCGGCGGAAGGGTTGGCGCTCAGCTCGAAGGAACCGATCACCATCAAATTTCAGGGCGCCCGCCTGAAGGAAGTGTTCGAACTGCTCTCCAAAAGCTACGGCATCAACATCCTGTTCGACCGGGACGTCCGGGACGATCCGGTGACCGTCTTCCTCAAGGACGCCTCGTTTCCCGAGGCGCTGAATCTGATCTTGTCCACGAATAATCTCTTTATGAAGCGGATCAATGAAAGAACGATTCTGGTGGCGCCCAAGACCAAGGCCAAGGCCAACCAGTATGAGGATCTGCAGATCCGGACCTTCTATCTCTCGGTGGTACCGGCCAAGGAGATGGTCAACCTGCTGCGGACGATGCTCGACACGCGGCGCGTCTTCGTCAACAACGATTTGAACGCCATCGTGATGCGGGATACGGTCGACAAGCTCGACCTGGCCTCCAAGATCATCGCCGCGAACGACCGATCGGTGGCCGAGGTGATGTTCGACGTGGAGGTCATCGAGGTCGATCGGACGAAACTGCTCACCTACGGGTGGGAGCTGTCGCCGAGCAATACGGTCAGCGGCGGCGTCGGGCCGCCCGGGGCCACGTCCCCCGGCGGGACGATGACATTGAACCAGCTCAGCAAGCTGACCAACAGCAACGTCTTCTTGACGCTGCCGACGGTGGTGGTGGACCTGATCAAGCAGGACTCCGACGCCCAGACCTTGGTGAATCCCCGGGTGCGGGCGTTGAACGGCGGCACGGCGAAGATCAACGTCGGCGACAAGATACCGATTCAGCTGAGCACCACCAGCTCGACCAGCGGCACGGCGACGACGGTGGGGGGCACCACCGTCACGACGGCGACCGAGTACAAGGACACCGGCATCAAGTTGAGCATCGAGCCGGTCATCTATCTGAACAACGACGTGCGGATGAAGCTCAACCTGGAAGTCACGACGCTGGGCGACCTTGTCCCGGGAGTCAACCAGTACAAGTTCGGCAATCGCACGGCCGAAACGGTCCTCAATGTTCATGACGGTGAGACGGTCGTCATCGGCGGATTGATCGGCGACCAGGATCGGACATCGGAGAACAAGATTCCGGTGCTGGGCGATATCCCCTTGCTCGGCAAGCTCTTCTCCCATACCGATCAGCAGAAGGTGAAAACCGATCTGATCATGACCATCACGCCGCATGTGGTCCGACGACTGGAACCGCCCAGCGATGATCTGCTCGCCTTCTGGTCGGGGACGGAAGAGGCCTATTCGACGACCCAGCTCTTTTCGGGATTGTCGTTCGGCGGGCCGTCGGGGTCGTCGGGCGACGGGGGCGAATTTGTCTCGCCGCCTCCGATGCCGGAACCGCCGCCCGTGCCGCAGGAGCAACCGCAGGCCCCGCAGAATGCGCCGATGCCCGGCCCCCCGATTCCGCCTCCGCCCGTTCGGCCGCCGCCGCCCCTTCCCTCCGGCTCCTATCTGCCATCCGACGACCCGTCCGTGACGGGCGACGCGGTGGTGCACGTGGCGCCCGAGCAGCTTTTGGTGGGGGCGCAGGAGCCGGTGTCGGTCGTGGTCAAGGCCGATCAGGTCTCCAACTTGTCCGAGGCGGAATTCGTGATCTCCTACGATCCCGCCGTGCTGGAATTCGATCATGCGGTCGAGGGTGGCCTGATGAGCCAGGGAGACTGGGCGACATCCTTTTCCGCCATTCCCAATCCCGAGCTGGGCCAGATCGATCTTCGCATTGCCCGCCTGTCCGACGCGCACGGCGCTCAGGGTTCCGGAGCGCTCTGCACGCTGATCTTCCGAAGCAAAATGCCGGGCGCTTCTCCCGTCACGGTGGTGCCGGGTTCCTTCACCAACCCGGATCATGCCCCGGTGCCGGTGACGGCCCGCCGCGGGGTGGTCGTTGTTCGGTAAGCGTGACGCCCCCCTTCCGTGAACCCGGACAGCGAGCGCAGTCCCCACCTCTTGCCTCGAACGAATCCGCCTCAGGCGGAGAGAGGAAGCGGTCGATTCTTGGCGCACACCAGGCGGGCTGAGCGAGCGAATAGCACGATGTCTCCTTTCACACGGGTCGAAGAATCCCCGCCTGCACAGGCGGGGTTCTTCAACATCGCAATCCGCCGATTGGTGTCCGGCTGTTGCGCCCGCGCGCGCTAAGCAGACGAGTGTTCCGCGGGCGGATGGTCGACCGGCGGCGACGCTGGAGCCTGCAGCATCGCAGGAGCCGTCCGAGTCTTCCCGCTTGCCGCCCGCCCGTTCGGCGGATCGCCGCGGCGGGGGGCGTCACCCTGATCGAGTTGATGGTGACGCTGGCGATTCTGCTCGTCCTCGCGGCGGTGGCTATGCCGATGGTCAAGATGAACGCCAAACGGACGCGGGAGCTGGAGCTGCGTCAACAGTTGCGCATCGTCCGCGAGGCGATCGACCAGTTTCATCTCGATTGGAACCGATCGGGCACCCAACTGCTCGGGCCGCTGTGCCAGGCGAATCAACTGACCTGCAACGATGTCAGCGACGACTTCGGCTATCCGAAGGATCTCAAGACGCTGCTGGAAGTGAAACTCAGCGGGGCGCAGGCGACGACAAGCAAAATCGACGTCAAGCGGTACCTGCGCCAGATCCCCCTCGATCCGATGACGCAGACGCGCGACTGGGGAAAGCGCTGCTACCGCGACGACCCCGACGCCTCGTCCTGGTGCGGGGACGACGTCTACGACATTCACACCACCAGCGAGGAGACGGGGTTGGACGGCACCCCGTATCACACGTGGTGACGACACACGCCGACACCCGCGGGCAGGCCCGCGGATATCTGCCGACGATCCGCCGGAGGCGGAGAGCGTGAGGGGGAGGGTCGGGGTGCGCGGGGGCATGGCTCGCCGCGAGGACTTGCCACGAGTGGTTCGACAGGCCTGTCCCGAGCAACGCCGAAGGACCCGCCATGACCGGTCACCCTGAGCTGGTCGAAGGGTGCCGCACGGGCCCCCGCATCACATGCCGGCGACGCGGGCCGATACAATAAAGGAGGAGGAGATCACGCATGCCGACCGTTCAGCAATTGGAGCAACGACTGGGTCGATTGACGAAAAAAATGGCCGCCGCCCGGCGGGGCGGCGGAGGCGACGCCGCCTCAGCCCTGCGCCTGATGCATAAACGCCGGCGCCGGCTACAACGGAAACTCCGGCGCACGCGGCCGGCGCCCGCGACCGGCCGGGCGGCCCAGGCGTCCGCGCCGCCCCCGGCGCAGCCGCAGGGAGAGCAGCGGAGCTAAACGGTTGTGACGGACCGACGGTCGCACGGCTCAAACCGGCCGCTCGGCCGGGATGGCGCGCTGAGCCCCGCCCTCATGGCGGCGGCCGGCGCGTTGTTGTGCGGCCAGGCGCTGGCCTGGCGGAGCGCGCCCCCGTCGATCGCGTTGTCCGCTGCGATCGGGTCGTTCTGGTTCGCCGGCGCGGCCGTGCTGGCGTGGCGGGGCGTTCGCCGTGGCCATTTGTCCCCCATGCGGCGGTGCGCGTTGTTCCTCATGGCCCTGCCGGCGGCGCAGGAATGGCTGTTTCGTTCGGCCGGCGGCGGGGAGGCGGCGCTGATCGTCTATCCGTTGCTGGCGCTGGGGGCGGCGCTGACGCTGCCCCTCCGGTTTTTTCTGCTCTCGGTTTCGACGACCGTGTTTGCCGCGCTGATGTGGCGGCTGGCGCGCGACGGGTGGGCCCCGTTCCCGGCGTGGGAGGGGGCGCTGTTGCTCGGACTGACGGCGGGTGTGCCCTATGTCGTCTGGCAGCGCCTGCATCTGTTGCGCCGGCAGACGGCGCGCGCGGCCTCGGTCCTGGAGGAACAGCGGCAACGGGAACAGTTGTTCGATCCCGCGCAACCGCCGTCCCCGTTGCTGTTTGAGGCGCCCCGGGAGGAACAGGCGGCCTGGCTGCAGGTTCGCTTTCGGGAGCGGTGCCGGCAGATGCTGAGCGTGCTCAAACAGGCCATTCCCCAGGCGCGCAGTTGCGCCCTGTTCCTGTACGAGCCCGGCCATGAACGGCTGCGCCTGGAGCTGTGCATCGGCGGCCCGCCGCAGGACTATTGGGACGAGGTTTCGGTGCCTGTGGGTCATGGGCCGATCGGGTGGGCCGCCAAGGAGAAGAAACCCTGCCGCTATGGACGGCTGGACCCGGTCCGACAATTACCCGACTACTACCGCGTTCCCGCTCCCGTCCGGTCGCTGTTGGTGATGCCGATGATGACGGAGGAACGGTTGGAGGGGGTCCTCTGCGTCGACAGCCAGCGCGCGGGGGTGTTGGGCGACCGGGAGGAGCAACTGCTGTCGCTGACCGCCGGCTACCTCCGGGCCCAGCTTGAAGATCTGCGGCAGCACAGGCAGATTGCGCAGAAGGGACAGGAGCTGTCCCTGCTGCTGGAAGCCAGCCAGTCGCTCAATTCACGATTGGGTCTGCAGCATCGCCTGGCCACGATGACCGGCCTGACCCGGAAGATCGTGCAGGCGGAGACGATCATCCTGTGTCTGGTGGGCGAGGGGGAACGGCGCGCGGTCGTCCACGTCGCCGAGGGCGACAACACGGCGCGCGCGCTCGGTCAATCCTTCCCGCTGACGGACGGGCTGGTCAGCCTGGTGGTGAAGAATCGCCAGCCGATTGTGCTGTCGCACCTGTCGGATGAGCAGCCGACCCGGTTCTTCCCGTCGAAATCGAAGCTCCAGCCGACGGCGCGGTCGTTTCTGGGGCTGCCGCTGATCCTGCAGGACCGGGTGATCGGATTGCTGCTGTGTTTGTCCGACGTCCCCTCCGCCTTCACCGCGACCCACCAGCATCTGCTCTCCATCCTGTGCAACCAGGCCGCCCGGGCCATTAGCGACGCCCAACTGCACGAGCAAGTGGAGCGTCTGGCTTCCATCGATGGGCTCACGGGCATTCTGAACCACCGGGCCTTCCACGACCGGCTGCATTACGAATGGGAGCAGGCGCAGCGTCACGGCGAATCCCTTGCGCTCATGATGATCGACCTGGATTATTTCAAGCGGATCAACGATACCCACGGCCACCAGGCCGGCGACCGGATTCTCAAACAGGTGGCCGCCCTGCTGACGAAATTGGCGCGGAAGGTCGATACGTCGGGCCGTTACGGCGGGGAGGAGTTCGCGATCCTGCTGCCCCAGACGACCGCGGCCCAGGCCGGCAGGATGGCGGAACGGATCCGGAAGGCGGTCGAGCGGGGGCGGTTCGGGCAGGAAGGGGTCCCCATCCCGGTGACGCTGAGCATCGGCATCGCCTCGGCGCCGGCGGACGCCGCCGGCCCGGATCGGCTGGTGGGCGCGGCGGACAAAGCCTTGTACGGCGCCAAGACGCAGGGCCGCAACCGCGTCGTCCTCTATGCCGACCTGGCGGCGGCCGTTCTACGATAATGCGTCGCCGGGGATGATCTGCCGTTTGATCTGTTCGATGGTTTTGATCGATGAGGGACCGAGCGGGCGCGCGGGTTCCTGCAACCGCTCCAAGTCCCGTTCAACCGGCCGCAGGCGGGTCAGCGCGCCGTTTTCGTCCAGCTTCAGGGCCGATTGCAACGATCGTTGGGCCTCGACCAGCGACTCGCGGGCCATGCCGAAATTCTGATGCTCGATGTGGGTCTCGGCGGTCGTCAGCGCATCGCGCATTTCGAGCAGGTGGCCGCGCATGCGAAGCGTCGTCACGTGGCGCTCCAGCTCAAGGGTCCGGCGCGCCATTTCGTTCTTGAGTTGCTGCAGATTCTGCTGGACGCCTCGCTGTTCGCGTCCGCCGGCCAGGTAACCGGCCACGAAGGCGGCCACCAGCAACAGGCCTGTTAACAGCAATCTTGCCATCAGCGAACACCCCAGAATTTGTGGTTGCCGTCCCTTTATACCACAAAATCTATTGACAAGGCAGTCGTTCTATGACAGAGTACCGCCACCTGGGCATGTATCAACAGTTTTTTCAGTTCCGGCGCCTTCCCTTCCAACCCACGCCCGACCCGCACTTCTTTTTCTTCACGACCCGTCACGAGGAGGCGTTCAATCAGGGGCTCTACACCATCAGGGAACGCAAGGGCTTCATGGTGCTGACCGGAGAGATCGGCACCGGCAAGACCACGCTGTCCCGGTTGTTGATCGAGCAACTGGGGCCGCGCGTCAAGAGCGCCCTGATCTTCAATCCGAACCTGACGACCGTCGAGCTGCTCCAGTCGATCAACCATGATTTCGGCCTCAACGATCAGAGCTACTCGAAGAAGATCCTCACCGACGAGCTGAACCAGTTCCTGCTCGAACAGCTCATGCAGGGCGGCAACGCGGCGCTGATCATCGACGAAGCGCAGACGCTGTCGGTGGAGTGCCTGGAGGAGGTCCGGCTCCTGTCGAATCTCGAAACCCCCCGGGCCAAACTGCTGCAGATCCTGCTGATCGGCCAGCCGGAATTGATGGACAAGCTGGCGCTGCCGCAGCTCCGGCAGCTCAACCAGCGCATCGTGGTCCGCGCGCATCTGACGCCGCTGGAGCCGCAGGAGGTGGCCGATTACATCCGGTATCGATTGTGGCGGGCCGGCGGCCGCGAGGCGGTCCACTTCGAGCCCGCCGCGTTGGAGCTGGTCTATCGATACTCCGGCGGGGTGCCGCGTCTGGTCAATGCGCTCTGCGACCGGGCGCTGCTCGCCGCCTACGTCCGCGGCACCCGGCTCATCTCCGGCTACGTGATGAGCCAGGCGATCGGCGAATTGACCCCCATTCTGCAGGTGACGGAGCCGCCGCCCCCCTATCTGACGCAAGAGGCGCCGGTTCCGTCCGCCAGGCCCCGCTCCGACCCGACGCTGCGCGTGGCCGTTATTGGACTGGCTCTGCTGCTGGCGGGGCTGGGGGCGATGTGGTGGAACGCGGAGTCGATTGAACAGCGTTTTCCGACGGCGCTGCTGGCCCGCGACCAGCCTGAAACCATTCTGCCGCCCCCGGCGGAGTTGTCCCCCGGGCCGGAACCGTTCATCGGCGCGGCGCCGTTCCAGCGGCCGGACGCGTCGGGCGGATCCGTTGCCGCCCCTCATGACGCGCCTGTGCCGCCGGCCAATACGCCGTCTGTTGGAACGATTCCGCCCCGGCCGTCCCCGTCGATGCCGTCTCAGGCCAGTGTGCCGCCGCCTCCGTCGACGCCTCGGCCGCCGGGCGACCGGGAGCCGCCGGTCACGACCCCGGTGACGTCCGCCATCCGGGTTCCCTTGCTTCCGACGGAGGTGGTGACGCCGTCGCGCCCGGCCCCGATCCCCGTGATCCTTCCCGCGCCGGGCACCGACGCGATCGACCGGCCGCCATTGCCGGCCTCCGCCACGGAGGCCGGGCCGCCGGAGTTGAAAGCGGATCACGCCGATACCCGCGTGGCGGCTGTCGACGGGAAGACGGTTGCGCCGTCTCCCGTTGAAGCCGTGCCGCCGCCGGTTCATGGAGATGAGGGGGCCGCGGTGCCGCCGGTTGGGGGGGAAAGGGGACCGGCGTGGTACGTGGACGGCGATGATGTGATCCGGGCCTCGACGCCGGAGTTGATGGAGCGGGCGGCCCTGCTGATGCTGCTGCGCCAGTGGGGGGCGGTGCCCGACTGGCCTCCCGTCGGGCCGAACGGCCTGGTGAATGCGGACCCCGCCACATTGGCCCGCGGGCGAAAACTTGAACTGCTCCAGGTGCCGCTCTCCGGTCATGAGGTGTTGAAACTGGACTACCCCGTCATCGTCATGCGGAAGAGCGACGCGCCGGGGCAGCCGCCGCATCCCGTCGTCATCACCCGCGTCATCAGCGGCCGCGTGATCCTGTTCGACCCTGGCGCCGGCTTCATCACCCGATCGGCCTCCGCGATCGATCAGGAGTTGACGGGCGCGGTCCGGCTCTATTGGCGGCCGCTCAACGGCTGGCGGTGGCCGGGACCGATCGACGGCGAGGACCCGGTCGTCCGATGGCTGCAACGCCAGTTGCGCGACCGGCAGCTCTATCACGGACCGATCGACGGCCTGGTCGGGCCGGACACGGAACAGGCGCTGCGGCAATGGGCCGACCGGCGCGGTCTGACCATCACCGCCGCCGACCCCCTCCTGGATCTGTTGATTTCGCAGTTGCTCGAACCGGCCGGTTTTCCCCATTTGTCCCTGCCCGAATCCGGCCCGCCGGCCGGCCGGGTACGCGCGGGCGATGCGCCGGCCTCCGCGGCCGGCGACGCCGCCGGCTAACGGCGCCCATCCCTGTTCCTCATCGGCTCTTCGGCCCCCGCGTGACTTGACATTCACGGGTTTGCGAGGAATAATGACGGTCGGAGCCGTGTGCCGTGCCGTCGACTCATCTGAGCATAGCGTGGTGGCATTGGCGGCGACGCCTGGCGACCGTCCTGGTGGTGGCGGTCTGGGCGTATCTGCTGGCTGATCTGACCACGCTGTTCATGGGGGCGACGATCGAGGCCTCCATGCCGCCGTCGCGCCCGGCCGGGGGCGAGGTCATGATCCCGCCGTCGTCGGCTGATGTGCAGGCCATCTTGCAAGGCAATCTCTTCAATCCCAATCAGCGGGGGACCGCGACCGAGGCATCGACCGCGCCGGCGCCGGTGGTCATCGAATCGA
>Ga0335085_10004277_pt1 | contig 23814 bp, 16 predicted proteins | sample Lox_Sample_45_FD_206712 | JGI IMG/M metagenome (GOLD analysis project Ga0335085, IMG submission 206712) | Soil microbial communities from Loxahatchee National Wildlife Refuge, Florida, United States - Lox_Sample_4.5 | ecosystem: Environmental > Terrestrial > Soil > Wetlands | place: USA...
GCTTGCGTTCGCAAAGAGCCAGCCATTGTAATCCTTGGTTTCAATGACAAAAACTCCAAACCGCGAGACAAGGATGTGATCGATCTGCGTGGTGCCGTCGTCCATCCGTACCGTGACGTGATTCATGAGATGATGGTTCGGGTGTCCGAAGTGCGACAATAGCAGCTGGGACACCCGCGCCTCGCCACTATTCTGGAAGGTCGGGAACCGCCAGACTCCGAAGGCGCGGCCCGCTCGAAAACGCACGGTTTTGCGCCTGCCCAAGAGAAAACCCAAGACAGCCGCAACGGCGAGCAGGCTGTACATCGTGTGCCGATCACTTTGGTGCAAGCCCATAAACAACCGCGCGACCGGCTGAATCGCGAGACGCTCAAACAGCGCCCAGATTCTCAAGGAGAGACCGGTGGAGGTCACGGTGGGCTCACTCGTGGGGACGCCAGGGTGTGCGGCGTGTGCGATCGATGGGCTTCCGCACGCCGCTCACGCTTCGAGTCAACGTCGCTAGGCGCGCACCATCGGCGGCTCGCTTGTCGGGTTCAACGGTCGCCAGGCTGCACGCGGCCGAGAAGCCGCATCGAACAGGCGATGATGGTCGCGATGCCGACCACGGCAATCGTAATCGCCGGAACGATCCCGTGTTGCGGTGCGTTCGCGGGGCGTCGCAGCATCATTGCAAGTATTCCGATGTACCATGTGCCAATCACCACGCCGGCGATGGACATCCAGCGCGCGGCTCCTGGTCCCCAGAGGTCGATCGACCAACCGACCAGATACGGCAGGATCAATAGCGCCCACCAAGCCGAGCGTCCTGAGGTGCCCCCGACGCCGCCGATGGCGCTGAGCAAGAACAATGAACCGACGCCGAGTGCGACCAGAATGAAACTCCACGTGCGATACGCAACGATTCGGCGATCGCGGCGTCCCAGATAGCTCCCGAGCGCAAGCAGTGCGCTTCCGGGCAGGATCAGCACGGATCCTTCCAAGGGATCGAATGATCCCGCCACGAGGGTGATGCCTCCGAGCAGACTCACCAGCCTCGACCAACGTTGGAGATCGCGCATGACCCGCACCCCTCGGCAGCAGTCGCACCGACAGCGTGAAAGGTTGCGATCAGGCGGGGCGGCGGCAATCGGTGTTTTGCCCTGCGGTGGTGGGTACTTCCCCTACGTCCAGCATTGATGGCTGCGCAGCGTTCTGGCCCTTTTCCGATGCGAGCTCGCTCGGACCTGAGGCAGCCGTGCCACATCTACCGCGCGCGTAACCGAACGCGGGCCACCGACTGGCCCCATGCCTCCTCCGATACGACATACGCGACGCCGGGCCCGAACGCCACGATGGTCTGGCCCGGCGCGAGCTTCACGCGATCAATCAGCAGCCCGTTTCGATTCACGACGTCATACTCGCTTCCTCGGGGCGCGCGTCTCGATCCACACGTTGCCGTCGAGGTCACCGTGCACGGCCGGATACGGCGGGAACTGTTCCCCCAGAAACGGAGGCCGAACATCGGGAAGCTCTTCGGGCGACGGCAGCAGCCTAGGGTGGGGAGAGTGCGCTGTGTCCCACGCTGCCACCGAATCGATGAGCGAGACCTTGGCGCTGGCGCCGAGTCGGTCCACGGTGTGCGGCACGACTGGAAGGTGCCGGACCCTTCCGCTCGGGTCGATCCAGTCCAGATGGTAGTCCCGCGCCCGAGCGATCGCGATCGAGCCATCGGGCATGACGGTGCAGCCGTCGCCGTACGGGATCGGGCTGACGATCCCCGATGGGGTCCCCCCATACCACTCCTGGATGGAAAGCATCAGGGATGCGATGGTGTCGATCTCACCGCTCGCCAACGACCGTACCGATGCTGCGCCGCGCCGACGGGCGCCAGGAGGCTCAAAGCGATGATCGCCAGGAAATGACCAGTGCGATTCTCATGCATGGGTCCTCCGTGTGTTGATTCTCCGGCCTCCGAGTCGAATAGCGTCGCATCCCTACATCATGCACCGCTCCGCAAGCGTTTCGTTCAGCACTTGTCCCGACGCGAGTGCGGCGAGGAACGGCAGAATCGGACAGAGGCTCGCGCCGACGCGTGCGGGCGATCGCAATCCATTCGGCGGCATAGGCATGCCAGCCGGGATCGGAATGGTGACCCGCTCAGTTGCCGAATCGAAACGCGCCGCCACGGCCCGCGGGGATCCGCCGGCGCGGGCGGGAGCCGCGCCGAAAATCGTGCTCGGCGGCGGAGCGGCGGGCGGCGTTCCGGCCGCACGTCCGCGCGCTCCGCGGCCGCCTCCGCGCGCCAGCATCGCGTCGTGGGCCGACCCCGGAATACTCACACCGGTTGGGCGGATGAAGACGCTCGACGCGTCCAGCGGCAGCGCCGCAACATTCGCGTAGAAGAGCTGGTGCTGGTCCGGCGGGTCCCCGTGCAGTCCCCACACATACTGCTCCACGTTCGAGATATAGAACGCATTGACCGTCGTGCCGTGGCCCGCCAGATAGGCGCCGACGGCGCGAAGGGCCGAGGGCCCAACGAAATTGCCGACGACGGGAACCAGGAGGTTCCTCGCTTCGAATGTCTTGACGTACTGAAACAGCGCCTCGCTGCCGAGGAAGCTCCGCGCGACGTCGGCCGAATCGGTCGACATCGTGACCGTGGCGAAGTTGGCTCCGCCGTACAGGCTCACCAGCGGGAGGGTGGCTTGCGCAAACTGGGCTCGGACGGTCCGATTCAGCGTGCATTCGGTGCCCGGTACGATTCGTCCGACGCATCCTTCGACGACCTGCACCGGAAGGGAGCGGCCGTCCCCGGACACAATCATCGCGGGCGACAGCCGCTTGCCGCCGACGGCGCCATAGCCCCCCGTCGGCGTCGCGCCAGCCGGCGTCGCACCAATGCTGTTGCCGTCTTGGCGGTCGCCCCCGTACGAGATAATCGGGCCGATGGTGAAGAACGCGGCGTAGACGTGCTCGAGCGTCGCGCGGTCGGCCGAATCCAGAGCGAACCCGTGCGTCCCAATGAGCGCATGCTCAATAGCCGCCCGGGTCTTGCGATATAGGGCGCTGTCGCTGGGCGCGTACCAATACGCATCCCACAGCTGTTTGGCGCTCGACGACGCGTCGAGCCCGTTGGGCCGCGGCTTGGCGAAGAGGTTCGAGATGAAGTCCGCGCGGTCCGCCGACAGCTCGAACAGCGCCTTGAACAGCAGGTGCTGGATCATTGCCTGTCGCCGAATGTCGACGATGAACGCGATCTGAGGCCGGACGGCGGCGATGTAGGCAAAGTTCTGCTCCGGGCCGACGCCGAGATACGCCCCTCCGTGTCGTCCATTTTCCAGTGCGGCGGCGATCGGCGCGTAGTCCAACTCGTTCGACGAGAAGTTCTCGGCCGCAAACACGCCCGTCTGCTCGGAGAACGTCGTCACCAGGTTCCAGAACTCGCCATCGGAGAGGGCCGCCGGGAGTGCTTGAGCGCCCCTGCCGTCGCCGGATTGCCCGTCGACGGGGCTGTGCAGAAGGGACAGCATGAAGCCAACCGCGAGAATCAGCCGACATCGATGCGCACCCCCAGTCGCTCCCCGGACCGGCGCCAACGTCAGGTGGTAGAGGCTCATGACACTTACTGAGGAAAAGTGCGCGCAATCATGACAGAATCGCGGCCGCTCGGACGATGGCGTGACGAACCATGTTCGCTTCTCAAACCGGCATCGTCAAGCCCGCCTCTCGCTCAAGCACTCGGAGATGTTCAACGAGGGTTTCATCAGGCGGGCTGTGATTGATCATATCCGCCATACCGGCGCCCCACTCCTCGTATGCGTCCAGGGCTCCAGCCTTTGCACCGTCGGCGTCCCAGTGCTCCGCGATGTTTGCGCGGTACCGCCTTCGAATGCTGGAGCACCGGACGAGAAGGTGCCCGCGCGCGCCCCCCTGGGCGGTGAAGGGGAGGCGAAACCCCTCATGCCAGGCGTCCGGAAATGAACTCCGCGGTGACGCCAGCCGATTGCCACGGAGTTACCCGCACGGGTACCGCCAGGCAAACGGAAAGCCGTCCCGGGAGACGTGGTATGAGTTCACCGATTCGCGCCGAGGCGCGGCGATGCCTCAGACTCATTGCAATCGCCGCATTGACGGTTCCGCCGGGCCGCCTTTCCGGCCAGGTTGTGCGCGGCGTCGTGCTCGATTCAGCGACCGGCCACCCACTCGCGGCGGCCACCGTCGTGGTGAGCGGCCAGCGCGATTCGGCCCCGACCTGCTCGGTGGTCACCGGCGCGGACGGCGCGTTTCGGTGCGGAGCTGTGGTATCGAGCGGGTTCGACATCGTGATTCGCCACATCGCGTACGTTCCGCTGCGTGTGTCCGAGTCCCCGATCACCGTCGGCGACTCCCTGATCGTCCGCGTGCGCTTGGTGCGGAGCACCGTCGCCCTCGACACGGTCCGCGCGATCGATACGACGTACAAGCACGGCCTCTTCTGGGTAACGCCCGGGCGCGTGCAGTTCGAGCAGCACATGGATCTCGGCCGTGGCCACTTCATCGCCGGCGAGGACATCCGCCGCTCCGGACTCGCCGTCTCGCAGTACTTGCTCCAACGGTTTGGGGATTCGCTCACGGCGGTGGCGAATAGTCTGTACCCGGTCGTTCCAATCCAGCAGAACAAATTCCTCACGAGCACCGGCAGCCGACAATGTCTGTACGTGCGCATCGACCGGCTCGGACTGGCCGACGCCCTCGTCGCGGCCGGGCGCAAGGAAAACCTCGACGACGCGTTCACCGTCGCCGACGTCATCGCGGTCGAACTGTACCTCGACTACCACGACGTCCCGGGAGAATGGCGAATGGACGCGTTTCCGAGGGGACTGATTCGTTTGCGGCGTGCGTCCGGCGCGCAGTACGAAGTGGGCGATGTCGGGTTGCCCACCGGGACGAGAGCGGCGGCGTCCGCGTCCGTCACCGCCTCGGGGGCCAGGATCGGAGGATATTCGGCGGTCGTCCCGGGCGCGGGAAGCAGTGTCCCGCCATGCCCGTTCCTCCAGATCTGGACGCGCATGGCCTGGTGAACGAACCAGGCCGACTCGCCCCGCGGGACAGCGCGCCCCTCCCCCGGGCCCCTCCTACTCGCCTACGGCCGCTTCTCCGCCCCCGCCACCCACCCGACGTTCTGATACGGGATCGACGCGAACCCGTACGCCCCGATGTTCGCCAGATTCTTGTTCACCGCCCAGATGTCCGGTCGCTGGTAGAGCGGCAGCGAATGCACCTCCTCCCAGATCAACCTGTCGATCTGGTTCGCGTCCTGAATCGCCTTCGCCGGGTCCAGTTCCGCGACGGCCACCCGGTACAGCGAATCGATCTGATCGCTCCCCGTGCGCGCGTAATTCTGCTGGATGTTGTTCCCGACCGGCTTCGCGTAAATCGACTGGGCCGAGCTCGTGGGGAATTGTGTGCCTTGCCATGAGAAGAGCGTGAAATCGAACCGGCCGGTGCTGATGTACTTGTCGAAGAAATCGCTCACCGGCACCGTCGTGATATCCACCCGCGCCGCCACCTGCGCCAGCATGTTCTGCACCAGCTCGGCCACCGACTTGGGGCCCGCGATCCCGCTGGGAATCACGAGGTTGATCGCCAGCGTCTTGCCGTCCTTCACGCGCGTCGTGCCGCGGACCGCCCACCCGGCCGCGTCGAGCATCTGCTTCGCCTTGTCGGGGCTGAATGCCACGACGCCGGAGTTGTCCTCGTACCCGGCCTGGTTCTCCATGTAGATGTGGTTGCCCAGCGACGCCGCGTGGACCGGCAGTTGGCCCAGCATCGCGTTCGCGATCGCGTCCCGGTTGATCGCCATCGCCAAGGCCTGCCGCACGCGCACGTCCTGGAGTTCCGGGCTCTGGCCGTTGATCGTGATCTGGTAGAAGTTGGGGCCGGCCGCGACGCGGATGTCGACCCCGGGAATGCTCTTCACCTTGTTGTAGTAGTCCGCGCTGCCGCCCACGTCCATCAGGTCGATCTCTCCGTTGGCGAGCGCCGTCGGCTGCGCGTCGGCGTCCATCACGCGAAAGATGATCGAGTCGAGCTTGGGCTTGGGCCCCCACCACTTCTCGTTGGCCACGAGCGTGTACGTCTTGGCCGTCGCGTCGTAGCTGAGAAACCGGAACGGACCACCGCTCGTGAGCAGATGATCTTTCCATCCGGTGTTGAACACGTCGGGATTGTTGCTCGTCGACGCGGGATACAGGGGCCAGAACAGGGACTTCCAGTCGGCGTACGGCTTCCGGAAGGTCACCACCACCTCGAACGGGCTCGCGCCCGCCGTGACGCTCTCGATCTGGTCGTACCCGTTGCTCGCGGAGATGCGGTACGCTTTGTTCGTGCCGTTGAGCGACTTCCACTGCGCGGCGTAGTCCGCGGCCGTGATCGGCGTGCCGTCGGACCAGACCGCCTTGGGGTTCAGCTCGAACGTGACCACTTGCCGCGGCGTGGTCGTCACTTTGGGCTCACCGGTCAGATAGCTCGGGTCGAACGTCGGCGAACCCGACGCGTCGAACGTGTATTGCATCGGCAGCACGGCGTTGATGATCCAGAACCCCTCGACGTTCGTGCCGTCCAGCTCCCCCTCGTTGAAATTGGCCGGCGCGCCCGCGATGGCCCACGTCAACTTGCCCCCTTGTTGAATCTTGTCGCGCGGCTGGGGGTTCATCTGGTTCTGATCGGCGGCCGCCTGCGACGCCGCGGACCGTGCGCCGCCGTTCGTGTCGCCGCCGGTGCGACCGCAGCCGGTGGCCGCCGCGCCGAAGGCCAGCGTGGACGCGATAAGGAGTGCTGCTCGCATGAGTTCCTACGCTCGTGAGGTGGTGAGACGGTCAGGTCGCGGTGACGTCATCCAGCACCGCGATCCGCTCCGCGTAATGGCACGCCGCGCGGTGGCCCCGCGCCGGCTCCCCCTGATCCGCAAGTATCGGTTGCTCGTCGACGCACCGCCGCCTCCGGACATCGTCCAGCTTCTCCGCGAACGTCTGGCAACGGGTCCGGAACCGGCACCCGGACGGCGGATTCGCCGGGCTGGGCAGGTCGCCGCGGAGAATGATGCGGCGCCGCGCCCGCTCCTTCTTGGGATCTGGAACAGGAATGGCGGACAACAGGGCTTGCGTATAGGGATGGGCCGGCAACGCGAATACGTCCTCGACGTCCCCGATCTCCATGATCTTGCCCAAATACATGACGGCAATCCGGTCCGCGATGTAACGGACCACGGAGAGGTCGTGGGCGACGAACACGTATGAGAGCCCCAGCTCGATCTTGAGCCGCTGCAACAAATTGATCACCCCGGCCCGGATCGACACATCGAGCGCGGACACCGGTTCGTCGAGCACCACGAGCGTCGGCCGCAGCGCCAGCGCCCGCGCGATCCCGATCCGCTGCCGCTGCCCACCCGAAAACTCCTGCGGATACCGGGACGCGTGCTCCGGCCGCAAGCCCACCGTCTCGAGCAGCTCGCCGATCCGCCGTGCCCGCTCGCCCTCAGGCACGCCATGGGTGCGGAGCGGCTCGGCCAGAATGTCCCCCACCGGCATTCTCGGGTCGAGCGACGCCATCGGGTCCTGAAACACCACACTCATCTCTCGACGGAGCTGGAACCGCTCGGCGGGCCCGAGCGCGCCCGTGTCCTTGCCCAGCACGACGATCCGGCCCGATGCCGGCCGCACCAGGCTCAGGATCTCGAGCATCGTCGTCGTCTTTCCGCAGCCCGACTCTCCGACGAGGCCCAGCGTCTCGCCCGCGCGAACATCGAGGGTAATTCCGTCCACCGCGTACACCGTCCCCGCGCGACGCCGCAGAATCGCGCCCTTGACCAACGCAAAATGCTTGACCACATCCACGAGCTCGAGCACGCGCGTCCGTTCCCCTCGCGGGGTGAAGGCGGCCGGCGGCGCGCCCACCACCGCGGCGGGAAACACATCGGCGCTCCCCAGCTCGCGCTCCTCGACTTCGCTGGATCGGTGGCACGCCGCGTGGTGCTCCGCGCCCGACGCGCGCATCGGCAGGAGTTCGGGCTCGGCCTCGTCGCATCTGGTGATCCGGATCGGACAACGCGGCGCGAACGGGCAGCCCGGCGGCAACGCGACCAGCGACGGCGGATTTCCCTCGATCGGCGTCAGCGGCTGGCGATTGCCGACGTCGACGCGCGGCAGCGACCCCAGGAGCCCGAGCGTGTACGGCATGCGCGGCCGATAAAACACGTCGTCGACCGCGCCCGTTTCGACCGGCTTCCCCGCGTACATCACCGCGACGCGATCGGCGAACCCCGCGATCACGCCGAGGTCGTGCGTGATCATGATGATCGCGGCTCCGGTCGCGTCTTTGGCGGTGTGCAGGACTTCGAGGATCTGCGCCTGGATCGTGACGTCGAGCGCCGTGGTCGGCTCGTCGGCGATGATCAGCTCGGGATCGTTGGCGATCGCCATCGCGATCATCACGCGCTGCCGCATCCCCCCCGAGAACTCATGCGGAAACGCTCCTACCCGCTGCCTGGGCTCCGGAATCCCCACGAGCGCGAGCAGCTCGACGGCCCGGTCCAGCGCGCTTGGCCGCGAGACGTTTCGATGGACCCGCACGGCTTCGGCGATCTGATCGCCGACCGTGTAGACGGGCGTGAGGGCCGACAGCGGATCCTGGAAGATCATCGAGATCGTCCGGCCCCGATACGCCGACAGCTCCCGATCGGTGCGGCCCAGCAATTCGGTGCCACGGAACCGGACCGACCCCGCGACCCGGGCCCGGTTAGGCAGCAGTCCCATCACCGCGAGGCACGAGACCGATTTGCCCGAGCCCGACTCGCCGACGATGCCGAGGACTTCGCCGGGCATCACGCGATAGCTGAGGCCGCGGACCGCGGCGACGACGCCCGCTTCGCTCGGGAACGACACCGACAGGTTCTCTACGTCGAGGAGACTCATTCCGGTGCGCCGACCTCGGCGTTCGGGTCCAGCGCGTCGCGCAGCCCGTCACCCACGAGGTTGACGGCCAGCACCAGCACGACGAGCAGGATCGCGGGGAAGTAGAACTGGTAGCCGTTCACCGTGCCGGCCGCCTCCCAGTGGTCGTTGATCAACGTCCCCAGCGAGATGTCCGGCGGCTGCACGCCGAATCCGAAAAACGACAACCCCACCTCCGCGAGGATCAAACTGCTCACGTTGATGGTCGCGTCGATGATCAGGAACGAGGACATGTTGGGCAGGATGTGCCGGACGATGATGCGCCAGTGCGACACCCCCATGAAGCGGGCCGCGGACACGAACTCCCGCTCCTTGAGCGAGAGCGTCATGCTGCGGACGACGCGCGCCGTCACCATCCACTGGAACGCGGCGAGGAGCAGGACGAAGATCAGCCACGTCCGGCCGTTGAAGATCGGTGACAACACCGCGATGATGAGAAAACTGGGCAGCACCAGCAGAAGATCGATCACCGCGACCATGGCCCGGTCGGTCCATCCGGCAAAATACCCGGCCGCGGCGCCCACGAGGGCCGCGATGCTGGTGGAGAGCACCGCCCCGATCAACCCGATCACGAGCGACTTCTGCATGCCCCGCATGGTCAGCGCGAACATGTCGAACCCGTTCTGCGAGGTCCCGAACCAATGGGTCGCGGACGGCGGCGACAAGAACGCCGAGTAATCGAGGTCGCGATAGCTCCAGCGATAGAAATGCGGTCCGAGGTACGCGAACGCCACCAGCAGCACCACCGCGGCCAGGCCGACCATCGCCAGCCGGCGCCGCAGAAATCGGCGGAGGACCAGCTGCCCGCGGGAACCGGGGGCGGTGGTGGCCGCGGCCGTCGGCGTCGCCACCTCGGCTCAGCTCCTGCGAATCCGCGGGTCGAGCGCCACCGTCACCACGTCCGACAGAAACCCCGCGATCAACACCAAAAACGCGACGAACATCCCGATCGCCGCGGTCGCGTTGACGTCGTTCTTCTGGACGGACTGGACGAACCACTCGCCCATGCCGTGCCAGGTGAAGATCTTCTCGACGAAGATCGAGCCGATGAAGATCAGCGCGAATCCGTAGGCGAAGAACGTGCCCATGGGGATCAACGCCGTGCGCAGTGCGTGCCGGATCAGCGCGGTGGACCGCCGCAGCCCTTTTGCCCGCGCGGTGCGTACGAAGTCGTTGCCCAGGACGTCGAGCATCGAGTTGCGTTGATAGCGGCTGTAGAACGCGAAGCCCTGAAGAATGAGCACGAGGGACGGAAGGATCAGGTGCTCGATCCGGTCGACCGCCCCCGCCCAGGACCACCCCGAGAGCCCCGGCGTATACTCGCCCGTGTTGTACACCACGTGTCGCCCGATGGCGTCGTTGAACGCGGTGCCTCCGATCGCGACGAAGACGGCGAGCACCACGGTCGGGGTCGAGAGGATCACGAACGCGACGAACGTCATGAGATGGTCGGTCCAGCCGTATTGCTTGACGGCCGCGAACGCGCCCCCCGCGACTCCCGCGAGCGCTCCCAGGATCGAGCCGATCAGGAGCAGGCGCAGGCTGACCCCGATGCGCCGGTCCATCTCGGCGTTGACCGACCCACCGTCGATGGTCTCGCCCAGGTCGCCGTGCGCGATGCCGCCCACCCAGCGGGCGAACCGCTCGACCACCGGCGTCTTGTCGTTGAGGTTGAGCGCGTCGAGCTGGGCGTCGACGGCCGCGGGCGGCGGCGGCGGATTCCGCCCTTCGAAATTGGAGCGGGGGTTGAGCGCCACCGCGGCGAGCACGTACGTGAACGACGTGGCCACCACCACGAGTACGACGAGATAGGCGAGTCTCCGAAGCAGAAACCGTCCCACGTCTCTCCCTGGTGCTACTGGACGGGTTGCACGTCACCCTGTGGGTCGGGCAATCCGGCGCGTCCAGTTGGCAGCGCGAGCAGGTTGATGGACACGATGTTGGGCCAGAACGGCCCGAGCGGCGGTCGGTGCCACCACAGGCGATATTCGCGCTGGACCAGCCAGTCGAGCAAGGCCGGCACCTTGGGCTCGCGGTCGGCTTCCACCGCGATTACGGGTCGGAGCCGAGAGATCGTCTGCGCGCCGCCTTGGAGCACGTCCAGTTCCATGCCCTCGACGTCGACCTTCAGGAAGTCGAGCCGGTCGAGCGCCAACGCGTCCAGCGTCACGCGCGGGACCGATTCGCCCTTCCGCTGATCAGACAGTTCGAGCCCGCCGAAGTTGCCCTGCGCCGTGTAGTCCACCGGCGGCACGATCACGACGCCGGCGTCGGCGCCCATCGCGCACCAGTGGGCCCGCGCCTGCTGCAGCCCGTTCATCGCGAGCGACCCGCACAGCATCGCGAACAGCATGAATTGCGGTTCGACGGCGATGACTCGGCCCGATGGCCCCACCGCATGCGCGAACGGCAGCGTGTGGCATCCAATGTTGGCGCCGACGTCGACGACGGTCGCGCCCGCGCCGATGTACGGACGCCAGGTCTCGAACTCGGCGGGCGCGTACTCGCCCAGGCGGATCATGGCCTGCGCGAGGTAGATGTCGTACGGCGGGACGAGCATCGGGCCGTAGCGCGTCGTGGTGAGCGTGGCGGGCATGTTCGCGATCCTGTGAATTCGAGTGTCGGCCTAACGAGCCGACGACCACGGTCGGCGGCGGGTCAATAGTCCACCGGGCGGAGGTACGATTCGCCGATGGCCGTCGAACTGAGCATCGCCACCGTGGGGAGGCGGCGTTTCCAATGCGTCCCTTCGAGCCGCCGGCGCACCAGGGCGACCGCCTGGGCATCAAATCCCAAGGCCGCCAGTTCCGCGGCCGAGTAGCCGTTCAGCGTCCAGTTGAGAATGTCATCCGCGGTGGCGTAGTCGATCCCGAGGTCGCCCTCGTCCGTTTGTCCGGCGACCAGGTCCGCCGTCGGCGCCTTGTCGACGATGGCGGCCGGCACCCCCAGGTGCCGCGCGAGCGCCCACACCTGGGTCTTGAACAGATCCCCAAGAGGATTGACTGGCGGTGCGTCGTCGGCGTGCCAGGTGAAATAGCCGAGGAGGCGTTCGGTCTTGTTGCCCGTGCCCAGGGGAATCCCGTTGTGCTTGGCCGCGAGATCAAAGAGCGCGGTCATCCGGACCCGCGCCATGACATTCCCGCGGCGGGTCGGGCCTGCGTCCGGCTCGTGCTCCAGGTAGCCGTTGACCGCAGCCGAGATGTCGAGCGTGCGGGAGGCGATGCCGAGTGCGTCGATCACGAGCGACGCGTGGTCGAGACTGTCGCGGCTCGACGTGCGGTAGGGCAGGCGGACGCCGAGGACTCGGTCAGCGCCCAGCGCGCGGGTGGCGAGGTAGGCGGTGACGGCGGAGTCCACGCCGCCGGAGACGCCGACAACCGCGAAGTTCAGCGCGCGGCGGCCCATTTCTTCGCGAATGAAATGGACGAGCCATTGCTCGGTCATCGCCCCGTCGATCTCGAGCGGCGTCGGCGACCGGGCGCGATCCGTGTCGTGCCGAACCACGGGGACGGGAGATGATCGTGAGGCGGGCGGGTCCGGGATGCGTCCGGCGCGGGTGGAAGGGGCTCGAGTGGGCACGGCGCGAGTGGACGCGGCGCGAGCGGAGTCGGCGCGCTCCGGCTCCCCGGTCGCCGGTGCGTCGAACGCGACCTGGACCGGCGCGCGGTTGAGGACGCGCGTGAGGCTCGCGCGCAGGTGCGGCAGCATCACGGCGAGGTCGGCGATCATAGGAGCGTCGGCGCGGGCGCGGGTCGCGTCGGCGAGATCGATCGTCGCGGTGACGATGGCCTCTTCCCACACCGGACCCCGCGCTCGAATGTCGCCTTTGGGGCCAAAGATCATCGACGCCCCGGGAAAGACCTTGCCGCCTTCGCTTCCCGTGAGGTTGGCGAGCACGGTCGCGACGCCGTGTTCCTCTGCGATGTCGCGAATGAGGCGGTCCCAGCGGCCGACGCTGGCGGGCCCGGGGATGTCATCCGCGCGCGGCCAGATGCCGCGGGCGGGCGCCGCGCTGCAGACGAACACGATCTGCGCGCCATCGAGCGCGGCGATGGTTCCCGTCAAGCTGTGCCATGCGTCTTCACAGATGAGGATCGCGGCGCGGCCCCATGGCGTCTCGAACGCCCGGACGTCGCGTCCCCGTTCGACGAACCGCTCTTCGTCGAACAGGCCATAGGTGGGGAGAAAGACCTTGCGGTGAACGTGCCGGATCTGGGCGTCTCCCGCACCGAGGGTGACGTAGAGTCCGCTATTGTACAGCGTGTTCTGCCAGATCTCGTAAAACCCGACGACCACATCCAGCGTATGGGGAGTAGAAACGTGTTCGCGGAACACGCGATCGAGGTCGCGCGCGAGGGTCCCGGCTGTTCTGGCGTGCTCCCGGACGCCGCCTTCGAGGAAGTAGCCGGTGAGGGCGGTTTCGGGAAGCACCAGGACGGTCGGGCGCGGCGACATCGCGTCGACCTGGGCAAAGATCTGTCCGAGTCGCGCGAGGTTGCCGGCGTAGTCGCCTTTGCGCGGGCAGAGTTGGACGATGGCGAGGTGAACGAGCGGGGCCATGGAGAAGAATCGCCCGCTCTGTGGCGGCGGGCAACCAGATCGGGAGAAAGTCGTGTCCTTTGGGGCGTTGGCGGGGTCTAACAACAGATGGGGCTTTTTGTGGCGCGACGCGCCCGCGGTCCAGACGACCGCGGGGGCGGTGCGGAACGGTGAAGAACAGGGAGTTGGTTTCGTGACGGGGAACGGGGCAAGGAATGGAACGGGTCGCGGCGGCTACGCGATCGCGTTATCGCTTGGAATCGCGGCGGTGTTGTCGGCGGGCCGAGCCGCTGAGCTGGGCGCGCAGAAGCCGTCGACGACCGAGGCGTGGCAAATCATCCAGCCGCCACAGTCGTCGCTGGTCTTCGCGGCTGACGGGTCGCTGATCGGCGAGATCGGGAAGCAGTTTCGGTCGAGCGTGTCCCTCAACTCGCTGCCGCGGTATCTCCCGGAAGCGTTCGTCGCCGTCGAAGACAAACGGTTCTACACCACGGGCAGTATCGACTTCAAAGGCTACCTGGGCGCGCTGACCGCCGACATTCTGCACGGGGAGCGGCGCGGGGCGAGCACGATTCCGGAGCAGCTCGCGGGCATCATGCACCCGGACCTGATCGATCGGAAGGACATCAGCCTGTCGCGGAAGGCGGCGGAGCTGAAGGCCGCCATCGACATGGAGAACCACTACAGCAAGGACCAGATCCTCGAGGCGTACCTCAACATGCTTGACTTCGGGCACAACTGGTTCGGGGTGGAGGCCGCTTCGCGACACTACTTCGGGAAGGACGCGTCGCAGGTGACCCTGGCCGAGGCGGCGTCGCTGGCGGCGCTTCCCAAGACGCCGACGGGTTACGATCCCATCAGGAAGGCGGACGCGAACAAGACGCGGCGCAACGTGATCCTGGATCTCATGGTGGACCAGGGGTATGTCTCGCGGGCCGACGCCGACAAGGCCAAGGCTGAGCCGGTGAAGACGGTGCCCAACGGGGGCGTTTCGGCGCCCTCGAACTATTTCGTCGACGCCGTGAAGGCGGCGGCCGACAGCAATCACGTGCCGGTCGCGAACGGCGGGTACCGCATTTACACGACGCTCGACCCGGTGCTGCAGAACGACGCGGTCAAGTCGCTGCTCGACGGGATCGCGAAGAACATCGAGGCCTTGCCCGACTACGGGCACATGTCCTACGCCACGGCTGTTGCGAAGGGGAGCACCGACTATCTGCAGGGCGTGGTGGTCGCGATGGACCCAACCTCGGGCGACGTGAAGGCGCTCGTGGGCGGTCGGAATTACGCCCTGGGGCCGTTCAACCGTGCGACGCTCGCGAAGCGGCAGCCGGGCTCTTCGATCAAGCCGATCGTCTATGCGGCGGCGCTCACCGCCGGCATCCCGATGAACACGATCTACGAGGACACGACCCTCGAGATCACGCTCCCGAACGGGGACGTCTACCGGCCGGGGGAGTTCGATCACAACAACGCGGCGCTCGGGCCGATGACGATGCGCGAGGGGCTGGTGCTCTCGCGGAACCGTGTGGCGGTGCAGGTCGGCATGCAGACCGGGATGGATTCGGTCGCCGCTCTGTCGGCGCGGCTCGGCATCACCTCCAGGATGCTGCCCGTCCCGGCGAGCGCGATCGGCGCCTCCGTCGTGCGTCCCATCGAGCTCGTCTCGGCGTACACCGCGTTTGCGAACAGCGGCCAGGTGGTGGCGCCGCGGTTCATCACGCGCATCACGGACGCCGCCGGCCGAACGGTGCTCGCGGTCCCGCCGTCGACGCCCCGCCAGGTACTCGACCCGCGGGTGGCGTTCATCGTCCGGGACGCGATGCGGGACGTCGTGCAGCGCGGGACGGGGGTTCAGGCGCGCCAACTCGTCCCGGACTACGTGCCGATGGCGGGCAAGACCGGCACGACGAACGACAACGTCGACGTCTGGTTCATGGGGATGACCCCCGATCTCGTGGCCGGCATCTGGCTCGGGTTCGACAAGCAGAAGACGATCACGTTGAAGGCGGCCGGCGGGGTTCTGGCCGCGCCGATCTGGGGCAGCATGATGGCGAAGTACTACGCCAACCAGCGGCCGGGCGACTGGCCGGCGGCGCCGGACGGGATGGTGTTCGCGCAACTCGATCGTACCACCGGACAGCTCGCGACCCCGTTCACACCGCCGGAACATGTGCTCATGGAGTATTTCCTCCCGGGGACGGAACCGGCGGCGATGCGGGGGAGCCCGTGGAACGTGCCGCGGTGGGGGCCGATCATCGTCCCGTAGCACGGCGCACGAGTGGGGCGAATCCGCCGGCTGCCCAACACCGGCGGATCCGCCCGCGGCTGATTCCGGCCTGATCGTCAGATCGGTCTTCGTCCCTGGATGACACGCACCAGCATGACGATGATCGCGATGACCAACAGGATGTGGATGAACCCACCCAGGGTGTACGCGGTGATCATCCCGAGCAGCCAGAGGATCACGAGCAGGACAGCGATGGTTACGAGCATGGTGTCGTCTCCGTTCGGCCGCTACTGCAGGTAATCCCAGAGACCGACGAGGCCGAGGACGGCGCCCCCGACCATGATCACGGTGCCGCCGTTGCCGCCGACGACGGCGCCCACGAGGATCGCGGCGCCGCCCACGATCATCATCGCGGGGCTGCGCGGGTCACTCGCTGCGGGCGTGGGCATCGCGGCTGCGGTCGTGGGTTGGGTGGCGCGCAGGCCGACCGCGGAGTTCGCTCGCGTCGGCCCGATCGAGCGTTCGGATGCACGCGCCGGCGCCGCCGCGACAGGCCCAGCCTGTTGGTAGGCGCTGTCCGCGCGAGGGAGCGCCGCGCTATCCGGGACGGATTGCGGTGACGCGGCCCAGGTCAGGGTCGAGGGCGCGGCCGGCGCAACCTCCGCGGGTGAGACGCTTTGCGCGGCGAGCGGTACCGCGACGAGCAGCGAGGCGATGGCCGCCTCGAGCGTTTGACGAGTTCGCATGTAAATCCTCCATGGCTTTCGGGTGCCGTCTGATTAGCATACCCGGTGCCATGCGCCCGCCCCGCTGCTCCGCCGCGATGCCTGGTCTTCGCCCTCGGGCGACGTCCGCCCCGGGTCAGCCTCCGCCGTGCTTCATGTCGGCCCGCCCGCGATAGTGGTCGGCGAGGAGGTGCTCCGCGAAGTACTCCATCATACGCTGATTGAAATATTCTTGATCGTCGCCATAGGCGTGCGGCGTGCCCGGCAGGAGAATGAAGTCGAAGCGCTTGTTGGCCTTGATCAAGGCGTCCATCAACCGGATCGTGCCCTCGGGGTGCACGTTGTTGTCCATGTCGCCGTGCGCCAGCAGCAGGCTGCCCACGAGGTTCTGCGCCAACTCGGCGTTCGTGGGCACGTCGATCATGAACTTGACGGAGTCGTCCGGGTTGATCGCCGTGCCCGTCTGTTGAACGCCGGCGCCGTCGAAACGCGCGGACGGCGCCCGAACCGAGCGCCGCCCGGGCTCATGCGGCGTTGGATGTCGCCGACGCTTCTTCCATTTCTTCCATGAGCGTCGGAGCGACCTCGACCGCCTCGGCGGGCGGAACCAGCGCGATCGCGAAGACCTCGTCGAGCGTGTTCACGCAGTGGAACGTGAGCTGCCGGCGAACCTCCTCGGGGATGTCTTCGATGTCCGCTTCGTTGTCCTTGGGGAGGATGATGTGTTTGATTCCCGCGCGGTGTGCGCCCAGGACCTTCTCCTTGACGCCGCCGATCGGGAGCACTCTCCCCCGCAGCGTGATCTCGCCGGTCATCGCGACGTCGCGGCGCACCGGCCGTCCGGACATCGCGCTCACGAGGGCGGTCGACATCGTCGTTCCCGCGGACGGTCCGTCCTTGGGGATCGCGCCTGCGGGCACGTGGATGTGGACCTCGATGGAGCCCAGCCGGTCCTCCGGAATGTCGAGGCTCGACGCGTGCGTCGCAGCGTACGTCATTGCGGCGCGCGCCGACTCTTTCATGACATCGCCCAACTGTCCGGTGAGGATCAACGACACGTTGCCCCACCCGCTGACCTGCGCGGCATCGGGATCGCCGGCCCGCTGGCCCAACCCATAGAGTCGACGGATCGCGGCTTCGACGAACATGATGTCGCCGCCCGCCGGCGTGTAGTACATGCCCGTCGCGACCCCGATCTCGTTCTCTTCGGCGGCATGCTCCGGGTGCACCTTGGGCCGTCCGAGCAGATGACGCACGTCGTCGGCGTCGATCTTGCCTTCGTCGAGCACGCTCTGGTCACCGCCCGCCACGAGCCGCGCGACCTTCCGTGCCACGGCGCCGATCTGCCGCTCGAGCTGACGCACGCCGCTCTCTCGTGTGTATTTGCTGATGACCGCCAACACCGCCTCGTCGGTGAATTCGACGTTCTTGTCCGCCAATCCCGATTCCTCGATTTGCCGCGGGATCAGGTATTTCTTCGCGATCTGCGCTTTCTCCTGCTCCGTGTACCCGGCGAACTCCACGACCTCCATGCGGTCGAGCAGCGGGCCCGGAATGTTCTGGATGAAATTCGCGGTCGCGATGAAGAGCACTTCGCTGAGATCGAACGGCACGCCCAGGTAATGGTCCGTGAAGCTGTCGTTCTGCGCGGGGTCGAGCACCTCGAGCAGCGCGCTCGACGGATCGCCCTGGAACGACACGCCGAGCTTGTCGACTTCGTCCATGAGGAACACCGGGTTCTTGGTGCCCGCCTGCTTCATGCCCGAGATGATGCGACCGGGCATGGCGCCCACGTACGTCCGGCGATGCCCGCGAATATCCGCCTCGTCGCGCGCGCCGCCGAGCGCGACGCGCACGTACTCGCGACCGAGCGAGCGAGCGATCGATTTGGCGATCGACGTCTTGCCCACGCCCGGCGGCCCCACGAACAGGAGAATCGGCCCTTTGGCCATCGCCCGTGATTTTGCCTCGCGCGCGTCGGTGATCGGACGCTCGGCGTCGCCGCTAGGGCGAAGCTGGGGTGTCGCGTCTTCCTTCTTGTCTTTGAGCTTGGCCACCGGCATCTCGCCGGTCTGTGTGAGCTCGTCCGCCATCTGCTGCGCGCGGAGCTGGCGCACGGCGAGGAACTCGAGCACCCGGTCTTTCACGTCCGGCAGCCCGTAGTGATCCTCGTCCAGGACTTTCTGCGCATGCTGGAGATCGAGACTATCGTCCGATCGCTTGGACCACGGCAGTTCGGAGACCCATTCCAAGTAGGTGCGGATGACCTGGGCTTCCATCGACTCGCGGCCCGAGCGCTCGAGGCGCGCCAGTTCGCGGTCGACCTCGGCTCGCGCCTCCTTGGGGAGGTCGAGCTTCTCGAGCTTTTCGCGGAGTTCCTGGATCTCCTTCTGCTGGTCGTCCTCGCCAAGCTCCTTCTGGATGGTCTTCATCTGCTCGCGCAGGTACATCTCGCGCTGCCGTTCGCCAAGCTCCTCCTGCACCTGCGACTTGATCTCCTCCTGCATCTCGAGCATGCCGATCTGACGTTGGACATGAACGAGCACGCGACGGAGCCGCTCCTCGACGCTCAGTGTCTCCAGGAGTCCCTGCTTCTCGGCCGGGGTGAGTTCGATATAGCCGGCAACCAGGTCGGCGAACTTGCCCGGTTCCGTGACCGAGTCAAGCACTTGGTGGACGACGTCTTCAGGGAGACCACGCTTCTCCCCCAGCTCACCGGCGCGGTCCCGCAGTTCCTTGTGCAGTGCAATGAACGCGGCGTCGTTTTCCGCCACCGGATTCATTTCCTCCACCGGCATGATCGCGGCGCTGAGATAGTTCTCCGTCGTCTGGTAGTGCAGCGACGTGGCGCGCTGCTCGCCTTGGAGCAGGAGCTGCACGCCGCCCAGGCCGCGCTGGATTTGCGTGATGCGGGCGATGACGCCCATCGAGTACAGGATCTCGGGCGTCGGTTCGTCGGTGTTGTCGCGTTGGGCCACCGCGAACACGAGCCGCTCGCCTTTGAGCGCCGATTCGATGGCGCGCAACGTCCCCGGTCGGCCCGCCGCGATGGGGGCCGTGAGTCCGGGGAAAATGACGGTTCCCCTCAATGGGAGAACCGGTAGTATCTGACGCTGGGCCATCGGAGTTGACCGTGTCGCTGAGTTGACGAGCAGGTACGTTCTTAATATGCGATCAAGACGGTCCGGGCTTCTCCGGACCGCCTCAGTCCCCAACATACGGCTTTGGGGCACACGCCGCGACATCCTTCCATGCATGTTTCGGCGCATTCGATTCCGTCAACATGGCAGGGATGCCACCCAGCTCAGCGGCAGAATGGCTGATCGACTGCCCTTCCGGCGTACCTCCGCCAACGCCGGAGTCCTTGTAATCCACTCGGCTGAGAGAGATCATTACGAGTGCGGCGTCCGGCCTGAATCAGGCTCCCGCACGCCGTCGCCCTCCAGTCCTGCACAAACCGAGACGCCGAGTGTCCGATCCAGTTCAGCCGTCTTCGGACGCCGAGATACGTCCGTTGGTAGAGCGCGCTCTCGACGCGCTGTACGAGCTGGATTGCGAAATCGGTCGCGGTGGAATGGGCATTGTCTATCGCGCGAAGGATCGGCGTCTCAAGCGCACGGTCGCGATCAAGGTGCTGCCGCCCGAGCTCGGCTATCGGGCCGACATCAAGTCGCGATTTCTCCGCGAGGCGCAGACCGCGGCGCAGCTCAACCACCCGAACATCGTCGATATCTACAGCGTCGACGAGGCGGGCCAGCTCGTCTATTTCGTCATGGCGTACGTGCTGGGCGAAACGCTCGCCAAGCGCGTGCACGACGTGGGACCCCTTGGCATCGAGGAATCGAGGCGCATTCTGCGCGATGTCGCGGACGCGCTCGCCTATGCGCATGAGCGGGGTGTGATCCACCGCGATATCAAACCGGACAACATCCTGATCGACGCCGAGAGTGGACGGCCGATGGTCACGGATTTCGGGATCGCACGGGCGATGGGCGACGGCAGCACGCGGCTGACCGTCACGGGCCAGCTCATTGGGACGCCCGAATACATGTCGCCGGAGCAGGCCGGGGGAGACCCGTCGATCGACGGGCGGAGCGATCTCTACTCGTTGGGGGTTGTTGCCTACCAGATGCTCGTCGGGCAACCCCCGTTCACCGGGAACAGCGGCCCGGCCATTCTCGTCAAGCATTTGCAGATGACGCCGGTTCCAGTCCAGCAGCTTCGATCCGAGATTCCGCCTGATTTCGCGGACATCGTGATGAAGCTGTTGGCCAAAGACCCGGCGGCCCGCTATGCCAGCGCCGGATTACTGGTTACCGCGTTGGACGGCGTGCCGGTCGGTGGACCGACGCCTTCGTATCGCACGTCGGGACGGCTCTCGGTGGATCCGGGTGTCGCGGGTCCGGCGGCGATGGCCGGATATTCCCCGCGCGGATCCGCAGGCGAGGAATTTCACGCGAGCACCTCGGTCAGTGCTCACGGGAAAGACTACCTGACATCGGATTATACGCCGACGCCCGAAGAGCGCGCCAGGTGGCAGTCCCCGGCGGTCGTGCAATTCCGCAACCGGGCGAACCTGTACCTGTACGTCAACGGCGCCATCCTCCTGCTCGCGCTTCTCCGGATCACGGATTTGCTGGGCGTGACGGGCATCTACACGGTGTGGATTGTCTGGAAGTACGGGAAACTGACCGCGTTGGGCTACGATTGGCGCGACGCGTTTCGCCAGCCGCCCGATCGGGATCTCATCGACGTGGCGACCCATTGGATGGAGACCCTGCGGATGCTGGCCGATCCCAAGCGACGCGCTCTGTGGCTAAAGGAGCGGCAGGCACGGAAGCTGGCGAGGCGAGGGGTCACACGACTTCCGGCGGGCCAATCCGGGCAGGTGAACGCGGCGGCCCAGGCGGCCGGGGCCCACGGTGAGGACATTCGTCGCGCCTTCAGCGATCGCGACGAGATTCTTCGCATTCTCGACCGATTGTCGCCGTCCGCGCGCGCCCAGGTTCCCAACGTCGAGCCCTCAGCGCGCGTGCTGGCCGACAAGGTTCAGGCGCTGGCCCTGTCGCTCGCGGACCTCGATCGGAATCCAAATTCCGCCGACTCGATTCAACAGGAAATCAGCCGGCTCGAGGCCGACGCCAACCCTCTGGACGAGGCCAGTGACACCAGGGTGCGTCGGCTCGCGTATTTACGGAGAGAGCTCCGAAAGTCGGGCGGTGGAATTGACCGACGAAAATCGATTGAAGCCAAGCTGGGTGACTGTTCCATTTCTCTTCAGAACATGAAGCTCGACCTGTTGCGTCTGAGCGCCGGGACCGACACGCATCATCGCGTGACGTCGCTCGCCTTGCAGGCGATGGCGCTGGCGGACAGCGTGGACGGGGCGCTCCAGGCGGCCCAGAGCGTCGCCGACCTCAGTCGACCTGGAGACGGAACGGCCCGCTCCGGGACACGGCCGACGGCGCGCTGAGGTGCCCGACTACCTTCACGATCGAGTCGCCGCCGCCATCGGGAGCCAGTACGTCGTCGGGGGCGAGATCGGCCGCGGGAGCTGCGGGGTGGTCTACCGCGCCACGGATATCCGACTCAATCGGGGCGTTGCGATCAAGGTGCTTCCGCCGGAGTTGGGCTACAACCCCGACGTGCGGACGCGGTTTATTCGTGAGGCACAAACGGCGGCGCAGCTCTCGCATCCGAACATCGTGCCCATTTACTCCGTCGACGAGCGCGAGGGCGTGGTCTACTTCGTGATGGCGCTGGTGGAGGGCGAGAGCGTCGCGGCGAGGACGGCGCGCGAGCCACGGTGGCCGATCGATCGGGCCGTGCGCACGCTGAGTGAGGTTGCGGACGGTTTGGCGTATGCACATAGCCGTGGCGTGGTGCACCGCGATATCAAGCCGGACAACATTTTGATCGACCGTGAGAGTGGGCGAGCGCTGGTGACGGACTTCGGGATCGCGCGCGCGGCGGCCGGCGACGCGCGGTTGACCATGACGGGCATGTCTTTGGGAACGCCGGCGTATATGTCACCCGAGCAGGCGGTCGGCGAGCGGGAATTGGACGGGCGGAGCGATTTGTACTCGCTTGGAGTGGTCGGATTCCAGATCCTGGTTGGCGAGACGCCGTTTCGCGCCACCAACACGATGGCGATGATGCGCATGCACGTTTCGGATCCACCGCCGCGCGTTCGGGATCGGCGCCCGGACGTGCCTGTGTTCATCGCGGTCGCGATCGATCGATGTCTTGAGAAGCGGCCGGAGGACCGCTGGTTTGGCGCGGCCGAATTTCACGACGTTCTCGCGGGGAAGGTCGCCGTGGCGGAGAGGCCCCGGATGGAGCACCCGGCCGCGCTCGCGCAGCCAGCGGTCGCCGTGCCCCCTCAGATGCACGCGACGGCACCCGCGGGTGTGCCGGAGCCAGGTGTAGGAACGCCTTGGGACTGGCGGCAGTATTCCGGGCTGCCGACTGGAGCGCCGACGCCCCTCAGTCCACCGCCTGGCCTTTCGCGGCGCCAGTTTCGCGCATGGTTGCGGGCGCAGCGGCTTCAACAGCGCCAGATGCAGCGCCGGATGGCCCGGGAGGCGGTGTTGAGCCTCCGGGGCGGCTACTTCGCGGAGCGGCCGATCTGGCAGCGGGTGACCGAGTACCAGCGTGCGGCGATTCGGTTTGCCATGTTCGGGCCGCCGGTCTTTTTGTTCGCGGCCCTGACCCGGCACGCCGGGCCGGTTGTGCTCTCCCTTCTCTGGAATTCGTTCCTCGCCCTGCGAGTTGCTCGGCGGGCGGGTGCGTTGTGGGCGCGCGGAATCGGGCCATTCGAGGCCTTTCGAAGCGGGCTGCCCGGAAAGCTGCGTGCCATGGCGGAGTCGGGTAGCGGCGCGGTCTCATCCGATGGCGGCGATTCCGTTCACAGCTTTCGTGTTGCACCCAACGAGCAGAGTTTCCGGCTCGTCCGTCCGGAAGCCGATCCCGCCGCGGGGTTGGTCCCGCCCGAGGTGCTCGCCGGGGCATACGGCCAGGTCGTGCGTCGCGCGGCGTTGGACCGGGCGGTCATCCGCGAGATCGTCGGCGGACTGTCCGGGATCGAGAAGGACATGTTGCCCGACGTGCTGCCGACGGTGGACGCGCTCATGGACCGTGTCGTGTCGATTTCGACGACACTTCATCGGCTCGACGCCGATGTGTCGGGGGCCTCGCTCGGTTCGCTCGACGGCCGCATCGAGGCTCTCAAGCGGGAATCCCCGAGTCGAGAACAGGAGCGAAGGCTGGCGCTGTTGGAGCGGCAGCGAACGTCGCTTCACGATCTGCTGGCGCGCCGTCAGACGCTGACCAATCAGGTGGAGAGTGC
>Ga0335085_10004278_pt1 | contig 23812 bp, 26 predicted proteins | sample Lox_Sample_45_FD_206712 | JGI IMG/M metagenome (GOLD analysis project Ga0335085, IMG submission 206712) | Soil microbial communities from Loxahatchee National Wildlife Refuge, Florida, United States - Lox_Sample_4.5 | ecosystem: Environmental > Terrestrial > Soil > Wetlands | place: USA...
CGTGGGTTTCGACTCGACGGGAGCGAGGTTTAATACCCACAAGTCTGGGAAGGGCAGGCTTCTGACGGCCGGTCACAGCCGCTGTATATCGAGCGGCTCGCTCCCAAGCCGGTTGCGAATAGTGTTTAACTGACGCACCTTCTTCATCCAAAGTGTCGGCCAGCTTCCTTAGCGATCGCCTATAGCTTGCGCAGGACGTATCCTCCAGCTTCTGCATTTCCGTTTGGAGCTACAAGATCGTGCGGCTGCGCATTCCGCCTCGCGTTCTGTCCTTAATTCTATAAACCCGTAGTAGCTCGGGGAGGCAAATAGTGATCGGAATTTGGCAGTCATGGACTGCAAGTAGCAGAAATCAAAGGACTGGCGGAGAGGGGGGGATTCGAACCCCCGGTACAGGTGTTAGCCCGTACAACGGTTTAGCAAACCGCCGCCTTCAGCCACTCGGCCACCTCTCCGGCGTGCGGAGTTTCAGTTTACCACTTCTCTGTGCGGAAATCGGTGGTCGGTGCCATGAGCGGGCCCTAGGCCCGGCATAACTCGGAAATCATACTCTCCCGTCGTTCCAAGGCCATCCGGTCTACACGGCCGAGCACGATCAGGTAGGCGGTTATGGTCAATGCGGCAAGCAGGGCGAAGACCGTGGCCGCGAGCCAATATCCCTGACCATGAGGAACGAATAGCAAGACCAAGGCCGCTATGCCGTACACCACAATCTGGACCAGAAAACTGAAGAGGATCGTGGTCTGGGATGCGCGTTGCCGGCCGAAAGTAGCGAATTCGATTTTCTTCGGAGAATAGATGGAAAGCACATTCCCCGCCGAGAAGTTCACTGGTGCGGCGAATACCAACCCCGCTAACGTCATCACGGTCACGTCCAGCGGAGGGCGGCCATATAAAAAAGATACGGCGCCCCACACCAGTCCCACTTCAAGGGCAAGGACCGTGAGATGGGCCAGATTCTTGGCAAAAACGACTTGCCGGAAGCGCACCGGAAGTGCGAAGAGAAGCTGAACTCCGCCCGCATCGGCGCCGAAGTTGTTGTAGACCAGGTTCGTCAACACCAGCAATGCGTAAGCGGCCCCGGCGGGAAAGGCGAAGTTCGGCGCGTGCGCCAACACCCCATTTTTTTCCCCGCCTGCACCGCCAAAACGGAAGACGGTGAGCATCACGACTGGCACGGTCAGGGTGAAGAGCATGGGCCCGCTGCGGGAGAGATAGAGCAACTCCTTCTGGAGGATGGCAGCCGTGCAGGAGGAGAGCCCGGGAAGCTTCCATCCCGGCGGAACAATCTGCCGTTCCCTGCTTTGCGTCCTTCGCGCGCTCGTCTCACTGAAACTTTCGCCGCGATACTGGCCTCGCAAGCGAAGGTTTAGAAGCCACAAGAAACAAGCCCCATAGGCGCACAGCAAACCAAAGGATGCGAAGCCTTGAGCTGGGCTGTGCCCGAGCTTTGTGATGGCGTTACCAGCCAATCCTGGCGGAAGTGCCTGCTGAACTGGAGACACTCTCTGGCCAAGACGCATGACATCGGGTTTGGAGCGATCTCCGTAGCGGTTGAGGAGCGGTCCGATCAGTTGAAAGCTGATCACCAGCAGGAAAAAAAGAATTCCGAAGAGTTCCCGCGTGCGGCGCTGCGCCAGCCAGCGTTCAATCCAGGCAAAAATTGTTCGGGAAAGGATGATGTTGGTAAGCGCAAACACACACAAGACGATCGCTGCCCACAAGCCCAGAGTGGGCTGGGCGATGGCGATGCCGCAAAGCATTCCCAGCAACCACAAGCTGCCGAGAGCAGTGGCGATATCGAGGGCCCCGAAGGCAACGACCACGAGGAAGAACGCGCGATAGCTCAGCGGGAAGCGGAGGAATACCGACGAGTCAGTACTCTCAGTAAACGCCGTCGCCATCACCGGGAAGAATTGCCAGAAGACGAATACAAACCAGAGTAGAAGCGCGAGCCACCCAGGCGATGAGTTCGAAACGAAACTCCAGGCTGCAGCGCCCACCCCGATTGCGCCCCCGATTCCCGCTCCCGCAATAAGAAAGCTGACAAAAATTCGCGAGACGAGTTCTGCCGTTCCACGAGTGGTGCGCAAGGAATGAAAAAAGATCTGCCATCGGGCTCGCGCAATCGCCGTGAACTGTTCGCACACGAGGCTCATCCCAGCCACGAGAGCTCCTGCTCGGCGGTGCGCGTTCCTCCTACAGTGCGAAGGAATATCTGCTCCAACGTGAGTTTTTCGCTGGACTCTCCGGCAGCGAGGTTGTTGCCCGGTTCAGCCTTCACCCCGGCACGCAGTTCATCGAGAGATCCCTGCGCCACGAGGCGACCGTGATCGATGATGGCCACATGGCTGCACAGGCGCTCAACGATTTCAAGCACGTGTGAGGTCAGGAAAATCGTGGCACCACGAGCGATCATGCGCTGCAACATGTTCTTCAGGGTGCCGGCTGCAATTGCATCCACGCCTTCGAAGGGTTCGTCCAGAAAAAGGACTTTCGGGCCATGAATGACGGCAGCAGCCAGGGCCAGCTTCTTCTGCATGCCGTGGGAGTAGTCGGTGACCAGAGTTTTCGGCTGTCCCGCCAGATCCATGAACTCCAACAGCTCGGCGGCCCGGCTGGCTGCGACTTCGCGATTCAAGCCATACATTCGACCGGCGAAATTCAGATACTCTGCCCCTGTCAGGCGACCGAACAACGCCATCCCCTCGGGAACAACGCCGATTTGGCGTTTGACCTCCACCGGGTTGGAGTTCAGGTCCATGCCCAATATTTCGATTGTTCCTGAGGTGGGTGCCAGCAATCCGGTCAGCATCTTGATCGTGGTCGACTTCCCAGCACCGTTGGGGCCTAGAAATCCAAAGAATTGTCCCGGGGCAACAACGAGGTTCACATCCTGCACGGCGAACAAATCGCCGAAACGCCGCGTCAATCGCTCGGTGGAGATGGCGGGTGTATCCATAAAGAAAGCGACTCTAGCATATTGTCGAGGAATTCGGGCTAGGCCGTGCTGCGTTTGAGGCGTGAACTGCGAGCGCGCCCGCTGGAGACTGCTTCCACTCGATTCCGCCCCCCCTGTTTGGCGCGATACAGAGCTTTGTCAGCAGCGTGAATCACGTCTTCCACTTGGGCGGTGCGTGGGTTGGGCTCGGCCACGCCAATGCTCACGGTCACGGAGAGCTCCACGACGGAGTCGCCGGATGAGGCAAGTTCGCGGATACGTGCTCCTTTCGAGCGGCTCGAGACACGGCGATCAGGACCACGCGGCACGCGGCGCCGGTCGCTGCCGCCCCGAACCCGGAACTTTGAGGCCTCAATGACGGAGCGCAAGCGCTCTAAATGGGGTAAGGCATCGTTAGCTTTTACACCGGGAAATAGAATCGAGAATTCTTCGCCACCTACCCGAAAGGTCTCCCCACCACCGGTGACGCGGGACAGACGTGAAGCTACCAGGCGCAACACTTCGTCGCCGGTCTCGTGTCCGTAGGTGTCGTTGAAGCGCTTGAAGTGATCGATATCCACTACGGCGATGGCATAAGGCTCTTCGAGTTGCAGCAGGGTTTCATTGAATGCCCTGCGCCCGGGCAATGTAGTCAGTTCGTCGTGGTAGGCGAGGACGTAGGAGTTTTCGATGATGGAGCTCACCAGGACCAAACCCGCAGTGGCAAAATAGGCATCCGCGCCGCGTCCCAGGCCTCCTTGCGCGAGGGCTAGAAAAGCAGCAACTAAAGACCAGAGCAATCCGCTCTCAAGGGGTTTGCAAAGTATGAGCGCCCGCCCCAGGAGAACGATAAACGCGGCTGCGAAGATGAGGGTTCCAACCGGAGGAACCAGGGTCCACGAAAATGAAGAGTGCGATGTGAATCCGGGATGCAACAGTGCAGGAGTCGAATGCTGGCCCGGCCTGCAGAGAATGGCGACGACCACCGATTCGACGAATAGAAAGCAGAGCTTGGGAGCTACCGATGCGATGTTCAGGCCCCGCTCGCGGGTGAAGGCAATAATAAGGAGGTTGACCGGTAACAGGATGGCGACTGCTTCGAGTGCGGTTCGGCTGGGCCCAATGGCATGCCCCGCGCCCGTGGTAAAAAATGCCAGGGCTCGCTCGGAGAGAAGGAGAAAGACCAGAGCCAGCAGCACCCGGCTGGAACGAAAGCGCAGGGCTAACAAGGTGCCGGCGCCGAAGACGGTGTAATAGTAGTAAGTTACTCCGGCGGATGAAACCGTCACCAGCAACCCGCTGATGAGCAAGGCTGCGGCGAGCAGCAGGACGCCACCTGGGACGGCAAGAGACTTTACGGTTCCCCGGCTCCAAAGATCCACGGAGTCCTTCCAGCGGCTTCAAGCACCGATTCTTTCCATTATCTCCCTTCGGTTTCGAACAGGTGAGTGCCGGGATGGGTTCCGTCCTCGGCCATGCTCCCCGCTTGGGAAACCCATACCTCCGTGCGAGCAGGAATCGGCTGCAACCCGGTAAAGCCTGCCTAGAATCGGTTGGTTGGATTAAAGGAATTTCATGCGCATCCTCATCGCAGAAGACGACGGCCCGCTGGCAAGTTTCGTGAAAAAAGGACTGGAAGCCGAGCATTATGCCGTGGATGTATCGGCCGACGGAGAGCAGGCGCGGGCCATGGCTGCGGAACTCGAGTATGACCTGGTCATTCTCGACTTGAATCTTCCCCGGCTGGATGGAGTATCCATCCTGCGTAGCGTGCGCACACGCAAGGCGAGCATGCCGGTGCTGGTGCTTACCGGGCGCAGCAAGGTCGAGGACCGCGTCCAGTGTCTGGACATTGGAGCCGACGATTACCTGGTTAAACCGTTTTCCTTTTCCGAGTTGTCGGCGCGCATTCGCGCCCTGCTGCGACGCTGCCATCTTCCTGCCGAGTCGGTGCTCCGTGTCGAAGATTTGAAGCTCGACCGGGTGGAGAGGCGGGTAGAACGGGCCGGGCGGCGAATCGAACTTACCTCCAAAGAATTTGCGCTGCTTGAGTACCTGATGCGCAATGCCGGGCGAAGGATCACCCGGGCCATGATCATCGAGCATGTCTGGAACCTGTCGTTTGACACCTGCACCAATGTCGTGGATGTCTATATCAACTACCTCCGCCGTAAAGTCGACGACGGGTTTAGTAAACCGCTTATTCATACCATTCGCGGCGTGGGGTATGAGCTCAGCGTGAGATCTGGGGGCGTGGCCAATGACTGATCCCGAGGTCGCGCCTAACCAATCCGCGCTTATCGGCGATCTATTCCATGCCCTTAGCCAGCCGCTGACCAGCCTGCGCTGTGTGATCGAAGTCGCGCTTCTCGAAGTGCGCGACCCGGAGGAATATCGCGAGACGCTGCAACAGTGTCTCGCCCTAGCTGAGCAGATCAGCGTGCTGGCCGCGGGGCTTCGCGAACTGCAGGACACGCCCAAAAGTGAAGATGCTGGCCCGAAGCTCGCCCTGCAGATCTGCCTCCGAGAAATGGCGGAAGAATTCAGTCCGCTGGCGGCGGCGGAGGGCAAGAAGCTGCTGCTGACTACTCTGCCGGAAAGCTGCGATGTGCAGGAAGCGGCGGCGCGCAGGGCCCTGTTCCTGCTTCTTCAGAATGCACTGGAGCTTTCCGCGGCGGACGCGGTCATTACCTTGAAGCAAGTAAGTGCCGCGAGCGTGCAGGTTTCGGTGGAGGTGCATCGCAGGGGGGAAGGGCAAGGCGAGAGAGAGCATCTCTGTCGCCGTCTGCGCATGGCGTTGCTGGGGCGCAATCTGACGGCGGTGGGAGCCAGCGGTTTCGAAACCCGCAACGCGGAACAGTGGTGGTACCGGATCGATTTCCCGCCGCAGCGGGACTTTCGGGCGGGGGCAAAGTTTTCCCATTCTCAACCGGCGGCTGGATCTGGGAAAGATTTGCCGCAATAAGAAACGCTTCATCTTCGACTCATCGGCTTTTAATCGTTGCACGATGGAATAAGTAACATGACGATTGCGCCCGTTGATCCTCCTCCTGTTGGCGGCGTGCTGGTAGCCAGCCCCTGTACCTCGCTGCGTGAACAAGTGGCCGGAAGCTTCCCGTCGCCGCCTTTGACGGTGCAACAGGTGGGGGGCGGGGCCGAGGCCCTGAGCAAGCTCGAATCGGGCGATTGGCAATTGCTCTATCTCGACCGCCGTTTGCCCGACCTTGACGCCGAAGAGCTGCTGGGAATTATCAAGCGCCGCTTTCCCGGGATCCAGGTAGTGCTCCTCGATTCCGACGGACCAGCCAGCCCGGCGGAAGAGCGATCGGACCCACCGCCGGCAAGGGGGGTGCATCCCCCCGTAGCGGCGGTCCCGCGGCCCCGCCCCGATCGGGAGGACGAAACGCCGCTGCCTGGCATGATTGGTGACAGCGAGGCCATGCGGCGCCTTTACCGCCTGGCGCGGCTGGTCGCGGCGCGCCCCTCCACGGTGCTGATACTGGGAGCAACCGGCACCGGCAAAGAACTGGTGGCCCGCGCCCTGCACCGCCTCAGCCCGCGGCGCGCCCGTCCTTTGGTGGTCGTGAACTGCGCTGCCATTCCCGAGACCCTGCTCGAGTCCGAGCTTTTCGGCTACGCCCGCGGCGCTTTCACCGGTGCGGTGCAGGCACAGGCGGGGCGCATCTGGGCCGCGCAAGGCGGCACCTTGTTTCTCGATGAGATTGGCGAGTTGCCCTTAGCCATGCAAGCCAAGCTTTTGCGCTTCCTGGAGCAGAAAGAGGTACAGAGACTGGGCGGGAGCGAGAGCGTGAAGGTGGATGTCCGCGTGGTGGCGGCCACCAACGCCGATCTCCCGGAAAAAGTGGAGCGGAATCTCTTCCGCGAAGACTTGTACTACCGGCTGGCGGCGTTTCCGCTGGAGCTGCCGCCGCTCGAGCAGCGGCGCAGCGACATCGTTCCGCTGGCGCAGCATTTTCTTTTGGCTGCGGCCGAGGCCGCCAATCTTCCTTGTCCGCAGCTCTCCCCTGAGACCTGCCAGCGGCTCGAACGGCACAAGTGGAGAGGCAATGTGCGGGAGCTGCAGCACATCATGGAGCGGGCGGCGATTCTGGCCGAAGGCTGCGCCGCGGTTTTGCCCGAGCATCTTTATTTTTCTTCCAGCGCTGCCGGCTTCGGCGCGCAGGCCCTTCTGCGGAATGAACGAGAAATTAGAGAACGCCAATCAGCAGTTGGTTTGTGAGTTGCAGATGCAGATTTTGCCTATGCCGACCTCTGCCCCCGCCATCGTCGCTGGGACCTGCCCCCTGCCGCTGGTCGAAGGCCAATCCCTGGCGGAGGCTTTCGCCTGTTTTACCGACGCCGCGGCCTCGCTGGAGCGTTGTTATGAACAGCTGCAACGGGAAGTCACGCGCCTGCGGGAAGAACTGGCGCGCACCAATCAGGACCTGACGCAAAGTCTCGAGGGTCACGCGCGAACCCGGCAATATCTGAACCGCATTCTGGAGGGTCTGCCCTGTGGCGTAGTGGTGCTTGATCATGACGGGCGGGTGGTGCTGGAAAACCAGGAGGCGGAGCGCTTGCTGGGATCAGCTTGCCACGAGCCGGCATCGGCGGTCATCCGCGAATTGCTAGCGGGCGCGGGGGCGGCGGAGAGCGAAACTGCGTACCGTCGTCCCGACGGCCGGGAGCAGACGCTGGGAATCCGAAGGGCACAACTCGACCACGGGGAAAGCAGCCACACCATTGTCATTGTGCAGGATGTGACCGCGCTGCGGCAGTTGCAGCAGGAGCGCGAACTGTACCGCCGACGCCAGGCGCTGGCAGAAATGTCGGCGGTGCTGGCCCACGAGATCCGCAATCCTCTGGGCAGCATGGAACTGTTCGCCGGGCTGCTCGCTGGATCAAGGCTCGAGGCAGAACAAGCAGAGTGGCTGCAGCAGCTGGTTGCCGGCCTGCGCACCCTGGGCGCCACCGTCAACAACGTCCTGCACTTTCACAGCACGCCACCGCTGGAAACATCTCCTGTCAACCCCGGCCAGCTGCTCGAGTGGCTGGGCTGTTTTCTTCAACCCCTGGCGGAGCAACAGAGAATACAGATCGTGCTGCGACTTGCCTTGCAGCATGCCACGATAACCGCCGATCGCCATCGTCTGGAACAGGTGCTGCTGAACCTGGGGTTAAATGCCTTGCGCTTCATGCCGGGCGGAGGACAACTGACACTTTCGGGCAGGTGCCAGGCCCAAATTGTTCTGCTCGAGGTTTCCGACACCGGTCCGGGGATCTCGGGAGAATATCTCGATCGGATCTTCGAGCCGGGTTTTTCCCGCAATCCAGGCAGCCCCGGCCTGGGCCTGGCCGTCTGCAAGACGATTATGCAGCAGCACGGAGGCTGCATTCGCGTTACAAGCTCTTTGGGGCGTGGAACTACTTTTATTCTGGAGTTACCCCAACTATGCCCATAAGCCAGGTACTGGTGATCGATGACGACGCCGGAATGCGAAAGGCCCTCGAAGCCAACTTCGCCCGCCGCGGCTGGAAGGTGGAAAGTGCCGCGGGAGAAGCCGAGGCCATGCTTAAGTTCCGACGTGGTCGCCACCCCCTGGTGGTGACCGACATTCGCATGCCTGATGGGGATGGCTTCGCGGTTTTGCGCCAGGTGCACGAGATCGCGGCGCGCACCGCAGTCATTCTGCTCACCGCTTATGGCACAGTTCCCGATGCCGTGCAGGCGATGAAAAGCGGCGCCTGCAATTATCTGGTAAAGCCAGTCTCCTTTGATGAGCTGGAAAGAAGCGCGCAGGAGATTCTGGAGCGGGTGCAAGCCATCGACGAGGGCGACGGCCGCCTGGTGGGGCGCTCTCCAGCGCTGTGCCGCGCGCTGGAGCGGGCGCGACAAGCCGCCCCCAGCGATGCCGACATCCTGATTCAGGCCGAAAGCGGTACCGGCAAGGAATTGCTGGCTCGCATGATTCATCGTTGGAGCGGGCGCAGGCAGCGTCCCTTTATCGCGGTGAACTGCGCCGCCTTCCCCGAGACCCTGCTGGAAAGCGAGTTGTTCGGCCACGCCAAGGGAGCATTCACCGGGGCGCTGACGGCGCGCGTGGGCAAGTTCGAAGCGGCCAACGGCGGCACCTTGCTCCTCGATGAAGTGGGAGAAATGCCGTTGGCGCTGCAACCCAAACTGCTGCGGGTGTTGCAGGAGCGCGAATTCGACCGCCTGGGAGAAACCCGCCCGGTGCGGGTTGACCTGCGGGTGATCGCGACCACTAACCGCCCGCTCGAAGCCATGGTGAAGCAGGCTGCCTTCCGCGCCGACCTTTATTACCGCCTGAATGTGATTCCGCTGGGTCTGCCCCCGTTGCGCGAGCGGACTGAGGACATTCCTGAGCTGGTGGAACACTTCCTGCGCCTTTACGCGCCTCCGGGAGCAATTCTGCGAATACCCCCGGAACTTCTGGCACACCTGCAGGACCATCCATGGCCGGGAAACGTGCGCGAGTTGGCCAACCTGGTGCGGCGGGCGGTGGCACTGGGCGGAAACGAGCTCTCCGGCAACGGGCTCGAGAACTCGCAACTCCCGGTACCGCCCGCGCCTGACCGCCTGCGTGCCGGGTTGTCGCTAGAAGCCGCGGAACGGCGTCTGCTGGAAGTCACGCTCGATGCCACCGCGGGGAACCGTTCGCGGGCAGCCGAAATGCTGGGCGTCAGCCTGCGCACGGTACGCAACAAGATTCGCGATTACGGACTGCCTCCGAGGAGTAATTATGTCCATGGTTGATACGCCCCTCACCGAGGTGCTGGCACGCTCACTGGATGTAAACGCCTTTCGCCAGCAGCTGATTGCCGCCAATATGGCCAACATCGATACCCCGGGTTATCGCACCCGCGATGTGAATTTTCAGCAGGAACTGGAGCGGGCCTCCGGTCCCCTGTTCCAAGCCGACTTCTCTCCGCTCGCCCGCCAGGTGCAGGGATTGATAGAAAGGCCCGACGGCAACAACGTGAACATTGATCGGGAAAGCCTGTTATTGGCCGAAACCCAGCTGCGCTACAGCGTCAGCGTGGAGGTACTGCGCAGCGAATTCCGGCGGCTGGCGACCGCCATCAATGAAGGGAAATGAGCCATGAATCTTTTTGGCATGCTTGAGGTCAGCGGTTCGGCGCTCGGCGCCGAACGCCTGCGCGCCGAGGTGGTGACCGGCAATATGGCCAACGCGGAGACCACACGCACCCCCGAAGGCGGGCCTTACCGGCGGCGCCTGGTGGTATTCCGCGCCGCGCATGTTCAGCCCTTTCCGGCTATGCTGGCTGATTTCCGCTCACTGGCGACGCGCGGCGTGCGAGTCGAGCAGGTGACCGCCGACCCGCGGGCGCCGCTGGAGCGCTACGACCCGGGACATCCCGATGCCGATGCCCGCGGCTACGTCGCCTATCCCGCCATCAATCCGGTGGAAGAGATGACCGATCTGCTGGGCGCCATGCGCGCCTACGAGCTGAATTCGAGCGCAGTGCAGTCGGCCAAAGCGATGATCCAGGCGGCCATCGAGATTCTGCGCTAGCCGTCCGCAGCACCAGGAGGCAAACCATGGCCAGTCCGGTATCGAACCTGCGCATTCTGCCTGCCGAAGTGGAAGCTCCGCTTCCGCGGCCGGAGAGCGGCGGCGAGGGCGATTTCTTCGAGACGCTGCGGGAGGCCGTTGATCACGCCGAGCAGGTGCAGGGCTCGGCGGAGAGCAAGGTGGCCTCGCTGCTCAACGGCAGCGGTATGGACGTGCACAGCGCGATGATCGCGGTCGAGAAAGCCGATCTCTCCTTCCAGTTGATGATGCAGGTGCGTAACAAAATCGTATCCGCCTATCAGGAAATTTCGCGCATGCAGTTCTGAGCAGGTTAAGCGAAAGTCGCGAACATGGCCGAAGAAAACAAATCGTTTGCTGGGGCGGTCAGTCAGCTTCTGCGCATGTGGAGCGGGCTGAGCCTGCGCCAGCGCAGCCTGCTGGGCGCGGGGGCAGTGCTGGTAGGGATAACCCTGTGGGTATTTGTCGCATTGCTCGGGAAACCGAAGATGGTGACGCTCTACAGCGGCCTGAAACCCGGCGACGCCCAAGCCATGGGAACGCGCCTGGCAGCCCGGAACCTCGCCTATGAGCTTTCTGCGGATGGCAGCAGCCTGCTGGTGGCCGCCGATCAACTGGATGCCGCGCGTCTGGAGACCGCCGCTCAAGGCTTGCCGAGGAATGCCCGCCTGGGCTTTGAGCTCTTCGACACTCCGAACTGGGCGGGCTCAGATTTTACCGAGAAGGTGAACTATCAGCGTGCGCTCGAAGGCGAACTGGAGCGCACGCTGCAGACCCTGGGCGAAGTGGAATCGGTGCGGGTACATCTGGTGATGCCCCGCGAATCTTTGTTTACCGCCCAAGAGAGGGAGGCCAAGGCAGCGGTCATCTTAAAGACGCGCGGCGGCAAACTCTCCGAGCAGGCGCAGCAGGCTATTCCGCAGCTGGTGGCGAGCGCGGTCGATGGATTAAAGCCGGAGAATGTCACGGTAGTCGACGCCGACAGCAACACGCCGCTGCTGCATGCCCGCGGGGCGGCGGCGGCCAACGCTTACAACCTTGATGAGGAACTGGCCAAAACTGTGGTGCATACTCTCGAACCGGTGGTGGGAGCGGACCATGTTCGCGCCAGCGTGCACGTGGAGTATGACCTCAGCACCAGCGAGAATACCGAGGAAATTTTCGATCCGAAAGCCACTGCGGCTTTGACCCAGCAGAAGTCCGAAGAGACGGCAGGCGGCCCGGGCGCGGCGGGAGTTCCCGGGACCGCCAGCAATCTTCCGGGAGGTACCCCGCCCGCGGCCCCGGTGGGGGCTGACAGTCAAACCTCACGTTCGGAGAGCGCCACCTTTGCGGTCAGCAAGAGCGTCCGCCACGTGATGCAGCCGCCGGGACAAATCAAGCGAATGGCCGCAGCCGTGCTCGTCGATGATGCCGTCGACCTGGAGGAAAAAGACGGAAAGAAGATCGAAGTCCGCCGCAAGCGCACGCCCGAAGAAATGAAGGAGATCGAGCAGTTGGCCACGGCCGCACTGGGGCTCAACACCCAGCGCGGCGATCTGCTGGCCCTGGAAAACCTGTCTTTCCAGCAGGCGCCGGAGGAAGCCTTGCTCGCGCCCACCCGCGTGGAGAAACTCCGCACCGTGGTCACGGAGTGGTCCTGGGTGCTGCGGTATCTGGGAGTGGGCGCGCTGTTTGCCATCGTTTATCTGCTGATGCTGCGACCCATCAAGCAGAACCTGGTGAAGGCTTTCCGCGAACTGCCTGCCAAACTGGCGCCACCGGTGGGCGCGCTGGGGGCGAGCGGGGGGGCTGCGGCGACTGCGGAAATCGAGCTGCCCGGCGCCAGTGAGAGCTCGCGACGCGCGACGGCGCTCAAGAAACAGCTGACGGAGAAGGTAAAGTCGGAGCCCGCCGCCTCGAGCCGGCTGGTGCAGAGCTGGATTCGCGAGGGAGGCGCAGAGTGAGCGCGCAGGCGCAGCGCGCCCATGGCGGCCTTCGTAAGGCCGCCATCCTGCTGGTGCTGCTCGGCGAAGAGGTCGCGAGCGATATCTATCGCCACCTGCCCGACCGCGATGTGCAACAACTGACCCAGGAGATCGCCGATCTCGAATACGTGGATCCGGCCACGGCGCTGGGGGTGCTCGAGGAGTATTACCGGCTGGCCCTGACCCAGGACTACCTGGCGCAAGGGGGAACCGATTACGCCCAGAAACTTCTGGTCAAAGCCTTTGGGGAGGAGGGTGCGAGGCAGCTTCTGCATCAGGTGTCGCACGCCGCCGAGATGAGTGCCAGCAAGCTGGATTCGCTCCAGAAGGCCGATCCGCAGCAGCTGGCCAAGTTCCTCGAGAACGAGCACCCACAAACCATCGCCCTGATTCTCGCCCATCTGGATTCCAAACAGGCTTCGGTGCTGCTAATGCGCTTCCCCGAGACTCTGCGGGCCGAAGCCCTGAAACGGCTGGCGCAACTGCGGCAGTTTTCCCCGGAGATTGCACAGAAGGTTTCCGTTGCTCTGCACAAGCGGCTGGAGGCCATCGGCGAGCAACACCGCCGCGCGTATGCCGGCGTGCAGGGAGTTGCCGATTTGCTGAACCGCATGGATCCGGCGGCCAGTAAGAGCATTCTCGAAGCCATCGAAAAGGACGATCCCAAACTGGCGCTGAACATCCGCAACCTGATGTTCACCTTTCAGGACCTTCTGGGAGTACCGGAAGCCGGGATCCGCGAACTGCTGTCGCAACTCGACAAGAAGACGCTGGCGATGGCCTTGCGCGGGGCGAACGAAGAGCTGAAAGCCTATATTTTTAAGTCCATGTCATCGCGCGCGGTCGAGATGCTGAAGGAAGATATGGAAGTATTGGGCCCGGTGCGCTCGCGCGATGTTTCCAAGGCGCAGCAGGAAGCCGTCGCCGTGGCCCGCAAACTGGAAGCGGAAGGAAAGATTCAGCTGGGAGCCGATAGCGAAGATGAAATCATCGTCTAGCGCCGTGCCCGCGGCGGCGGAAGAATCATTCGCGCCCTTTCCCTACCTGGACGCAGTCTCCCCGGCAGGAGCCGCAGCCCCGTCCGCACCGGGCCTTGAAGATCAGGTGTTGGTGCGAGAAAAGGCCGCCCACCAGGCCGGCTTGCAGGAGGGAGAGACTCGGGGACGGGAGCTTTGCGCGCAGCAGACGGAGCGGATGCGGGAGACAGTGCGGGCCGCCCTGGCCGATTTCCAGCACGACCGCCAGAAGTACTTCCAGCAAGTGGAAGGTGAAGTGGTCGAGCTGGCGGTGAACATGGCGCGCAGCATCCTGCACCGGGAGGTGCAGATCGATCCGCTGCTTCTTGCAGGGATGGCGCATGTTGCGTTAAGCAGGATAGAAGGCGGTACCCAGGTGGTCTTGAAGGTTCATCCCCAGCGGGCAGAGAGCTGGAGAAGTTACTTCGAAAGCCGCATGGCGCCGGGCGAAGTGCCGGAGATCCTCGAAGATGCGGCGGTCGACCTCGAGCGCTGCGTGATTCAAACTTCGCTGGGCACGACGGAACTGGGCATTTCCCTACAGCTCAAAGCAATCGAGCAGGGCCTGCTGGATCTGATCGCCAAGCGTCCGGAGCGCCAGCCGTGAACCGTCCGCTGCTCGCTCGCTATCTGGCCCGGGTGGAAACCGCGGCAGCATTGCGCTGGCAGGGGCGGGTCACGCAGGTGGTCGGGCAGCTGATCGAGTCCGAAGGTCCGTTCTGTTCGATAGGAGAGTCGTGCGAGATCGTGAATGCTAGCGGCCGCGTCTTTCCGGGTGAGGTGGTGGGGTTTCGGGGCAACACCGTACTTTCGATGCCGCTCGAACGACCGAGCGGGATTCGTTATGGCGACAGGGTGGTGAGCTGGGGTGAGCGGCCGGTACTGGGGGTCAGTCCGGAATTATTGGGCCGCGTCATTGACGGCAGGGGGGAGCCGCTCGACGAACTCGGCTCTTACGAGCGCGATGTGTTCCAGGTCTTGGACGCCGCGGCACCGTTGCCTCTGGAGAGGGAGATTATTCGCGAAGCCCTAGGCTGCGGCATTCGCGCAGTGGACGGATTTCTCACCTGCGGTCGCGGACAGAGAGTCGGGATTTTCGGAGGCAGTGGCGTCGGCAAGAGCACGCTGATTGGAATGATGGCGCGCAATACGGCAGCTGACCTCACGGTATTAGCGCTGGTCGGTGAGCGCGGACGTGAGGTGCGCCACTTCCTGGAAGATGCGCTGGGAGAAGAGGGACGAAAGAAAGCCGTAGTGGTGGTCTCAACTTCCGACCAGTCGCCCCTGCTGCGTATCCGTGCCGCGCTGGCAGCGACGGCGATTGCGGAATATTTCTGTTCCCGCGGCAAACAGGTCTTGCTGGTGGTCGATTCTCTCACCCGCCTGGCGATGGCCCAGCGCGAGATTGGTCTAGCTGCCGGCGAACCTCCGACCGCCAAGGGCTATACCCCTTCGGTGTTCAGTCTGATGGCGCGTTTGATCGAGCGTGCCGGAAAGTTCTCGCAGGGCAGCATCACGGCGTTTTACACGGTGTTGATGGAGGGAGACGACCAGCAGGATCCGCTGGTGGATGGCGCCCGCTCTCTGCTCGACGGCCACATCATGCTCGACCGCCGACTGGCCGCACAGAACCACTACCCGCCGATTGCCGTGCTCGATAGCGTCAGCCGCCTGATGCCCCTGGTTTCGAGCTTCGAGCATCTGGCCAGGGTAAACGGGTTGCGCAAGCTGATGGCTGCGCATGCAGCTTCCGAGGACCTGGTGCGGATCGGCGCCTATCAGAAAGGAGGCGACCCGGTGCTCGACCGGGCCCTTGCCGTCATGCCGGCGATCCAACGCTTTCTCGAACAGGGGCCCGCCGAGAGCGTGCATTTGCGAGAAAACATCGAGAAGCTGATGGCGATTACGGTCTGAGTGGTCATGGCCTTTCATTTTCCTCTGGACACGCTGCTGCGTTACCGGCGAAGCCTGGAACACCAGGAGAAACTGCGGTTTCAAGAGGCGCTCCGCCAGGTGGCCGCGGTGCAGTCACAGATCGGAACCGCCGACCAACAGCTGCGTGCACTCGCCGAAACCCAAAGCGGCCAATTGTCGGCCGGATTGACGTCCGCCGAACTCCATTTTCACGCTCTTTGCCGAAACGTCCTTCAGAGGCGGCGGGAAGAGTTACAGCGTGAACTGGCGGAGAAGCAGCGACTGTGTGAACTCGGTCGCCGCCACTTTCTCGAAGCGCAAAGGCAGAGAGAAATCGTCGAAACCTTACGTCGACGGCAGTTCCAACTTTACCGGCAAAAAGAAACTCGCGTCGAACAAGCCCGACTCGACGAGATGTTCCTGCTGCGCCGGGAGCTGTTGCGACGCGGCTGATTTTGCCGGTCCGCTGCGGCAAGCTTTACCTACAAAATCTGCGGCAATTACCTTCAATCTTGTCAATTCGACTGCGCCTGATTCTCAACCCCCTGAATTTAAATAAGGATCAGTTTCGGAAAACCGCTGATGGGATTCGGCGGGTGATTGGTGGCCTGAGTGCAACCCAGTCAGTGTGCGGAGACACACCCGGTGATTGCGATGGCGCCTCATCTCGATGCTTCGCCCGCTGCCGCGGGCGCGGCGCAAACTACGGCGCCGGCACCCTTCGCGCCATTGCTTTCGCAAGAGAGTTTCTCCGACCTCCTCGAAGAAGCTCAAGGAAAATCGATCCAGCCCACAAGTGCCAAACCGGAAGAGTTGGATCAACCTGCAATTCATCGAAAAGAAGCCTCTCAGGAGAACTTCCTCGATCGTCCCAATGCGGTGGCTGGTCCCTCCAATCTGTTGGCGATCGCGGTGGCGGTCCCGGTAGCTCCCCCCGTGGCGCCAGACGCGGTTGACGTGCCGACCACAAGCCACCCCTACGCCGCGCTAGCTGCTAACCTCAAGGCCGCAGATCCGGCGCAACAAGATACTTCACCATGGGACCTGCCAGATGCCGTCACTGCGCCAGCAAGCGCGAGCCGGGCTTTTCGCATGGAGGGATCACCGGAACCTTTGCCTGCCGATCCCGGGATAGGGGTCGCGAGCGAAGAGCAGACCGAGAATCCAACCAAGAACGACGTCGGGATTCTGAAGACAGCCGCGGGGAACGACGCTGCGCAATCGGTTCCTGTGCAGAAGGCTTCGATTCCCGATCCTGCACCGCTTCCAACTCAGGTGCCGGCTGCGGGGGCACAGCCGAGAACGACGGAAGCCGAAGCTACACTTGAGATTCCCCACGCATTTTCTACAGAAGCCAGACCTCAGATTTCATTCAAAGGCAATTTCCAAAAAACGCGCAAAGCTGCTGACGAAATCTCTGCGACCGTCAGGCCAGCCCGGGACCGCAGTTTCCTGCCCACTGACCTGCGAGTCGGGTCGGTGCAGGCAGAGGTGGCGCAGCCGAAGCAGAACCGGCCTGTCGTGCCAGCCGCAGCTCCGGGAGGGCCTCACTCTGAAGCGAAGTCGCGTACGGTGCAGACCATGGAGACTTCACCGGTATCTGAAAACAAGACTTCTACCCCGACCCGAGGCGCGGAGGACCATCCGCCCCTCGAGGCTGCGGGGGAGAGGACGCCCCCTGAACCATCCCCCAAGCAGGCAGGGGAGGCCTCCGGCATTGCGGTGCCGATCGCATCCACGAAATCAGCCATCGAACGAACCGACGGAGGGACGGCTCCCAAGGCTGCGGTCGTGGAGGCGGTCGAGCCTCCCCAAGCCCAACCGGTTGCGGCGGTGAACGTGGCGCGGGTGATGGAAGGAATGCGGCAGTCAGAGATGCATATCGGTCTGCGCACCACGGCGTTTGGCAGCGTCGAGGTGCATACCGTTATTCGTGAAAACCAGGTGGGGCTGGCGGTGGGCACTGAGCGGGGAGATCTGAAAACCTTCCTCGCGTCGGAGGTTCCAACCCTGCGCAACGTCCTGCATCATCAGGATCTGCAGCTCGATGGGATCCATTTTCTGCAGAACCAGCAGGGTCTGCAGTCGGATACTGGACGCGGCGGAAACCCGCATGCCTGGAATGCTCGTCAGCTCTGGCCACAATCTGGCGAACGTGCTGCAGAGCCGGAAAAACCCGATAAGCCGCCGGTTGAGATGATGAACTGCGACAGCAGTCTTAACGTGCATGCCTGAAGGCAAGAAGGAGAGATTTCATGAACGTTAGCCCCATGTCCGCAACTAACAGCAGCAGTTCCACGTCAGGCACTTCCAATTCCGCGCAGGACGCCAATGACATGTTCATGCAGCTCCTGATGGCGCAATTGAAGAGTCAGAGCCCGCTCGATCCGGTTGACCCGAATGAATTCGTTGGCCAGCTCGTGCAGTTCAACACGCTTGATCAACTGATTCAGATTCGCCAGATGGTTCAGCAGGCGCTCGGTATCAGCGACACCAGCACTTCTACACAAGGAGCACAGTAATGCCGACTTTTTCCATTCCTCTATCCGGTCTAACGGCGGAATCTACGGCGCTTTCCGCGATCGCAAACAATCTCGCCAATCTCAACACCGTGGGGTACAAAGACACCCGCGTCGATTTCAAGGATCTCTTTTACCAGACCATTGGTTCCAGCGGTTCGGGAGATCCGGTTCAGCTGGGAGCTGGCGTCGGGGTCGGCAGCATGCCCTCCAACTTCACCCAAGGCAACGTGAACCCGACGGGGGTGCCCACCGACGTCGCGATTGATCAGGACGGGTTCTTCATCGTACAGAAGGATGGAGTGATCACCTACACCCGGGCAGGGAACTTTTCGGTGGGGGACGACGATACCTTGATGACGGCCGAGGGGCAGCAAGTCCTGGGATATCCAGCGGTAAATGGCGCCATCAATACCGGTTCCGGCCTCACGGCACTGGCGCTGGGGCGGGGCACCATCAGTCCGCCTACCGCGACCAGTTCGGTCGAGATCCGCACGAATTTGGACGCGGCGGCTACAGTTGGATCCACTGACGGCAGCTATTCGACACCGGTTACGATCTATGACTCGCTAGGCGCGAGCCATGTGCTCACCTTCAGCTTCACCAAGACCGGACTCGATGCTTCGGGCAACAGCGATTGGACTTATACCATCTCCATTCCGGCTGCCGACGTCAGCGGCTCGACGGATATCTCTACGGGAACAGTTTCCTTCGATGCGAACGGAAATCTGGTAAGCCCTTCCACGGATGTCGCCAACATCGCCATCAATAACTTTAGCGATGGCGCTTCCAATCTTTCGTTTACCTGGAAGCTGTTCGACAATGGCAATCCTGTGCTCACCCAGGTGGCGTCCCCCAACGGCACCTCCGCGACGACACAGGACGGCACCAGCAGCGGCGCGCTGTCGGACTTTGCAATCGGCTCCGACGGCGTGATCACGGGGACATTCAGTAACGGGAAAACCGCTATTCTGGGACAACTGGCGCTGGCTACCTTTGCCAACGAGCAGGGCCTGTCTCGCACCGGCAACAACGGCTTCTCGGAAACTCTGGCGTCGGGCCAGGCAGCCATTGGAGCGCCGGGCACCGGCGGACGAGGCACGCTGGAAGGCGGAGCTCTGGAACTCTCAAACGTGGATATCGCGACGGAATTCGCCGCCATGATCGTCGCGCAGCGGGGCTTCCAGGCGAATGCGAAAGTGGTGACCACCTTTGATCAGGTCACGCAAGATACGATCAACCTGAAGCAGTAATGCAGGAAGTTGGGCCCGGCTCTCAGCTTGCGCGGGCCGGGCCGCGACTTCTTGTCGGTCTCTAATGAGATTTCTCTAATTCATACCTGTCTCTGCGGGGCGCCACTTTCACCGATCCTTCCCAAAGGCAAGCAGACACAAGCAGTTTTGCTTTTCGCGGCCGAGTTCCGCGCCCGCCTCTCCCTCGGCACCCCGCTTGCAAGGATGGGTGCGTGACCGAGGACGCAGTCAACCCGGAACCGATCGACGAAGAGCCGCGCTCTGGCCGCTGGGCCGCTTGGATCGTCGTGGCCGTGGTGCTGATCGCCGCGGCCATCGCAGCGCAACTTCTGATGGGCAGCTCCTCCCGTGAAGAGCAACCTGGTAGCAGCAGCCCAATCAAACAGGTACTCGCACTCGACACATTTGTGGTCAATCTCTCGGACCCTGATGAAAGAGCATACCTGCGAGTGGGCGTGAGTCTGGGACTCGACCGTCGCCCGTCAGGCAAAGACCCCATCGCAGTTGCTCCTTTGCGAGACAGCATTGTAGGCGTGCTGGCGGCCGCCAAGCCCGCCGACCTGCTGACCGTGGACGGGAAGGTCAAGCTGAAGGCAGATCTGTTGCACGCACTCCAGGACCGCGCTCCGCTGCTCGGCGTGCGGGAAGTGTACTTCACCGAGTTCCTGATTCAACGCTAGAGCGATGGCAGATACGCCAAAAACGAGCGTTGCCCCCGGCGCGGATGTTTGGAGTCGTTACGCCCGTCTGCGATGCGATTTCAGCGCCGAAGTGCCGCTGCCCTGGGTGAAGCTGGCCAACCTGTTAGAGCTCCACCCCGGCGCGGTGATCGATTCGCACTGGAAGGTGGGTTCCGACGTGCCGGCGCGGGTGAACGGCGTGGTAATCGCCTGGAGCGAATTTGAAGTGGTGAGCGGGAAGCTGGCGGTCCGAATCACGGACCTGGCTTGAGTGTGCCGGCAAGAGGCCGGCTGGAATGGACTACTGGAAAAAGCTGTTTCAGGCCTGGACGAAGCGAACGCCGAAGCAACTGCGGCTGGCGGAAACGCTCGCTCTCGGCGAGCGGCAATTCGTTTCCATTATTGAGTTCGGCGCGGAGCGCTACTTGATCGGGCGTACGCCTTCCTCGCTGAGCGTGCTGGCGCAGCTGCCGGCGAACCGGTCGATAACACCCGCCCATCCAGGAGATACCCTGGCGGAGCCCTTATGAGCGGGTGGCGCAAGGCGGGAATCATTCTGGGTCTTGCCCTGGCGGGTCCCGGCGAAGCCCTGGCCCGATCCGCGGCGCACCCCGCTGGCTTCTCCTGGACTGCGCCCGGCGGCGCGAGCGGTTCGGTGCCCTGGAACATTCTCGTCCTGCTGACGCTGCTGACGCTGTTGCCGGCGCTGGTGCTCTCGATGACGCCATTCGTGCGGCTGCTGGTGGTCTTTCACTTTTTGCGGCAGGCCTTGGGCACACAAAGCACGCCCAGCAACCAGACGCTGATCGGTCTGAGTTTGATCTTGACCTATTTCCTGATGCAACCGGTGGGCGCCTCCATCCAGCGCACGGCCATCGTTCCCTACCAGCAGGGCCAGGTGGACGCGATGGGGGCCATCGAGCGCGGGTCCGCCCCCCTGAAGCAGTTCATGCTGCGCTATGCCCGCGAAAAAGATTTGGCGCTCTTTGTGGAGATGTCGAAGGAGCCGCGACCGGCGCAGCCTGAGGACCTGGACATGCGCGTAGTGGTTCCCGCTTACATCCTTTCGGAGTTGAAGGCGGGATTTCAGATCGGGGCGGCGCTTTTCCTGCCTTTCCTGGTGATTGACATCGTAGTGGCGGCGATCACCACCTCGGTGGGCATGCTGCAGTTGCCCCCGGTCGTGATCTCCACGCCGCTCAAGATTCTGCTGTTTGTGATGGTCGACGGCTGGAATCTGCTGGTCGGATCGCTGATGAAAAGTTTCGCCTGAGGAGAGCAAGATGCCGGCACAACAGGTCGTGGAATTGGCGCGAGGCACGCTTGCGATCGCGCTCTGGCTGGCGGCGCCCCTGCTGATGATCGCGACTGTTGTGAGCCTGCTGATCAATATCGTGCAAGTGCTCACCTCTTTGCAGGAGACGACGCTGTCGACGGTGCCGCGCCTGGCCGCGGTGGCCGCCGCGGCCTTTCTGCTGATGCCGTGGATGGTGCACCGCCTGGGAATGTTCACCGTGCAGCTGTTCTCCGACTTTCGCCCGTACCTGCAGTAGGAGTGCCATGGAGTCCTTTGCGATCGAACCCGTGCTGACCGGCATTGTGACCGCGGGCATTCGCATCAGCGGAGTAATGGTGTTCGCCCCCTTCCTGGGCAGCGAGAGCGTCGCCATGCCGGTCAAGGCCGGATTCACCTTGACGCTGACGGCGTTGCTCTATCCCGCCTGCCGCATGGCGCCGATGTCTTTTCACTCCGGGGCGTGGGCCGGAGTCGCCGTCTCCGAGCTGATCATTGGCATGCTGCTTGGATTCGGCCTGCAGCTGGCGCTCGATGCCGTGCAGTTCGCGGGACAGCTGACCGGGCTGCAAATGGGATTCTCGCTGGTCAATGTTATGGACCCGCAGACCCAGGTGGATACCCCGGTGCTTGCGATCTTTTACCAGCTGATCGCACTGCTGATTTTCCTGCAATTGAATGTGCACCGCTGGCTGTTACGCGGGCTGGCGGCAAGTTTTGCCTATGTGCCGCCGGGAAGTGCCCGACTGCATTTCGATTTGACTGCCGATTTGCTGCGGTCGGCGGCGGGCATCTGGCTGGCGGGGCTGGAAATCGCCGCCCCGCTGGTAGTGGCCACCATGATGACGGACGTAGCCCTCGGATTTCTGGGTAAGGCGTCCCCGCAATTGCCGGTGTTGTTTCTTGGACTCTCGATCAAAAGCACGTTGAGCCTGGTGGTGTTGATTGGAACGCTGGCGCTCTGGCCGGGCTGGCTGGAACCGCGATTCGCTGCCGCCCTCTCTCTGGGCGAGCGGTGGCTGCACTTGGCGAGGTAGCAATTTTGGCACAGGACAACAAGACCGAGCAGGCGACTCCGCGGCGGCGGCAGAAGGCGCGAGAAAAAGGACAGGTGGCGCGCAGCCGCGACCTGATCTCGGCCATGGCGACCATGACCGCCATCCTGCTGTTGGCGGGGCAAGCTCCGACGCTGGCGGCGAGTTGGCGGTCGCTGCTGGGACGAACCCTCGCCATCGCATCTTCTTCCGGCGGCCCTTCGGCTACAGGTTTGCTGACCGGCGGGTGGCACTTTGTCGCGGCTGCCACGATCTTGATCCTGGGCCTGAGCTGGCTGGCAGCCTTGCTGGGTGCCGTGGCCCAGGGTGGCGTGGTGATCGCACCCTCTGCGCTGGCCTTCAATCCTTCCCGCTTAAGTCCGGCCGCCCGTTTGGAACAGCTGTTCTCGATTACGGCTGTGAGCCGCATGCTGAAGTCGTTGCTGCCGGCAACAGCGATTTTCTATCTGGCCCTTGTCGTACTAGCGCGCGACTGGGGCGCCCTCTTGCACGCACCGCGCCTTTCAGTAGCGGGCCTGGCCGGCTTTGGACTCGGCCGGCTCTTCGAAGTCGCCTGGAAATCAGCGCTGGTGCTGATGGTGTGGTCCGCGGCCGACTATCTGCTCGAGAGGCGCCGGCTCGAAGGCGAGCTGCGCATGAGCCGGCAGGAGTTGATTGACGAGTACAAGGAAACCGAGGGCAATCCTGCCACCAAGGGGCGCATTCGCCGCCTGCAGCGTCAGGTGCGGCGCCGCCGCATGCTCGACGAGGTCAAGCGCGCCTCGGTGGTCATCACCAATCCCACGCACTTTGCCGTCGCGCTCGCTTACGGACCGGAGGTGCCGGCGCCGGTCGTAGTGGCCAAAGGCAGAAACCTGCTGGCGGAACAGATCAAGCAGGCGGCGCGCTGGCACGGCATTGCGCTGGTCGAAAATCCGCCGCTGGCGCACGCGCTTTATCGTGCGGTCGAGGTCGGGCAGTCCATTCCGCCCAAACTTTACTTCGTCGTGGCCAACATCCTGGCCGCGATTTACCGCGCGCAGGAACGGGCAGGCGCGGCCGCCGGAGGTCATCGACGATGACGGAGAAAGCCACATCCGCTGCTCCGGCGCAGAACGGCGCCGTGGAGTGGGCGGTGCCGGTGGGCGCGGTCAGCCTGGTGTTCGTGATGCTGGTGCCGATGCCGTCGCTGCTGCTGGATCTGCTGCTCGCGACCAGCATTACCGCCGCGGTGCTGGTGCTGCTTTCGGCCATTCATATTCTGCGTCCGGCGCAGTTCTCGGTCTTTCCCAGCCTGCTGCTGCTGCTGACCCTGTTTCGCCTCTCGCTGAATCTGGCCTCCAGCCGGAGGATCCTGCTGCACGGCAATGAAGGCGCCTCGGCGGCCGGACGGGTGATCGAGGCCTTTGGACAATTCGTGGTGGGCGGCAACTACGTGGTGGGCTTCGTGCTGTTCGTCGCCCTGATCGCGATTCAGTACATCGTGGTCAGCCACGGCGCGGTGCGCACCGCCGAGGTCACGGCACGCTTCACCCTTGATGCCCTGCCGGGCAAGCAGATGGCGATTGACGCCGACCTGAATGCCGGCATTATCAACGAGCGCGAGGCGCGGGCGCG
>Ga0335085_10004279_pt1 | contig 23812 bp, 21 predicted proteins | sample Lox_Sample_45_FD_206712 | JGI IMG/M metagenome (GOLD analysis project Ga0335085, IMG submission 206712) | Soil microbial communities from Loxahatchee National Wildlife Refuge, Florida, United States - Lox_Sample_4.5 | ecosystem: Environmental > Terrestrial > Soil > Wetlands | place: USA...
AGTACGTCAAGCGAACGATCGACGCCGGGGCCCTTGCCGTACCAGATGCCGAATACGCCATCGAATTTGGCGCCGGGAAACAGCCCGACCTGCTGGCTACCCCAGACCGCAGTCGCGGCAAGGTCCTCGTTAAGTCCCGGCTGGAAGCGAATGTCGTGTTGGTCGAGCAGGCGTTGCGCCTGCCATAATGCATTGTCGTAGCCGCCGAGCGGCGAGCCGCGATAGCCTGAAATAAAGCCTGCCGTATTCAGACCCGCCGCGCGGTCGCGCTGGCGCTGCATCAACGGCAGGCGCACCAGAGCCTGAATCCCCGACAGATAGATGCGCCCGGATTGGAGGGTATATTTGTCCTCCAACGCGACCTGCCTCAATTCCACGCTTTTCCTCCGGGTGGCGGCGTTCTCGATGGCGAGCGTGACCGTGTGATGTTCGGTTTATATTGCATCCGCACCCAAGCCGCATAGAACAGCCGTGATGGACACCTGTCTTTTTCTGACCTTCCGATATCGTACCGAGCCGGCAGCAGAAGAGTCGGCGAAGCTCCAATCGCATCTACGTGCCACCCCCGGGCTCACGATCGCCCTGGTTCACACCGCGTCGAGCGCCAGCGATCCTTATGTGAAGGATGGTGCGCCGCCGTCCCTGGTCTTGCAGCTCTATTTCACGCAACTCGATCAGCTTGAAACCGCGTTGTCAGCGGCCGGCCATCTCGCCGATCTTGCGTCGCCGGACAAATTCCCGGCGTTGAGCGCCGCCGATGTTACGCAACAGGCGATGCTGGTGCGCCGTTTCGCGGTGCCGGAGCCGGCGCGCAAGACGGCGCCGGGAAAACCGTACTGCACCTATCTCGTCTCCTACGAAGGCGAGGCCGAGGATCTGAATGCCTGGCACCGCCATTATCTCGAAAACCACGCCCGCCACATGGCTACGTTTCCTGAAATTCGCGAGCTTGAAGTCTATACCCGGATCGACTGGGTCAGCGCATTGCCATGGACACGTGTGCATTTCATGCAACGTAACAAGGTTGCATTTGACAGTGCCGAGGCGTTGACGCGCGCGCTTAATTCGCCAGTTCGCCATGAAATGCGCACCGACTTTCGTGCCTTCCCGAGATTCAGCGGTCCGAACAGGCACTACGCGATGGCGACCCACCTCGTGGAACCGAAGTGATCAAGCCTGTTTCAGGCGCCAGGATTCCGCACCAACATCAGAACCGTGTCGAGATGCGAGAGCACCGCCTCGCCCGTGGCGTCAATCAACGAATAGCGCCCCGTCACGATTCCCCTGTCGGGCTTTGATTTCGATCGCCTCTTGCCGGCCCATTCGAGAGCAAGCCTCACGGCCTCACCCGGATGCACTGGCCGATGAAATCGCACCTCGTCATAACCGACCGAGGCGATGACCGTTCGCCGCAACGGCAACGCATGGACCAGCTTGAGCTTGACCGCCAACAGATAGGTCCCCGGCGCTGTCAGCCCGCCGTGCTTGGCGGCGTAAGCCTTGTCGGTGTGCATCGGCATCGGGTCCCACGCCGCGGCGAATGTCATCATCTCCTGTTCGGGAATCACATAGGGCCCGGCGTGAAGCACGGCGCCGATGATCACGTCTTCAAAATAAATATCATCCATCACGCTTTCTTGTATCGGTTCGACACGGCCTGCTGCAACACGGTCGCGCTATTGCACGCTCCCGGCGCTCGGTGCGACAACATCATGCTGAAAAATCGTACGAGGATCTTTCATGAGCGAGCCGCCCCGTCCCGCCCGCATCTGGTATCAGAGCTTTGTCCATCCGACCGAGCAGAAACCGTACATCGAACGGTTGCAGGCGTATCTCGAAGGGGCGGCCAGCGCCGCCGTGAAATTCGAGGTTCATGGGCTCGATCCGCCCGACCGGCATTTTCATCCATTGACGGAATTTCGCTGCGCGGCGCAAACGATCCGCAACGCGTTGCAAGCCGAACGCGCAGGATATGATGCCTTCGTTATCGGCCACTTCCAGGAGCCAGGCCTCCTGCAAATCCGCGGCGCGGTGGACATTCCCGTCATCGGCCTTGGCGAAGCCAGCATGCTCGCGGCGTTGAGCATGGCCGGTAGGCTTGGCTTGGTGACGATCGACCCGGTTTTCATCGATTGGCATCAGCGCCAGATTGCGGCGCATGGCTTTGATCAGCGCGTGGTCGGCGTGCGCGCGATCCAGATTGACCTGCCCGGCTTCATGCGCGCCTTCACCGACGATGCCAGCTACGCCAAGGTTCGCGCCGATTTCGTCGCGCAGGTCCGGCCGCTCGTCGCCGCCGGCGCCGAGGTGATTATCCCTGCGGGCGGCCTGCCGATGCTGCTTTTTTCGCGCGAGCAGCCTTTCCTCATCGATGCAGCACCGGTGCTCAACGGCATCGCAGTCGCGGCCAAAGCCGCCGAGATGACCCTCGCGCTGAGCCGCCTGACGGGATCAGTGGTCAGCCGTCGCGGAACCTACGCCAAAGCTTCGGCCGCCTGCGTTGCGGAGTATCTGGGCACTTATTGGTAGGTCGGGCGCCAGCAACGGCTATCGTCAAACCGACACGACGCAAAATTGATCGCCGCAGCTTGCGCGCTCTCGCGCGCGCTAGGCGAGCCCGCAGCCGGCCAGAAACTCCAGGGTCAGACGAACACAAGCTTCCGGCTTTTCGATCTGCAACAAGTGGCCGGCGCCCTCGACGAAGCTGTAATCGTAGCCCCCCTCGATGCCGAGCGCCTGGTTGGCCGGCCCGGTCGCGGGCGTACCCTTCATGTTGGGATCGCAGCCGATCAATTTGACCGGACCGCCGAACGCGCCAGCCTGCGGCCAGAGGTTCAAAGTCATCGCCTGCGCATAGATCGCCGCCTCATTTTCGGGAGCGCATACCAGCTCGTAGCCCTCGCCGTCCGGGCTCTTGCACAGCACGGAGCGCGCCATCAATTCGTGGACGCCCGGGACCCAGCGGCTCGTCGCGCGGGACAGCAAGTATTCGTTTGTCAGTTCGTCAATCGTGTTGAAGCGCCGGCGGCGATGGCGGGCCCATTCCGTCAGCCTGTTCTCGAAAATCTCCATCGCCGCATAGAGCGGATGACCGGGCGGCGGCACGTCAGGCGGATCAAAAAGCACGAGCGCATCCCAACGCCAGCCGATCTCAATGGCATGCTTCATCGCGGTGCGCGCCGACATCGAATGGAATAGACCGGCGGTCGGCTTTCTGCCGAGGCGGAAATTCACGTCCTGAACGACCCGCTCGAGATCGTCGGCGAACTGGGCGTAATCATGGTTTGATGGTTCGACGGGAATGTTCTGCCCATGATTGCGAAAATCGAACACCAGCAGATCGAAGCTGGGCAGCAGGCGTTGCCAATACGGAAAATAGGCGTCCGCAGCGAAGCCGTTGCCGTGGGTCAGCAGCAAGCGCGCGCCCTCGGGGTTGCCGTGCCGCCGCATGCGGATCTTGGCGCCGTCCTTGAGGGTGACGTCGAAGGTCGTGCTTGGAGCGGGAAGTTCGAAATGCATGGCGTGTCCTCGGCCGCCGACAGGACGGCTTTACGTCGCGGGTTAGCCGTATTAGCAATAGCCGCCCGTCGTTGCACCTCGCTCGAATTTTGCCCAGTGACGAATTGTTGTCGCCCCTAGGAACGTCGACTGTTCGCAAGGAAGACCCCGCCCTTCTGTCGGGCCGCGGCAGATATGCCGACGACCTTCCGGTCCCGGCAGGCACTCTCCATGCCCACGTCATCCGCTCGCCGCACCCGCATGCCGCCATCGTCAGCATCGATGCCAGCGCGGCGGTCGGAAAGGACGGCGTCTGGGCCGTCATCAGCGGTGAAGACGTCCGCAAGCTGTCCGATCCGTTTCTCGTTGCCCTCAAGACGCCGGTGCATCAGTGGTCGCTTGCCGTCGACCGGGTGCGCTATGTCGGCGAGCCGGTCGCGCTGGTCGTCGCCGAAAGCCGCTACCTCGCTGAAGACGCCGCGGAACTGGTCGAAATCGAGTATCGGCCGCTCGAAGCGGTAATGGACCCGTTGGCTGCTTGTCGGCCGACGGCGCCCGTTCTGCACGCCGAAGCCAAGACCAACGAGATTTCCGTCCGCAAATTCACCTACGGCGACACCAAGTCGGCGTTCGCGCAGGCCGACGCCCGCGTGGCGCTGACGGTCGATTTTCCGCGCCTGTCGTTCACGCCCATGGAATGCTACGTCGTCATCGCGCAATACAGCGCGGCCGCCGACAGCTACGACGTCCTGGCAAATTTTCAGGGGCCGTTCAGCACGCATCCGGTGATGGCGCGGGCGCTGCGGGTGCCGGGCCCGAAATTGCGGCTGCGTATTCCGCCCGATAGCGGCGGCAGCTTCGGCATCAAGCTTTCGGTGTTCCCTTACGTGGTGCTGACGGCAATCGCCGCGCGCGTCACCGGCCGTCCGGTGAAATGGGTGGAGGATCGCGCCGAGCATCTCCTCGCCGCGAGTTCCGGCCCCAACCGGATCACCGAGATCGAGGCGGCGGTGACGAAAGACGGCCGCATCCTCGGCCTGCGGCTCGACCAGCTCGAAGATTACGGCGCGTTCCTGCGCGCACCGATGCCGGGTCCGCTCTATCGCATGCATGGCGCAGTTACCGGCGCCTATGACATCGCCCATGTCGACGTAACCAATCGCGTCGTCTTGACCAACAAGATGCCGGCGAGCCTCATCCGCGGCTTCGGCGGCCCGCAGCTCTACATGGCGCTGGAGCGCCTGGTGCAGCGCATCGCGGTCGAGCTCGGCCTCGATCATATCGATGTCATCAAGCGAAACCTGGTGCCGGCGGCGAAGATGCCGTACCGCGCGGCCGCAGGCTCGCTCTACGATTCGGGAGATTATCCGCGCGCCGTCGCAAGCGCGACCGGTGACGGCCGCCTCGACGATCTCAGGCGCCGGCGCGACGCGGCGCGCGCCGCCGGCCGCAAATACGGCATCGGATTTGCCGCCGTGGTCGAGCCCGCCATGTCCAACATGGGCTATCTGTCGACCTTGCTCACTGCCGATGCGCGTGACAAGGCCGGGCCGAAGAACGGCGCCGTATCGATGGTGACGATCAACATCGATCCGCTTGGCGCAGTGTCGGTGACGGCCGACGTCACCGTGCAGGGACAGGGACATGCGACCGTGCTGGCGCAGATCGTCGCCGCGCAGCTCGGCCTCAAGCCCGACGACGTCAATGTGGTGCTCGAGATGGACACCGCCAAGGACCAATGGTCGATCGCTGCCGGCACTTATTCGTGCCGATTCACTCCCGGCACCGCGGTGGCGGCGCATCTTGCGGCAAGCCGCATGGCCGACAAGCTGAAGAGCATCGGCGCAAAGCAACTCAATATCCTCCCCGACGATGTTGAGCTCGCGCACGGCAAAATCCGCAGCCGGAGCAACCCGGACAACGCCGCGCCGTTCGGCCGGATCGCCGGCACGTCGCACTGGTCGCCGGTGATGCTGCCCGAAGGCATGGCACCTGCCCTCACCGAGACGGCGTTGTGGTCGCCGCCGGAACTCGAGCCGCCGTCGAGCGACGACCGCATCAACACCTCGCTGACCTACGGCTTTGTGTTCGACATGTGCGGAGTCGAGATCGATCCCCTGACCTATCAGGTTCGCGTCGACCGCTACGTGTCGATGCATGACGCCGGCCGCATCCTCAATCCGAGCATCGCTGACGGCCAGATGCGCGGCGCCTTCGCCCAGGGCATCGCCGCGGCGCTATTTGAGGAATTCAAATACGACGACGAAGGCGCGTTCCTGACTGGGACGTTCGCGGATTATCTGGTCCCCACGGTCAGCGAAATCCCGCCGGTCGAAATGCTCCATCAGGAGACCCCTTCGCCGCTCACTCCGCTCGGCGCCAAGGGCCTCGCCGAGGGCAATTGCATGAGCGTGCCGGCGTGCATCGCCAACGCCGTCGCCGATGCGCTCGGCGTCAGGGACGTGCAGGTGCCGGTGACGCCGCGGCGGATCCACGCGCTGATCGAAGGCGTCGGGCCGTGAAGCCGCGGCCGTTCGACTACGTTCGCCCCGAAACCGCCGACGAGGCCGTCGCGGTGCTCGCCGAGCACGGCGACGAAGCGCGCATCCTGGCCGGCGGCCAGTCGCTCATGGCGATGCTCAATCTGCGGCTCGCCGATCCGGCGGTCCTGATCGACATTTCGCGAATTTCCGAGCTCGATACCATCAGCGATCTCGGCGACACGATCGAAATCGGCGCCGCCGTCACGCAGAACCGCCTGCTGGCGTGGCCGCATCTTACCGCAAAACTGCCATTGTTGGCGGCCGCGCTGCCGTTTGTCGGCCATTTCCAGACCCGCAACAGAGGCACCGTCTGCGGCTCCATCGCGCACGCCGATCCGAGTTCCGAGATTCCGTTGACGCTGGCGGTGCTCGAAGGCGAAGTCGTGCTGCGTTCGGCACGAGGCACGCGCCGTCTCGCCGCCGGCGCCTTCCAGCAGACCATGCTGACGACCGCCCGCGCGGCCGACGAGTTGATCATCGCGGTTCGCTTTCCGGTGCTGTCTGGCCGCGGCGTCGCCTTTCGCGAAGTGGCGCGGCGGCACGGCGATTTTGCCATTGTGGCGGTAGCGGCATTGGTCGAGAACGCGAACACGGTGCGGTTCGGCGTCGGCGGCATGTCCGGCCGCCCCGAAGTCCGCCGCATCGCGTCCAATGGCGGTTCCGCGGTCGCCGCGGCCATCAGCCAATTGACTGCGGAGCTCGAAGGCTATGATGACCTCCATGCTTCGGCCCGCATGCGCAGCGACCTGTTGCGCAATCTCGGCCCGGTCGTCATCGAAGAGGCGATCCGATGCACCGCGTAAACAAGGATCAGCGCACCAGGATCAGGCTCACGCTCAATGGCCGCGCCCTGTCGGCGGAGGCGGAGCCGCGCACGCTGCTCAGCGACTTTCTGCGCCATTCGCTCGGCGCGACCGGCACCCATGTCGGCTGTGAGCACGGCGTGTGCGGCTGCTGCACGGTTCTCCTCGATGGCGTCGCAGTCCGCTCCTGCCTGACGCTCGCGGTGCAAGCCGAGGGCCGCGAGGTGCGCACCGTGGAATCACTCGCCGCAGCCGACGGCGCGCTCAACCCGCTGCAGCAGGCTTTCCAGAACCATCACGCATTGCAATGCGGTTTCTGCACGCCGGGCATCCTCATGTCGTTCACCGACTACCTCAAGCGCAACCCACAGCCGTCCGAGGCAGAGATCATCGAGGTCTTGAGCGGGCATCTGTGCCGCTGTACGGGCTATAGTGGCATCATGTCCGCGCTGCTCGAGGCGGCAGGCCATTCACGAATATCGGAAACCGACAACGGCAAGGACAACATTTGAGGTCGCGAATGCGCTCCGCCAGCGCTATGCTGCGAGCGCGCGTGCGAGTCCTTCGATCATGTCCTTGATATCCCGGAGCCCGTTGAACCGCGGTGATCCTGCCATATGAGGCGTCAAGACGACGTTGTCGAACGACAGCAGTTCGTCATCAGGCCGGCCGGGCTCCTCATATTGGGAGTCCAGCGCGAAGCCGCCCAGTTGACCGGAGCGGAGCACGTCCAGAAGCGCCTCTCGATCGATTATTTCCGCACGCGACACGTTAACGATGCAGGCGCCGCGCTTTATTTGCGCCAGCCGTTCACGATCGAGCAAACCCAATGTCGAGGAATCGAGCGGAAGCTGCGGGATGACGACATCGCTATTGGCGAGAAGCGATTCAAGCGATCGATATGAGACGTTGAGAGCGTCTTCTTCCGCTTGCGAAAGCTTGCTCCGTTGAAAATACAAAACAGTCATTCCGAATGCGGTAGCCCGCGTCGCGATTTCGCGGCCGATCTCGCCGAGGCCGATGATGCCGATCGTAGTGCCGTTCAGAGTACGCAATCCGGAAAAGCGCCCCCAATTGGCGCCTGGGGTGTGGCGGGTATCGAAGGGCTTGTAAGGGCGATCGAGAGCAGCAAGCTGATCGACGCTGATCAATCCATTGAGCTCTTTCATCCGCCTTGCGAGCGTTAGCAGCAGCGCGAAGGCGTGCTCCGCACAGGCGACATTGGCGCGGCGCCGTATACCGAGCACCTTCACGCCTCGCGCTTGGCACGCAGTAACGTCAATATTGCGAAGCAGCATGCCATATTTGTGGACCGCCTTGAGTCGGGGCGCCAAGGCCAGTTCTTCCGTGCCGATTTTCAAGGACTCGGTGACAACCGCTTCAGCCGTTTCAAGATTGCGGTGCAGTTCGATTCTGGAAGAGACCAGCCTGACATCGCTGGGGTAGAGCGGTCCTCCCGATTTTCGCACCTCATCGCACCAGTTTTGAAAATTCGACAGATCGGGTGACATGAAATCGGCGAATGCAGCCCACCTTTCTTTGCTGGTCGTCGGGTCGAGGACGACGCCTATCAACCTTGCCCATACGTCATCCTCGACAACCAAAATCGGTTTGTTAGGCGCCATCTATCCGACCCCTACTTCATATCTGACGCAATTGGCCGCGATTCCGGCATTGCCGCAGCGATTTTCCGGCTCGCAAATGGCGAGTTTCTTCGCGCATCAAATCAAGAAACTCGCGATGAACTCGCGTCGGTTGCCAATCCGCCCGGGTGGCGACGCCGTCGGTCCGCGACAAAACGTTCGAATTGAAAGGCAACCTTGCCAATGGACGGATTTGAACCTCCGTTTGCTCGGCCTCCAGCTTCGAAAAAAGCGCAATACGATCGCTCGATGCCAATATAGAGCGATGGACGGCGGGCGAGGTAGTCTCGATGCTCACCCGCGGCGAATATCCTGACTTGGCAAACAGGCGTTCAAAAGCTTCTCTTCGCGGCGTGCCGCGCTCGGGCAACACCCAATCGTAAGCGGCGAGGTCACGCAACGTAATGCGACGCAACTTTGTTAGCGGGTGGTTGCCCCGCGCCACTACGGTATAGGGGTTGGCAAACAGAAACTCTTCGTTGGTATCGACCGCCCACGCGGGACGCCGTAGCACGCCAAACAGAACATCAAGCTTGCCAGCGCGCAAGTCGCCGAGCAGCGCGTCATAATGATCGTCTACCACTTGGACTTGAGTATCGGGATAGGCCGCCAGCAGCTTCTGTATGGCGCTCGACAAGACTTGGGATGCCGAGTGCGGAATATTTCCGATTGCGATGCGCGAGACGATGACGCCGCGGGCTGCCTGAACTTCCTCCAGGCCATATTCGATTTCGCGCCGGGCAACCTGGAAGCGTCTGGCGAGCTCCGATCCTTGCGCCGTGGTCGTCACTCCGCGCGCAGTGCGTTGGAAAAGGCTGCGCCGCAATTCACGTTCAAGTTGCCGGGCGGATCGGTGCAATGAAGGCTCGGAGATTCCCAACCAGCGCGCCGCAGCCTCCAAGGAATGGTTCTCAGAGATCGCGATCAGCCCGCGCAATTGTGGCCTGGTGATTTTATTGAGAATGGCGTCCGCGTTTTGCCGCCCCGTCGACGCACCGGCAAGCGTCGGTTCGCCCAATGCTGCGCGGATGTGGTCGAAGAACCGCCTCACGCGGGGAAGAAGAATCGCAGCGGGCTCGGTCGCAAAACAACCGGAGTGCCGTCGCTCAAACAAGCGCGTCGCCAGCCTGGTTTCGAGAGCGTGGACTGATTGGGTCAATGCCGGCTGCGACAGATTGACCTCGCGGGCGGCGCCGCTGAAGCTTTTCAATCTGGCGACCGCCTCGAAACCGCGAAGCTGACGAAGCGATGGGACATCAAGCAAGGGCGGCATTTTATTGGATAGCCTGCGCTTGTGACGGCTGATTGTTCGAGGCTCGTCTCATCGGATGAGTATAGCAAAACCTTATGACCGCACGCAGCAATTCAATTGGTAATTGACCGCAGCGACGCGGATTGTCCCAGCGTCGTCTCGTTATGGGCGGCTGAGGACGCTAAGCCGGCAGACAAGTGAACCGGCAGCGAAAGCAAGATTTTTGTAGGGAGAAGCCGGATGCACTCAAACCCCTCCGACAATCGCGGTTGCACTGGTCGATTCATGCGACATTCGCTCCTGGCGGTCGCGTGCTTGGTGGTACTGGCCGCGGTCGCAGCTGAGCCGAGCGGGGCCGCGACCGAATATCCAACCAAACCGGTCCGCGTTTTCGTGCCTTATGGCCCGGGCGGTGTCGGCGATCTCACCATGCGGCTTCTGGCGGACCAACTTGGCAAACTGCTGAAGCAACAATTTGTTATTGAAAACCGGCCTGGTGCGGGCGGCATCGTCGCCATGACCGAGGTCCTGCGCGCGGCTGCGGACGGCTATACGCTTGGCGAGATGGGCAACGGACAAGCGATCAGCATGTCGCTGTTCAATAGCTTGCCATACAACGTCCTGAATGACTTTACACAGATTTCAGTGGCCGCAAGCTTCGAGATGCTACTCGCGGTGCCCGACAAGTCGCCCTACAAGACGCTCAAGGATCTCGTCGAAGCCGCGCAAAGGAATCCCGGCAAACTCAATCTCGGGGCCATCAATCCCGGCAGCACGCAAAATCTTTCGGCGTATCTGTTTCAGCAGGTGACCGGCGCCAATTATACAATCATACCTTATCGCACGACGCCTGACCTCGTGACGGCTCTGCTTCGCGGTGATGTCGATCTCGGGTTTGATTTTTTTGCTGCCCTGCATCCGGTGATCGGCCCCGGCAAGGTGCGAATCATCGCCACCTCAGGGGAAGAGCGCGATCCGCTGTTGAAAGACGTCCCCACCGCAAAGGAGAGCGGCTTCCCGAATTATATCGTGACCAGCTGGAACGGCGTCGCTGCACGCGCCGGTACACCGCCCGACATCGTGAATATTCTCAGTGACGCCATCAATCGCGGCCTTGCTGCGCCGGAAGTTCAAGAGAAATCACGCACACTTGGCATAGATTCGCACGGCACCACACCGCAAGGGATGCATGATCGCATGGCTCGTGACATTGCCAAATGGCACGACGTCATCGAGAAGGCGCATATTCCGAAACAGTAAGGAGAATCCGCGCGTCGGGCGAAGTCTGAATCGCGTCTGGCCGGACCCCGCAAGAAGATCATAGTAACCGGACAACCGGAGGACACATGGCGAACGAGCCGCGCCTGAAAATTGCAATTGGGGATTACGGCCACACGCGTGCCGTGAAATCCAAAGCAGTTCCGATCGAAGGAGTAGAGCCTGACTTCATCCAGGTGGTGCCGATTATCGGCGCCTTCCGGCGCATGGTGCGCGATCTCGAGTTCGACATTTGCGAGATGGCGCCCACCACTTACATGATCGCGCGTGCCCGCGGCGCTCCCTATATCGCGCTGCCCATTTTTCTTATGCGGCGCTTCCACCATGGCGGTTTCGTCGTGCGGCCGGATGCCGGCATCAGGAAGCCGAAGGACCTCGAAGGCAAGAAGGTCGGCGTGCGCGCCTATTCGGTCACCACCGGTGTCTGGACCCGCGGTATCTTCGTCAACGAGTACGACCTCGATTCCTCAAAGGTGACGTGGGTGGTGGATGACGAAGAGCACGTCTCAACGCTTAAGCTGCCGCCCAATGTGGTGCACGCGCCGGAAGGCAAATCACTGCAGAGCATGATGAAGACCGGCGAAATTCAGGCCGGATTCACCGGACCAGCTGGGGTTGGCAGGGCCGGTCCGCCGATCAGCGGTTGGGATAAAGCCGGCGCGGCCACTGCCGCGGCGGATACCTATCCGGAGCTGATCGCCAATGTCGAAGAGGTCGAGGCCAATTGGTTCCGTCGTAGCGGCATCTATCCAATCCACGGGCTCATTGTGGTGAAGGACGAGCACATCAAGCGTTATCCGTGGCTGGCGCGTTCGCTGATGAACGCCTTCGTCGCTGCGAAGAAACCTTATCTTGAGGAACTCAAGCGCGGTCTCGACGATAGCCAGGAAGACAAGCGCTACCGCAAGTTCCTGGCGCTGATGAGCGATCCGCTGCCCTACGGCATGGCGGCGAACCGTCCGAGCGTCGACGCCCTGGTCACCTATACTCTGCAACAGGAGCTGATACCGTCGCGGCCGCAGCTCGATCAGGTTTTCGTCGATATCGATCCTTGAAAATCGTCTGTAATCCGAGAACGAGTGAACGCACATGCCTGTCATCGATATACATCCGCACATCGTTTCGCCCGATACCCAGCGTTATCCGTTGGCCCCACTTGGCGGTACGCAATCCACTTGGTCGAGCGAGCGGCCGACCACGTATCAAACCCTGCTCAAGGCCATGGACGACGCGGGCGTCGACAAGGCGGCGATCGTGCATTCATCCACCGCTTATGGTTACGACAACAGCTATGTGGCGGATGCCGTGGCCGCCGTTCCGTCGCGTTTCACCGGGGTCTATTCCATCGACGTCATGGCGCCCGATGCGGTGAAGACATTCGATTACTGGCTCGCCCGCGGCTGCACGGGCATGCGCCTTTTCACGACCGGATCGACTCTGCCGGACCAAGCCACCTGGTTCGTCGATCCGAAAACCTATCCGTTCTGGGAGCATGCATCGGCAAAGAACATTCCGGTCTGCATGCAAATGAAGCAGGAAGGCTTGCCGCTGTTGCGGCAGATCATGGACCGCTTTCCGAAAGTCACGATGATACTCGACCATTTGGCTCGCACGCCGTTCGAGGATGGGCCGCCCTATAAGGGTGCCGCCGAATTCCTTGAACTTGCCGAATACAAGCAGGTCTATCTAAAGATTACGCCCGTCAATGTGACGCCGAAGAGCTGGGGAAAAGGTACGCCGGAGACATTTTTTGGCAAGATCGTCGACACGTTCGGCGCCTCGCGGATTGCCTGGGGCTCAAATTTCCCCAATTCGGTGGGCACGCTGTCGGAAATCCTTGCCGCCGCCCGCAAGGCGTTTTCCTTCGCCAAGGCGTCGGATCAGGATTGGATTTTCGGCAAAACCGCGCTCTCGCTCTATCCCGCTCTGATCAAATAAATAAGGAATCACGCTCATGGCGACCGCAACAAAGCTCAAGCTGCACACGATGTTGGGCAATTATCCGAACACCAAAGCGCTGAAAAGCGGCGCGGTTCATTCGGATCTGGTCGACTTCGATTTTGTCGAGGTAAAGGTTGCCAACAACCTGTTCAAGCAGGTCGTGCGCGATGCCAAATACGATGTCGCCGAACTCGCCATCGTAACCTATCTGCAGGCCAAGGCCTACGGCAAACCCTATGTCCTGGTGCCTGCCGTGGTGGTGAGCCGGGGCCAGCATCACACCATCGCCTACAATCCCGAACGCGGCCCGCTGAAGCCCTACGACCTCAACGGCAAGCGCGTCGGCGTGCGCGCCTACACGGTGACGACCGGGACGTGGGTGCGGGGCATTCTCGCCAGCGATTACGGTATCGACATCAACAAGGTGGAGTGGATCACCTTCGAGGACCCACATGTCGCCGAGTACCACGATCCCGCCATCGTCAAACGCGCGCCGGAAGGCAAGGATCTGACGCGGATGCTGCTCGACGGCGAAGTCGCCGCCGGTATCGTGGGGGACAAGCTGCCTGATCCGAAACTCAAGCACCTCATTCCCGAAGCCGAGGCAGTGGCTCAGAAATGGGCCGAGCGCCATCACGGCGTCCCAATCAATCACATGCTGGTGGTCAGACAAGAGCTGTCGCGCTCGCGGCCTGACGTGGTCAAGGACATCTTCCGCCAGTTGCACGAGAGCAAGCTGGCTGCCGGCTTGGCTGACGGCGGCGAGCTCGATCCCTATCGTTTCGGCGTCGATGCCTGTCGGCCTATATTGGAAATCATCATCGACTTCTGCCACCAGCAGAAGCTCATCCCGCGCCGCATGTCGGTCGATGAATTGTTCGACGACACGACACGCGCTTTGAAGCTGGCTTAGGACTTCCGGGGGACGACAGGCCGTGATGATGAGGGTTCCCATCCGGCGGATCGGAAAGGGGGCGAGCGCTCGCTCAACGCTTTGGCACTGCACTTTCCCCCATTAGCAACCGAACGGCGGCATTAAGGAACCGACGCTAAGCGCCACAAGCGGACAGTTCGTGAGAAAATTGCGGACGCTTCGTCAGATGAAACGTCAGCGGGTAAACTGATCCGAGGCCATCATGAAATGATGCTGCAGATAGTGGATACCTGGCGCCATTGTTCCTATAAAAGCCGCCGGCATTGATCAACACGAAGGGAGGGCAATCATGCAAAAGGCGCTAACGATCTGCGTCGCAAACATTGCCATCGCGCTGAGCTTGGTGGCGACCTGCCGCGCGCAGAGCAATCCCGCGGCCGACCCAGACGAGGCTCGTATTCAGGACATCATCACGGCTAGTCACATCCTGACCAACGAAGGCATTCTGGACAGCTTCGGCCACATCAGCGCGCGTTCGGCCAAAAATCCCGATCACTTCTTCATGCCGCGCGCCATGCCGCCCGCGCTCGTCTCTCGCGCCGACATCGTCGAGGTCGGGCTCGATTGCAAGCCGATCGCGCCGAACGCCCCGCGGCTGAACGGCGAGCGCTACATCCATTGCGAGGTCTATAAAGCGCGCAGCGACGTGCAGTCGGTGATCCACACCCATGATCTGGCGGTCATCCCGTTCGGTTTGGCCGGAATTTCGTTGAAACCGGTGGTCGCCCAGGCCGGCTTCCTGCCGCTGGAAACGCCGCTGTTCGAAGTTCGCGACGCGAACAAGAACAAGGACAAGCGCGGCATGCTGGTCATCAATGCCGATCTTGGCGATGCGCTGGCCGCAAAACTTGGCTCGAATCCCGTCATCTTGATGCGCGGCCACGGCGACACCGTGGTCGGACGCTCGGTTCGGGAAGCCACCGTTCGCACGATCTACACCCATATCGACGCGCAGGCGCAGAGCGCTGCCTTGGCTCTGAGCCCCAACATCACCGCCATGGATGCGGCCGAACTGGCATTCAACGCGACGGAAAATTTCGACGCGGACAGGCCGTGGCAGAATTACCTGCAGCGGTTGCAGGCGGCGCATTGAATCGACGGCGTCGCGATCGGTTCTTGCTCGCTCACAGCGGGAAAGGCTGAATGACGGAAAGTCCGAGGCGGCCTGGACGCGAGCGGGCCGAAAACAAAGGGGAGGATCATGTGGAATTTCAGAATTGCGCTGGCTGCGTTCATGCTGGGCGGGACCGCTCCCGCGCTCGCCGAATATCCTGACCATCCGATCGAGATTGTTGTCCCCTACACGCCCGGCGGCACTGTCGATCTTCTGGCGCGCGCCCTCGGCCAGAGGCTGACGGCTACATGGGGGCAGCCGGTCGTGATCCTCAATAAACCAGGTGCCGGCGGCAGCGTCGGCGCCGAATTTGCCGCCGAATCTCCCGCCGACGGCTACACGCTGTTCATATCGACGAATTCGCCGCTAACGACCAACCTCGCACTCTATCCATCGCTCGGCTACGAACCGTTACGGGATTTTGAGCCGGTCATTCTGGCCGGCGAGAACCCGCTGGTCCTGGCGGCAAATCCGAAGCTGCCGGCGACGAACGTCAAGGAGTTGATTGCGCTCGCCAAGAGCGAGCCGGGCAAGCTCAACGCCGGCACCTCCGGCAACGGCTCGACCGGTCATTTGTCGCTCGCGACATTCAACAAGCAGGCGGGGGTTTCGATCGCGCACGTCCCGTATCGCGGCGGCGTGCCCAGCCTGATGGCGGCAATCGCCGGCGAGGTGCAGTTGGTCTTCAGCGATATCGTGCCAGCCATGCCGCAGGTGCGCGATCACCGCTTGACGCCGCTCGGCCAGACCGGGCTTCGCCGCGCCCACATCGCGCCCGACATTCCGACACTCGACGAATCGGGATTATCGGGCTTCAATATCACGGCCTGGATCGGCGCGGTCGCACCCAAGGGCACGCCCCGGGACATCGTGCAAAAACTGAACGCCGAAATCGGGCGTGCGCTCAAAGACCCGGACTTTGCCGGGCAAATCTCAGCGATCGGCATCGATCCGATCGGCAGCACACCTGACGAGTTCTCGGCTTTCCTGAAAAAGGAAATCCCGCGCTGGAAGCAGATCGTGCAGGACGCCGAGGTCAAGGTCGAAGGGGACCATTGAGGACGGCGTAGTCTCGTTATCGGCCGCGATTCCAATCCGATCTTCACGCCGCATAGGCGGTCGGAACGAGCGGTTCCTTGTTCCAGTCGCTGACCGGATCGTATCCCCACACCCACTCGGAATTGCCGTGCACGCTTTCCTTGCCGATGGCGATCGACTCCGTCTGCGCGGCGCTGTCGCGCATGTGCTTGAAGCGGACATTAGAGAGCGAAAGCCGCTGCACGCCATGCACGCGCGCGATGCGGACGCGGCGGAAATTGGCAAAGGCTTCGGCCGGATCGCGGCATGCCGCAAGCCAGCGCGCCAGGATATAGCAGTCCTCGAATGCCTGGCAGGCGCCTTGGCCGGCATTGGGCAGCATGGCGTGGGCCGCGTCGCCGATGAGCTGGATGCGGCCACGTCCCCAGTTCTCGGTAAGGGGCCGCGTGAACAGGCCCCACTTTGAGCACGCGGTCACGAGGCTCAGGAGCTTTTCGAGGCGCGGCTCCGGATTGGGGAAGCTCGACCGCATCTCGTCGGGATCGCCGCGGGTCGACCAGCCTTCCTCGACCCATTTGTCGGTGTCCTGCTGCGTGACGATGTTCACGAGTTTGCCGCGGCGGATGTAGTAGGCGATGAAATGGCAGCCTGGCCCGACCCATTGGGTATGGCCCATCGGCTCAAGCACCTCCGCCGGCACATCGCCGCTGTCGAGCAGCGCGCGCCAGACCATCTGCCCCGTATAGGTCGGGTTGTCGGCGCCGTAGAGCGCGTGGCGGATCACCGAGCGCACGCCATCGGCGCCGATCACGAATTCGGCCTCGACCTGCGTGCCGTTGGCGAAAGCGAGCAAAGTGTGATCGCGGCGCTCCTCAATTCCAGTCAGGCGATGCCCGAGATGGATGGCGCTTCGATCGAGGCCGCTGGCGAGTGCATCCAGGAGGTCGGCGCGGTGAAAGGTGTAATAAGGCGCGCCGTACCGCGCCGCCGTCTTGAATCGATCGTTGAATTCCAGGAAGTCGCCGGTTTGCATGTTGCGCGTATAGATGCCGGGCGACAGGTGCCCGACAGCGGCGAGTTGGTCGCCGAGCCCGATGGCTTGCAGCGCCTTGACGGCTTGCGGGCTGACATTGACGGCCGCGCCGATCTCGCCCAAGGCCGGGGCGCTCTCGAACAACTCGGCCTTGATCCCCAAGCTCGTCAGCGCCTGCGCCGTCGCCACCCCGGCAAGTCCGCCACCGACAATTGCGATCCTGCATCGTGATGCCATTCGATCGAAACCTCTTCTAAGAACTATTCGCGTCGCTTTGCGGAGCGAGCGCGGCTTCCCCGCTCGGATGCGGCGTCAGCTCACGCGCATTAAGGGATATTGCGTGCTTCGCATAATACCCGAGCAATGCCGCCAACTCCACAACGCCACAGCCACCCTACGAATTTGTGCCGGGCTACGAGGCTAGCGGCTGGTATGGCATCGGGGCGCCAAAGGCGACGGCTGCAGTCGCGCCAACAACCTCAAGCGTTCGGATCATTCGCATCCGGATAGAAAAGCTGTTGTCCGTTTATCTTGTAACCTGCAATCACCTTTTGCCCCTCGGGCGAGATCAGCCAGTCGATGAATTGCTGGCCAAGGTCTTTCTTCACATTCGAATATTTCGCCGGGTTCACCAGCATTACGCCGTACTGATTGAACAGGCGCTTGTCGCCCTCGACGACAATGGCCAGATCACCCCGGTTTCGGAAGGCGAGCCAAGTGCCGCGATCGGAAAGTACGTAGGCATTCGATGCCGACGCCATGTTAAGCGCAGCGCCCATGCCTTGGCCGATTTCCTTGTACCAAGGCCCTTTATCCTTCGTTATGTCGATGTCTGCATCCTTCCAAAGAGCGAGTTCCGCAATGTTCGTACCAGAACGGTCACCGCGCGAAACGAACGACGCGCCCTTGGCTTTGATCGTTCGGAGCGCAGCAAGAATATCTTTGCCCTTGACGCCCGCCGGATCGTCGTTGGGACCGATCAGGATGAAGTCGTTGTACATCACCGGATAGCGCTTGACGCCAAAGCCCTCCGCCAAAAATTTCTCCTCGGCGGATTTGGCGTGAACAAACACCACGTCGGCGTCGCCGCGCCGGGCGGTATCGAGCGCTTGTCCGGTGCCTTGTGCCAAGACCTTCACTACGACGCCGGTCTTTTCCTTCACAATAGGAAGCAAATAGCCAAACAACCCGCTGTCCTGCGTCGAGGTTGTCGAGGCGACGACAATCGATTTTTCCTGCGCGTAAACGTGACTGCACAGCAAGGCCGTAGCTGCCATGAACAGTACGATTGCTGATGCGAACTGCGGCCGCCGATTCATGAAACCAACCTCGCTGGCAAAGGTCACTCAACGGGCCGTCAAGGCGCGTCCGAATACGAAGCTCAGCGCGCTTACGGTCATCGACAGGATGATCAGGATAATTCCTAAAGCAAGAGCGAAACTCAATTCGCCCTTACTCGTCTCCAACGCGACAGCCGTTGTCATCGTGCGGGTATAGCCCCGGATATTGCCGCCAACGATGATAATCGCGCCGACTTCTGCAATTGCGCGACCGAAGGCCGCAAGGAAGGCGGTCAGCAATCCCTCACGGCCAATGAGCATGATCGGGACCATGGCTCGCAAGCGCGAAGCGCCATCGACCAACAGAGCGTCGCCATAGGCGGCCCAAATGTCCACCGTCATCCGGTGCACGAGCGCCACGACAATTGGAATGCCGAGAGTGGATTGGGCGATCACCATCGCAGTTGGCGTGAACAGGATGCCCAACGACCCTAGCGGCCCGGATCGGGACAGGAGCAGATAGACGACAAGTCCGACGACAACCGGCGGCAAACCCAAGAGTGCATTGGCGATGACAATCGATGCGCCCTTGCCTCGAAAGCGATACATGGCCAATGCCGTACCAAGCGGCGATCCGAGCGCAAAGGCACAAATGCTCGCTGTGAGGCTGACACCGAGTGACAACGCAACGATTTCACGTAGCTCGGGATCACGGTGAATGATCAGAGCCGCCGCCGTATATAGCGCGTCCGTGAAGTCCTGCATTGTCTCACCAATAGCGCATGCCTGCGTGAATCCGAAGTCAATGTAAGTGCTTGATTTTATTACGTGGTGGCGGACGCGTTCCAAGTCGCGCGGTGCCTCAACAGAATGATTTCACAAACGCAGCCCCTGCCATCGGAGCACGCTTGCTCAAGACTTGTAATCTCCGGAAAGGTGAACGCTGTCGTGAGTGATGGTGGAGACAATCCACTGGTTTGCGAAATGTGGCCCGTCGCGCGGCAACGAACGGCAAGCGTGGAGAATCTACAACTGTGCAATCAATCGAATTTGGTAAGATCCTTCGCACCGCGAGCCAATCGCTTGATAATCTCCTTTTCCCACGCCGCCGGTGACTTTCCCTTTCGAATCCACGATGACTTTTGGATTTAACAGAGATGGATTGGAAAAATGAAAAGTCCCGTCTCGTTCAACGCTCCCGATTTTTCGACCGCGGCCGGATATTACGTCCCCGCCCTGAAACACCATACGAAATGTACGCGATTTAACTGGACAATTTGGCCCACCGGTGAGAACGAACTCCCATATGCCGTCGTAAGGTGCCGGCACGTTGGTTGTGGCCGGTTGGTTCAATGGCGGCACGGAAAGCGCTGCGACCGGACCCACACTCGGCGCTTCTGATTTAGCCGTTGGCGGCTGCGTGACATTCGTTTCGTTCAAACGTGGAGGTGACGGCGCCACCGAGGGTGCCGCGACAGCGCCCCCATTTACCTCCGGAGGTACACTAACCGCAGCTTGTGCCTTCGGAGCGGATGGGGGCGGCGGCCCAGCATGCGCCGGCGCCGCGGCCGCAGCGACTTGGGTCTTCTTCAACTCGTCCAGCCGCGCGCGCGCCATGCTGCCGTAAGGCGTATTGCCAAACTGCCGTATGAAGTCCTCCAGCACGGCCTGGCTTGTTGCGTTCTGCGTCACCTGCCATGCCTGCGCAACCGCATCGACCGGCGGTGCCTTAACCTCTTTGTTGTCGCGAACCTCTTTGTTGTCCCGCGCGCCTGTCTCGGGCTTCAACTTGTACTGCCCGACCAGCGAGATCGACAACTCGGGGCGTTGCTTGCCGCTCGTCAATCGATCCACCTCATCCTGCACATTGAACAGCATCTGGCGCAGATCGACGTCAGGCGCGCCCAGATTGTCGAGCAAAGCCTCCGCAAACGGGCTGTGGCGCGCGGCGCCGTCCGACGCCACGTCGTTCGCCTGCGTCGCATAGGCGACGATCAACCCATTGGTCACGACGCGCGAAAGCCCGCGCGTCAGCAACGCGTCGCGGTTGGCCCCGGGCATCGATGCCACGCGACGCTTGAGATCATCCTCCACCGGGTTATTTCGGCAGGCATCGAGTATGACGACCCGCGCGCCCGGCGCGCCCTGCAATACGTCGAATACGTCTTCAAGCGGTATCAAACGAAACCGATTCACGTCATCCACGTTCTCCAGCCGAGCATCCACCGGCAGCAGGAAATTCTTCCCGGCGAACTGCATGCCGTGACCGGAATAATAGACGAGCGCAATCTCGGCACCGCCGACCGTGCGGGAAAAGCGATCGAGCACTTCATCCATCCCCGCGCGGTCAAGGTCGGTCGCGACGATGGTTGAAAAGCCCAAATCGCGCAGCGACTTGCCGATGTCCTGGGCGTCGTTCTTGGGGTTTATCAGCGCCGGCGTATGCTGGTAGGCGCTGTTGCCGATCACCAGCGCCACGCGCTTTTCGGCGCGCGCAACACTGATGCTGTGCATCAGCAGCAAACAACTGATGACGACCGAAGCTAAGCGCACCACGGCCTCCTAATCTTCCAGCAGTTTGCCATAAGCGACCCCTGGCTAAAAGGGCAAAAAACGTAAGAACGTATGCCTTGCCCGGAAGCCTTCTCTCACATTCTCTAATTTTTTATGTTTTCCCGGCTACGCCGACAATCTCGATATGCGTCGGCATAGTCGCGAGCGATTTCGTTGATCGCTTATCGGTCCGTGGTGAAGATGCCCTGCATTCCGACGCGGACCTGCGGGTTCGACGCGCTTCGCGTCAATTCATTCGCTGCCGAGACGGCCTCCTTCCGTCCATCCAGCTTGCGAAGTGTCTTCAGCAGTTCGGAGAGTTCATGCGCGGAGGCGACCGCCACGATATGGTCAGCACCAAACGGCGCCGACACGTTCAATGGCAACTGGTAGAGAGATCCGGGGTCAATTGTCGGCGGGTCGGCGCGCTCCGTGAGCGGATAGAGGAACTGTACGGTTCCATTTCCCGTAATATTGAACAGCACGAAATACGGATACTCCCGGCCGGTAGCCACCAGCGTCAGGTGCGTACCGCGAACATGGGTGCGATCGGACGCGATCGATGGAGCGGCTGAAACCGATTCCCCCGGAAGCAAGAGCCGCATGTCGAGCCCGGACGCCAGCGTCATTTGACGTATGGCCTCAGTGGCGCGCGCGCTGTCGACGACTGCTTGCAGGTCGCCGGCCGCAACCCGGGATGCCTGGGTGTTGCCCAACTTGTCAAAAATCTCGCGGGTGGAAGCGTCCCAGGTCAATTCCGCGGGTTGCCCTGGATCGACCAGTGCGGCTCCCTTGAGCGCGTGCGCTATCGCGGTGCGTTGATCGTCGGACGTGCCGCGAATGTCGAGTCGGATCAGGCCATTTGCGGGTTCCGGCGCGATCGCCGCGAGCGCTGGGCCGAGAAAGAACAAAGGTTCATCGGGCCGGATCTCAACGCCGGAGCGGACATCCGCCTGGGGCCAGCGAACGTTGGGATGTTGGTCCGAATCGGAAACGATTCGAATCGAGCGCAGCACGTAGCTGCTCAGTTCAGCTCCGGTCACGATACCGTCGTGATTGCTATCGGCATGACCCGCGATGGCGCTGGCAAACGACCAACTGAGCGCGCCCCGCGGCCGGCCTTCAATCACAAGCTCTGGTACCAACTCATCGTGTTGCGCACCCGCCAGAAAAACAACGTGCGGAAGCTGGAGGACATTAGACGCGCGGGGAATCTTGACCTCAGCTCGCAAGTCATTCTCGACGTCGTAAAGCCCAACGGTGCGGTATCGCAGGCCCGCTCCAATGCGGGCATCGACCTTGCGAGTCATTCCGCCCGAGTGGCATGCGTCAGCGACGAATATCACCTTGTTGCGGCCCTCAACCGACTGCCAGAGGCCTTGCATCTCGTCATCCAGGATTCGTTCCTGATTGAGACCCGCCTGTGAGTTATCAAAGTTCGTCAGGACGAATGCATCGTGCACGCCGTCGGCCGTGCCACTCGGGCCGGATCCCCGCTCCTCACTGCCATGCCCGGAATAGGTGACGAGCAGGGTATCGCCTGGTGCTGAACCTGCGACCAGTGCCTGCCAGGTGCGCAGGAACGCCGCCCGGGTCACATCACCATCCAGGAGAAGGCGTGTCGTCGCAGCGAGCGGGCGAACAGCGGCTTCGATTCCTTTGGCGTCGTTGATGCAGCCTTGTAATTGGGGGATTCCCAGATAGGTCATCGACCGGTCCGGGTTTCTCCTACCGATACGGCCCTTGTAGGCATTGATCCCGACGATCATCGCGTGCAGGCGCGGCCGCGACGCCTGGGTCAACGCGCGCCTCGAACTTAAAATGAGCGGAAGAGCGGCAGCGCCCGCACCCGACAAGATGGATCGGCGCGTCAGCATGACACGAATGCCCCGCGCGCTACCGTCAGTGGTATTTGACTTCGACCCGCCGCAGCATTTGATAAATCTGCGCCTGGGAATAGTCAGCTGCATTCGCCAGCACCAGGGGCTCGCGGCGCCCGTGGCCTTCGGCATCAACCTTGGCGCCCGGGTAGCCATGCTCGATGAGATAGTTACGCAGCGCTTCGGCGCGCCGAAGCGACAGTATGAGATTGTATTGATCGGAGCCATCCGGATCGGTATGTCCGACCAGAAGGACGCGCGGGTGGCCCTGCTCGCCGAGCAAGCGCGCCATTTCGGCAGCATATTGTTCGCCAAGCGGCGTCATCTCGTGACGGCCGCGGACGAATTGAACCGGCACCGGTACGCTTTCGACCGCCACGTCGCGCAGCGATCGCGTCAGCAATACATCGCCAGGCACGAACGTGCTCGACAGCATCCGTGACTCGTTGGCGAGCTCCATCAATTTTTGAACGACTTCGTTCGGCGGCGGATTGGGAACACTTTTTTTGTCGGCGATGTCTGAAAGGGCGGACTGATAGGCTAGGCTCGCGGATGCGTAGTCGATCTTGCCGTTCGAGGCCGGCACTTTTCGCCGCAGGTCTCCGACAAGCTTCATCATTTTCCACGGCTGCGCGTAGGCCATCCCGCTCTCGAGGATCGCGAGCTGACGTGCGGGGTCCTGAATGTGATCGGCCTCTCGTACATGCGCGAGTGCCACTTTGACGCCGATTTCCCTTCGCGTCTCTGCCGGGCATTCGGCAGATCCCAGGATCGGCTTGGCGGCGGCGATGGTGGCACTCAAATCCGCTTTGTTGAGCGCCGCATCGAAGGGAACGAGCAGCTGCTCGCAGTCAGTTTGTGCCCATGCAGCCGTAACTCCCGCTAATGCTGACGCCGGGGCGAGCAGAGTGGCAATGAGGAATACCCGAACCATGTCCCTACTCCCTTTGCAGGCGACCGGCTTTCGTAAATGTACCGACGATTCCAAAAGCGCCGAAAAGCGGCGATGACCTGTTGGAGCG
>Ga0335085_10004280_pt1 | contig 23811 bp, 18 predicted proteins | sample Lox_Sample_45_FD_206712 | JGI IMG/M metagenome (GOLD analysis project Ga0335085, IMG submission 206712) | Soil microbial communities from Loxahatchee National Wildlife Refuge, Florida, United States - Lox_Sample_4.5 | ecosystem: Environmental > Terrestrial > Soil > Wetlands | place: USA...
CGGCGCGGCGCGCCGGAGCCGCGCGGCCGAAGGTGCTGCTGAAGGTGCATCGCTCGAACTTCCGCATCGAGGGCTTCACGGCGGACGCGGACCTCGCCGAGGTCGTAGCGTTAGGCAGGCGACGCCGTGTCCCGGTGCTCTACGACCTGGGCGGCGGCCTGATGGCCGACCTCACCGGCGCCGGCCTCGGCGGCGAGCCGACGTTGCCCGGCGCCGTCCGGTCGGGCGCCACGCTCGTGGTTGCCTCCGGCGACAAGCTGCTCGGCGGGCCGCAGGCGGGCTTGCTGCTCGGCGCGGCGCGGTGGGTGCGCCGGGCGCGGGAGCATCCGTTCGCGCGCGCGGCGCGGGCCGACAAGCTCACCCTGGCGGGACTGGCGGCGACCCTGGCGCTTCATCGCGACGCGAGCCGGGCACGCCGCGAGATCCCGATCCTCCGCATGCTCACCCTGCCGCGCGCCGATCTCGAAGCGCGCGCGATCGCACTCGCCGCAACGCTGCCGCCGGAGGCCGACGCGGAGGTCGTCGCAACCCGTGCCGCCGTCGGCGGAGGCGCCTTCCCCGGCACCGAGCTGCCGGGCGCCGGCGTGGCGCTCCACCCGGCGGGCATGTCGGCCGCGGAGCTGGCGCGGCGGCTCCGCAGCGGCGCGACGCCGGTGGTCGCGATCGTGGTGAAGGGCCGGGTGCAGCTCGACGTGCGCACGCTGCTCCCCGGCGACGAGGAGTCCGTGCGACGCGCCGTCGGCGAGGCGCTGCATGGTTGACCGCCGACCGACGAGCGGCGCCGTCTTCCTGGACCGCGACGGCACGATCATCGAGGATCCGGGCTACCTCCACCGGCCCGGCGACGTCCGGCTCCTGCCGGGCGCGCGCGAGGGCCTGCGCCGGCTCGCGAACCAGGGCTGGCCGCTCGTGATTGCGTCCAACCAGAGCGGCATCGCCAGGGGCCTGTACGATGCCCGGGCGTTCTATGCGACAATGGACCGCCTTCATGGTCTGCTTTCGGGTGCCGGTGTCACCATCCGCGCGGCTTACTTCTGTCCTCACCATCCGGACGTCACCGGACCGTGCCCCTGCCGCAAGCCGGGCCCCAGGCTCTTCGAGCGCGCGGCCGCCGACCTCGGGCTGGACCTCGCCGCTTCATGGTACGTGGGAGACCGGTTCCGTGACGTGCAGCCCGCGGGCCGATTCGGGGGGCGCGGCTTGCTGGTGTCTCGGGATCCGGACGGCGAGGATGCGCGGCGGGCGCGCGACGCGAGTGTGGCGGTGGTGCCCGACCTGATCGCCGTGGCGCGGGCGATTGGCGTGCGCGGGGCGTGACGGCCCTCACAGCCGACCAGGCTACTATTGAAGCGTACTCACTCGCTCCACATATTCACCGCGATCGCGCGCCCAGCCGGGCGCCGGCTCCCACGCCCTCGGAGGTCGTTCCGCATGTCTCGTCGCACGCACGTTCTCGGCTCCGCGGTGCTCGCGCTCGGCGTGAGCTTCATGGCTGGGAAGCTGGTCGCGCAGACCCCGGCGACCTACCTCGGCCAGCTCGAGACGCAGCTCGGTCTGCACGCGAGCGACTTTACTAACCGTGGATATAGCCCGCTTGGCCAGTTCCAGACCGCCAGCCTCAGCAACGGCGCCAGCGGGACCCACACCGTCGATCTCATCGGCGGCCGGATGTACGGCATTCTGGGCGTGTGCGACAACGACTGCAGCGACGTCGACCTCACCCTGTACAGTCCGTCCGGCGGCCAGGTCGCGCAGGACATTCTGACGGACGATTACCCCGAGCTGATCTTCACGGCGCCCATCACGGGCACGTACCGGCTCGACGTGTCGATGGCCAACTGTCGCGTCTCGCCGTGCTTCTACGGCGTGCAGCTCTATCTGGGGGGCGGCGCCGCCGCGCCGGCGCCGACGCCGACGCCGATTCCGCAGCCGATCACCAACGGGCTGGCCGCGCCGAACCCGCTGGGCATGATCGGGTTCAACCAGCAGGTCACCGGCACGCTGACCGGCGGCGATCAGCAGTACGACAACAAGCCGATCCAGGCGTGGGGCCTCAACTGCAACGCGGGCCAGTCCTTCCAGATGGACATCCTGTCCACGTGGGACAACTATGGCCTTGTGTTCGATCCGACCGGCGCCGTGGTGGCTCACGACGACGACTCGGGCGGCAACCTCCACGCGCGGATCAACTACACCTGCGCCATGACGGGCACGTATCGCCTTGGGGTGACCGTGTACTCCGCCTCGACGACGGCGGGCACCTACACCCTCCAGGTGCAGGGCGGCGCGATGCTGAACCAGCCGACGCCCATCCAGCCCACGACGCCGACGCCACAGCCGATCCAGCCGACGCCGACACCGCAGCCGATCCAGCCGACGCCGCAGCCGATCCAGCAAACAACCGCTCAACCGCTGGGGACGATGCAGACGGCGGCGCCGCCGACGCAGGCCACCAACATGTCGACCGGCATCCTGCCACCGGGCGCCGTCGGCACCATCATGCAGGGTCAGACGGTCACCGGGCGCCTCGAGCCCGGCGACCAGCGCATGCCCGACAGCACGTGGGCCGACGTCTGGCAGTTCGAGGGCCAGGCCGGACAGCAGGTGACGATCGAGCTGCGCTCCAGCGAGTTCGACACCTACCTGATCCTCGAGGACGCCAGCCACACGCACCTCGCCGAGGACGACGACTCGCTCGGCGACCAGAACTCGCGGATCATCTTCCGGCTGCCGGCGACCGGGACGTACCAGATCATCGTCAACAACTTCGGCGACGCGCGCCGCGCGGGCGTGTACCGGCTGACGCTGCGCTGACCGGGCGGGTGGTGACGCGGTAATGAAGACGTTGGCTGAGAGACTCGGCGCGGCCGCCGTCCTGCTGGCGCTGGCCGCGTGCGGCGGCGGCGGAGCGACGGCCCCCATGCGCACCATCGCCCCGGGACGGGAGGTCAGCGGGCGCCTCACCGAGCGTGACCCGCGCCTCAGCGACAACGCGGCCTACCAGATGTACCGGTTCAAGGCGCGCGCCGGCGACCTGATGGAAATCGACCTGACCTCGCCGGACTTCGACACCTACGCCGTGCTCCAGGACGACGCGGGCCACGAGCTGACCCACGACGACGACTCCGGCGGCGGCACCAACTCCCGCATCGTGTACGCCATTCCGGCGACCGGGACGTACCGGGTCATCGTCAAACCGTACCGGCCGAACACCTTCGGCGCGTATCAGCTCGGCGTGACGCGCCTGGCGACGTCCGTGCCCGGCGGCAACGGGATGACCATTCGGCGCGGCCAGGCGATGACCGGCCAGCTGACGCTCGGCGACCAGCGCCTCAGCGACAACTCCGTCTACCACCTCTACTACTACCAGGGCACGCAGGGCGAGCGCATCACCATCGACGTCATGTCCTCCGACTTCGACGCCTATCTGATCGTTCAGGACCCGTTGGGCAACGAAGTCGGCCGCGACGACGACTCGGGCGAGGGCACCAACGCCCGGCTCACGCTGACGCTGGCCACGACCGGGCTGTACCGCATCGTAGTGAACGCGTATCGCGAGAATTCGGCCGGCGCCTACACGCTGTGGGTGCACTAGCGCCGCTTTGATCGTATCTTCACCGCGTGCCACGCGTGAGCATCGCCGTGCTCGCTTCGGGCGGCGGGTCCAACCTCCAAGCCCTGCTCGATCATCTCGGCGGACGTGACGCGTCCGCCGCGGTCGCGCTGGTGGGCTCCGACCGCCCCGACGCCGGCGCGCTCGCCCGCGCCCGCAAGGCCGGGGTCCCGACGGTGCTGATCGGCAATGCCGGCGCCGACGCGGCCGCGCTGCTCGCGGCGCTGGGAGCGCACGGCATCCAGCTGGTGGTGCTCGCCGGCTACCTCAAGCTGGTGCCCGCGGCGGTCGTGCAGGCATTCCACGGCCGGATCCTCAACATCCATCCCGCCCTGCTGCCGAGCTTCGGCGGGCCGGGGATGTACGGCCGCCGGGTTCACGAGGCGGTGCTCCGCTCCGGCGCGCGCGTCAGCGGCGCGACGGTGCACCTCATCGACGAGCAGTACGACCGCGGGACGATCATCGCGCAGTGGCCGGTGCCGGTCCGCGACGGCGACACGCCCGAGCGGCTGGCGGCTCGCGTGCTGGCGGCCGAACACGCGCTGCTGGTGGCCGTCGTGCGGCGCGCCGCGGTCCGCCTGGCCGCCGGCCGGCCGGTGGTGCCCCTCGACTGCGCCGCCGACCAGTTCGCGGCCGCCGATCTTCCCGCGCCGGCCGTCGACGATGCGCTGGTGTCCACCTAACGATCAGGAGTGCCGGTGATGAGTGGTCCTCGCGCATTGATTTCGGTGTCCGACAAGCGCGGCGCGCTGGAGCTGGCGTCGGGGCTCGTTCAGCTGGGGTGGGAGATCCTCTCCACGGGCGGCACGGCGCAGACGCTGCGCGAGGGCGGCATCGTGGTGACGCCGGTGGAGCGCGTGACGGGGTTTCCCGAGATGATGGCCGGCCGGGTCAAGACCCTGCACCCGGCGATCCACGGCGGCATCCTCGCGCGCCGGGCGGTGGCCGACGACATGGCCTCGCTGGAGCGGCTCGGGTTCGGCGCCATCGACCTGGTCGCGGTCAACCTGTATCCGTTCCGCGAGACGGTGGCGCGGCCCGACGTCACGTTGTTCGAGGCCATCGAGCAGATCGACATCGGGGGGCCGTCCATGCTGCGCTCGGCGGCCAAGAACCACGAGTCGGTCATCGTGATCGTCGACCCGATGGACTACCGGCCGGTGCTCGATGCGCTGCGGCGCGGCGCCGTGTCGGCGTCGCTGCGCCGCGAGTTGGCGGCGAAGGCGTTCACCCACACGGCCGCCTACGACGGCGCGATCGCCGCCTTCCTGGCCGGCGGCGGCGCCGCGAGCGATCTGCCGCCGGCCCTGGTGCTGGTCCTGGAGCGGCAGCTGCCGCTGCGCTACGGGGAGAACCCGCACCAGCGCGCCGCCTTCTACACGACCGGCGAGCCCGGCGGCCTCGCGACTATGACCCAGCTCGGCGGCAAGGAGCTGTCGTTCAACAACCTCCTCGACATCGACTCGGCGCTCACCGCGGTGGCCGCCTTCGACCGCGAGGTCGCCTGCGCGATCATCAAGCACACGACGCCGTGCGGCATCGCCGTGGGGACCAATGTGGCGGAGGCCTACACGCGCGCGCTGGCCACCGACCCGGTCTCCGCATTCGGTTCGGTGATCGGCTTCAACACGGTCGTCACGGAAGAGGTGGCGCGGGCGATGGCCGAGCTGTTCGTCGAGGTCATCGTGGCGCCTCGGTTCCACAAGGACGCCATCGAGATCCTCGCCAAGAAGAAGAACCTCCGCATCGTGGAAGTGCCGCGCGCCAACGACGACGACGGCGGCGCGCTCGACTTCAAGCGGGTCCGCTCGGGATTTCTCGCGCAACAGCGGCTCCGGTTCGACGCCGACGAGGAGCACTGGAAGGTCGTGACCACGCGGAGCCCGGAGACCGCCGAGCTGGCCGACCTCCGGTTCGCGTGGGCCGCCGTGATGAGCGTCAAGTCCAACGCCATCCTGCTGGCGCGGAACCACGCCGCGATCGGCATCGGCGCCGGCCAGATGAGCCGGGTGGACAGCTCGATGCTCGCCGTGCACAAGGCCAGGGCCGCGGGCCACGACATCCAGGGCGCGGTGCTCGCGTCGGACGCCTTCTTCCCCTTCCGCGACGGCGTGGACGCGGCGGCCGCGGCCGGCGTCCGGGCGATCATCCAGCCGGGCGGATCGGTGCGCGACCCCGAAACGATCGCGGCGGCGAACGAACACGGCCTGGCGATGGTATTCACCGGTGTGCGCCAGTTCCGTCACTAGGATGAACGCCCGCCGCTTCGCCCCCTGGCTGCTGCTGGCCGCGACGGCCTGCGGCGGCACGCTGCCCAAAGGCGTGGACCACTTCGTCGTCGGCCGCACCACCGTGCGCGTGGACTCGGCGCTCGACTACGTCGGCGCGCTGTGGCGCGTCACCGACACGGCGAGCGTGCCGCCTCGCGGACCGATGCGGCAGTGGCTCGACGCGCTGCGCCCGTACCTGGGCGACAGTACGTTCGACCGCTCCCGCGCGATCGGCCTGGCGCCCATCAGCCTGATCCTCAACGTGTGGCAGGCCCCGAACCTGCCGGACACCGCGTGCGGCCTGCTCGCGCCGGGCGAGCGGCGCTGCTTCACCGGCGACGGCCCGATGCGCGAGAAAGTCCGCGCCTTCTTTGCCGCGGTGCACCCGTTCCCTCCTGCGCTCGACGAGGTGACCGCCGACGCGCGCCACCGCGACCTCGAAGACGTCTACGTCGCGCTCACCGCCGGCAAGTCGCTCGACAGCGCGGTGATCGCCTACACGGGCTACCGGGACCTCACCTTCGACGTCACGCTCGCGCGCACCCTGCCCACCGGGCTCACCACACCGAGCCTGGACCCCTCGACGCCGCGAGCGCCCGACTGGCGCATCTTCCTCTCGCCGGACGACGCGTACCCGACCCGTTCGTACCGCTCGCCGAACTACATCTGGCTGGCGCTAGGTCACCAGATGGCGCACACGGCGATCCGCCGCCTGCTCGCCGACCACCCGGAGCTGGTGGACCGGAGCATCCGGCTGCGCCCCGCCATCGAGGGCGAGATGGTGCGGTCCGGCTACCAGACGACGCTGTGGGACGAAGCGCTGGCCGAGCAGCTGGCGCGCGCCGTCACGGCCCGCATCATGGCGTCGGCGCGGCCGACCGTCACGTGGGCGCTGGTCACCGACCAGCTCGGCTCGAACATGGCCCTCGTGCCCTATCTCGAGGATGCCTTGATGCGGTACGAGGCGCACCGCGCGCAGTACCCGACGCTGTCGGATTTCGCGGGACAACTGGGCGCCGCGCTCGACAGCGTGCCGCTCGATTCGTGCCGCGCGGCGCCCTTCCCCGGCGTGGCGCTGATCGGTGTGGACCGGCACAAGGCCTACGTCGGATGGATCTCGCCCAGCTCGCCGTTCCGGGCGCGCGGTCTCATGGTCGGCGACACGGCGGTCGCCATCAACGGCGACAGCGTTTCGGCGGGTGGGCTGCTGCTGCCCTCGCGCCAGGTCGACATGGACCTGAGCCAGAACCTGCCCTTCGAGCTGGGAATCATCGGGATCCGGCGGCACGGCCACGACTACGACGTGGAAGTGCCCATCCAGTGGACGCTGCGGCCGATCGTGCGGGTCGCGTCGCAGAACCGCGCCGCGGCCGCGGCGCTCCAGGCGCAGGCGTGCCGGTGGGTGCGGCGGGTCATTCGCCCCTGACGACTAGTGCCAGGTCAGGCCGACACCGGCCTGGACCAGATTGACCTTGACGTCCTCGGCGGGATTGGCGGGCGAGCCGTTGACCGCGATCCGCACCGCCGAGCTTCCCAGCGCGTTCATGAACGGCACCACCGACAGGTTCGGCGCCACGCGGACCTCGTAGCCGAGACCGAGGGCCAGGCTGGGCGCGGTCGCCGTGAGGACATTCGTGCCGTCGTCGCTGCGGTATCCGAGCGCGCCCACGCCGAGCTTGAGGTACAGCGCGCCGGCGCGCTCGGGGTACCACATCACGATCATGGACGCGAACGTCACGCGCTGATCGACGCCCCCGGTGGACCTGGCGAAGAACGTGGCTTCGCCGCCGACCAGCAGCGAGCGCGAGGGCGCGCCGCCCATCCGGAAATAGCCGGAGATCCCGGTCTGGTGGCCCCCCGTACACGTCGAACAGGTCGTGCCGGCGGACCCACCCCCGACGCCGAAGCCCATCCAGAACCCGTTCCGCGTGTTCGGCAGGCGCGGGCTCTGCGCGGCCAAGCAGCCCGCCCAGGCCAGCGCGCTCAGTGCGACGACCATCGTTCGCATTTGCCCAAGACTCCTTAGATTGCGTGCGGCCGGGCCGGGTGCCGTCCGCGCCGCGGGTCGGGAGGGCTAGACCTAACTGGCAAGGCAGCGGTCTTGAAAACCGCCGGGCGCAAGCCCTTGGGGGTTCGAGTCCCCCGCCCTCCGCTCCCTCTTACCCCACACCGGGGCCGTCCAGCACTTCCCGCACCTTGCACAGCAGGTCCGCCACCATCCACGGCTTCGCCAGAAACGGCACGCCGGGCTCCAGTTGGGTGCGGCCCTCGACGTCGCGGGCCGTGTAGCCGCTGGTGAACAGCACCTTCGGGACTCGCCCCGACTCTCGCAACTTCGTCAGCATGTTCGGCCCGCTGAGACGCGGCATCACCACATCGCTGATGATGAGGTCCGGCGGCGACGGCGCCGCTTCCATGACCTCCAGCGCCGCCTGGCCGTCCACCGCGGTGAGCACCCGGTAGCCGACGCGCTCGAGGACCCGAGTCGCCGCGCGCCGAACGGCGGTGTCGTCCTCGACGAGCAGGACGGTCTCCGAGCCGCCCCGAACGTCCGACGGCCCGGGAACGGCGTGCTCGACGCCGGCGCCCGCGACGGCGGGAAAGTACAGGTTCACGATGGTGCCCCGGCCCGGCTCGCTGTCGACGTCGACGTAGCCGCTCTGCTGTTTCACGAGGCCGTACACCATGGCCAGGCCCAGGCCGGTCCCCTGGCCCACACCTTTGGTCGTGAAGAACGGCTCAAACAGCCGGCGGCGCACTTCCGCGTTCATGCCGTGTCCGGTGTCGCTCACCGTCAGCGTCGCGTAGTCGCCCGGATCGCCCCAGCCGTGGGTCTGGCGGTGGTCCTCTCCGAACGCCTGGCGCCCGACCCGGATGGCAAGGCGGCCGCCGGTCGGCATCGCGTCGCGCGCGTTGGTCACCAGGTTCATCAGGATCTGCTCGATCGCGCGCGCGTCCGCCTCGATCGTGGTTTCGGCGGCGTCCACGGCGACGTTCACCTCGACGTCTTCCGGAACGATCCGGCGGGCCATGTGGCTGAAACTCCGCGCCAGCGCCGCCAGGGAGACCTTCCGAACCTCGAGGGTCTGCTTCCGGCTGAAGGCGAGCAACTGCTTGGTCAGGTCGGCCCCGCGTTGTGCCGCACCGGCAATGATGGCCAGATCGGGGGCCAGCGGGGTGCCGTCCGGCACCGCGGAGCGCAACGCGTCGGCGCTCGCCAGCACGGCGGTCAGGAGGTTGTTGAAGTCGTGCGCGACGCCCCCGGCCAGCTGGCCGACCGCCTCCATGCGCTGCGCCTGCTGGAGCTGCGCCTCGAGCTGCCGGCGCGCGGTGATGTCGCGGACCGCCGTCATGCGCACGTCGCGGCCGCGGTAGCGCGCCGAGCGACCGGTCAGTTCTCCGGCGATCGTGGTGCCGTCCTTGCGCAGCCCTTCGGCCTCGTACGGCGTTTCGCGCCCCGAGCGCACGGCTTCCTGCACGCGGTCTCTCCAGGCCGGCGCGCAGAAATCGAGCACCGACCGGCCGATCACCTCGGACTGGTCGGCGTAGCCGAGCATGCGCAGGAACGCGTCGTTGACCTCCACGACGACGCCGTCCTCGTGTAACACGATGCCCTCGGTCGTCGCGCTTTCGAGCGCGCGGAGGCGCTCCTCGCTGTCGCGCAGCGCGGCCACCGTGCGGGTCCGCTCGATCGCCATGGCGGCCTGGCTCGACACGAACTGCAGCACGGCCTTGTCGGCCTCGGTATAGCGCGTGCCTTCCGCGTAGCTCTGCACGACCAGCACGCCGATCGTCACCGGCTCGATCTTGAGCGGGACGCCGAGCCAGTCCACCGACGGGGAGCCGATGAGCTCGACCTCGCCGGCGCGCTCGAGCGCGGTGTGGACCTCCGGCGTCACCAGCACCGGCTGGCCGGTGCGCAACACGTACTCGGTCAGCCCTTTGCCGAGCCGCTTCGGCGCCGGCGCGGCGTCGAATTCGTCCACGAAGTACGGGAAGCTGATCGTCTCGGCGGCCGGATCGTACAGCGCGATGTAGATGTTCTTCGCCGGCATCAGCTCGCCGACGATCCGGTGAATCTGCGCGAATAGCGCCGGCAGGGCCGGCGCGGCCTGCGCCGCCTCGGAGATGCGGAGCATCGCCGCCCGGGCCCGTTCCGCGTGGCGGCGTTCGGTCACGTCGCGCGCTACCCAGACGACCGTGTTCCGGTCCAGCGGCGCCACGGTGCCTTCGAACAGCACGTCCCTGCCCTCGATGCGCAGGCTGTACTCCACCTGGACCGGGTGGCGCTCGTGCAGGGTCCGGCGAATCGCGGCGCAGCAGAACTCGGCCTGGTCCTTCGGGAACACGTCGTGCACGGTCTTGCCGAGCAGCTCGGCGGCGGGCCGGTAGAGCAACGAGGCTCCGCTGGGCGCGATCTTCACATAGCGGCCGTCCACATCCAGGACCAGGATGACGTCGGTCAGCGCGGCGAACAGCGCCTCAAGTTCACCCGCGTCCGGGCCCGCGACACGCGGCTCGGTCACGCTTGTGCCAGGGACAACCGCGGAGACGGCGGTGGCGGGTCGATGCGGAGCAGGTCGGACTCCTTGAGCCGGCGAAAGTGCGCGCCCCATGCTACGCGCCGCGCGGGGTTCTCGCTAGGTGGAACCGGGCGGCGCCTTCATGAAGGCCGCGTGCGCGCCACCGGGTCGCCGTCGCGCGGAAAAGCCAGGAGCGCGAGCCCCTGGCTTTCCGAGCCAACCGTGCCGAACGGCTTATTCGAGGACCGTGATGTGCTTCCTGGCGCACATCTCCTTCAGCACCTTGGGCCACACCGTGACGCTCACCTCGCCCAGATGCGCCTTCCGAAGCAGCAGCATCAGCGTACGGCTCTGGCCGATGCCGCCGCCGACCGACAGCGGAATCGTCCCGGTGGTGATCGCGCGATGGTACGGCTTGCGCAGCAGGTCGAGCTGGTGGCTCATCGCCAGCTGGAGCCGCAGCGCGTGCGCATCCACGCGAATGCCCATGGACGAGAGCTCGTGGCGGCGCCTGGTCACCGGGTTCCACACCAGAATGTCGCCGTTCAGCCCATGCATCGGGCGGCCGTCCTTCGAGCGGGTATCCGTGATCCAGTCGTCGTAGTCCGCCGCGCGCATCTCGTGCGGCATGCCGTCCTTGAGGGGGTAGCCGACGCCGTAGATGAAGACCGCCGGATGCTCCTGGAGAATCGCCGTCTCGCGCTGCTTGCGCGGCAGGTCGGGGAACTTCGCCAGAATGTCCTCGGCGTGCAGGAACACCAGCTCCTCGGGCAGTTCCGGGTAGCGCGCGTCGCGCAACGCCGGCCAGCGGTCGAGGGCGAACTTCTCGGCGCCCTTGATGACTTTCCAGATCCGCCGCACCACGTGCGTCAGGTAGTCGAGGTTGCGGTCCTCGGCGTGGATCGCCTGCTCCCAGTCCCACTGATCCACGTAGGCGCTATGGTCGTGATCGAGGAAGTAGTCCTTGCGCACCGCGCGCATGTCGGTGCACAGCCCCTCGCCCGGACGCATGTCGAATTGCTGGAGCGCCATCCGCTTCCACTTGGTGGCCGCCTGCACCACCTGCGCATCCACCGGGTGCTTGTCGTGGTCGTTGGCGATGTGGAACTGGATCGGCGTCCGCGACCCGTCGCGGTCGAGCATGTCGTTGACGCCGCTGTCGACGTCCACGATCAGCGGCACCTCGACCATCATCAGGTTGAGCGCCGCGCACAGCTCGTCCTCGATGTGGCGCTTGATCTCGAAGATCGCGCGCTGCGTGGTGCGCGGATCGAGCAACGGCCGGTAATCGGTGGGAAGCACCTTCTCGAGCTCGCGGTAGTCGCCGATGCCCGGGCCCGCGAGGTCGCGGCGCTTGAGGAGTTCGGTCTTGGACGGCTCGACCGGAGCCGCCGCCGCCTTCGGTTTGCGCGCTTTCGGAGCTGCCATGGCACTCTCCAGGGGAGGAAACGTGCTGCGGAGAATGGCACCGGGCGCGTGAAGCGGCGCTGAAGACTCCCTGAATGAAGATTCCTTCCTCTTCAGTTCCCTAAAATGGCACGGCGGCGCCCCGAGATTGCTCCCAACGGGGAGGCCCACCCATGACGACGACCCGAATTCCCAATGGCGACCTGGTGGCTCTGTGGCGCGAGCACGGCGTGGCCCTGTGCGCCGAAGCCCAGTCCGACGGCGTGCCGTGCGTCACGATCGGACGCGACTGCGCGACCTGCGAACATGCCCTGGCCGCCTGGCGCGCGGCCCACCCCGAGCATCGCCTCACCGAGTTTCTGGTCGACCCCTACGACGCGTTCCCGGAGTGCGGCCCATGACCACCGCGACCCGCGAGCGGCCTAAGCCGTTCGTCCTGCCGGAGTATTGCAAAGGCTGCGGGCGGTGCATCGACAGTTGCCCCAAACACTGCATCACGCTGGGTGCCGAGATCAATCCGCTGACCGGGCTGGTGCCGGTCACGGTCGACCTGACGCTGTGCAACGGGTGCGGGCTGTGCTTCGACGCGTGCCCGGAGCCCTACGGGCTGACGGCGGAGAACGCGAAACCCGACTTCATGCTCCAGGATCCGGCGAAGCTGTTCGGCGAGAAGCCGCGGCTGCCGGAGCCGGCCGACACCGCCGGCGAGATGGTCGAGCTGCCGGCCATGGAACCGCTGGTGACCAAGGGCACCTACGCCTCCGCCATCGGCGCGTTGCTCGCCGGCTGCCGCCACGTCTACGGCTACCCCATCACGCCCTCGACCGAGGGCGCCGAGATGATGGCGAAGGTGCTGCCGCACCTGGACGGCGTGTTCATGCAGGCGCCGAGCGAGGTGGCGACGGTGAACCTGATGTACGGCTGCGGCGGGGCCGGCCTGCCGGCGATGACGTTCACGTCCTCGCCGGGCTTCAGCCTGATGCTCGAGGGGATCAGCTACATGATCGGCGCCGAGCTGCCCGGCGTGTTCGTGAACATCATGCGGGGCGGCCCCGGCCTCGGCAACATCGCGCCCGAGCAGGCGGACATCAAGCTGGTGTGCCGCGGGCTGGGGCACGGCAACACGCACGCGATCGTGCTCGCGCCCTCGACGCCGCAGGAGATGCTCGATCTCACGATGCTCGCCTTCCCGCTCAGCTTCCGCTACCGCAACCCGGTCGTGGTGCTCGGCGACGGCTACCTCGGCCAGATCACCGGGAAGGTGTCGCTGCCGCGCGAGATGTGGAAACCGGGGCTGCCGGCGTGGGCCGTGTGGGGCGATCACGCGCACCGCGGCAACGTCATCAACTCGATCTACCTCGCCGAGACCGACCTCGAGCACCACAACGAGCACCTGAACGCCAAGTGGGCCGACATCGCCGCGGCCGAGCAGCGCGCCGATCTCTACAAGACCGACGACGCCGACGTGATCGTCGTCGCGGCGAACACGCCCTCGCGCATGGCCAAGGGAGCCGTCGAAGAGTTGCGTGCCGCCGGCCACAAGGTCGGCCTGTTCCGCCCGATCACCATCTGGCCCTTCCCCATCAAGCTGCTGGAGCCGTTGCTCCCCCACACCACCGACCTGGTGGTGGTCGAGGCGAGCGCCGGGCAGCTGGAGGACGAGCTGCGGCTCGCCTTGTCGCACGCCGACGTGTTCGCGCCGCCTCGGATCAGCCACGTGCGCCGCATGGGCGGCATGCTGCCGCAGCAGGAGGAGATCGTGGCGCGGATCGGTGAGCTGCTGGCGACGGAGGTGACCGCATGACCGCCGTGTTCTACGACCGCTTCGAGCGGCACGCGCACGCCGAGGGGCTCAAGGCGCATTCGACGCACTACTGTCCGGGCTGCGGCCACGGCCTCGCCCACAAGTACCTCTCCGAGGCGATCGCGGAGCTGGGCGTGCAGGACCGCACGGTCGCGGTGAGTCCGGTGGGCTGCGCCGTGTTCATGTACTACTACCTCGACGTCGGCAACACGCAGGCCGCTCACGGCCGCGCGCCCGCGGTGGCGCTGGGCCACAAGACCGCCAATGCGGACGCCGTGGTGATCAGCTATCAGGGCGACGGCGACCTGGCGTCCATCGGCCTGCTCGAGATCATCAGCGCCGCGCAACTCGGCATGCCGATCAGCGTCATCTTCATCAACAACGCGATCTACGGGATGACCGGCGGCCAGATGGCGCCCACCAGCCTGATGGGCCAGAAGACCACCACCTCGCCCGAGGGCCGCACCGCCGCGTACGGCCAGCCGCTCAAGATGGCCGAGTTGATCGCCGGGCTCGACGGCCCGGTGTACGTCGAGCGCGTGGCGTTGTACGACAACAAGCAGCGCCACCGTGCCAAACTCGCCATCCGCAAGGCGCTCTCGCTCCAGGTGGAGCGCAAGGGCTTCGCGTTCGTCGAGGTGCTGTCGGAGTGCCCGCTCCATCTCAAGAAGACGCCCGAGGAAGCCGAGGAGTGGGTGAAGACCGAGATGACCCAGGTCTATCCGCTCGGCGTCAAGAAGGACGTGGCCGAGCACCTGGACGGCACGCCGGTCCCGCCCCCGCCGTGCTTCGAGGCCGATCACGTGCTCGCCGCCATCGGCGCGGGCGAGCCGGCGGCGCCCCGCTCGGCACCGGGCTTCCCGTCGCGGATCGCGCCGCACGACGTCGCCCTCAAGCTGGCGGGCGCCGGTGGCGACGGCGCGCAGACCGCCGCGCTGCTGCTCGCGCGCGCCGCGATCAACGAGGGCTTCGACGCGACGCACATTCCGAGCTACGGCCCGGAGTCGCGCGGCGGCACCAGTTACGCGGACGTGCACGTTGCCGACGGCGAGGTGCTGAATCCGGCGTCCGCGAGCCCGCACATCCTGGTCGCGTTCAACGCGCCGAGCCTCGCCAAGTTCGGCCCGGCCGTCGTCAAGGGCGGCACGGTCGTCTACGACAGCTCCGTGATCACCGACGTACCGGCGATGGCCGACGGGGTCCGGGCCGTCGGCGTACCGTTCACGGCCATCGCGACCGAGTTGGGCAAGCCGGTGATCAAGAACGTGGTCGCGCTCGGCGCGCTGCAGGAAGCGACCGGGCTGTTCCCGAAGGCGACGTTCCTGACGGCGATCCGTCAGGCGCTGCGGGAGAAGGCCGGCCTGATACCGGTGAACGAGGCGGCGTTCGCGCAGGGGGCCGCCGCGGCGCGCCGGTAAGGCCGCGCGCCGCATCGCCTCAGCGCTACGCCTCGCGCTGCAGGCCTTCGACCACAGCTTTGGCGTCGGCCAACCCGCCGCCGTACAGTCGGCGCGCGATGTAGGCCGCGGTGATGACGTCGCCGCGCCGCGCAAGCTCCTGCAACCGCGTCTTCTGCTCCTCGGCGCCGAGCGATTGCAGGCGCGTAAAGTCCGCCTTCAGTGAGACGGTATCGGCGATGACCGTGTGCGGACGAAGTGCGTCGAGGAATGTCCTGGCGCCGGGCGCCACGTCCCAGCGAATCCGCACGAACGGCGGCGTGTCGATCGTGACCGGATAGTCGCGATAGAGCGTCGTGCTGCTGCCATACCAGTGCTTCTCCACCGGAGCGCTCTCGCCGCGCTCGTCCCCCAGGGCACTCGCCAGCGGCGCGACGTCGCCGGTCAACTCCAGCTCGACATAGCGGAGAAACTGGGTCAGCGTCCCGCCCGGCTTGGTCGTGTCGGGGGTTTCCAGCCGCTCCTTGACCAGGCGGGCCGAGGCGATCTCGCCCAAGGGAATGAAGACGACCGAGGGATCAGCGGCAGACAGGCCGTAGTTCAGGTACGACCGGTACTGCACGAACAGGCCGGTGTCCCTCAGGCGCACCAGCCAGTTCGATTCGTGAAACCGGGCGGCGACGAATCGGAACGTGAGCAGCAGAAACAGCAGGACGAACGGCCCGAAGACATACCCCGGCACCCACGTCGCGCTCATGGCACGGTAGAGCAAGCCGATCGCGACGGCGAAGCCGGCGAGCCAGACGATCAGCGCGCGCATCCGCGCGTGTCGGAACACCCGGTCGTAGGGGCCAGCTTGGGCGTCCTGGAGACGCAGCAGGCGCATGGGCACTGGGGACTGGCCTCCGCGTGAGCGAGTCGGTTGGGTGCGCCGCCGTTCAGTTCCGTTCGCGGAATGTACTCATCGGCCTGGGGCCGGCCAGCTCGGCCGCGCTACAGCAGGCAACGCCGCTGCGCCTCCGCGGCGAGCTGGTCGCGCACCTGGGGATGCGCGATGGCAATCAGCGCCTTGGCCCGCTCCCTGAGGCTCTTGCCGAACAGCTGCGCCACACCGTACTCCGTCACCACGTAGCGCACGTCGGCGCGGGTCGTCACCACGCCGGCGCCTTCCGCCAGCGCCGGCACGATGCGGGACACGGTCCCGCTCTTGGCCATGCTCGGCAGCGCGATGATCGGCCGGCCGTTCCGCGCGCGCGACGCGCCGCGGATGAAATCCACCTGGCCCCCGAAGCCCGAGTAGATGTAGCCGCCGATCGAATCCGAGTTCACCTGCCCCGTCAGGTCCACCGAGATGGCCGAGTTGATGGCGACCATGTTGTCGTGCCGCGCCACGATGAACGGATCGTTCACGTAGTCGGACGGGTGGAACTCGACGAACGGGTTGTTGTCGATGAAGTCGAACGTCTTCCGGGTGCCCAGCACGAACGACGCGACGATCTTGCCGGCGTGCAGCGACTTCTTCTCGCCGGTGATCACGCCGCTCTCGAACAGCTCGATCACGCCGTCGGAGAACATCTCGGTGTGGATGCCGAGGTGCTGCTTGTCCTTGAGGAACAGCAGCACCGCGTCGGGAATCTCACCGATGCCCATCTGCAGCGTGTCGCCGTCCTTGATCAGGCTCGCCACGTGCCCGCCGATGGCCTTCGACGTCTCACTGACGCCGCCCGCCTCCTTGAGCTCGACCAGCGGGCGGTCTACCTCGACGACGTGGGTGAGCTTGGACACGTGGATGAACGCGTCGCCGAGCGCGCGCGGCATCTGCGTGTTGACCAGGGCGATGACCGTCTTCGCCTGCTCGGCCGCGGCCTTGGTGCACTCGATGCCGACCCCGAAGGAGCAGAAGCCGTGTTCGTCGGGCGGCGACACCTGGATGAGGGCCACGTCCACCGGGAGCTGGCCGGTCTTGATGAGGCTCGGAATCTCGGACAGGAACACCGGCACGTAGTCGGCGCGGCGGTCGTTGACCGCGGCGCGCGCGTTGGGGCCGGTGAACAGCGAGCGATGGCGGAACGAGCCGGCGTACTTCGGGTCGCAGTGGTCGGTGCGCCCGAATGCCGCGAGGTGCGTGACCTCGACGTCGCGCAGCTCGGACGCGCGCGCGACCATCGCGTCGGTCAGCAGCTCCGGGTTGGCGCAGCCCGGGTGCACCCACACGCGCTGGCCCGACTGGACCGCGCGTAGCGCGACCTCGGCGGTCGTGATGCGCGAGCGATACTCCTCGGTCCACCGCATCAGGCCGCTCCCGTCGTGTCCACCGGCAGGTCGAACATCTCGCACAGCGACGGCATCACGCAGCGCCCGTTCCGGAGGTAGGTGCCGCGGCGCAGCATCGGATTCGCGGCCAGCGCCGCATCCACGCCCTGGTCGACCAGCTCGAGGACCCACGGCAGGATGGTGTTGGTCAGTGCCTGCGTCGCCGACCGCGCCACGATCGTCGGCAGGTTCGGCACGCAGCAGTGGATGACGCCTTCCTCGACGTACGTGGGCTCCGGGAAGTAGCTGGGCCGCGACGTCTCGGCGCAGCCGCCCATGTCGATCGCGAAGTCCATGAACACCGAGCGCGGCTTCATTCGCCGCAGCATCTCGCGCGTGACGAGGATGGGCGCCCGCTCGCCGCGGGACGCGGGGGACGCGATGACGAGATCCGCGAACGCCAGCGCGCGCTGGATGTTGTGCGGCGTCGCGACCATCGTCGGCACGGCGCGCGGCAGGCGGTCCACCGCGGCGCGCAGCTGGCCGATGTCGGCGTCGAGCAGCATGACTTCGGCTCCCACGCCGACGGCGGCGCGCGCCGCCGCCTGGCCCAGCACGCCGGTGCCCAGGATGACCGTGTTCGCCGGGGGCACGCCCGGCGCGCCGGTCAGGAGAATGCCCTTGCCGCCGAACTCGTTCAGCAGCAGGCCGGCGCCGACCAGCACCGCCAGCGACCCGGCGATCTCGGACATGGCCATCAAGGCGGGGGCGCGGCCGTCTTCGCCCTGCACCACCTCGAAGCCGATGGCCGTGACCTCGCGCCGGCATAGCGCCTTGAGGTCGTCGGCGTGCGCGGCCGGCAGCGCCCAGAACGCCAGCACGGTCTGGCCTTCCTGGAGCAAGCCGTACTCGGCCGGCTCCGGCGCGCTCACCGACACGATCAGCTCGCCGCGGCCGAACAGCTCGTTGCGCGTGTACGCAACACTCGCGCCGACGGCCTCGTAGTCGGCGTCGGCGTGCCCGGCGGCGGCGCCCGCGCCGCTCTCGATGAAGACGCGGTGGCCGCGCGAGGCCAGCATCAGCACTCCGGCGGGCGTCAGCGCGACCCGGTGCTCGTGCGCCCGGCCTTCTCTGGGGATCCCGATATCCACGTTGGTGCCCTCCCGCTATGGTCGGAAGGTCGCGCCGGCGCGTGAAGAAACTCTGAAGCCGGCGGGAAGGTCTGTGAAGGGCGACCACGAAGCTCAGCGGCCGAAACGGGTTACGCGACGGTCACGCGGCGTCGTGCTTTACTTTTGGGAGGGTTCCGGAGACTTTTCTCCGGCCCGACGGGAGTGGTGGCCGAGAGGCTGAAGGCAACGGTTTGCTAAACCGTCATACGGGCTAAAACCTGTATCGAGGGTTCGAATCCCTCCCACTCCGTATTCGCCGATGATTCGCGTCCGATTCGCCCCATCGCCTACCGGGTCGCTCCACGTGGGCGGCGCCCGTACGGCCCTGTTCAACTGGCTGTTCGTTCAGCACGCCCGCCAGCGCGGCGAGGACGCCGTGTTCGTGCTCCGCGTCGAGGACACCGACAAGGAGCGCTCGACCGACGCGTTCACCCAGGTGATCCTCGACGGCCTGCGGTGGCTCGGCCTGACCTGGGACGAGGGCCCGTTCTTCCAGGCCGGCGGCCTGGAGCGGCACCGCGCCGATGCCGATCGTCTCGTGGCGGAGGGCAAGGCGTACCTCGACGACGGCGCCGTGCGCTTCAAGGTGACGCACGAGGAAGTGGCGTGGGACGACGCCGTCCACGGGCGGATCACGTTCCACGGCAAGGACGTCGAGGACTTCGTCATCCTCCGCGCCGACCGCACGCCGGTGTACAACTTCGCGGTGGTCTCCGACGACATCGCGATGCACATCACGCACGTGTTCCGCGGCGACGACCACATCAGCAACACGCCCAAGCAGCTGCTCCTGTATCGCGCGCTCGGCGCGGCGGCGCCCGTGTTCGGTCACGTCCCGATGATCCACGGCGCCGACGGCAAGAAGCTCTCCAAGCGCCACGGCGCCACCGCCGTCGCCGACTACGAGCACGAGGGCATCCTGCCGCAGGCGATGGTCAACTTCCTCGCCCTGCTGGGCTGGAGTCCGGGCGGCGACCGGGAGTTGTTCTTCGACGCGCGCGAGCTGATCGAGGCGTTCGACTTTACGGGCGTCCAGTCCAAGCCCGCGGTGTTCGACACCCAGAAGCTGCATTGGATGAACGCCGAGCACATGCGTCACGTGGGGCCGGCCGGCCTGCTGCCGCTGGTCGCGGCGGCGCTCGAGCCGCTGCCGCCGGCGCGGCAGGAGCAGCTCGTGGCCGCGGTGCTGCCGCGCTCGCGCTCAACGCTCGACATCGTGCGGCAGGCGCGGGTCCGGGCCGGTCTCGATCCCGCCGAGCGCGACGAAAAGGCGGCGGCCATGGTCGTCAAGGATCCGGCCGGGTATCGCGCCGCGCTGGAGCTGGCGGTCGCGTCGCTCCAGAGTTGGGGCGACTGGTCGATCAGCGGGCTCGAGGCCGAGCTGCGGCGCGTCGCGGAAGCGCATGGGATGAAGGCCGGTGCTCTGATGCAACCGGTGCGAGTGGCCCTCACCGGTTCGACGGTGTCCGAGCCCGTGAACGAGCTGCTGGTGGCGGTGGGGCGCGAGGAGACGCTCAACCGGCTCACGGATGCCGTTGCCACCTCGACGGCCGGTACCTGACGTGAACGACACAGCGGCCTCGGCCGCCAGGGCGGCGCGCAGTCCGGCGGAACTGCGCTACTCGGCGCTGCTGTGGGCGCTGCTCCAGGTGCCGCTGATTCTCCTGCTCTACCTCCAGTCCATCATCGGGGCGCTCGACGGGATCCCGTTGCGCTACAAGGTCGCGTTGGTGGTGCTGTACGTGATCGAAGCGGCGGTCACGACGGGCGTGGTGTACTGCCTCGCGCTGCCGTTCAGCGCGATGCCGCGCGTGTTCCGGTACGTGGCGCCGTTCCTCGCCGCGATGATGGTCGTAGTGCTGTTCATCGACAGCCGGCTCTACGCGTCGCTCAACTTCCACATCAACGGACTGTTCTTCAAAGTCATCATGCAGCCCCACATGCTCGATGAAGTGGGGCTCGAGCCGTGGCAGGTGTGGGCGCTGGCCGGGGCCTGCGTCGTCTGGATCGCGCTGTCGCTGTGGGGCGGCGCCAGGTTCCTTCGCCGGTTCGCCAAGCCGCGTCGCGTGATTGGCTGGCTCGCGCTGCTGCTCGTGCTCGAAGCCGGCGACCGCCTCACGCTCGCGTGGCTCAACTTCTGGGGCGGCCCGGCGGTGTTCGCCGCCGGCCAGGTCCTGCCGTTCCAGGTCCGCTTCACCATGAACCGCGCGCTGTCCAAGTGGACGGGCCGGCCGGAGATCGTGGACCCGCTCGAGGTCGCGGCGAAGACGAGCCGCGCCCACCTGCCGCCCGGGGCCGCGCCGAGCGAGATCCATCTGACCCGGCGCCCGGACGTCATCATCGCGCTGATCGAGAGCACGCGGTTCGATTTCCTCGACTCGCTGACCATGCCGCACCTGTGGGCGCGCAGCAAGCAGGGCACGCGGTTCCTGCGCGAGTACACCTCGGCGACATCCACCCAGTACTCCGTGTTCAGCTTGTTCTACTCGCTTCAGCCGCAGAAGATGGAGGCCGTGGTGGGCGCCGGTCACCCGCCCCTGCTGTTCGGCGTCCTCAAGGAGAACGGCTACGCGAGCCGCCTGATCGCCGCGTCGTCGGTGGACTGGATGGGCCTCAGAAAAACCGTGTTCGGCGCCGTCGATCGCGACCTCGATGCCGACGTCCCGGGCGACGACGGCGCCACGCGCGACGTCAACATGGTCGCGCAGATGCAGGAGTTCGTGCAGGCGGCCGATACCAGCCGGCCGATGTTCGTGTTCATGTTCTTCGACGGCACCCACTTCAACTACAGCTTCCCGCCCGGCTCGGAGATCTTCAAGCCCGACTGGGACGGCGGCGGCAGCATGGAGGCCGCGCGCGTCGCGCCGCTCCTGCTCAAGAACCGCGCGCGCAACGCCGCCTACGAGGTGGACCGCAAGCTCGACGCGTTCCTGCGCTGGGAGCTGCGGGTCCGGGGGCGCGCGCCGCTGCTGTTCATCACCGGCGACCACGGCGAGGAGTACCGCGAGCACGGGCGAGTGGGCCACGGCTCCGACGTGACCGAGGAGCAGGTGCACGTGCCGCTGGTGGTGACGGGACCCGGCGTGCCGATCGGCGAGGTCCCGTACGTCACCAGCAGCGTGGACATCGTGCCGACGATCTTCTCGCTGCTCGGAGATACGCTGCCGCCGGCGCGCTACAGCGACGGGATGTCGCTGTTCGCGGGGCCGAGCGATCGGTTCGTGCTCACCAGCGTGGGGTGGGAGCCCAAGTTCGCCGTGATCGGACGCGACATCAAAGCGGCGTTCTCGACCTACGACGCCGGGCTGGGCTCGGTGCGCATCACCGACCCGTGGGACCGGCCGCTTCCCGACGGCGACGTGCGGTTCGCGACCGAGGCGCCGAGCATCCTGCGCGCGTTCGCGGGCACGCTGCCCTGAGCGCACCCGCCGCGAGCCCGCCGCCGCGGCCGCCGTGGTGGCGGCGCTCGTGGCCCGCGGTCCTGTACGGCGTGGTCGCGCTGATCGTCGCGGCACAGCGGCTGTTGCCCGGCAAGCACAACGTCTACCTGATCTTCCGGTACGCGTTCTTCAACCTGCTGGCGGGCGTCAACCTCTACGCCCCTCATCACGCGCAGTACCTCGACCTGTACCGCTACAGCCCGAGCTTCGCGCTCGCGTTCGGCCCGCTTGCCGTCCTGCCCCTGGCACTCGGCATCGCGGGCTGGTGCGCGCTGAACTACTTCGCCCTGTACGCGGCGGTCCGCCGGCTGCTCCCGGACCGCCAGGCGACCCTGGTGCTGCTGCTCATCCTGCTCGACCTCACGACCTCGGTGCAGAACTCCCAGAGCAATCCGCTGGTCGCGGCGCTCATCATCGCCGCGTTCCTCGCGTACGAGCACGGCCACGCCTGGCGCGGCGCGTGGGCGGTCGCGGCCGGGACCGCGGTGAAGATCTTCCCGGCGGGCGCGGCCGTGTTCGGCCTGCTGCATGGGCCGCGTGCCCGCTCGCGAGCGCTGGTCGCCGGGGTCGTGGTGTTCGCGATCGTCGCGGTCCTGCCGTTGCCCGTGACCGGGCCGGCGGCGCTGTGGCACCAGTACGCATGGTGGATCGGCGAGGAGGGGGCGAAGTTCTACAAGCCGTCGTACTCGGTGATGGGCCTGCTGGACGCGTGGACCGGACGCACCTGGCCGCCGCTGCCCATCGAGCTGACGGGCGTCGCCGCCCTGCTGCTCCCGCTCGCGCTGCGGCGCGACGCGTGGGACGACGCGGCGCTCCGGCGGCTGTTCCTGTGCTCGCTGCTCTGCTTCTCGGTGTTGTTCAATCACGCGGCGGAATCGCCGTCCTACATCATCGCGATCACCGGCATCGCGGTGTGGTACGCCGCGGGCCCGCGCCTGCCCTATCAGCGCATTCTGCTCATCCTCACGCTGCTGCTGGTCACGGCGCAGGGCGACCTGATCCCGGGCTCATGGAAGGACCTGGTCCTGACGCCGGCGCGCGCCCGCGTCATCCCGGTGCTCGCGGCCTGGATCGCGATGCAGGTGGAAGTGTTACGGTGGCGGCGCACGCCGGCCGGTGCGGCTAGCGGGGCCCCCACAGCCGCCCCAGGTTCTGCGTGAGGCCGGCGTACAGCGCCCGGGGCTGCGGCCCCACGAGCGGCACGATGAACCCGGTGTCGAGCACGAGCGAGGGGCGCACCGTCCAAGTGGGGCCCGCCAGCAGCGCCACCAGCGACGCCTGACCGGCCGGCCCGCTCGTCGCCGGATAGCCGTACACCTCCGCCGTCCAGCCTAACGACCCGTGCGCCGGGCCGCCGAACGACGCGGTCCACAGGGTCGCCTGCCGCGGCGCGCGGCTGCCGTCGCCGGTGCGGCGCGTGTAGCCCACGTTGAGGTCCATTTCCATGGGCCCGAGGTTCCGGCTCGAAATCAGCAGCAGCGACCCTGCGGTCTCGCCGGTCCCCGCGCCGAGCGCCGATCGGCCGGTGGGAATCGTGACGGCGGGCAGCACGGCGAACCGGCCGAGCGCGCGCGAGTGGTCGAGCAGCCGCCACTTGAAACCGACGGTGATGTCGCCGAGCAGCGTGGACGCGGCCGGGCGCTGCACCGAGCCGGTGACGGTGAGCTGGACATGGCTGACGACGCCGAACTTGAGTTCAAGCGGGGCGCTGTAGGAGCGCGAGGAGGCGGCCCCGAAGGCGCCGTCGGCTTCCACCCCGGCCTCGACTTCCCACCAGCCCGCCGCGACCGTGCCGGCGTGGGTGGCTACGGTGGGGCGTTCCGGCTGCGCGGTGCCCGGCGGCACCTGCGCCGCCAGGCCGCCCGCCCCCGCGGCTGCCAGCAGCGCGGTCGCGCAGGCCGCAGCGCGCCCCCGCACGCTCACGTGACGGCT
>Ga0335085_10004282_pt1 | contig 23798 bp, 18 predicted proteins | sample Lox_Sample_45_FD_206712 | JGI IMG/M metagenome (GOLD analysis project Ga0335085, IMG submission 206712) | Soil microbial communities from Loxahatchee National Wildlife Refuge, Florida, United States - Lox_Sample_4.5 | ecosystem: Environmental > Terrestrial > Soil > Wetlands | place: USA...
CTGACTCATCGTCACCATCCTGAGAGGGTGACAAAGTCTCGTTGCAGTTATGGGGTGACATTATCTTGGAGCATCTACACCATCGGGAAACAGCCCTTGTGCCACCCATTTTGGGCGAGTAGAATCCTCGGGACTTCGTCCTCCCCCGGCCTTTTCAGGAATAGGTGTACTTCGTTGATGGGAAACGCCAAGCCCACGGGCGCCGAGTCCCAATCGCCGGAAAGCGAGCAGAGCCTCGATCGAACCGAAGATCGCCTTGATTCCTGGAAGGAAATTGCCGCGTATCTGAAGCGTGACGTGCGTACGGTTCGCCGCTGGGAGCAGAATCAGGGATTGCCGGTCCGGCGTCACCAACACCAAAAAGGTGCCAGTGTGTACGCCTACCGGTCGGAGGTTGACGCGTGGTGGAAGGGGAAAGAAGCCCGGCTGGCTAATGAAACTGAACCCGCTTCTGAACCAACGGAGTCAGAGATCTCAGTCCTGCCCCGAAGCCGGGTAAATTGGGCAGCAGCCGGAATCGCTGTGCTGGCGATCGTGGCCGCGCTCACGTACTTCCTGAGAATTCCTTTTTCCGCAAAGACTTCGGCGGCAGCACCCAGAAAGCTCATGCTGGTCGTTCTTCCATTTCAGAATCTGACCGGTGAGTCGACGCAGGAGTTTGTCAGCGATGGTTTCACAGAAGAAATGATCACCCAGATTGCCGGACTTCAGCACGATCGGCTCGCCGTCATCGCGCGGACTTCTTCCATGGCCTACAAGGGCACGAGCAAGCCTGTGAGCCTCATCGGGCAGGAACTCGGGGCCGACTATGCGTTGGAGGGGAGCGTGCGACGCTGGGGCGACCAGGTCCGTGTGACGGCGCAATTGATCCGGGTGGATGATCAGAGCCATCTTTGGGCACAGAACTACGAGAGCAATCGGCGCGACATCCTGAACCTGCAGAGTGATATTGCACAGGCGATTGCTCAACAGATCAATCTGCAACTGCTGACGCCGCAAAATGGCATTACCAAGGCAAACCAGAAGTCCGTGGATCCTCGGGCGCACGAGCTATACCTCAAAGGACGCTACTACCTGGCTCAGAGGTCCCGGGACGGCTTGCTGAAGAGCGTCGAGTGCTTCCAACAAGCGGTGGAGCATGACCCCAGCTACGCCGCAGCGTATGCCGGCTTGGCGGATGCTTATAACCTGGTGGCCTTCTATGGACTCGATATAAGTCTGAATTCCGTCAGCCAGGCGAAGATTGCAGCAGACAAGGCGTTGCAGCTGGATGGTTCGCTGGCAGCCGCTCATGCGGCACAGGGCTATACCAATTTCATGTGGCAAGGAGACTGGTCGTCTGCCGAAACGGACTTTCAGCGCGCATTGAAGCTGGATGACAACTACGTTTCCGCGCATCAATGGTATGGGCTTTATTTGGCAGCCAAGGGACGCATGGATGAAGCGATCTATCACATGCAGTTTGCAAAACGGCTGGATCCGCTCTCTCCCGCAGCGCACTCAGGTCTGGCGTACACCTACTACTTTGCGCGCAACTATGAGCAGGCCGTTGAGCATGCGCGTATCGCACTGAAGCTCAATCCAAATTCGATTCCTGCGCATGGCGTTTTAGGATGGGCTTACATCGAGCAAAAGAACTATACGCAAGCGATTGAAGAGCTGCGGTCGGCCGCGAAGTTATCCGGAGAAGTGCCGGTATACTTGTGCGGCCTCGCGAGGGCTCACGCACAATCTGGAGACGTCGCCTCCGCTAAAAAGGTTTTGGAGCCGGTCAAAGCGATTCAGACTCAACCTGGCGGAGCGGGGACGGCGTTGGCGGCGGCTTATCTGAGTCTCGGACAAACTGAACTCGCGCTACACTGGCTCGAAATAACAGCTCCGGGAGACATTCAGGCGAATTGGTTGCGAGTTGATCCGGCATTCGATTCCATACGGGATAATCCTCGATTCATGGCAGTCGTCAATCGGATCGGGACGAAAACGGAGTAGTTAGCCTCGTGTCTGTGACTTCCCAGCTTTTTGCCCCTCAGTGCCGGTGTAAGTCCGCAATGGGCTGTCCGGCTTTGGGAACGTCCTTTAAATAGTTCTCTCCGAGCAGCGAGGCCAGCGTTGCAGCAACCTGATTCTGCGACACGGGACCGATGTTGGCGCGCTCGCCAAGGGGTGAAGTGTCAGGTCCGAGGAAGACCATCCAGATGTACTTCGAATCCGGAATGTTCTCTCCGTGATCATTCCAGTCGCGACGGCCACTGCCACGGCCGTGGTCGGGAGAAAAGACCAGCGTAGTCTTGCCGCGGTACTCCGGCATGCTCTGCACTGTTTCCCATAACACTCGGAGGTAGTCGTCGACGCGGTGCGCTGCGTTCAGGTATTGAGCATAGTCGCCGGCATGGGCCCAGTCATCGGTTTCCCCAAACGAAATGAAGAGCACTCGGGGCTTGTGCTCTTTCAGATACTCCATCGCCGTATAGAAGGGGATCGCATCGAAGGGCTCTTCGTCCCAGACACGCGGGCCATCCTTCTTCAGTTGGTTGAGAAGATTCACCCTGGGATTGGCGGGGGCCTCGTCGAAAGCATCGTATCCTGCATTTACGGGAAAGCTGGCGCGATTCACGTTGAAGATCGAAGGAAAAACATCCCAGGCCGCGAAGGCGGCAATCTTACCGCGATACTCCGGTCGGGCTTGCAACCATTCGAGGACAGTGACGTTGGGATTGGGAATCTTGTCATTGCTATTTACCCTCGGGTCCGCGAAGCCGCAAAGTGTTTCGCTGTAGCCCGGATACGAAAAGTTCAGGCCGTTGGTCACAGACGCGTCGGAGTGTTTGTCGCGATTGCCATAAATCTGTCCTTCCTTCGCCATGACCTGCCAGAGAAACGGCATAAGCGCCATTCGGCGGGCTTCAGTGGTTTCCCGCCAGTAGTCGTGTTTCAGCTTTTCGACATCCGCCACTTTGCCGTACTTTTTGCTCATCAGGCTAATGTCGGCGCCGCGGAATACCTCCTGCCACCTCAAGCCATCCGTCATTACGAAGATGATGTTTTCCGTTTTGTGGTTCTCCTGAGCGTTGAGAACAAAGGCGGATCCTATAACAAGGACAACAAGGCAGAGCAACCGCATTGGGCGACGCAGCACGCAGTTCTCCTTTGAACGGCGACAAGCCGATGATTTTCTCACAGGGCTTGCAGGGGAGGCCGCAGCATGGCCAAGGCTCGCTTTCGCTTCGCCAGAGCCGGGGGAGGTCCACAGACTTCGCTGGGGACAGGCTGCGTCTGCCCTGTATGGAACATCTTGGCTCAACACTTCGGTAACCTCTCCGGTCTGTTCGTGCGTTTTTCCTCTGTTTTCCTGTGCTAATTTTTGTCTTTAAGCGCTGATTTCGAGGTGCGCCGGCCACAGTGTCCTCTGACAATCGCAAACCGGGGATCCACGTTGCGTGGACCACGATCACCTACCGCAGCGTAGTGCTGCTGATCCTTGCTATTGGCGCTATCGCGTTTGTCGCGATGCGCTTTGCCTTCCCGCAGTTCACCCAGGCTTCTTTGCAAAAAGCAGGAGACGTGACCAGCAAAGTACTGGAGAAGGTGGCGGGTATGGCTCCGCCGGCTGGCACTGGAGTTGTCACGGCGCAACAAGCGCACTTTACAGCTCTCGATGGCACCGTGCGGGTGAAAAAAGGGAACGGCAACACCTGGGTGCAGGCGGACTATCACATTCCGCTCGAAAAGGGAGACGTGGTTCAGACGGGTTCGGAAGGAATGGCGAAGGTCGTCTTTAACGACGGCACCAGTTACACCGTGAAGCAGGACTCGCTGATTGTGATTCAGGAAAACTCGGCGAACGATCAGCAGCAGACCAATGTGGCAGTTGCGGTCAGCACCGGAACGGTGGACCTGTCTACGGCCACTTACAGCCAAGGGTCGAAGTCGCAGGTGATTGTGGCCGGAGCAACGGCCTCGCTGGCGCCGGAGTCAGCCGCGCAGGTCCATAACGATCCCAAAGCTGACCAGCACGAGATCTTGATGACCAAAGGTACGGGCGAGGTCACAAAGGGCAACGAGACAGTAAAACTGGCCAACTGGGAAAAAGTGAGTTTTCAGGGCAACCAGTCTCATCTGGAGAAGGCCAAAGAAATCGGGCCGCCCACGCCGATCGCCCCCGCCAACATGGCTCCGCTGTTTTCCAATGGAGCGCCGAGCAAGGACGTGGAGTTTTCCTGGACACCGATGGCGAATGCAGTTGGTTACCGCCTTCGTATCTCCCGCAATCCGTATTTTTCCTCTACACTCGTTGACAAAAAGGTGAACACAGCAGCTGTTACTGTCACGAACCTGGGTGAGGGCGTCTATTACTGGATGGTGCAGTCGTACGATTCGGAGGGCAAGGAGTCGGTGGAGAGCGAGAAGAACCGGTTCAACATCATCTCCACGGGCAAGACAGCTGAATCGATCGACTTGGAATTGGATCCGTTTATTCAGCATGGACACGTGATCGAGGTGACCGGGAAGACGCAAAAGGGCGCGCGCGTGATGGTGAACGGCAGTGAAGTGCCGCTGGTGTCGCCGGACGGGCAGTTCCATTACTTTACGCCTCCATTGCCACAGGGCGAGGCGGTGATCACGGTGACGGCACAGACGGCGCAGGGCGGAGTGAACACGCAGCAGAAGAAGATCGTGATCCAGTAGCAGCAGGGCTTCAAGCAGGGTTGGCAAGTATCACGTAGAATAGGTAACAGCCACCCCAAAACAAGATAAGGTGACCGCCTGGTTTATTCCCGGGCAGGCAGCATTGTGAGAAAGACGGACTGAGTCGTCATGTCAAATAACGGATTTCATTCAGGCCCCACTCGCAGCCACAATCTCCGCTCGCTGTTTAGCATCTTCTCCAGCGATCTTGCCATCGACCTCGGAACCGCCAACACGCTGGTATATGCGCGCGGCAAGGGTATTGTGGTCAATGAGCCTTCGATTGTGGCCATCAACAAGAACACGGGCGAAGTCGAGGCCGTCGGCAAGGAAGCCAAAGAGATGCTGGGGCGTACGCCTGGCAACATCGTGGCCATCAAGCCAATGAAGGATGGAGTCATCGCCGACTTCAAAGTCACAGAGAAGATGTTGAATTACTTCATCCAGAAGGCGCACAACCGCAAGATGCTGGTGCATCCGCGCATCGTAATCGGCGTGCCTTCCGAGATCACGCAGGTGGAAAAGCGCGCGGTCATGGACTCGGCGTATCGCGCGAAGGCGAGCGAGGTACATCTGGTGGAGCAGGCCATGGTTGCCGCGATCGGAGCGGGGTTGCCGATTACAGAGCCTTCCGGCAACATGGTCGTCGATATTGGTGGTGGCACGACCGATATCGCTGTGATTTCTTTGAGCGGCATCGTCTATTCGCGTTCGGTGCGCATGGCGGGCAACCAGATGGACGAAGCCGTCATGAACTACCTGAAGCGGAAGTACAACCTGCTGATCGGCGAGCGTACGGCGGAACAGATCAAGATGGAGATCGGCTCGGCGCACCAACTCGACAAGCCGATGACGATGGAGATTAAGGGCCGCAACCTGATCGAGGGTGTCCCCAAGACGATTACAGTGGATGACGGCGAAATTCGCGAGGCATTGAGCGAGTGCGTGTCGACGATCATGAATGCGATTCGCGTCGCGCTGGAGCGGACGCCGCCGGAGCTTTCCGCAGACATCAGCGATCGTGGCATCGTACTCACGGGCGGTGGAGCGCTGCTGAAAAATCTGGATAAGCGCATCCGCGAAGAAACCGGGTTGCCAGTCTCGATTGCCGACGACCCGCTATGCAGCGTGGTGCTCGGCACGGGCAAGATGCTGAGCGATTTCAAGCTGCTGCGTAAGATTTCGATCGAATAAAAAGCAGGGGTCAGAGGCCAGAGGTCAGGGCCAGTAAAATCCCACTGACCCCTCAACCCTAATCCCTAGCCCCCTGGCGTTATGGAATCCGTTCTCGGCCGCTACCGCAATCTGATAATCCTGGCGGGAGTGTTGTTTCTGCAGGTGATCGGACTTGCGGTGCAGGTCAAGCGCATCGGCAACGAAGAGAAAGACACGCGTCTGATCCGCATATGGGCCGTCGGGGCGGTCGCTCCCTTTGAGCGCGCGCTGGTGTGGATGCAAAACTCGACCAGCGGCGTGTGGCATAACTACATTTTCCTGCGCGGTGTCCGGTCGGAGAACCGTCAGCTCAAAGAACAGATCGAGCAGATGCGGTTGGAGCAGGTGCGGCTCAGTGAAGATGCCGCCCAGGCGCGCCGGCTGCAAAATCTTCTTGCCTTCAAAGAACAGTTCGTGTCGAAGACAGTTGCCGCGCAGGTGATCGGCTCCGGCGGCAGTGATCTGTCGCGCATCGTCTACATCGACAAAGGCGAGCAAGACGGCCTGAAGCGTGATATGGCCGTCATCACCGCCGACGGAATTGTGGGGAAGGTTCTACAGGTTTTCAAGACTCCGTCCGTCTCACAGGTGCTGCTGATCAGTGATCAGAGCAGTGGAGTAGGTGCGATTCTGGAGAAATCGAGGCTCCAGGGCGTTTTACGTGGTACGGCCAACGGCGAGGTGGTCCTCGAGAGGGTAATGAGTGACGAGCAGGTACAGCCGGGAGAGACGGTGTTGACCAGCGGTGGCGACCAGATCTTTCCCAAGGGCCTGCCTGTCGGTACGGTGACGAAAGTCGGAAGCGGCAAGGACTTGTTTCTGAATATCAAGATCAAGCCTGCCGCCAACCTGAGCAAACTGGAAGAAGTGCTCGTGCTCGTCGAGAAGCAGGAGAGGCAGGCGGTTGCTGAAGATCAGGGGCGCATCCGCGCCGCGGACATTCTGGCGCAGCGTCTGCCGTCAGTGCCTGACAAGCCGGCAACGGACCCGAATGCCAAACCGGTCGGGGAAGCACCTGGCAATCCTGCGGCAAACGCGAAGCCAGGAACGAAACCCGCTGCGCCGGGCGCACCGCCTGCCACGAAAACTGCTGTAACTCCAACCCGCCCAGGGGGCGTCACAGCGGCTGGCAGCGTGCCTGTGGCGATTGTTCCAAAGCCAAAACCGACGACAACGTCGACGAGTTCCGGGGAAGAGAAGCCCGAGGGCGCGGTAGATCTCCAGCCCTCCATTACCGAGCAGAAACCTCCAGTTTCGCCAGCTGCCGAGCCGAATTCGCAACCCCCCGCGGACGATAACAGCCCACACTAGCGTGCCGATCACTTACACATCCGGCGAGCAGGTTGAGGTTTACCGATTCAGTATTCCCGTCACGATTGGTGTGCCGCTGCTCGCTCTGTTCCTGCAGGCGTTCGTCCCCCTCCGTTTCCCGCGCTTTGCGGTGTATGTGGACCTTCCGTTGCTGGTGACGATTTTCTTTGCCATCTCGCGCCGCAGTCCGATTGCCGGGCTTTTTACCGGCGCCGTCATCGGGCTCGCCCAGGACATGCTCGGCCACAACCCGATTGGGATTTATGGGATCGCCAAAACGGTCGTGGGCTACGGGGCGTCCTCCCTAGGAGTAAAGCTCGATGTAGAAAACGCCGGCGCCCGCTTGCTGGTCACGCTGGGGTTCTATCTGGTTCACTCCGCGGTGTATTTCACGGTTGCGCGAGGACTGGTCAACATGACACAGCGATGGAGCTGGGGGCACGGAATCCTGGCGGCCCTGGTGAACGGAATCCTCGGCGTACTTCTGTACTTCTTGCTGGACAGGTTCAAGCAGAGAACGTAAAAGTCAGTTGCCAGTTGCCAGTTGCCAGTTGCCAGTTGCCGGTCAAAGCCCAAAGCATACCGTGACTTCCGTTACCCTTCCGTGCAACAGGCGGGCCGACGAAGGCAGTACAATATTTGTAATCCGATTTCAATCCAGCGAGGAATAGTGACACGTTGCGGCCCGAAGGAACTCTGGACGGCTCTAACTGGCAACCGGCAACTGGCCACTGATCACTGATGTTCGGCCGCGACGAAAAAGTCTCCGCGATGCGCCTGACGGCAGCGCAGTACATCATTCTCGGCATCTTCTTGATATTGGCTTACGGATTATGGCGTCTGCAGGTGATGCAGGCTGACTATTACTCTCTGGCGGCGGAGAGGAACCGCATTCGTAATGTGCCAGTGTTGGCGCCTCGGGGAAAGATTCTTGACCGCGAAGGCCGCACCATCGTTGACAACTACCCATCGTTCTCGGCTCTGCTATTGCGCGATTCCAGTCGAGACCTGAACGCTGACGCCGATCTGATCGCGCAGGGACTGCACCTGAATCCGGACGAAGTGCGCGCGCGTATCAAACGCTTCGCTTCGATGCCGCAATACCAGCCCATTTTCTTGAAAGAAGACATTACTCCGGATGAGTTGCAGTTCATCGAAGCGCACCGCAACGAACTGCCGGAGCTCGATACGATCATGGCGCATCGGCGCCTGTATCCGCGCAACGGATTCATGGCGCACCTGATCGGCTATGTGGGCGAAGTGAGCGACGACATGCTCAACCAGCCGGCATTTGAGCTTTATAACCCCGGCGATGTGGTTGGGATCTCGGGTGTCGAGCGGCAGTACAACGCGCTGCTAATGGGCAAGAACGGCTCGCGGCAGGCATTGGTGGACAGCCACGGGCGTGAAGTTGGGCGTCTTGGCGAGACCGAAGCGGAGCCGGGCAAGCAGTTGAAACTCACGATCGATATTGATTTGCAGATTGCGGCGGAAGAGGCGCTGGAAGGGAAGAATGGCGCGATCGTCGCGATGGATCCGCGAACCGGTGAGATTCTCGCGATGGTAAGCCGGCCAACATTTGATCCGAACGATTTCTCGGTCCGCATTTCGCGCGATGAGTGGACCAAGCTCGTGAATGATCCGGACAAGCCGCTTTTGAACAAGGCAATCCAGGCTCAACTGGCGCCGGGATCGACGTTCAAGATCATCATGGGAACGGCCGGTCTGCAGGAAGGTATTGCGCAGGATATGCACGTGGTCTGCAACGGCGGTGCGGAATTCTACGGCCGGTATTTCAAATGCTGGATTTCGGCGCGGCACCAGACCCACGGCCTGGTGGATATCTACAAAGGGGTCTACCAATCCTGCGACGTATTTTTTTACACGTTGGGCGAGAAACTCGGCATCGGGCGAATCGCGAAATACGCAACCATGCTGGGGCTGGGACAGAAGACCGGCATCGATCTGCCGCAGGAGGTTAGCGGCGTGATGCCCTCTGAAGAGTGGAAGATTCGAAACTTCAAGCAGAAGTGGTTCGCGGGAGAAACCATTTCTGTCAGCATCGGACAGGGTGCAGTGGCAGCGACGCCCATCCAGATGGCGCGGGCTTTCGGTGCAATCGCGAGCGGAGGGCGCATGGTGCGCCCGCATGTGACAAATCCTACGGATCTGCCTCCCGGCATTGTGCAGGCGTCGAATGTTCCCGACGAGGTCACGATCCCGATCGATCCCAAGAATTGGGAGATCATTACCGACGCCATGGCGCAAGTGGTCAGTCCAGTTGGCACGGCTGCCTTGTCACAAATCAAGGGAATCGATATCGCGGGCAAGACCGGAAGCGCGCAAACCATCAGCAACATGCTGAAAGCGAAGATGAGTGCCAGCGAGAAGGCGCTGCACAAAGACAATGGATGGTTCGTGGGAGTGGAGCCCCGGCGGAATCCGGAGATCGTGGTGTGCGGGCTTTACGAGGAAGGCGAGCACGGAGACAGGACGGCGCGGGTTGTAACGCAGGTGATCAAGGCGTTTGTTGAGAAGCAGCGGCGGAATCCTCCGAAAATGGCGGATAAGCCTGGTGCAAATCCGAAGGTGGACATTGGTGCAGTGTGGACTTCTCCCGATGCGGCCGGAGAACAGCAGAACTTGCAGGCCGGACATTATTTCCTTGATATTGCGCAGAGGCCAATGCCGTTGGCGACGGCTGCACCGGGAGTTCGTTAGGTTGAGGCTGCAGGTATAGACCCCTCTGCTGAAGTGGTGCGATCGGCTGACGTACGGTCCGTCGCGACGGCTTCGCCAGCGCTCCGGAGGCTGAGCTGTTAACTGAGAACCGGGAACTGTAACTGAGAACGGATGTCGAGATACGTTTCATTTCGCGATTTTGACTGGCTCCTGCTGATTTTTGTCTTGATCATCTGCGGGCTGGGTGTGATGGAGATCCGCAGCGCCACCGTGCACACCAAGTTTGCCGGGGCGCACATCCGGCAGATGTATTGGGTGATCGGCGGTGTCGGAGTAATGTTCCTGATGAGTCTGGTGAACTATCAGGCTCTGCTTGATCAGGTTCACTGGTTCTATATTGCCGGGGTCGCGTCATTGATGACCGTCATGGTTTTCGGCCAGAAATACCTGGGCGCGAGGCGCTGGATCAAAATCGGCAGTACCACTCACTTTCAGCCTTCGGAATGGGTCAAGCTGATCCTGATTCTCGCGGTCGCCAAGTACTTTGCCGATATGCGGCAACGGGAGCTTTCCTGGCCCGATTTCATCAAGGCCGGTGCCATCGTTGGTGTCCCAATGCTGATGGTGTTGGCTCAACCGGACTTGGGGACAGCCCTTACCTACGTTCCGATCGCCGTCATGGGCGTTTTTCTGGGTGGGATGCAGTGGAAGCAGGGCGTTGCGGTGGGACTTCTGGCTGTGGTGGGAATCACCGCGGTCTTTCTGGTTCCGCGTGTCCACGTTCTCAAGTCCTACCAGAAACAACGTTTAACCAGCTTTCTCGACCCTGAACTCGATCCGCAGGGGTCGGGGTATCAAGTTGAGCAATCCAAGATTGCCGTGGGATCTGGAGGCCTTTGGGGCGGTAAAGGCTCACAAACACACGGTGCTTTTCTCCCAGTGCCTCAAACCGACTTCATTTTTGCGGCATTTTCTGAGGAACACGGGTTCGTAGGCGCTCTCGGGGTTCTGCTGTTATACTTCATTGTGCTGATGCGTTTGACCCAGAACGCTCAAACAGCGCCCGACCGCGCTGGAACGTTCGTGGTCATGGGTGTGGTGGCTGTGCTTAGCTTCCATATCCTGGTCAATGTCGGCATGGTGGTTGGTTTTATGCCGGTCACCGGAATACCCCTGCCGTTAATGAGTTATGGTGGGTCTTCCGTGCTGTTCATGTTCCTGGCGCTGGGGATGGTAATGAATGTTCGGATGCGCCGCTTTGTCAACTAGGTCATTGAAGCCAACAGGCCTGGTGAGCCGGCCAGTTAACGGGTTCAGGAACAGCAGTTTGAAGCAAGGAAGACGGCAGGGAATGCAGTCACTGTGCTTGTCCGGCAATCCGGAGGCACGGCCCAAAACATATCGATCGCCCTCGCGTAAAGAGGGTATTTTCACCGGCAAGTCAGCAGTCAACGCCGGGCAGGATTGAGAAGTTAGCCGGGGAGGGAACGGCCCCCCGACCCCAACGGGTCTGAGAGTGCGGTCACAACTCCGGCGGAACTAAACGCGATACGTGCAAAAGATCTCTCAGTTTTTGCAGCGGACTCGGCTAGGAGAAAAGAACTCCAGCTTACGCCGTCCCCTATCCAGGGCAGCCTCGCATCTCCCAATCCTCCCAAGCAGACTCTGATCCGGTGAACCCCGTACGGCTTCCTTGATGAAGCGGCGGGACCGGAGTGTTGCATGAACAAAGAATTGTTTGTCTCCTCTACTCCTCACGAAACGAAGGTGGGGTTGGTTGAGGACGATCTGCTCGCGGAAATTTATCTTGAGCGCGAGAACGAATACACCCTAGCAGGATCCATCTATAAAGGACGCGTCACTCGCGTGCTACCAGGCATGCAGTCGGCCTTCGTGGACATCGGTCTGGAGCGCGACGCGTTTCTATACGTATCCGATTTCATGGATCTGGAAGAGCATGATGACGACCTGACTGAGGTCGTGCCCGCCAACCGCGGTGTGCAGGATATGCGCCCGCAGCCCGCCCGTCATGAGGCAGCATCGATGACTCCCGAGTCCGCAGAAGCGGGAGGCATAGCAGAACCCGTTGGGCGGACCGAGAATGAAGAAACATCGGCTGAGGAAAATGAAGCGGGAGCGATCGCAGCGGCCGAGCCCGCAGAGTCAGGGAATGGCAGTGAGTCCCAGAGCCGTGACCGTGGCAATTGGCGTGGCGGACGCCGCCGCCGTCGTGGTGGGCGTCGAGAGCGTGGCTCCGATCGCGGTGGAGACCGGGGCATTGAGCGCGCTCCTGAACCGCGCTCTTCACGCCCGGCAGAGAGTTCCTCTTCGAGGCCATCCGCTCCGCCACGCGGATACGAACCAATCCTGTTGCCCGGAGAGTCGATCTCAAAGTATCAGCGTTACTCGCAGCAGGCGCCGGTACAGGAAGTGGAGTTGAACGAGCCCGAGGTGGCGGCTGAGCCAGCATCCGAGGTCGTTGCACCGTTGGCAGCGACGTTCCCTGAGGACGAACCAATCTTCGCGTCGGCAGAGTCTGTGACTGAGCCTCTGCATGAAGAGCACGAAGACATGCATGTGCCGCATGACGAGAGCCCGGAGTCGGCATCACATGCGACCGGGTGGAACCACGAGTTTCGCCGTCCGGAAACCAGCCTTCCGAGCCTGGGATGGCCGGGCGAGTCGACGGCGGCCTTGGAAGATCTTAAGGAAGCAGCGGAAGTGGAAGTCAGCGAAGAAGTCGATGAAGACTCGACCTCAGTTGCCGAACCTGCAGACCACTTCATAGCCGAGTCCCGTGAGGAACAGACGCCAGTATTTGCCGCTCCTGGAACGATGGAAGAAGAGACCATTGATGACGAGGAAGCGGATACCGTCCATTACGAGAGCCATTCCGATGAAGGGTACGACGAATTCGAAGAGGAAACGCAGGCGGCTCACGATCATCTGAATGGCGACGCGCGCGACGCGGTTTCTGAGATTCATATGGCCTCGATCGTTGAGTCAGGTGAGGTCGATGCTGCCGTGGCCAACGCGACTGAATCCGAAGAAGACAGCGAAGAGATGGAACTCGAAGAAGCTCAGGCCCAGGCGGAAGCACTGCTGGATGCCGAAGCTCGCGGCAACGGCACGGTCGATGCCCGCGCGGAGGTTCGCGCTCCGTCCGGTAACGCCGGATATACGCAGCGTTCGCAGCGACAGCGTTCCGGTTATGACCGCCCCGGTTATGACCGCCGGGGAGGCGATCGCGGCCGCCGCGGAGGAGGAGGACGCCGGTTCCGCCGCCGCGAGTCAGCGCCTGTCCCGCTGATCAGCGACCTGCTCAAGGAAGGGCAAGAGATCCTTGTACAGATCGCCAAGGAACCCATCGGCAAGAAGGGCGCACGCATCACCAGTCACATCGCGCTGCCCGGACGATTCCTTGTCTACATGCCGACCGTCAACCACACCGGCGTTTCACGGAAAATTTCCTCGGAAGAAGAACGGCAACGCCTCAAGAGAATCATTCTCAGTGAACGCGAGAATGGGCATGGCGGATTCATTGTGCGTACCGCTGCGCAGAGCGCATCAGAAGATGAGCTTCGTGCGGATATCCGGTTCCTGAAAGGCTTGTGGCAGGACATCAAGAATCGCGCCGAGAACTCAAAACCGCCGGCTCTGATTTACCACGATCTGAACGTTGTCGAGCGGGTCCTGCGCGATCAGGTCACATCTGATTTCAGCGTGATCTGGGTCGACACGGAAGCGGAATACGAACGGATCCTGCGCTTCTTCAATCGCTTCCAGCCCGGGATGGTCAAGCGGGTCAAGCTCTACACCAAAGAGACGCCTCTGTTCGAGCAGTTCGGCTTGCAGGAGGAAATGAACAAGGCGCTCAAGTCGAAGGTCTGGCTGAAGAGCGGTGGATACATCGTCATCAATCAGACCGAGGCGCTGGTCGCGATCGACATCAATACCGGCAAGTATGTCGGCAAGACGCAGCGACTGGAGGACACGATCGTAAAGACGAATGTCGATGCAATTAAGGAAATCGTGCGGCAGATCCGTTTGCGCGATCTGGGCGGGATCATCATCATCGACTTTATCGATATGGATGAGCGCCGCAATCGCCAGCGGGTGATGCAGGCTTTGGAAGAGGAATTGCGGCATGACCGGGCTCCTTCAAAAACGCTGCAGTTCAACGATTTCGGACTGGTGGCCATTACCCGCAAGCGTGTGAAGCAGTCGCTCGAGCGGACGATTGGTGCACCGTGTCCGTATTGCCAGTCGACGGGCTATGTGAAGTCGGTGACCACGATCTGCAACGAGATCTATGTCGAAATGCGGAAGATAGCCAAGCACCTGGAGCATGAAGATGTCATGTTGAGAGTGCATCCCGACGTCGCGAAGGAACTGAAGTCGGGCAATGCGCGCTTACTCAATGAAATGGAAGAGATGACCAAGCGGACCATCATCGTGAAGAGCGATCCGGCGGTACATCAGGAGCAGTTTGATATAAATTAGCTGTCAGCTCTCAGCCATCAGCTTTTCAGCAAAAAAGAGACGGGCGATTTCAGCCCGTCTTTTTTCTTGCTTGCCGAACGATGGTTCAGGCCTGCTGGCGGTGAAATTGCGACGTTTTGCCAAACAACAGGATGTTAGCTGCTTTGTGGTTGTGACGGCGGGCGACTCATGACATCGTTTCGCAGACTTCGCCAACTTTCCGCCATTCTCCGTTGGCTTTGCGGAAAAGATAGGTCAACCCCCCGGAGCACATAGAGCCGCAGCCTTTGAAGACAGCCAATACGGCGTGAGTTCGCGAACGATCGAAGCCCACTACTGAAATTTGGAACCCTTCACCCAATAGTCGACGAAGTACCCATCGGGGACTTAAGGAGAATTTCTTCGCGAAGCGAACTTCAGTCTTCGACTGCGTGGTCAGGTCCTCGGCAGCGGCGCGGAACTCTTCTGGTATCTGGCGACAAAGCGCAAGTGGCAAGGAAACATTACTTCGTTCGTTGATCTCGACCTCTTTTAGGTGCTGAACTGCCGCCTCGTTATCGAGGACCGTTGATAACAGTAGGTAGCCCTCAGGATCCTGATATAGCGGCGGGCGCTGCCGACCTGAAGCAAATGGGCTTACGAACAGCAAAACAACGACGCAGGTGAAGAAGCGGCGATGCATGGGTTGACTGGCATTAATTCTGCACATTGGGCTCCGGTTGTCTGTCATGGGTATCACGCCACAAACCAAGTATGGTATTTAAAATGGCACAATCAATGGTATAATGCCATTATGGATGCCAATATTACGGTGGACAAGGCTGGACGGGTAGTGCTGCCAAAGGCGGTTCGGGATGAATTGGAACTCGCGCCTGGCGATTCGCTGCAACTCGAGAGCACCAGAGACGAAATCGTTCTCCGACCGGTGCGGGGCAATGTTGGTATGCGGCAAAAGGAAGGGATTTGGGTCTTTCGAACGGATGAGCCGATCTCTACCGAAACCGTAAATGAAACCATACGCCAACTCCGGGAGGAGCGTGCGGGGGTCGCAATTGATGCTCGCGGCGCAAGGGCCGCCCGTGCAAGGGCATCGCGGTGAAGCACTTTTTTGACACTACCGTTCTGGTTGCGGCAGTTCTGGAAGAACATCCCAACCATCCTGCGAGCTTTCGTGCCTTCTCGACCGCAACTCGAACCAATGCCTTTTGTGCGGCGCACAGTGTCGCTGAGATGTACGCAACATTGACAAGATTGCCGGGGAAACAGCGTCTGAGTGCGGATCAGGCATTGCTCGTTCTCAGCGCGGTCGAGGATCGACTGACAATTGTCCCCTTGGATTCGAGGGAGTATCTCGCGGCAATCCGAAAGTTCGCCGCGCTTGGAGTCATTGGCGGCACAGTGTACGACGGATTAATCGCAACGAGCGCGCTCAAATCGAAAGCCAACGTGTTCTACACCTGGAATGTGGCGCACTTCTTGTTGCTGGGAAGTGAGATTGCTCAGAAGGTGCGGACGCCGTAGACAGATCCTTAGCTGACGTTCGCGAGGGTTTTCACCGCGCTGTCGGACTGTTCGCGGAGCTTCTTCACGGATTCGTGGATGGAGCGGGCTGCCGGGCTCGAGCCGCCTTGCTCCGCTGAATTGGCCAGGCTGCCGGCCTCTTCCGTTGACGTGCTGGCCATGTCGAGCAATACAACCACCGAATCCGCGTGCAGTTTCCAGAGAGACGACATCTTCTGGCTGCGCTTGAGTTCTTCGAGTTCGGTGCGGATGCGGGCGGAAATCGATACCATCCGAATCAGCATGCGGGCCACCTCAGCCCGCAGACTCTTTTCTTCCAGAAATCCTGCGCCGTAAGCATCGGCTTCAGCGGCAGTCAGCGTGAGGTTGAAGAATCTCATGGGGACAACCTGGCGGTACTTCGGATCGGCCACGCGCACGAACACGCGAATGGATTCTTCCACGCGCCGGAGTTTGCCCTCTTCAGCCGAGAGTTGCTGCACCGTGATGGCCGGAGGCTGAAACACCGGAGGAGGCGCGGGGGCTTTGGCTGCTGTTCTCGCCGCTTTGGGCGCCGCCGCCGCCGCATGTCCAGATGTGCGCGAAGACTGCGCTGCCGGGGTTAGGAGCGAGCGCCGGATGGGAGGTCGCCGGTCCAGTTCCTTCTTCAATTTCGATACCCGGCGGAACTTTTCCTGCGTGCTGCCGTAGTCGGCTTCGAGCAGTTGCTTTTCCTGGATTGCAGCCACGTGTTCGACCGTGACCTCAACGCCGTCGACCGTGGTCAGGATTGTTCCGCCCATCTCTTCCAGGGCTTGTCCGAAGTTTTTGATCTCACCCAAAGCCTTGACGAACAATTCATCAAACTTTTTTCCGAACGCGGCGTTGTACGCGGAGACGGTCGCCAGCACGCCGGGATGGTAGAACGACGAATCGAGCCATTGCTTCAACTCGCGTACACGCCCGATCATTCCAGCATCCATCAGCGCGTTGAAATCCCGGAACCGGGCTACTTCTGTAAGAAAGGGATCGAAACGGCGCAGCAGTTGAACGTGCTCCTCGGGTAGTGACGGCACATCGGTATCGGCGAGTATCTCAATCAGCGCGATCTCAAAGGGCGACAGGGGTAGCGCTCCGTCAAGGCCATAGCCACTTTGCTCCCATTGTCCGGGCACGCGCGGATGACGATAGAGAAACGTCGAAACCAAATCGGTCTTGTCGCGGTTGATGTCCGTGGCCTCGCGACGGCGTACGAAGTAGCGCAGCAGCGCCTCGGCGACCTCTGAATCAGTATCGGGAGTGAGTGCCTGGCGCAGCATGGCAGGAGTAATCGCCATATCGAGCAGGTGCAGCCAGCGATACATCCGGGAAAGCGTATTCGGCAACTCGTGCTCAGAATGGCGCAGAGCGTCTTCATCCAGCCCGGTCGGAATCGGGACGTCACCGCCCAGAGTGTCGCGCAGGAGCTTCTGGTAGAAGCCCTGGACAGTCGCCAAGATAGCCAGTTCAAAGCGAAGATCTTCTGCCAACAATCGCTCCGAGGCGCAAACGTGCGTTCAAAAATCTGCTCAGGCTTAAGTAAAGCGGAAAGGTTACTAATGGTGCAAGTTACCATCGGTAGCGGATTTGTGAGTGAGCTGGGACGGGTGAGACCCGGAGGTACATGGACTTTTGGAGCGGCCCGCGATGGCAAGTTGTGAAGGACTTTCAGAAGACAACGGTTTTATTCCCGTACACGAGTACCCGGTTTTCCACGTGCGAGCGCACGGCGCGCGAGAGCACAACTTTCTCCAGGTCGCGGCCTTTGCGGATGAGATCTTCCACCGTATCGCGGTGGGAGACGCGGACGACGTCTTGCTCGATGATGGGGCCGTCATCGAGCACTTCGGTGACATAGTGGCTCGTAGCGCCGATCAGTTTCACGCCGCGCTCGAATGCCTGATGGTACGGGCGCGCTCCGACAAAGGCTGGCAGGAAGGAATGGTGGATGTTGATGATGCGCTGCGGGTATCGGTTGACGAAGTCATTCGACAGAATCTGCATGTAGCGGGCAAGCACCATGAAGTCGGGCTTGTGCTCGGCGATCAAGTTGTGGATCTGAGTTTCTGCCTGCGCTTTATTTTCCTTTGTGACCTCTATGATCTGATAAGGAATCTTGTAGAAATCTGCGACCGCCTGGTTATCAGAGTGATTCGAGATGATCAGCGGAATCTCACAGGCGAGTTCGCCGCTCTGATGCCGGTAGAGGAGATCGACCAGGCAATGATCGTATTTCGAGACGAAGATGATCATGCGCGGCCGATGCATGGACTGCGCCAGGCGCCACTTCATCGCGTAAGTCTCAGCCACAGGAGAGAAGTATTTGCCGAAGTCGGCGAGAGAAACGTTGAAGTCTTTGGGGTCAAACTCCACCCGCATCAGAAACAGGCCGGATTCTTCGTCTCCGTGCTCGTCGGCATGCAGGATGTTGCCGCCGTGGCTATAGATGAAGTCAGCAATGGTCGCGACTTCACCCTTGCGGTCAGGGCAGGAAATCAGGAGGATGGCAGAGTTCTTCATAATTCAACAGCTATAACCACTGAGGACACGAAGGTGCACGAAGAATTCCCTTTGTGAACCTTCGTGTCCTTTGTGGTTGATGCCTTTGCCCCTACGACTTCAATGCTTTTGCTATCTCACGCGCGGCATTCGCTCCCGAGCCTCCAGTCAGGCCTGCGCCAGGATGCGTGCCGCTGCCGCACAGATACAAGTTCCCGATCGGTGTTTTGTACCGTGCCCAGTCGAGCAGCGGGCGCATGGTGAAGAACTGATCGAGCGCGAGTTCGCCGTGGAAGATCTGTCCGCCGGTCAGTCCGTATTTGTCCTCTAGATCATGCGGCGTGATGATCTGGTGGGTCAGAATCAATTCCGGTAGATTCGGCGCATACTGTGCCAGCGTCTGCACGACTGTTTGTCCTAGCGCTTTACGCTGTTGCTCCCAGTCTCCCTTCAGTTTGTAGGGAGCGTATTGCATGTAGACGGACATCACATGCTTGCCTTCCGGTGCGAGCGATGGGTCGGTGAGGGTCGGAATGGTAGCATCCAGATACGGCTGGCGCGAAAAATTTCCGTACTTCGATTCGTCAAAGGCTCGTTCGAGATAGTCGATCTCGTTGCCGATGTGAATGCGTCCACGCAGCGCCGAAGAATCGCCGTTGCTAAGGGCCGTGAACTTAGGCAACCCCGACAGTGCGAGGTTAACTTTCGCCACCGTTCCATTCCCGCGGTAGTGCTGCAGTTTCTGTACGAAGTCGGGCGAGAGATGCACCGGATCGGTCAGCTTGAGCAGCGTGCGCTTCGGATCGGCGTTCGAGATGACAGCTTTCGCGAGGATTTCTTCGCCCGTGGAGAGCAATACGCCGGTGGCCTCGCCATTCTTCACATGAATCTCGATGACTTCCGCACCGGTGCGAATTTCAACACCGGCGGCTTTGGCCGCTGCGGCCATGGCTTGCGTGACCGCACCCATGCCGCCGAGAGCCATGTGCGCAGAACCGGCAGGGAAGTGGTCTCCAGCGGCGCGGATCAGCAGTACCAGCGCGCTGCCGGCAGACCAAGGACCCAGAAATGTTCCAAAAACTCCTCGTGCAGCGATCACTGCGCGCAGGAGTTCCGTCTCGAAATATTCCGCGGCCAGATCGGCCACGGCCATCGGGCCCCACCGCAGAAGGCGAAACATGTCTTTCTTGCCGAGTTTGCGGATGGCGCGCCCGGTCTTGAGCATGCTCCACAGATCGCCGCGGCTCGGGTCGTCGATATTCGGGGGCGTTGTGGCGAGAGCGTCGGCGATAACCTTGCTGATCTTAGTGAGCGATTGCTGGAATTCGGGATATTTTGCCGCATCCTTCTGGGAGAATGCGGAAATTTCCTTCGCGGAGCGGTCGGCATCCTGATACAGCGAAAGGGCGCGTCCATCGGGCGAAAGCGCAGTCACACAGAGGTCGGGAGTCACAAAGTGCGCGCCGTGCTTTTCGAGTTCCATGTCCCGCACGATGTCAGGTCGAATGGGGCCCGCCATGTGGGCGAGAGTCGAGCAGCGGAATCCGGAATGGAATTCGTCGGTGACGGCTGCGCCGCCCACCTGCGTGTTGCGTTCGAGAACGAGCGGCTTGAATCCGGCCTTGGCCAGATAAAAGGCGGTTACCAGCCCATTGTGGCCCCCGCCGATGATTACGATGTCTCTGTTGTCAGCCATAGTGATCGCTTACTGTTCAATCTTGTGTGTGCAGCGAAAACGTTAAACGCCAAAGAACGAATGAAATCCGCAACGAAATGCTGACAAACCTTACGCTGCGCCCTTTACGTCTTTCAGGATCTCCAGAGCCGCGAGCCGTCCGTTCGCGCCCATGATGCCACCTCCCGGATGTGTCGCCGATCCGCACATATACAGGTTCTTGATCGGCGTGCGGTACTGCGCCCATCCCGGCACCGGACGCAGGAAGAACAGTTGCTCGAGCGACAACTCGCCCTGGAAGATGTTGCCCTCGCTTAGTCCCCACTCGCGCTCGAGGTCGAGTGGCGTGACGACCATCTTGTCGATGATGATGTCTTTGATGTTGGGCGCGTACTCGGCAATCGTGTCGACAACGGTGTTGCCGAAGGCTTCTTTCTCGTTGTCCCAGTTGAGGCCGGGGGCGAGCTTGTACGGTGCATATTGCACGAAGCATGAGAGCACGTGTTTGCCCGGAGGCGCGACGGACGGATCGGTCAGCGACGGAATGACCATGTCGATGTATGGACGGCGTGAGAAGTGCCCGTACTTTGCGTCGTCGTAGGCCTTTTCCATGTATTCGACCGCGGGCGAGATCGAGATCGCACCACGCAGGTGCGCCCCGGGACCGGGCATGCACTTGAAGTTCGGAAGGGCATCGAGTGCCATGTTCACTTTGCCCGACGATCCGCGGAACTTGTAGCGGTTCACTTCTTCCAGGAAATCGCCGGGAAGATGCTGTGCTTCGATGAATTTCGTGAACGTCAACCGGGGATCGACACTCGAAGAGATCACGTCGGCATGAATCTCGTCACCGTTGGAGAGGACAACGCCTTTCGCCTTGCCACCCTTGACTATGATCTGCGAGATCGCGGCTTGCGTGCGGATTTCGACGCCGGCTTCGCGAGCCGCATCTGCAATTGCGTTGGAGATTGCCCCGGTGCCGCCGCGTGCGAATCCCCAGGCGCGAAAGGCGCCGTCGATCTCACCCATGTAGTGATGCAGTAGAACGTAAGCGGTCCCTGGAGAGCGCACGCCCAGGAACGTGCCGATGATCCCTGATGCCGACATCGTTGCTTTTAGCACATCGGTCTCGAACCATTGATCGAGGAAATCGATCGCGCTCATGGTCATGAGCTGGACCTGGTTGTATTTGTCGTAGCTCGACATGCCCTGGAAGCGGCGCCCAATGAACAACAGCTTCATCAGTTCGCGCGGGTTGAGTGTGGTTGGATCGGGCGGGACCATGCTCAGGATCGGCTTCACGAAGCGACACATGGCCTGCATCGCTTTGCCGAATTCGTCGTAGGCCTCGGCGTCGAGGCGGGAATGGCGGGCGATCTCACGGTGGGTTTTACCGTGGTCGTTGATGCGCCAGAGATAATCGCCGCTCGGCATTGGAGTGAATGTGCCATCCAGCGGGAGAATTTCGAGTCCGTGGCGAGGGAGATCGAGGTCGCGGATGATCTCCGGCCGCAGCAAGGAGACGACATAGGAGCAGACCGAGAACTTGAAGCCCGGGACGATTTCCTCGGTGCAGGCCGCGCCTCCGAGTACATGGCGGCGCTCCAGCACGAGAACCTTTTTGCCGGCGTGTTGCAGGTAGGCGGCATTGACCAAGCCGTTGTGTCCGCCGCCGATTACGATGACATCGTATTGAGAACCAGCCATTAGCGGTTAGCTCCTAGCTCTTAGCCAAAAACTCAAGTTTCAGGAAACGCCATGATACTCGTGCGGGAGAATCGCGAAAAGGAAATCAGAGACCGCTAGGAAGGACGGTCCAGCTGCGAAGGATGCTGCACAAATGAGATGGAGTATTGCGCATGCGTGACCCCAGGTCGAAACGGTATTCTATCGGGAAAGCCGCGTTTTGTCAGCATGTATGCAGAGCGCGTGACTGCAAGTCAGAGATGCGAGCATTTGCTCGGCATGCGTGTGCCTGAATATAATCCAGCAGTTTAGTTTTACTTCGCGGACTTCGTGCCCTTTATGGTTTCAATAGCTTCAATCACGAAGTTACACTAAGGAAAACCCTGAGGACTTCACTTTGCCCATCGGAACTGCATTTCACGAGCGCACGCTTCCTCTTTGCCACAGCCTGAGTTACCGCGAATGGTCGGGATACTACACGGTCAGCGTGTACGAGGTGCATCACGAGCACGAGTACAACGCCATCCGCAACGCATGCGCGCTCATCGACATCTCGCCCCTCTACAAATATCTGATCACCGGGAAGGATGCGACCCGGCTCGTGAACCGCGTCATTACGCGCGACATCAACAAGGTGAAAGTCGGGCAGGTGATCTATTGCTGTTGGTGCGATGAAGAGGGCAAGGTCATAGACGACGGTACAATCTCTCGTCTGGAAGAGAATGTGTACCGCTGGACCGCGGCCGATCCAAGCCTGCGCTGGTTCCGCCAGAATGGGCTGAATATGGATGTACAGATCGAAGACATCTCGGAAAAGACTGCGGCGCTGGCCCTGCAGGGTCCGACGTCGGCGAAGTTGCTGAAGGCCGTGGCCGAAGCGGACATTGCGAACTTGAAATATTTCCGCGTGACGCGCGGCAAAATCGCCGGAGTGCCCGTTGATATTTCGCGCACCGGGTACACGGGTGATCTGGGATATGAGATCTGGGTTCCGTGGGGCGACGGCGTGAAAGTGTGGGACGCGCTTGCGGAGAAAGGCAAACAATTCGATCTACACGCGGCTGGGATGTTGGCCCTTGATGTAGCACGCGTGGAAGCGGGACTGCTGCTGATCGAGGTGGACTACACGAGTTCGAAGAAAGCGCTCATCGCATCGCAAAAGTATTCTCCGTATGAACTCGGGTTCTCGAAGATGGTGCATCTCGACAAAGAGAATTTCATCGGTAAGCGGGCGCTCGAGCAAGACGCGAAGAAGGGAGTCCCGCGCCAATTCGCTGGGCTGGAAGTCGACTGGACTGATGTGGAGCGACTGTACGAGCGTTACGGTCTGACGCCCGCGGCTCCGGCACAGGCCTCGCGCGTGGCAGTGCCTGTGTATTCCGGCGACAAGCAGGTGGGCAAGGCAACAACGACCACATGGTCTCCGACGCTGAAAAAGATGATCTCGCTGGCGAGCCTGGAGACTGAGTACGCAAAGCCAGGAACGCCGTTGCAAATGGAGATCACGATCGAGGCAATGCGTCTGAAGGCGAATGTAAAAGTCACGACGCTGCCGTTCTTCAACCCGGCAAGAAAAACGGCGACGCCAGTCTAGCTTTGTGTCTCGACCGGGTCTCAGGCTATCGGCTGAATACAGTGTCCCTTCGCGTCAGTTGTTCCCGCAGATCGAGCACCAGTCGGTACACAGAATCGACGTCGTCGATGTCGGCAAAGACCGGCGTATTCCCGACGCTGAAGCGACTCATGCTGCGGTTCTGTTGGTTTCGTCCCGTGAAGAGTGGCAGCTTCGGACCAAACCACAATGTTCCGGCGGGAGATCCTTCTTTTTCGATGGTGGGCAATACATCGATGTAGTTGAATAAGGACTTTCTTTTCCAGCCTTCCTGAATAACGATGATTCTCTTGGAAGTGACGCCGTAGAAGGTCCGGCGCTTGATCCACCCGTCGTATACGAACCTACCCCACAAAAAGTACTGGCCGATCATGATGAATGGAATTCCCCAGGGAGATTGCGTTCTTCGAA
>Ga0335085_10004283_pt1 | contig 23798 bp, 29 predicted proteins | sample Lox_Sample_45_FD_206712 | JGI IMG/M metagenome (GOLD analysis project Ga0335085, IMG submission 206712) | Soil microbial communities from Loxahatchee National Wildlife Refuge, Florida, United States - Lox_Sample_4.5 | ecosystem: Environmental > Terrestrial > Soil > Wetlands | place: USA...
TCTCCGTATGGGTGATCGACAGGTTCGCTCAGGATGACAGCCCCGTTCTGCCGCGCGCGTTCGCAGTGTCCTGAGGCATCTTCGATACGCACCTGCATGCTCTGCGAATGGTTGGGCAGCACATTTCCTTCGCGGATGGTAAAGCAACCGTCGCCCGCCTTCATCTGGAACGATGATTGGCGATGCGCAGACGGACCGTGAAACCAAAAGCCTTCGACAGCCAATCGGCAGCTGCGCTGGGGTCCGGATAAGTCAGCACAGGAATCACTGGACAAGGCGGAACAGATCGGTTGAATCGCATCCAGGAACTTTAACACTCAATCCCGAAAGGAATGAGATCCGGTTGTCGTCCTGAGCGAACCGAAGGATGTCTGAATTTTGCGGGAGCGAAACACGCGATCGGCGGCCGCGACTCCCTTCGCGAGGCCACACGATCCCAGAAACAGAACCACGACACTCAAGATCGCCCGGCCGTGCGCGATGCCGGAAACAATTGCCAAACGATCCACCTGAGCGGGCGTCATCGCAGCGCCTGCGGTAGGATGGATCGCCATGGTGATAATGCCCCCAATCGCGCCGGCGATGAGCGCGATGCCAGATTTGCGGTTATCAGTCATGCTGCCACTGTAGCCATAGAACGCGAGTCAGGCATGTGGATCTTTGCCGAGAGCTCGCGATACCCGACAAATCGGTGGGGAGTGTCCAGAAATGAAGATCGTGAAGAACAGAAAAGGAAAAGATCGACCGGTTAAGGGCGTTCCGAAAACCGACCGCCGCATTGCACGGACTCGCGGAACCTGCTTGGCGATGCGCTCGTTGCGCTTCTCCTGGAAAGGAAATTTGACGATATCACCGTGCTGAATGTACTGGACCGAGCCGGCGTCGGGCGATCAACCTTCTACGTGCACTACCGCGACAAAAATAACCTGTTCCTGAGCGACGTCGAGGATTTCTTTGAGCTTTGTTCCAGGCTGCTGAAAAAAACGAAACGCACCACCAGAGCGCCTTCTGCCGGTGCGGGAGATCTTCGCGCACATCCGCGAGGTGCGTGAATTCTATGCGGCGGTCGTTCGCTCTGGAATGATGACCGACGTGCAGGCGCTTGGCCGCGGACTCTTTGCCCGAAGCATCGAGGAAAGGCTACAGAGTGCAGGGATAAAAATGGAACCACTCCAGCGCTCTGCAAAGTCCCACGCCCTTGCCGGGAGTTTCTTTTCCTTGCTCGACTGGTGGGTCGATAAAGGGATGAAGACCGATCCGCAAGAGATGGACCAGCTGTTTCACAATATGGCGTGGCAAGGGCTCGCGGACCGAGACCTAAGCCTCTCGCGCACCGGACTTCTGAAAACGCAGAGGCAGCAGACCGCGGCGTCCATATAGACAATCATGGCTCGCCGCGAGTTTGCTGCCGGTCAACTGCGTTAGGCCTTCAATCTCCGTGATGCACGAGTTCTCGCTCCTGCGGAGTGTACTCGCCTTCCTCGAGGACCTTCGATCCCTGATCGAACGAATGGCCGGTAATCAGTCCGAGAACGAACCATCCCAGCACGATCGCACCGAACGCAAAGATGGTGTCCCCAAACATCCGCATCCATCGCAGATTGGTCAGGATGGGGGTGTGGAGGAACTCGGACGATCGCGCGTACCACGTTCCAACTTCGACCGATGCCCAGGCCTGCGCCATTCCGATTGGCAAGGTGCTGAGAAGAACCATCGCTCCCAACCCGATGTTGATCGACCAGAACGCAATCGAGAGCGGACGATCCTTCCACATCAGCCCCGGACGCAGGGCGCGCAGGCAGAACAGCATCAACCCCAACCCCAGCATGCCGTACACTCCGAACAAAGCGGTGTGACCGTGCACCGGAGTGAGGTTGAGTCCCTGCACGTAGTAAAGAGCAACAGGGGGATTAATCATAAAGCCGAATAGACCGGCGCCGACAAAGTTCCAGAACGCAACTGCTACAAAAAAGTAGATCGGCCACTTGTAGGCGCTGATCCACGGGCTAAGAGCCGTACCACGAGACAGTCGGATGTTCTCCCAAGCCTCGAATCCAATGAGAACCAGCGGGACCACTTCAAGCGCGCTGAACACAGCTCCAAGTGCCAGCACCGAGTTCGGCGTTCCGGTGAAGTACAGGTGATGAAAGGTTCCGATGATACCGCCCGAGAGATAGATAACCGTGGAGAAGAGCACGCCTCGAGTCGCTGTCGTAATCGAGAGAAGTTTCAGCCTGGTGAGCAAGAATGCAATGACCACCGTGGCGAAAACTTCGAAGAACCCTTCTACCCACAGATGCACTACCCACCAGCGCCAGTATTCCGCAGTGATGAGAGGAGAGCGCTGTCCGTACATCAATCCCGCCGCGTAAAAGAGAGGAATCGCGATGCTCGAAATCAGGAACAGCATCAGCAGTGAATAGTTCTCATCCCGCCGCGCTGACGCCGGCTTCAAGCCGCGCCACATCAGCCAGAGCCAGAAGGTGAGGCCAACGAACAGCAGGATCTGCCAGAGTCGCCCCAGATCGACGTATTCGTATCCCTGCGAGCCGAGCCAGAACCAGAGGTTCCCTAGTTTCTGCTGGATCCCCAGCCACTCTCCAGCGAGCGAACCAACGACGACGGCCACAACCGCCACGAACAGCGCGTTTACTCCAAGGCGTTGTCCCTTCGGTTCAGTGCCGCTCACGGCAGGAACGATGTACAGTCCAGTCGCAAGCCAGGATGTGGCGATCCAGAAGATGCCGATCTGCAGATGCCAGGTACGCGTCACCGAATATGGCAACCACCTCCCCAGCGGAATTCCGTAGAATCCGCCTCCTTCGACGCCGTAGTGCGCGGCGATGGCACCCAAGGCGACCTGCACCACCCACAATGCGGCCACGACAAAGAAATATTTCACCGTCGCTTTTTGGGAAGGTGTCGGACTCAGACCCAACAAAGGATCTCGCCGAGGCATTGCATCGGTCGTGGGCCTGTGTTCCTGCGAACCGAAGTACCAAACCATTCCGCCGATTCCGGCGAGAAGCAGCACGAAGCTGATTACGCTCCAAACGATCGTCCCGCCGGTCGGTCGATTGCCGACCAACTCTTCGTGCGGCCAATTCTGTGTATAGGTAACGTCCTGCCCCGGACGATTCGTACTCGCCGCCCACGCTGTCCACCAGAAAAATGTCGCCATTTGCCGTTGTTTGGCTGGATCGCTGAGCGCACCTGCCGGGATCGCGTACTCATTCCGGCCATTGCCATAAACATCGGCGTAATAGGCCGCCAACTCCTCAAATGCCGCCGCACGATCGCTGTCCAGTACGATCGAATCTGTGGCCGCATCGTAGCTATTGCGCCGGGTGAGTTCCGTCAATCGTCCCTGCAGCGCTGCGCGCGATTCGGCCGGCATGGAACGATAGTCGGAGAATCCTTGCTGCTTCGCCCATCGATTCAACACAATCTCTGACTGGCGATGCAGATAATCCGCGCTCCAGTCCGGAGCGACATAGGCGCCGTGCCCCCAAATCGTGCCAATCTCCTGCCCGCCGGTGGACTGCCATACGTTCTGCCCATCGCGAATCGTCTCGCCGGTGAACAACAGCGCTCCATCGGCGGTCACCACCTTCGCGGGAATTGGCGGAGCGCTATTGATGGCCTTGTAACCGACTCCGCCCAGCACCGCGAACGAGACGAGGATGATCAAACCAAATGCGATCCACAGCTTTTTGTATTGCATGAATTTCTTTCTCCTAAGAAGTCGTGAATGATCGATGCGACGCAGCTAGCGTTGCTTTTCGATTGCCACCGCGCGTGGAAATAGAATGTTGTTTTCCAGATGAATATGCTGATGCAGATCGGCCTCGAAGGCGGCCAAGGCGTTATAGAGCGTCCGGTAGCTAACGCAAGCATCTGCCGGTGCAGAGTAGCCGCCGGTGGCCTCGTTCATTGCCCGCAAGGCATTCCCGGCAGAATCATGTTCATGCTCCATCATGGAAATCGGGTTCTGGACTGAACCGAACGGCGGACGCACAATCGGACCATTTCTCGCCGCCGCAGCTTCCATTCCGACCATGTAGGGGAACAGGATCATCTCTTCCTTCATCATGTGACTGGTCAGTTCTTCAGCCAAGCTGTGAAAGATCTCGCGCACTTCGAATAGTTCGGGATGGTTGCTTCCATGAACGGAACACACCTTCTGAAACAGGGGCCCCAGCCGCGCAATCTCTTCGCGCGCGTATTTGTGGTGAGTATTCTGGATATGTTGAATCAACGACGTGACTGGCTCGGCTTGCCATCTCCGATCGTTCGCCGTGACCCGTGTCGCCTGATCTGCCTTCTCCAGCGAGTCCAGCACCTCATCGAGCTGCAAGTTTGCACTCTCGCATGCCTCGCGCAGCGATCGATTGCCTCCACAGCAATAGTCGATTCCCAGCTTTTCAAATACCCGCGTAGAGGCGGGATTCTCGACCGCCAATTCCCGTACTGTTTTGTCGATAGCAACCGCCATTTTTTGACTCCTCCAGTGTGATCTCTTTCAAACTTGTGAACCCTCCGGCTGACTTGTTTCGGGCTGGGAACTCGCCCAGACATCACCCGGATTGCCCGCGATTGCCGACAGCGAGGTCGAAATGAGAAACCCTAAATAGGCAGCCTGCACCCCCTTCCAGGTCGCATGTGCGGTACACGGCTTGGTTTCAGAGCAGGGTCGGGTACGGCCGAGGAAGCAGCTTGGCTTCGTGCGTGAGACTTCCTCGAATAGTTCCACCACGTCGATCAGATGGATATCATTCGCGGGTCTGCTAAGCCGATAACCTCCACCCGAACCGCGGGTCGTATCCACCAGCCCTGCATTCCGCAGGGTCAACAAGACTTTCGATAAGTAGTTCGCGGGAATCTCAACTGACTCGGCTAGGTCGCGTCCCAGAACTGCTTCACCCGACTGGCGTGCGAGGTGGGAAAGAGCGCGTAGTGCGTATTGGGAGGTGATAGTCAGCATAGTTGATATCTACATGCAGATATCTTCTATACAAGGGGCGGCGCCCGTCTGTGATCCTGGTCCTAATGTCATGTGATTTAGATCACGTCGATAACGCGCAGGCGAAGCGGGGGCACGAGGCTCTCGTCAGAGAACAGTTGGAGGCAGAATCTCGAGTTCACCCATGACCAACCTCATCCTTGAGGATCGGACCAAGGAAGGTCAGGAGTTTCCTTCAGTGCTTTCGATTCACGCTCTTCCAAAGCGGCCTGGCGCTGTTGGGTAGCTTTCATGGGATCCGTTCCCGGTATCAGATTGGTTTTTTCGACGAAATAGCGCCAGCCCTCGTGGCGGTCTGAGGAATCTTGCGAATCTTCAAACTTCTTCAATTCTGACTCGGCGTTGTGCTTGCCTCTGACAATAACAAGCACTCCGGCCGATTGGTAAGTCCGGATGTTATGCCGGATGATGGCGTAGGAAGACGTGAGATCGTCGCGTGTCAGATGGAGTCCATTTCGTTGGGTGCCGAGAAGCGATCGAGCGATAGTTGACGAGTTAGCAATTCACATCCTGTGCCGCGGATGATCTTAGCGTTCCCTCATCGCGCAGCAATCTCGCAATCAGGAACGAACGCGGAATTTCAAAAGGCGATCCTGAGAAAGATCGCCTTTCGGAAGTAAGTGGCGCCCTCAGAGAGGCCGCACATTCTCAGCTTGCCAGCCCTTGGGACCCTTCGTAACGTCGAATTCCACGGTCTGCCCCTCCTGCAGGCTCTTGAAGCCGCCTGCCTGGATGGCCGAGAAGTGCACAAAAACATCTTCGCCACTCTGGCGGCTGATGAAACCATAGCCCTTGGCGTCGTTGAACCACTTTACCGTTCCTTGTTCTGCCATATTGATACTCGTGTTCCTTTTGATTGATTTACGCTGGAGAGATTCGGAGGTACTGAAGGCAGGTTACTGGCTTGTAGGGCGAGAGCTGCTCACGACCGATTCGGTCTAACGCACTAATAACCCTACGCTCCAAACTCACAACTGGCAAGCTTCAAAACCAAATGGGCGTCTGGAATACAGCGTCCTCCCGGCGCTGCTGACGCGACACGATTCGAAAACGCGATATACTATCAATACTTAACCTCGAAGACACGCCTAAGAACATTGCGCCCTTCGCGATTGAGAGATCGAGAGGCGTAATCCTTACGTTCGTCGTCTCTGTTCGCGGTATTCCGCCCTGTTTTTAAGGGGATCTGCGCGATCGACGGTAGATCGTGCAGGCCCAAAGCTGGCTAACTCTCTTCTAATATCAGGAGTTCACTATGTCCGCTAGGAACGGAGACAAATCCAGATTCCACCGGGATCGGAAAAAGAAGATCGCTCGACGGAAGCGTACGAACGAACTCCTGCAGCTCGCAGCAGAGACACGGGAGTCAGCAGATGTCAAAGTCCGTACGCAGCCCAAGTCGGTGTCGGCATGAACACCTCGTTGCTGCCTTCATCGGTGTCTGCGCCGATTCCCGATGCGGTCAAAAAGAAACGAGTGCTGCTGGTCGATACTTCACACGCGAAGCGCGATTTGCGCGCTGAAGTTATGCGGAAGGTCGGGATTGACGTTGATAGCGCAGCTGACATCGTGGAAGCCCGCATATGGTGGAGACCCGCACTGTACGACCTCGTGCTCATCAACATGGAAAAGGGACGGGGCCAACGCGAGAAGTTCTGTGATGACGTTAGAAGCGCGAATCCTCCACAGCGGTTGGCCTTCCTGGTTGGCCGGCCAGAATATCTCACGAATTCTCCTACTGAAGACCAAGAGTTGGCAATGGAGAGCAGTGACACAGAGGGCGCCATCGGCAATGCGAAGCGCATTTCTCCAACCGATGTGCCCCAGCGGTGGGGCATCCTCGAAGCTTCGCGGCGAATCTCCGCGGTCCGCTCCGCGTCCATCGCTCGGACGCAGGCGATGCGCTCCCTGCCCCCTCCACCTCGAGATTCTGAGGGGCGGGCGGCGAAACCAAGTGCGAAAGCAACTAGCCTAGACGATTTACTGAAAGAGGAATTTTGATGAAGAACCTTTATGTTGGGAATCTGCCTCACAGCACAACCGAAGCTGAGTTGCGAAACCTCTTCGAAGCCCACGGGGCCGTGGAGAAAATCACGCTGGTGACCGACCGGGATACTGGCCGTTCCCGTGGGTTCGGGTTTGTGGAGATGGCCAACGCCAGCGAAGCAGACAAGGCCATCGCCGCGCTCAATGGGACCGATCTAGGCGGACGAACCTTGACCATCAACGAGGCCAAACCTAAGGCCGAACGTCCGAGGGGCGGAGGCCATCGTTTTGGTGGTGGAGGCGGCCGTGGCCGAGATGACCATCGCGGGCATCCACGCCAGCCGCGCGAACCGCGCTGGTAGCTTTTTCGATTGCAGTGCGTCCAGTCAGGCTGACGATGCCTGCCGACGATGAACAAAAATGTCAGGGGGAAATGTATGCCAAGAGGCCGATCAACCTTCACAAAGCGCCAAAAGGAACACACGCGGCAGCAGAGACAACGGGATAAAGCAGAGCGCCGGAGTCAACGGAAACAAGAGGAGGCGGTTACCGGCAGCGTCGATGAGATGGCTGAACTGCGCAAACACGCCGCCGAGCAGGCAGCGCTATTTAACCTTGGAGCAGAGGATGCTGGCACCGCGGAAGAGTCCATCGCGGACCACCGCGGCGAGTAACTCGTATTTGTGAGCTTGCAGGGGCCTAACAGTACGAATGACGGTTACGAAACGTTCAGCCATAAGAAATCCACATCGCAGTAATCACTTGAGGGAGGGTAAGCGTGGCAGAAATTCGATTGCAAGAGGGCGAATCCTTAGAGAATGCGCTCCGTCGTTTCAAACGTAAGGTTCAATCCGAAGACATCATTCGAGAAGTGAAACGTCACTCGTACTACCTAAAGCCGGGCGAAAGGCGTCGAGTGAAGCAGGCGTTGGCGCGGAAGCGAGCGCGGAAAAAGGTTCGTAGAGAAGGTTCAACTGGGAAGGACGCCCCGCGGTGATGAGTGGCGGGGCTCCGCCTTTGGTTTTATCGTCTAACCGCATCAGACAGTGAGGTCCCATCGTATTGCGTTTTATACGGAACGATGAGGGCCTCCGCATTGGCGTGTACTCTTAGACTGTGGGCCTACAGAATCCAAAGGTATCCACTACCGCATTCCCCCAAACAACAACACAACTGTCATGACCATCTGAACTGTTGGGCGCAGCCGCATGTGTGCCCGCCGCTTCGTGCGATTCCATTCGGAGGTCATGCCATGACACGGATATTGCAGGTATTGACGCTGATCGCCGCCCTGGCTTTGCCTGCCTTCTGCCAATACGGCCGGCTCTCCCCGGACGACCAGCGCGAATTCGACAAAGCTTATACGAAGTGGGTGAACGACAGCCGAAACAATGATCGGGATGACATCGACAAGGATGTCCGTAAAATGCAGGACATCATGGCCCGTAACAACATCCCGCCCAACGTTCCGTACGAGCAGGTCGCCAGCAGCGGATATGGACAGGACAACCGCTACAATGGTGCGTATCAGCGAAACGCCCCGCATGGCTACAGCCAGGGCCGCCTCTCACCAGACGATCAGCGCGAGTTCGATAAGGCGTATGAGAAATGGGTGGACGACAGCCGCAAGAACGATCGCGACGACCTCAACAAAGATGTCCGCAGAATGCAGGACATCATGGCTCGCAACAATATCCCGCCGGGTGTTCCCTATGAGCAGATCGCTACTCCGGGATACAACAACTACCGTGGCTACCCCCAGAGTAGGCTCTCGCCTGACGATCAGCACGACTTCGATAAGGCGTATGAAAAGTGGGAGAAGGATGTGCGCAAGCGCGACCGCGACGACATTGGCAAGGACGAGCGCAAGATGCAGGAAATCATGGCGCGTTACAACATCCCGCGAGATGTCCCTTATGATCGGGTCGCCTCGCCGGAATACAGACACTGACGAGGCTGAAAGTTCGGGTTGGCCCACTCAAGCCCATTGTCGGCTTGAGTGGGATTTTCAACTCGGTGCCGTGCTCCGCCGTGCGCGGCCTTTATTCTCCCGCGTAACCTCCGGAGCTTTCGCAAAGGCCGAGCGGCAATTCTCCGCGACCTCTGCGATCTGGGGCGAGCCAAAGGATGTGAGTCGGAGGGCAGAAAATCCGAAGTCTGACACCTAAGGCAGGCGATTGATGAGCGACGCAACGTATCCCGCGCCGAATCCATTGTCGATATTCACCACACTTACATTTGACGCGCACGAATTCAGCATGCCCAGCAGCGCAGCCATTCCCTTGAACGAAGCGCCATAACCGATGCTCGTCGGAACCGCGATCACCGGAACACCAACAAGACCTCCAACCACGCTCGGCAATGCGCCTTCCATTCCGGCACAAACAATCACCACGCGCGCTTTAGTAAGTGCCTCGCGATTGGCGAGCAGGCGATGAATTCCCGCGACACCGACGTCGTAGAAATGATGAACTTCATTCCCCATCATCTCAGCGGTGACGACTGCTTCTTCGGCAACAGGAATGTCGCTGGTTCCCGCGGAGACCACAGCGATCATGCCTTTGCCGTATTTGGTCGAGTCCTTCTGCAAGACGATCGCACGCGCCAGGTCGCGATACTCCACGCCGCGGACTTTCTTCTTCACGGCAGCGAACTGTTGGCCGGTGGCGCGAGTCGCGAGAACATTGCCCTGATGCTTCGCCAGCCGCGCAAAGATCCCTGCGACCTGTGATGGAGTCTTCCCTTCCCCGAGAATCACCTCAGGCATTCCCGCGCGCAGCGCGCGATGGTGATCGACCTTGGCAAACCCGAGATCTTCGAATGGTAAGTGACGGAGACGATCGACGGCTTCGTCAGGAGTGACCGCACCATTGCGGACCTGATGAAAAAGTTGGCGGATGGATTCAGCGTTCAAGCGGCACTCGCATTAGCTAGTCGAGTTCTAGATTAGCATCCAGAGAGATTGAGATGTTGCACCGAAATCATAGCCGCGAAGGGCACGAAGTCACACGAAGGAAGACCTTGGCTCTCTTCGAGTACCTTCGCGACCTTATGTGTTTGATGCAGTTAGTGAGTGCCGAATCACGCGTGTGCCGCGCGTGCCATTGGCCGCGAAACAGCCTTCAGCCTAGAGATCAATGCGCCGCAGACTTTGCGCGCTAAACCTGGTTCGTCCAGATGTGCGAGGAACAGACGCCGCAAGGCGCTGGGAAGAACTTTCCCCGTGAGATACGCGTCATAGATCTGGTTCCCGATCCTCTGGCCAAGTTCGCGCGCCGCCAATTGGAAGGTGCAGTCGTCGGCGCGTGCGGCCGCTTGTGCCAGCTTTTCAATCGCTGCTCGCTTCAGCGGTGAATTGTCCGCTGCAGGCGCAGTTCGCGACGGATAGAGCACGCGAGATCCGAAGTAGGCAATCGCATGCTCGATGACGCGGGCATAGAAGCGATCCGGAGTTCGTTCGATCTCGCAGTCGTTTGCGGAGTGTCCGTTCCAGCGATGCGGTAATCCCTGGCATGCCTGATGCAGGAAGCGCGTGGCATCTTCTGCGGCATGCACCATCTGGAATTCGCGAACGTAGAATGCATTCACCTGCGGCAAGTAAGTACTGCCGCATTCTTCCACGCGCGCAAGCAGGGTTCTCAGGTCGTCTTCAGTCACACCTTTGCGCAACAGAAGTCGTCTGAGCATCGCCCCGGAAGAACCGCCGTAGACTTCCGGCAACATGTCCACCAGGAACTTGGGCTGTGTGCCGTTGTGCGAGGAGTAGCGATTGATCTCGAGGAAGTTCGCAAGACTGTCGATCAGGTTGTAGATCGTAGGAGCGTAGTCAGGAGACTCATCGCAGCGGCTCCACTGATCGAGAAAGAGCCGATAGCTTTCGTACTTCTCCAGCGGCGTCGCGTTGAACACGCAAACAACATCTTCTTTGACACGAACCGCTTCGACCTTGTCGGCGCGCTCCCCGGCGGCGCGCCAGTAGAGCGAGTCGACGTTCTGCAGAGCGGTCATCACTTTTGCGTCCGGATTCACTTTTCGCAAGGCCTTCGGCAGATGATTCGGAGCCATGTGCGATTCGCCGAAGAGAACGTAGATCACGGCGTTTGGGTGACGCTGGCGTATCTCGGCGATCTTCAGCGCGGCGTGACGATCGCGCGCGCCGATCTTGCGCAAGTCCTCGCGCGGCATGCAATCGAGTCCGTAGAGCGCTTCGGCGTTGTCGCGGGCACTGACGAGCAACTCGTAAAATGGAGGCCAATCATATCCCCAGTCGAGGTCGAAGCGAATGCGCTGTCGAAGTTCTGCTTCATCGATCTCGCGCCGCCACCATTCGTCGAGAATGTGCTGGTCACGGACAAAGATGGTTTCGAGCCCCAGGACGACGGGACGATCGCCAACCAGAGCACGCTGCTCCAGCAGAGACGCAGCAGAACGTTGTGATGAGGGAAGCGCGTGATAGTCGCCGATCAGGACTACATCGGCCGCGCGTAATGCTGATTGAACTTCTTCTGTGGTCAGAACGGATTCGTATGTGCGAAATGCCTTGTTGAATTCGCGCAGGTATTTCCGTCGGCCATGTGAATCCTGTGTGCGAATCTCACGCTCGACTTCGGCGAGCGCATGGAGTTGCGCCGCACTGCGTCGGGACCGGAGATTGGCTGTGGATGCCATAAATGCAGCTTCTGGCTACTAGCTCCTGGCTGTCAGCTCTTCGCTTGACTTCTACATCCGTGCGTCCCTATGCTCCTGAGTTCGAGGGATTCTTGCCCAACCAGCCAGCGAAAAACCTCACAGTCGCTACCACCGGCGCGAGCGGCGCGATCTTTCTTCGCCATTTCCTGTTGGCCGTAACAGGCGATAAGCGTATTGAAACCGTAAACTTCATCACGTCTGACAGCGCCCTGCGCGTCATGGCAGAAGAACTCGGTATCAAAGGCCGATCCGATCTCGTAGCCCAGGTACTCGGCTCATCCGGCAAATCGTCAAAGAGCAAAATCCGGATGCAATCGAACGCTGACATCGGAGCCAACGTGGCCAGCGGTTCTTATCCCGCCGATGCCATGGTGGTGATCCCATGCAGCGTGGGCACTCTGGCCCACATCGCCAATGGCGTGGCGGCCCAACTGATCGAGCGCGCCGCCGACGTCACTCTCAAGGAGAAGCGTCCGCTAGTACTTTGTGTCCGCGAGACGCCCCTCAACAAAATCCACATTCGCAACATGTACCGTGCCGCGGATGCGGGGGCGACGATCTTCCCTCTCATCCCGGCCTTCTATTACCGCCCTACTTCTTTAGATGAGATGGCTCGCGAGTTTGCTTATCGCGTGCTGGCTCATCTTGGGCTGTCGCAGCCCCAGGCCTTTCGCTGGAAAGGCTGAAAGATCAACCACTTGGCTGCCTAAGGAAAAGCCTCGTCCATCATCAGGAACATCGGCAGCACAATCGCAGGATTTCAGTGTAGAGACCCAAAAGTTCAGGGGGCAGATATCCCCCGGACATGTACAGGCGGGGACCATTGCGTTTGTTCCGGTTTTTCCAACGCCGCGGGTTCGATTTCATGGCGTAGAATGCGGCAAATTCTGCGAAGGGGAATTCATGTCCAAACCTTGGTGGGTCGTGGGGATCGTGTTTCTGGCGGCTGCGACAGTGGCGCAGAATCCGTTAGCGGATGATGCAAAGGCAGCCAGGGCGGGAGAGTACGAGTTCCGCATCAACTGCGCTCTGTGTCATGGGCTGGGTGCGCGCGGAGGCGGGCGAGGACCGGACCTCACGCGCGCCGTGAAGAAGCATGCGCACTCGGATGCTGAGATATTTCAGGTCATCAGCAACGGGATACCGGGAACTGCCATGCCCGCGAATGGCACTAACGGACAGGGCGTCGGCATGACGGAAACAGAGATCTGGCAAATCATCGCCTACATTCGCAGCCAGGAGGTGAAGGCTGCGGCGAATCCGTCTGGCGATGCAGCACACGGGAAGGAACTGTTCTACGGGGACGCGACTTGTTCAATGTGTCACATGATTGAGGGGAAGGGCGGGAGGATGGGTCCGGATTTGACGAGCGTGGGGGGATCACGGACACGGGAGGCGCTGATTGAGTCGGTGCGCAATCCCAGCCGGCGGTTGGCGTGGGGGCTGACGGAGTCCACGAAAGAGTTTCCGCAGGAGTATGAGAGCGTGACTGCGGTAACCGCTGACGGAAAGCAGATCAAGGGCGTGACGCTCAATGAAGACAGTTTCACGGTACAGCTTATGGATTCGGGGGAGCACGTTTATCTGCTCGAGAAGAACTCGCTGAAGTCGTTCCAGAAGAGCCGCGAGTCGGCTATGCCGAAGTACGAGACGGAGTCGCTTAGCGATAAGGAACTGGAAGATATTGTGGCGTTCCTGATCGGTGTGGGGGCGAAATGAGCAAACCTCGACAATACGCTCCGACCACGAAGAACGCGGGTGTCGCAGAGATAGCGTGCTTCAGCACCAGCGACGCACGGGGCGTAAAGGCCCTCTATATTCGATCGACTTTCGCGGCCCTGAAAGGGCCGCTCTTCCACAAAAGGAGGTTCATCCACGCGCGCACCAGCACGTTGAAATCGGTTGCAGCGACTGTCTTTGCGTGTCTAGTAATAATCCCTTTCGCAACCGCTCAGGTTACGTTCGAGCGACTGGTCAACTCTTCCAAGGAGCCGCAGAACTGGATGACTTACTCCGGCGACTACTCTGGAAGGCGCTTCAGCGGCCTGGACCAGATCAACACAAAGAACGTTGGAAGTATGGCCGCGAAATGGGTCTATCAGACCGGCGCTACCGGCAAGATGGAGACAACTCCTCTCGTTGTGGACGGGATTCTCTACGCCACCGCGCAGGATGATCGCGCGTTTGCTCTCGATGCCCGTACCGGGCGGCCGATCTGGATGTATCAGCGGCAGTTGCCGGGAGATATCCGGCCTTGCTGCGGGCGGGTGAATCGCGGTATGGCGATACTTGGCGACAAGGTTTTTCTGGGAACGCTGGACGCACACTTGATCGCGCTGGACGCAAAGACTGGGAACGTTGTGTGGGACATTGCTGCGGCCGACTATCGAGCGGGATACAGCTTCACGGTTGCGCCGCTTGCAGTGAAGAACTTGATCGTGATTGGAGTTTCTGGCGGGGAGTACGGGATCCGCGGATTTATTGATTCGTACGAAGCTGATACGGGCAGGCGCAAATGGCGGTTCTACACCGTGCCTGGCCCGGGAGAGCCGGGGCATGAGTCCTGGGAAGGCGATTCGTGGAAAGTGGGCGGAGCGCCTGCGTGGAACACGGGGACGTATGATGCGGCGACCAACCAGATTTTCTGGCCGACGGGGAATCCGTCTCCGTCGAATCGTGGCGCAGGACGGGCGGGAGACAACTTGTACAGCAATTCCCTGCTCGCGCTGAATGCCGATACGGGCAAGCTGAACTGGTATTTCCAGTTCACCAAGCATGATGAACATGACTGGGACGCGACGCAGGTTCCGGTACTGGTCGATTCGAGTGGGAAGAAATTGATCGCGCAGGCGAACCGCAACGGATTCTTCTACGTGCTCGATCGTGTGACGGGAAAGCTTGTGAGCGCCACAGAGTACGGCAAGCAAACCTGGAGTGGGACGAAAGATGCCGAGGGACGCCCGGCGGCAAAGAAGGAAGCATCGCCGACGCTTGAGGGGCATACGGTGTGTCCGGGTGCGCTGGGCACGACGAACTTCATGCCGCCGACCTACGATCCGCAGACGGGATTGTTCTATGTGACGGCGCGCGATCAGTGCGATATCTTCAGCACGGCTCCGCAGCCGTATGAGGCGGGCCATGCATATTACGGCAGCGCGTATTTTCCATCGGAGGAGGCGCGGCCGTACCTGGGATTTCTGAAAGCGATCGATCCGGCGAGCGGCGAGATCAAGCAGAAATTTCAGCACACGACGCCAACGTGGTCGGGAACATTGTCGACCGCCGGAGGGCTAGTGTTCAGTGGCGACGCGGAGGGAAATTTCATTGCGTTTGACGCGACGTCATTGAAACCTTTGTGGCATTTCCAGACGGGTGGAGCGGTGTATGCGGGGCCAATAGCATTTGCGGTGGATGGGAAGGAGTATGTGGCTATTGCGGCAGGTAGCGCGATTTATGCGTTTGGGCTGCCTTGACCCTGTGAGGCAAAGAGCAACGACTGAGATTGAACTGCCGGCCGCGTCCTTTTTGCGAATGCAACAAGGCTGCGATCACTGCGCGCCTTGCGCAACCCGAGTTCCATATTTGACCAATTAGAATGACCATGATCTAATAATATAGTCATGAAGGAAATTGCGATTTCCGAGTTCAAGGCCAAGTGCCTGGCTTTAATCGATCAAGTTGAGAAGACAAGGCAACCCATCCGGATCACGCGGCGCGGGAAGGTGGTGGCCGAAGTTGGGCCTCCTGCACCTACCGAGGATCGAAGCTGGATCGGTTCGATGAAAGGCAAAAGCAAGATCCTCGGCGACATCATCTCGCCAGCGAACGATCCAGACGATTGGGAGGCCCTGCGCGATTGAAACTGCTGCTAGATACCCATATCTGGTTATGGAGCGTCATAGAGCCGGACCGATTAGGCAGACGAATCCAACGTGAACTCCGGGAAGTAATCAACGAATTGTGGTTGTCACCGATCAGCACGTGGGAAGCGCTCACCTTGCACGACAAGGGAAGACTATTCCTGGCCCAGGATGTCACGAGCTGGATTGCGCAGAACACGGCGCCGTTTCGTCAGGCGCCACTCACTCACGAAATAGCAGTCGTTGCGCGAGAGTTGCCCTTGGCCCAGAGAGACCCGGCGGATCGATTCCTTGCCGCGACCGCGAAGGTGCTGGACTTGACGCTCGTCACCGCTGACGCACGGCTACTCGGTCTAGGAGACATCACCACTCTGGCGAATCGCTAACTAAAGAAGCCTTCGGCGCGCTTGGGACGCACTCCGCTCGGAGAAGCCTAGGCCAAAGATTGTCTCTGGCACCATCCCATTGTTCGGTGTAGAGTTGTCGTCCGAACGATTACTTCGTCGGGCGTTCGCTGGCCGCCACTATGGAAGAGCAATGGTGGGATAACCGTGATCGCGAAGACCACCCCTTAGCCGGCAACCTCCCTGCACTGCTCGTGGCTGTAATCATGCTTGCCATTTATGCCGCTATGGGCTACGGAGCATTTTTGGTGTTGCGAGTACCATTGCGACTCTTTGCTCGTTTCATTCTCGAACTCACGAGTTGAGCTGAGTCCAAAGCAGGTGTGACTTGCCGGTGTGACCTTTGTCGCGGTTATCGCGCCCTCTTCGCGCAACATCGAAGGAATACTTCCCGGGCTAAATTTTTCTTGTTGCCTGCATGGGTTCCCTGATTGACGAACTAGCGTGTTTCATACTAATCTGCGCGTACACCGGAAAGGAGGTGGTCTGATGACAAGTTCTGAAGGCGGTAGTAGATGTACCCATAGACCAGGTGAGGTGGCTGAGACTTAGAGCGAGGTCGCTCTGAGCGGGGCTTTTGGGTGCGGAATTCGTAAGATACGCGCTATAAAGCTACAGCCCGCAAACTATCGGTGAGTAAGGATTGATTCCGCCTGACGCAGGTCGGTCAGGAGCCCGTTGTTGCCGAAGAGGCCACGTAGAGTGACCACCTCTTGGTCAATCCACAACAGTCCACCGGACGGCTCGCAGGTATTGCCTGCGGGCCGTTTGTTTTTCGGCAGGATTGATTCCGACCTTCAGGCCACGCGCTTCCGCTGCTTGTTCCTCGTTAAGGATTCGGCTTCGATGAAGATGCGCTGGATGGTCGGTTCGGCCTGTCGGATTCGGCGTTCGATGCGATCGATTGCCGCTTCCAACTCCTGAATCGAAAGATCCCTGCGAAACTGGATTTCGACGGTTAACAGCACTTCGTCCGGGCCCAGTTGCATGGTCAGCACATCTCCTACGAACTCTACCGCGGGGTCGGCAGCGATGATTTCCCTTGCCTTGCGCACGCGCGAGCGGTTGGTCCGTTCGCCAACGAGCAGCGCGCCACTCTCGCGTCCCAGAAACACGGCGAAGGCGGCCAGCATTACTCCGATCACGATCGAGGTGAGGGGATCCAGGTAAGGTTTATTGAAAACGCGGCCAAGGAAGATCCCAAGAAACGCAAGAACCGCGCCGACCAGGCCAGCGCAATCTTCCAGGAATACGGTGAACACCGTGGGATCCTTGCTACCGACGATTTCATCGAACGTGCTTTCATTCGGGTCTTTGCGCGCCTTCAACTCGCGGTAGGAGACTCTCCAGGAACAAAGCTCGAACAAGAACGCGAATGCCAGGACCGCGTAGTTCCAGGCGGGATGACCGGCAAGTTGCTGGTCGTGCAGATGCGTGATGCCGTGGTGTACGGCGAGACCACCACCTACGCCGAAGATGTAGACCGCGACCAGGAGCGAATAGAAATAGAGGACCTTGCCGTGTCCATAGGGATGCAATTCGTCTGCAGGGCGAGTGCTGCGTTTCATCCCAAACAAGAGCAAGAGCTCGTTGCCGAGATCGGCGGTTGAGTGGAAGGCCTCGGCGAGCATCGCCGAACTGCCAGTGAAAGCAGCGGCTGCGTATTTGCACACTGCAATCGCGGCATTCGCGGCCACTGCGATGTAGACGACTCTCTTGCTCTCTCCAGCGGGCATTGTTATCGCGCCGGCGCTGGCCGCCGCTGGTTATTAGTCACAAGGAGGTTGCCGGAAGTTGCTTAGATTTTGAGGATTTGAGACTTCAGAAGTCGAGCTTGCGGTCCTGAACCTTTCACTACCGGGAGCACGGATGGATTACGGAGGAAATCACGTTTGGGGAATTGCTTTCAGGTGATTTCCTCGCCAAACCATCGTTCCGTGTTCCTAGTTTCGACCGCTCTGTCCTGCCGATACTTTCGCGGAGCGTTTGCTCCACTTCTGATGGTCCGAATCCGTGTCCAGGTTCAGGAAGGGCATGACCGAGGGCACGCCGTTTGAGTTTACGATTACCAGCATGTAATAGCCGGGAGGCGCAATGCTGCCGTTGGCGGGAGAGGTCGCCTGGATGTATCCCCGGCCGACGGTGAAGGTCAGGTCGACGTAGCGTTGATCAAAGTCGTTTGCATGAGTGGTCGCGCTGGGACGAACGAGCGCCACACGCGTGACTGTAGACGCGTCCGGGGTAGAGATATTAAAGGTGGCACCGTAAGTGAGAGAGGCAGGCGCCGATTTGATGCGCGGGCGGGCTCCCCTGAACAAATACGGCGGGCTGTAGATTTCGTAGGTGAGCTGCGTGGTCTCGTTGTTGTCGGAACCAGTTGAAAGCACCCGCCCGTCGGGAAGCAGCATGGCTGTCGAATGATACGTTCGTTGAATCGCCTGGGAAGCCATGACCGACCATTGTCCGGTGGTCGGATTGTATAGCTCCGCGGGGAAGACTGGATTCACGTACTGTCCGCCTCCGCCGCCTCCTCCGACCGCCAATACTGTACCGTCTGCCAGCAGCACGAGGTTTTCGTTGTAGCGTGCGTGGGTCATTGCGCCGGTGTAGCTCCACGTGGGAGTAGGCGCTGACATGTCGATGATCTCGGCGGTATTCGTGGCAGAGCCGCCCCCGTTCAGTTTTGACGGGCTGCCCCCGGCCACCAGAACCTTTTCCTGACCGGGCAGCAAGACGTGGGGAGCGAAATACCGGTCACCAAAATTGTTGGCCGCAACGAAGGACCACGCATTGGTGGAAGGGTTGAACTGGTAGGTCTGCGCGGAAGGCGCCGCCAGCAACACATTGCCAGTCGGCAGCAGCGACATGCGCGCGTAAGGATAGTTGGCAACGTTGGGCACGTTGGCCGAAGAAGGGAGGGCCGCCCAGCCACCTGTGTCGTAGTTGTAGGTCTCCATGGTTTTCTGGAGTAGGCCGACTTCACTCATCCCGGTAAGTTCGAGTTCCGTGCCGTCGGTGAGTTCCACGGTAGTGGGATACCAGCGCGCGTACAGCATGTCCTGCCCAAGGGTCCAGGTCAGAGTGGCGGGATCAAACACGATGGTGGTTTTGGTACCGAAATTGTTCACGACCTCGCTGTGTACCTTTGGCTGGCTGCCGGTTGGAATCACTCCACCAGTTACCAACACACGTCCGTCCGGGAGAATCGACAGACCGGAGCAGAAGATGTTGCGCAGCACCGTTAGCGAGATCCAGGTGATGTTCCCGGTAACCGGATCGAGGACCAGCGCTTGGGAACCGCTGTCCGGGTTGGGGGGATAGTAATAGAGGAGCACTTTGCCCGTATACATGAGCGCGGCGTTGACTCCGACGACGCACGGCTTTTGCGAGCAGAAATAGACTGGCGCGGCCCACTGTCCCACGGCTGCGGGAGATGAGGCCGGCGAAGAGTTGTGGGTCTGCCCGAGAACGCAGGGCACTGCGAACGTACAGCAGACCACTAACATCGATACGAATCGCATCCAGGTGATAGGGGCTGAGACGCGATCAACACTGGGACACACTTCTACACAGACACCACGACGTGGCAGCAACATTTGGTAAATCCCCCCGAAATCCCCCAAAGGACCTGCACGGCAGGACCAAAGCGTGCGACGGGAGCGTAACACAGCGGTCCGCGGTCGACAATGAGAAATTAGGCGGTATAGCCATGAGTTAACCTTCTCTATGCTGAACACAAGCGGTGTGTGCAAAATCTTTCAGGGTCGGGTGTATCTCCAACGCTGTCAGCAAGAACTTCGCAGGAAGCCAGCGCGCCGTTACAAACGTGGCCTCTTTTTCGGGACACCCTTCGTGTGGCAGTCCGCGCATTTCACGGTGTGGACGTTGTGCGGACTTTTCGCGTTCTTAAAAGTTGTATCCATGGTTTCGACGTTGATGCCGCAATTGGAGAGTTGCGGGTGACAGGTCGCGCACGAGGCGCGGGTCGTCTGGCCGTGCTTTTCGTGACAGGCAAGGCAACTGAGACCCTCGTGAACTCCAACGGGCGTGCGATCGTCGCCGGATCCGACTCGGGCAGTAGCATCGGGAGCGTGGCACTGATAGCACAGCGCCTGACGTTGATCAGGGCTGATGCGGATGGCACGATCTCCGTCGTGCATCTGCGGCAGCGGCAGGCGATCCAGAGAAACGTAGCCCTGTTCCCGACGGTCGAACAGGGCAAGTGACGGGCGAGTGATTTCCTGATGCAGACCGGTATCGTCTGTTTTCACCGCGGGGCGCGTAAGAGGATCTCCGTGGCGATGCATCTGGTGGCAGGTGAGGCACGGCATAGCTGGACGGTCAGCCAGTTGTGAGTCGCGCAATCTCCATGGGCCACGGGTGTCCACGGGAACGACAAGATCGCGGATGCTGCCTTGGAAGTGCATAGAGTGGCAGCGCAGGCAGTCGTCCATCAGGAGAGTTTGCTGGTTGTGATCCTTGTTCAGGAAGATTTTTGAATAGGTGGCGCTGTGAGGACCGGAGGCCCAGGCGGCATATTCCTGGCGGTGACAATTCTCGCAGCGCTTTTCGATCCGGAGAACGTCGTCCGTTTTCAGGCGAACTTGCTCTGGGATTTCGCCGCGCAGGTGCTTCGAGAGTTGGCGGAGATTCTTCAAGTGAAATCCCGCGTCAAGAGTCAGGATGTCGCCGTGGCATTCCGAACAGGGGATGTTGCGGTGCGCAGATTCATGCCAGTCGCGATAGGGCTGCCAGATTTCGTGACAACGCGTGCAGGATCTGCCACCCGAATAGCTGTAGTAGAGGCTAGCGCCGGGGAGGAAAAACACTGCAACCAGGACAAGCACAATTGCAGCGATCAGTCGCCTGCGTGGGAAACGGCGCCGAGCTGCAGCTGATCGCTCGGAATGATTGTCAGGCGCGGCCATGAGTTCCCTTCCAGGTCTTCACCAGATTCTCGGAGGCGTAGTAGGCGATCGCCATGATGGTGAGTACCGGATTGAATCCGCCGTTTGTCACATGGACGCTGCCGTCGATGACATAGACGTTGTCGGCATCGTGAAGGCGGCAATGCTTGTCGACGACGGAGGTCTGCGGATCATTGCCCATGCGGCAGGTCCCGGCCTGATGCTGGCCGCCGCTGGGGCCGTCCAGTGAGATCGGTCCCGAGCGGAGGATCGTCGTCGCGCCGGCTTCCCGCAGCCACGATTCCGCCTTCGCGGCCATGAAGTTCGTCCCGAGAAGATCGTTCTGGTGGCGATGCCCGGAGAGGCGGGCGACCGGAATTCCCCAGTAATCTTTTACCTTGGGATCAAGTTGCACGCGCGCCTCGAAGACCGGCATTTCCTGCATTGGCCCCATCACGGAAATACTGCGGCGGTAATAGCGGCGCATGAAATCCTTGTGGGCGGCGCCCCATCGCGGAGTTCCTTGTCCACCGCGAGAAGCAAGCTGATAGGGCAGGCGGATGAATTCATTGGCGAGCAGGCCTCCTGCGACGAAGCCAGGATTGTTGTGGTTGAAGTCGCAGATGGCGATCGACGCGCCGGGTCCGAGGTCATCGTAAGTTTCCTGCTCGAACAAGCCGACCGCGCCTGTGTAGGCGTGACCCTGCAAGTTTCGGCCTACCCAGTCGTGGCGATTGCCAAGTCCATTGGGAAAGAGTCGGCTTGGGGAGTTCAGCAGCAAGCGGGCGGATTCGACGGCTGCGCAGGACACGACGACAAGATCGGCGCTCTGTTCCTGCAGCCGATTGCTGGAATCGAAGTAGGCAACGGCCCGTGCGCGTCCGCGATCGTCAGTAAGAATTTCCTTTGCGATGCATTCCGTGCGCAGGTCGCAGTTTCCGGTGCTGATCGCCTTGGGGATGACGGTATTCTGCGTGCCACACTTGGCGTTCACTTCACACGCGAAACCGACACACCAGCGACAACGCATGCAGGCGCCGCGGCCGTTGTAGGGCACGGAGTTGCGCAGCATAGGGATATCAAATGGGTGAAGGCCTAGTCGTTCAGCAGCAGGCTTGAGTATCTGATGCTCGCGCGGATGAGGCAGCGGGGGCATTGGCAACTGACGGCGACGCGGAGCGCGGAATATGTTGTTGGAGTCGTCTCCAGAAACACCAATTTCCCACTCAGCCTTCTGGTAGTAAGGCTCGAGGTCGGAATAGCTGATCGGCCAATCTTCGAGCGTGCTGCCCTCGACCGTGCCGTAGGTGGACCGTAGACGAAAATCCTTTTCCATGAAGCGCCAGGCCATCGCGCCGTAGCTGAGCGTGCCTCCGCCGACGCAGGCGGCGTTGTTGCTGTAGGCCCAGTGGTTGGACTGGACTACTTGCTCGCGGCCCCGCGAGTCGGCATAGACGCGAGGATTGCGTTCTTCATCCGGGCCGAAGGAGTTTCCCAGCACGCAGGTGCGCTGGTTGCGAAGATCATCTTTGCGATCGTCAAAAGGCGTATACCATTTGCCGCGCTCGAGCAGTACAACGCTGAGGCCGGCTTGGGCGAGTTCGTTGGCGACGATGCCTCCGCCGGCACCGGCACCGACGACGATGGCGTTGACATGCTTGAGAGCCATCAGCGGGACCTCGACGTCAGCTCACGCTTCGGAGGATTGAAGCGTACCCTGCCGCGGATTGGCGGGTACGGAATGGCGAGCATCTTCCAACTCACTCCCTCTCGATTGCCACCATGGCGTGGATCGCCGTAGTAGCCCTGCATGGTGTGATCGAGCACGAGTCGAAAGAACTCGCCGGAGGATCTCTGCTGCCAGATGGTGGCGGGAACGTGGCCTTGCTCCAAGGCAAGGAGCAGACTGATCTGCTTTTGTGAATCGAGGTCAGCGAAGGGATTCCCGTGCAGGGAGCGGCTCGTCTGGTCGACGGCCGCGAGTCCTTCGCGGTACGTTTTCTGAAGATTCTGAAACGGGCCGCAGAGCTGGTGATCGATGTAGTTGACCACGCCTGCCCATGCGGCTCCGGGGTCTTGATCGGGAGGGATAATCTGATCGGCGATGGCTGCCAGGGCTCGCGCTTCGTTAAGGGTGAAGAAGCGCCATGGGGTTTGGTTCCGGTTGCAGGCGACACTGGTTCCTGCTGCCGCGGCAGCTGCGATGGCTGCCCGCAAGAATGCACGACGATTCAGCCTGCTCGCTTGCACGCGAGTTTCTCCCGCTTGGAATCTACGGGGCGTCCTTTGGGTGGTCTGTGACTGGCATCACCGGGGATGGTGACGCGGCCCAAACGGACTAATCGGTATATGATGGCGGGCGATGGCGAAGCTCGATCCGGTTAAGGAAAGGCAAAGGCTGGCGGACTTCTATTCCGGCCAATTGGACGGAGAACTGGAAAAGGTCGCAGGGGAGGCGTACGAACTCAGTGACCTGGCCCGAGAGACATTGAGGGCGGAATTGGAAAAGCGCGGTCTCAAGGTGCCGCTGGCTCAGCACGCTCCGATTCCGGTGAAGAAGGCGCCTGAGCCGGGAGATCCGCCAGAGGGGGACGCACAGGACATGGATCGCACTGCTCAAGAATTTCCGAGCGTCGTGGAGGGGGAGGAGGGGAACCTTGTGACGATCCGACGTTTCAGAGACTTACCTGAGGCACTGTTGGCCAAGGGAAGTCTGGATTCGGCTGGAATCGAGTCTGTCTTAGTAGATGACAACATCGTTCGGATGGACTGGCTCTGGTCGAATTCCATGGGAGGCATCAAACTTAAGGTGGTGTCAGACGATGTCGAACCGGCTGAAGAAATCCTTTGTCAGCCGATCCCGGAGCACTTTGAAGTTTCTGACGTGGGCGATTATGAACAACCGCGCTGCCCGAAATGCGGTTCTTTG